>WNGE01000012.1_pt1 | contig 365244 bp, 338 predicted proteins | sample 5400651 | NCBI WGS metagenome assembly WNGE01 (sample SAMN13153370, study PRJNA577476) | soil metagenome | isolation source: 60 cm soil or saprolite under grassland replicate 2 | place: USA:California | collected 2016-06-15
TCAACCAGCTGCCGCAGTGGTACCAGCCGGACGGTCCCAAGTCCCCGCGCCAGCTCGCCGACGAGATGGCCGACTTCGTGCTGGCGGCGCTCGCGCCGACCGGCGCGCCGATCTAGGAGAAGTCGGGGTGGTTTCGCCCGACTTGCCGCCCAACTTCTCCTAGATCGACGGGAGTCCCGGGAGCGGCGCGGCGGGATCAGGCGTACCAGGGGCCGTCGGCGCCGATCCGGTGGTAGCCGAGCGCCCGGTACACCGCGTCGATCAGCGACTGGCCACGCTCGTTGACGCCCGGCCCCGGGCCCTGGCGGCTCATCGCGTACCCGAACGACAGCCGGGCCCGCGGGTCGACGAAGCCGACCGAGCCGCCCATGCCAACATGGCCGAACGCCTCCTCGCTGAGCAGGAGGCCCTCACTGTCGGCCCCCGGCAGGTACCGGTTGTCCATCGTCTTCGTGAACCCGAGCGACCAGCGCGTCGGCGCGAGCAGGACCGCGTCGCACGACGTGGCCGAGCTGACCGCGCCCATGATCGCGAGCTGCTCGCGGCCGACCAGGTCGGGCAGGCCGCGGTACATTCCGGCCAGCCCGCGGGCGTTGGTGATACCGCCGACCGCGCCGATCACCGCCGCGTGCGCCGCCCGGCTGTCCGACTCCCCGGGCGTCGTCATGTACCCGCCGGTGTTGACCAGCATCAGCGCCTGGACCGAGGTGGGATCGGTGAACGCGGCGACGTACAAGCTGGACACCGGGTCCCCGGGGCCCGGCGGATCGGCCGGGATGGTGAAGAACTCGCCCAGCGGCCGGCCGCTCACCCGGCGGACCACCTCGCCGACGAGGAACCCGAACGTGAGCGCGTGGTACCCGTTGCGCGTGCCGGGCCGCCAGAACGGCTCCTCGTTCGCCAGCGCGTCGACCATCAGATCCCAGTCGTAGAAGCAGCCGGCCGGCGGCGGCTTGCGGAGCGCGGGCAGCCCGGCCTGGTGGTTGAGCAGGTGCCGGACCAGGATCACGTCCTTGCCGTGCTTGCCGAACTCCGGCCAGTACGTCACCACCGGCGCGTTGAGGTCCAGCTGCCCGCGGGCGGCGAGGATGTGCGCGCACAGGGCCGTCGCGCCTTTCGTCGCGGACCAGACATTGGTGAGCGTGTCCTCCGCCCACGGGCGGTCGGGCGCTGCGACGCCGCCCCACAGGTCGACGAGGGTCTCGCCGTCCACTGTCACACTTACCGATGCGCCGACCTCACCACGCTCGGCGAAGTTGCGCTCGAACTCGTCACGAACCTGCGCAAACAGCGGTGCGCACGCGCCCTCGATCGACATGTCACCATGGGACACCCGGTCGCGGGAGCGGTCCAGTTGGGAGTCCCTAACTACTAAGGCTCCGGCGTACGTTGGCGACAGGAACGGGAGGTGGGTCATCGGGACGCCGTTTGTCGGCCGGGGTGCCGAGCTCGGCCTGCTGTTCGCGGCAGCGGCCCGCGTGCCGGCCGATGGCCTGGTCGCGATCGTGGTCGCCGGTGAGGCGGGCATCGGCAAGTCCAGGCTGTTGGCCGAAACGGCCCGGGTGCTCGGCGGGCAGGGTTGGCGCGTCGTCGCCGTGCGCGCCGACCGGCTCGAACGCCAGGTGCCCTACGGCGCGCTCGGCGCCGCGCTGCGCGCGGTGACTCCGGACAACAGCTTCGCGGACGGGCTGCGGCGCGAGGCGCTCACCGTCCTGGACCTCTCCGGGGTACCCGAGACCGACGCCTTCGGTCGAGCCTGCGCGATGGTGACCCGCCTGCTGACCGCGCTCACGACGGCGAGCCCGCTGGCCCTCGTCGTGGACGACCTGCACGAGCTGGACGACGACTCCATCGCGCTGCTGTCAGTGGTGCTACGCCGGCTGGCGTCCGCGCCGATCGCCCTGGTCGCGGCGGTCCGGGCGCACCTGCCCACGCCGAACGCCGCCGCCGACGAGCTGCTCGAACGCCTCGCCGACAACGCCGAGCTGGTCCGCCTCGACCTGGGTACGCTGAGCCGCGCCGAGCTGGGCGAGATGATCGCACCCCTCGTGGGCGGCGCGCCCGACGACGACCTGGCGGCCGACGTGCACGGGCGGGCCGACGGCAACCCGTTCTTCGCGACGGAGATCGCCCGCTCGCTCGCCGAGTCCCGGCTCGTGGCCGTCGACGGTGGGCACGCGCACCTGACCGTGGATCCGGGCGCGGTCCGCCTGACCCGGGGCAACACGGTCCTGCGCCGGGTCGTCCCGCTGGCCCCGGACGCGCGCGCGGTCGCCCGTACCCTCGCGGTGTTGCGGACCGTGCGGCTGGAGCGGCTGGACCTGGTCGCGGAGGTCTCCGGCCTGGCCCCGGCGGCGGTAGCCGCCGCGTTCGACCAGCTGGTGCGCGCGCACGTGGTCACCCACGACCCCGAGCGGGGCTACCGGTTCAGCCACGACATCGTCGCCGAAGCGCTCTATGACGAGATCGGGCCGGCCGAAAGCCGCCGGCTGCACGGTCTGGTCGCCGAGCGGCTGCTTGCGGAGCGCGGCACGGTCGACCTGTTGGAGCTGGCCTGGCACCTGTCGGAGTCTGCCAGCACCGGGGACGCGACCGCCGTCGCCGTGCTCACCGACGCTGCGCGGCACGCGCTGAGCCGGGCTCCGGAGGCTGCCGCGGCGTTCTGTGCGCGGGCGCTGGCGCTGCTGCCCGGGAGCGCGGAGCGCTCGCCCCAGCGGGCCGGCCTGCTCGCGCTGCGCTGCCGGGCCCTTGCCCGGGCCTCCCGGCCGGCCGCCGCGGCAGCGGCGGGCCAGGAGGCGCTCACGATTCTGCCGGCCGGCGAGGACCGGGTCCGGACGGCCACCGCCATGATCGCCAGCCTCTTCGGGCTCGGCCGCGTCGCGGAGGCGCTGGAAGTGGCCGACGAGGAGGTACAGGCCGACCCCGCTCCGGCGGCGCTGCACGCCCAGCGGGCCGTCCTCCTCCTCTACGCCGACCGCACCTCCGAAGCCCTGAAGGAGGCCGCCCTGGCGTCCGGTGCTGTGCCGGCCTCGCCGGCCGAGGAGGTCGTCGTCTGCACCCAGCTCGCGTTTCTCAGCGCGCTGCGGTTCCGCCTCGACGAGGCCGTCAAGTTCGCCGACCGGGCGTTGCTGGCCGCCGGCACCTCCACGACGCTGCGGCTGCAGGCGCTCGCCATGGGCGCCTGGAACGAGGCGCTGGCCGGCCTGGTACCCCAGGCGGCGCGGCGGCTGCGCCTGGCCGAGCAGTTGGCCGAGGAGGCGGACGCGCGCCATGCCTTCCCCGGCGAGCTGGGCCTCACCACCGTTGCCCTGCACTGGTTCGGCGGCCGCTGGGACACGGCCCTGGAGCTGCAACGCTCTGTCCTCGCCGAGCTGGAGTCGCGCCAGCAGAGCCTCCTGATACCCGACTTGACCGCGATAGAGCTGGAGATGCGTACCTGGCGCGGCGAACTCGTCCTCGCCGAGCGGCTCGCCAGCCGTCCGCCGCCGGCTATCCGCCGCACGGGCAGCCTCAACGCCTGGGCGCTGGCCGGTTTTCTCGCCGCCCGTGGCGACGTGGCCGGCGCCCGCCGCACGCTCCGCACCGCCGTGGACGATCCCGTCACGCCGACGTACATCTGCCTGCTGCTCGGTCGGCTGGCCGAGCTGGAGTTCGAGCAGGGGCGGATCGAGGAGGCCGGCCGGGCGCTCGACGCGCTTGCCGAGGTGGCGATGACCGGAGCGTCGCCGTGGTGGCAGACGACGCTGCACCGGGTGACCGGGCTGGTCCACCGCGACGCTGACGAGCTGATGAAGGCGGTGCGGAACGCGGAGGCGGGTGGGCTGGTCTTCGAGCGGGCACGGGCGCAGCTGGCGCTGGGTTCCGAGGTGGACGATCTGGTCGATGCGCACCAGACGTTTGCCCGGCTCGGGGCGCACGGTCTGCGCCGCGAGGCGGCCCGGCGGCTGCACGAGCGGGGCGCGAAGGTGCCGCGGGCCCGGTCCCGCGCGGCGGGGCTGCTCACCGAGTCGGAGGAGCGGGTGGCGCGCCTGGTCCAGCAGGGGATGCGCAACCGGGAGATCGCCGCCGCGCTGCACTACAGCCCGCGCAGCATCGAGGTGTACCTGTCGCGCATCTACGCCAAGCTGCGCGTGTCGTCCCGCCTCGAACTGGCCCGGAAGCTGGACGCCCTCGATTCATGATCGGGGTTGTGACGATCTTGGCTGGCCTCTCGTCATGCGGGCGCGCGCCCTGTTAACTGGCCGGTAACTGTTGTGGTTCCCGCACTGCCGGTGCAGCAATGCAGCCGGTTACATGGCGGCGAGGAGGACATCGCATGGCTGACGAGGCGCGGACCGCGTACACCACGTGTCCGTTGTGTGAGGCGACCTGCGGCCTCGAGGTGACGCTGGTCGCCGACAAGATCATTCGGGTACGCGGGGACGCCGACGACGTGTTCAGCGGCGGGTTCATCTGCCCGAAGGGAGCCTCGCTCGGCCAGCTCGACGCCGATCCCGACCGGTTGCGCACACCCAGAATCCGGCGCGACGGCAAGCTCGTGCCGGCCACGTGGGACGAGGCGTTCGAGGCGGCACACACCGGCCTGACCCGGGTCATCGAGGCGCACGGGCGCGACGCTGTCGCCATGTACCTCGGCAACCCCAACGTGCACACGCTCGCCGGCAACCTCTACGCCGGCCTGCTGCGCAAGGCGCTCGGCTCCCGCAACGTCTACACCGCCTCGACGCTGGACCAGATGCCCAAGCACGTGTCGTGCGGGTACATGTTCGGCAGCCCGTTCAACATCCCCGTGCCGGACATCGACCGCACCGACTTCCTGCTGATCCTCGGCGCCGACCCGTACTCGTCCAACGGCAGCCTGTGGACCGTCCCGGACGCACCCGGCCGGCTCAAGGCGCTCCAGCAGCGCGGCGGCCGGTTCGTCGTGGTCGACCCGCGCCGCAGCCGCACCGCCCGCGCGGCCGACCGGCACGTGCCGATCCGACCGGGCACCGACGTCTTCCTGCTGCTGGGCATGGCGCATGAGCTGTTCGCCGCCGACCTGGTCACGCTCGGCCGGCTCGCGGAGCACGTCAACGGCGTGGACGAGGTGAAGCTGCTGGTGCAGCCGTTCACCCCCGAAGCCGTCGCGCACCGCTGCGGCGTGGCGGCGGAAACTATCCGCGAGCTGACGCGCGAGCTGGCCACGGCACCGCGCGCCGCCGTCTACGGGCGGATCGGCACCACCACCGTCCAGTACGGGACCGTCACGAGCTGGCTGGTCGACGTCCTCAACGTGCTCACCGGCAACCTCGACGCCCCGGGCGGCGCGATGTTTCCGCTGCCCGCGCACGGCCGGCGGGGGAAGGGCACCGGTCCGGGCTTCACGACCGGGCGCTGGCACAGCCGGGTACGCGGCCTGCCCGAGGTGGTCGCCGAGTTTCCCGCCGTGACCCTCGCCGACGAGATCGAGACGCCCGGGGAGGGGCAGGTCCAGGCCCTGGTCACGGTCGCCGGCAACCCGGCCTCCTCGGTGCCGAACGCCGACCGGCTGGACCGGGCGATCGGCACGCTGGAGTTCGTGGTCTGCGTCGACCCCTACGTCAACGAGACCAGCCGGCACGCCGACGTGATCCTGCCACCGCCCCCGCCGAGCCGCAGCGCCCACTACGACTTCGCGTTCTACCAGTTCGCCGTGCGCAACGTCGCCAACTTCTCGCCGCCCCTGGTGCCGCTCGGGGAGGACGAGCGCGACGAGTCGGAGATCCTGCTGCGCCTGGCCGCGATCTTCGCCGGCCTCGGCCCGCACGTCGATGTCGAGGCGTGGCAGCACGAGGAGCTGCGCAAGGCGATGAAGGGCGCCGACCCGGCGAGCCTCGACGGGGACACGGCAGGCGAGCGCGTCATCGACCTGCGGCTGCGCTCCGGCCCGTACCCGTTGACCCTGCAGTTGCTGCGTGAGCAGCCGCACGGCGTCGACCTCGGGCCACTCGGGGAGCGCATCCCCGAGGTGCTCAAGACGCCGTCCGGGCGCATCGAGCTGTCCCCGCAGCCGATCGCCGACGAGGTGCGGGTGCTGGCGGGCGCGCCGCCGGAGGAGCCGGACGGCTTCGTCGTCGTCGGCCGCCGGCACCTGCGCTCCAACAACTCGTGGATGCACAACGTCCCTACCCTGGTGAAGGGCCGGCAGCTGTGCACCGTCGTGGTCAACCGTGGCGACGCGGCACGCCTCGGGCTCGTCGACGGCGGGTCCGCCCGGGTGACCTCCCGGGTGGGTGACGCCGAGCTGACCGTCGAGGTCAGCGACGACATCGCGCCCGGCGTGGTGAGCATCCCGCACGGCTGGGGCCACGACCGGCCGGGCGTCGAACTGTCCGTGGCGTCCCAGACCGCCGGGGTCAACGTCAACCGGTTGACCGACGACCTGCGGCTCGATCCCTTGTCCGGTACAGCGGTGCTCAACGGAGTGCCGGTCCAGTTGGAGCGGGTATGACCACGATGCTCAACACGGCCGACGTGCGTACGATCGCGGAGCTTCCGTTCGTCGCGGCTCAGACGTTCGGTGACAAGGTGGCGCTGCGCTCGATGCGCGACGGCACGGAGCGGACGTTCGCGGAGCTGGCTGCGACCGTCGAGGAGCTGGCGCAGGGCTTCATCGGCGCCGGCATCCAGCCCGGTGACCGGGTCTGCCTGCTGTCGGAGACCCGGCCGGAGTGGAGCTATGCCGGTCTCGCGGTCCTCGCGGCGGGGGCGATCCTGGTGCCGATCTACCCGTCCAGCTCGTCGGAGGAGTGCGCCTGGATCGTCGCCGACTCCGGCGCCCGCCTGGTGATCTGCGAGGACGCGGCACAGGCCGCGAAGATCTCGCCGTCGGTGCCCACGCTGGTGATCGAGGCCGGCGGCCTGGACGATCTGCGCGGTGACTTCCCGGACGAGCTGGCGCGCCGCCGCGCGGCCATCGACCCCGGCGACCCGAGCCTGATCATCTACACCTCGGGCACGACCGGGCCGCCGAAGGGCTGCGTGCTCACCCACCGCAACTGGCTCGCGCTGTGCCACATCGTCGAGGAGGTGCGCCATGTCGTCGCCGGCGACGTGGTGTACCTGTTCCTCCCGCTGGCGCACGTCTTCGCGCAGATCGTGCAGTTCGCCTGCCTGTACGCCGGCGCGACCCTGGTCTACTACGGCGGCGACGTCCGGCGCATCATCCCGGAGCTGGCCGAGGCGCGGCCGACGTTCCTGCCGTCGGTGCCGCGGATCTTCGAGAAGGTCTACACGCTCTTCGCGACGGCGCTCCCGCCCGACCGCCTCGACCAGGCCGTGCGCGTGGGCCTGGAGGTGCGCCGGCTGCAGCGCGCCGGCCTCCCCGTTCCCGACGAGCTGGCTGCGGCGTTCGCCGCAGCGGACCAGCTCTTCGCCAAGGTACGGGCGGTGTTCGGCGGCCGGCTCAAGCAGGCGCTGACCGGTGCGGCGCCGATCTCCAAGGACGTGCTGGCCTTCTTCTTTGCCGCCGGGGTCCCGGTCCTCGAGGGGTACGGGATGACCGAGAGCACCGCGGTCGGCACGGTCACCACGCGGGAGAAGTTCCGCCTGGGAACGGTCGGCGTGGCCGCGCCCGGCCTGGAGGTACGAATCGCCGAGGACGGCGAGATTCTGATGCGCGGACCGCACGTCTTCGCCGGGTACTGGAACAACCCTGACGCGACGGCCGAAACCGTCGTGGACGGCTGGCTGTACACCGGTGACCTCGGCGTGATCGACGAGGACGGATTCGTCACCATCACCGGGCGCAAGAAGGACATCATCATCACCGCGGGCGGCAAGAACATCGCGCCGGCCAACATCGAAAACGAGCTGCGCCAGTCGCGCTGGATCTCGTACGCGGTCATGTATGGCGACGCGCGCCCGTACCCGGTCGCGCTGATCACGCTCGACGCCGAGGAGATCCTGCCGTGGGCCACGGCGCAGGGCCTGCCCGGCGACATGGTCTCGCTGGTCCGTCGCCCGCAGGTGATCGAGCTGATCAAAGGTGTCGTCGACGAGGTCAACGAGCGGCACTCACGGGTTTCGCAGGTGAAGCGTTTCGCGATCCTGGACGGCGACCTGTCGCAGGAGACCGGGGAGCTTACGCCGACCCTGAAGGTGAAGCGCAAAGTGGTGTATGCCAACCACGCTGAGGCGATCGAGGCCCTCTACGCGTCGACCTAGGAGAAGTCGGGGTCGGGAAGCGCTCTCCCGCCCCAACTTCTCCTAGATCGGCGAGCGTTGCGGGCGTCCTGGTCAGCCCGAGCGCTCGGCGGCCGATATATCCCTGCGTGGGGATGCTTCGTCGCTGCTTTCTCGTCGCGTCCGTCGCGCTGGCCGTCCTCGCGCACGGCGTGGGACTCGCAGTGGGTCTCAAGCCGGTCTTCCACGCCGAGTACGACCTGAGCCCGGCCCCAGTTCTGCCAACCGCACGGAAACTGGGTTTCTCATCGCTGCGCAAGCACCTGTCGCTGGACGCGTAGCGCCAATCCCGCCGACCTGTTGTATCGCCCGATACTCCGCAGCCGGTGTCGGTTCGAGATCCGTCGTGCTCTTTCCTGGATTGCCGAAAGTAAATCGTCGCTCACTGAGAGCATGTTTGCATCGGTGTTGTCCACACTTCCGGCAAAATCATTGTCGGGTCCGGCCACGGTTGTGTCTCTTCCGGGCCAAAAACCGCGCGGATCGTGGCAGACTGCAACTGATCACGAGATGTCCTCGTGTTCCGCTTTACGTCGCCGGTCGATTCCTCCCCGCGGCGGCGACGGCGTGTCCACCTCCATGGAGGCCCACCGTGGCTGGCTACACCATCACCATCACCCCTAACGACGACCAGGCCGGTCCGTTGACCACAATTCACGTGGAAACCGCGTCCGGCGACACCCGCATCACCGAGTTGACAGTGCGCGCCGCAGACGGAGACGGGTTGTCTCCGCAGCAGCTGCCCGCACTCAACCTCGCTCAACTCATCGCGGCAATCGCACCAACGGCGCCGACTGCCATCGCCGGCACGCCGCAACCCACCGCGCCGGCACCGGCCGAGCCGGAGACCGATGCGTCGGCTCCGGACGAGGCACCGCAGGCCGAGGCGCCCGCCGGCCGTGGTCGGCCGCCGCGCGCCAAGAAAGCCGCTCGTAAGGCGGCGGCCAAGAAAGCACCATCGCGTTCGCGGCAGGCGAAGGCGGACAAGGGTGCGGCCGCACAGGCGACCAGCGGCCGCCGGGCCTACCGGCGGATGCCGGCGGCCGACGAGGTGCTCGCCGCCTACCGCGAGGTCGGTGGCACCACCGCGCTGGCTCGTCATTTCGGTGTGCCCCGGCACACCGCGACCGGCTGGCTGCGCCGCCTGCGCAGCCAGGGCCAACTCGAGTCCTGACCGGCGCACGGGTTCGGAGGGTCCCCCGCTCGCGGGGGGCCCTCCTTCGTCAGCGCTCCATAGTGGACCGGCGCCGACGCAGGGCGACGAGCGCCACGAGCCAACCGCGACCCGACCGGCCGAGCAGTTGGGTGAGCAGCGCGGCCTGGTGTCGCTTGACGGCGACGAGATTGACCGCGCGGAAGTACCCGTCGAGCGCTGAGGCGCGTCCACGGTCACGCGAGAAATCACCTTCCGTCGTGGGAGAGACGACGGCGTCGACGGCCCGAAGCGGCGGCGGGACGCGCGGCGCGGTGCCCTAGGTGTGGAACCGGTTCGCCAGATCCCGCGGTTCCTACCGAATTTCTTAGTCGATCCTTAGGTCCGGCGAGGGTGGCCGCGGCAGGCTGGTCTGGTGCGGATTCTGGTGGTCGACGACGAGGCCGCGGTGCGCGACTCGCTGTCGCGGACGCTGCGGTTCGAGGGGTACGAGGTGGGGGTGGCCGAGGACGGGCTTACCGCGCTCGAGCTGATCCGCGACCGTGAGCCGGACGCCGTCGTGCTCGACGTGATGATGCCCCGCCTGGACGGGTTGGAGACGTGCCGGCGGCTGCGGGCCGAGGGCCGGCTCCTGCCGGTACTCATGCTCACCGCCCGTGACACGGTCGGTGACCGGGTCGCGGGTCTGGACGCCGGTGCCGACGACTACCTGGTCAAGCCGTTCGCGTTGCAGGAACTGCTGGCCCGGCTGCGCGCACTGCTGCGCCGCTCGCTGCTGGTCGGCCTCGGTGACCCACCCGCCGCGCCGGCGCCGGACGGCCCGCTGCGCTTCGCCGACCTGGCGCTCGACCTGGCCACCCGCGAAGTCCGGCGGGGTAGCCGCGAGGTCCGCCTGACCCGCACCGAGTTCGCCATCCTCGAGGTCTTCCTGCGCCACCCGCGCCAGGTGCTGACCCGCCCGGTCCTTTTCGAGCAGGTGTGGGGGTATGACTTCGGCGAGACCTCCAACAGCCTGCACGTCTACCTCGGGTACCTTCGACGCAAGCTCGAAGCCGGCGGCGAGCCGCGGCTCCTGCATACGGTCCGCGGCGTCGGGTACGTGCTGCGGGAACAGCCGTTATGACCGCGAGGTGGGCCCGGCTGACACTGCGCGCGCGGCTGTCATTGCTCGCCGCGAGCGCGGTCGCCGTCGCGGTGCTGGCCATCGCCGGCCTGGCCTGGCTGGTCGTGCGGGAGGAGCTGAACCGGCAACTGGACCGCCAGCTCACGGCGGACGCGCGGACGATCGCCGCGCAGCCGGCCCAGTGGCGCGAGGCATCGCCCGCGTCGCCGCCGGGAGACCGCGGCGAGCGCTTCAGCTGGTACCGGGACCGGCGCGACCTCGGCACCCGCTGGCAGATCCTCGACGCCGGCGGCGTCCCGGTCGGCGGCAGCGCGTTGCCGGTGACACCCGGGGCGCAGCGGGTCGTCGCCGGCACCGTGCCCACCGTCCGCGAGCGGGTGGACCTCGGCCCGGTCAGCTACCACATGCTCACGATGCCGGCCACCGGCGGCGGTGCCGTGCAGGTGGCGATCGCGCGTGATCCGGTCGACCGCACGCTCGGCCAGCTCGGCCTGCTGCTCGCGGTCGGGTGCGTGGCCGGGGTGGCCGGGGCCGCGCTGCTCGGCCGCAGTGTGGCCCGCGCCGGGCTCGCCCCGGTGGAGCGGCTCACCGACGCGGTCGAGCACGTGGCACACACCCAGGACCTGCGGGCGGCCATTCCCGTGTCGGGCGAGGACGAGATCGCCCGGCTGGCACGCTCGTTCAACGCGATGCTCGCCGCGCTGGAGTCCTCGCGGGCGGCGCAGCGGGCGCTCGTCGACGACGCCGGCCACGAGCTGCGCACCCCGCTCACCAGCCTGCGTACCAACATCGAGCTGCTGATCCGCGCCGACGCCTCGGGCCGGCCACTATCCGGTGAGGACCGCAGGAGGCTGTTGCAGGATCTCGAGGTGCAGGTCGTCGAGCTCACCCAGCTCACCAACGAACTGGTCGTGCTGGCCCGCCAGGACACCAGCCCCGAGCCGACCGACGAGGTCGACCTCACCGCGGTCGTCGGCGCGGCGGCGCAGCGCGCCCGGGTACGCGCACCCGGCGTGACATTCGAGACAGCGTTGACCCCGGCCATCGTGATGGGGCAGCCGGCCGCGCTGGAACGGATGGTGCTCAACCTCCTCGACAACGCCGCGAAATGGAGCCAGCCCGGGGGCAACGTCCGGATCGAGCTGGCATTGAGTGACGGGTACGCGGTTCTGGGCGTCGCGGACGCCGGCCCCGGCATCGACGACAGCGACGTGCCCCGGGTATTCGAGCGGTTCTACCGCGCGACGGCGGCGCGTTCGATGCCCGGATCGGGGCTGGGGCTCGCGATCGTCGCGCAGACCGTCGCGCACCACGGCGGCACCGTCACGGTGGGGCGGTCGGCCGAGGGCGGTGCGCTGCTGACGGTACGCCTCCCCGCGGTGCGCATGTCCGCGATCGAGAAACCCTCATCGGATTCTTAACTTCGATCTCGGCTGGCTTTAGAACCGGCGGTCAGGGTGGTGGGCGTACCCGACGCATCGAGTCTGGAGCGCTCACCGTGACCACCGAACCCGACCGACCGCACGACGAATCGCCGACGAGACCGCTCGGCGAGCCCGGCGAGGCCACGGCCCGGTCCGCACCCGGCGGCGCGCCGTCGACGCCTCCGCCGTCGCCTCCGCTGCCGCCGGCCGACGAGCCGGGCGCGTCAGCCGCCCCGCTGCCGCCGCTGCCACCGCCGCGCGGCCCGGCAGGGCGCCGCTGGCGCCGCCCACCCGGCCGGCCCGCCATCTGGATCACCGCACTGGTCCTCGTCGGCGTCTGCCTGATCGGGACCTGCGGGGTCGTTGTCGGCGCGGTGCTCACCCGCGCCTTCGGTGGGCACAGCCGCTTCGACGACCGCGGGGGCGATGGGCGCTACGGCGGCCCCGGGCGCGGTGGCTTCGACCGCGACGGCTGGCGCGGGCGCCGTCCCCGCGAGCGCGTGCCGGCACCGGCACCCCCGACCACCCCGGCGCCGGCCAGCCCGACACCCTCCGCGAGCCCGACCGTCTGACCCCGCACCCCACTTCTGCCGACGCGGAAGAGGAGGAGGACGAAGAGGAGGAGGAAGAAGAGGAGGAGGAAGAAGAGGAGAGGGAGGCTATGCGGGGTGATCCTCGCCGAGCGCGGCGCGCAGCGCCTGCTCGTCGTCGGCGCTCAGTGACGTGACGAAGCGCTGCAGGATCTCGGCCCGGTCGCGGCCGTGCTCCAGCACCGTGCGCATCCGGTCGGCTGCGTCCTGTGCGGCGTCCTTCGCCGGCTGGTACGCGCTGCGCGTGCCCTGCCGGACCCGGACCACCAGCCCCTTGTCCTGCAGGCGGGTCAGGATCGTGTGCACCGTGTTGTAGGCCAGCCCCGAGTCGAGCGCGGTCTGCAACTGCGCCGGGGTCAGTGGGCCGTCGGCCGCCCACAGCGCGCCGAGGACCTCGGCTTCCAGTGCGCCGGCGGCGCGGCGGCTGCGCCCCTCACCACCCGAACGGGCCACGACACCTCCACTCCTCTGAGGCAAACCCTACGAGCAGGGGTGTGCCGGAGGCGAGCGTACGCGGGTCTTCATCGCAGTTGCGTCGGGCGATCCGGCCATGTTCTGTATGGACCGCCGGCGCGGCCCACCCGACCACTGTCCATGACAGCTGATGGATCACTGGAAATATCCGCCAAGTGTCCCTGATGGAGTACTGACCGTGCGGAGGCTCGCGCGAAGCCCCGACTGCGGTCCTATAGTGGCCGGGGTCACAGCCCGACACGGGCCGCGACTCGCAGCGTTGCGAGGAGGACCGACCGGTGAACCTTGACACGGGAGCGACGGCCTGGCTACTGGCGAGTACCGCTTTGGTGCTCCTGATGACCCCGGGTGTGGCCTTCTTCTATGGCGGCATGGTGCGCCAGAAGAACGTCCTCGGGATGATCATGCAGAGCTTCGCGACCATCGGCGTGGTCAGCATCACGTGGGTCACGGTGGGGTTCTCGCTCGCCTTCGGCGCCGGCCGCTGGCTCGGCGGCCTGGGCCTGGCCGGCCTGGTCCACCAGGACGCGCACGTGCCCGGCTACCCGCACCTGGCCGTGCCAATGCTGGCCTTCGCCGCTTTCCAGATGATGTTCGCGATCATCACCCCGGCCCTGGTCACCGGCGCCACCGCCGAGCGCTGGCGGTTCGGGGCGTACGTGATGTTCGTAGCGCTCTGGTCGGTCGTGGTCTACGCACCGATCGCGCACTGGGTGTTCTCGCCCGACGGGTGGGCCAACCGGCTCGGCACGCTGGACTTCGCCGGCGGGACCGTCGTGCACTCCAACTGCGGGGCCGCCGCGCTCGCGATGGCCCTGGTCCTCGGCCGCCGCCGGGGCTGGCCGGAGGAGCAGCAGCGCCCGCACAACCTGCCACTGGTCATGATCGGCACGGCGATGCTGTGGTTCGGGTGGTTCGGCTTCAACGGCGGGTCCGCGCTGGCGGCCAACGGCGTGGCGGCCGCCGCGGTCATCAACACCCAGCTCGGCGCCGGCACCGCGCTCCTGGCCTGGGTCGCGGTCGAGCGGGTGCGGTTCGGCAAGGGTACGACGCTGGGCGCCGCGTCCGGCGCGGTGACCGGACTGGTGGCCATCACGCCCGCGGCCGGGTACGTCGCGCCGTTGGGTGCCATCGCCATCGGCCTGCTCGCCGGTGCGATCTGCCAGCTCGCTGTCGGCCTGAAGTCGTGGTTCGGCCTCGACGACTCCCTCGACGTGGTCGCCGTCCACCTCGGGGGTGGCGTCGTCGGCTCCCTCGCCGTGGGCCTGTTCGCCACCCGCGAGATCAACCCGGCCGGCGCGGACGGGCTCTTCTACGGCGGCGGGTACCGGCTGATCGGCCTGCAGGCACTCGCCCTGACCGTCGTCATCGCATACTCCCTCGGCGCGACGGCCCTCATCGGCGGGCTGGTCAACCGGCTGACCGGCAACCGGATGCGCCCGCGCGAGGAGGCCGTCGGTCTGGACCTGTCCCAGCACGGCGAGGCCGCGTACGAGATCGTGCCGCCGCGCGCCGCGATGGCGACGCCGCCGCCGACCTCGCCAGCGCCCGTCAACTCGGTAACCACCGGCGCCCTGACGGCTCCCAGAGTCGTGCACCACCGGCCGCGGTGAGCCGCAACCCCAGGAAGAAGAACCCCATGGTCAACCGGGCTCACGCCGCGAGGCCGAGGCGTTGGGGCGGCCGGGCGTTCACCCGCCTCGTCGCCCTGGCAACGATCGGCATCCTCTTCACCGTCGTGCTGGCGCAGCTGTGGCGCGCGACCAGCCGGGACCTGTCGTTCACCGATGCGGAGCGCAAGGGCGTGGCGTACCTGCGGCCGCTCAACCACCTCATCGGCGAGCTGACCGACGCCCAGTCGGTGGCCGTCCGCGGTGGTCAACCGGAGGCCGGCCGGATCGCCGCCGCGGTCAACGCCGTCAACGCGGCCGAGGACCGCTCCGGCGGGGCTCTCGGGACCCGCCAGCGCTGGTCCGACCTGCGGGGGCGCATCGACGGCCTGATTGCGCGGCACGCCACCGGGGACCAGGCGTACTCCGCCTACTCCGACGTGGTCACGCTCGCCGTCGACCTGGGGCGCAAGGTGGGGGATGTCTCCAACCTGATCCTCGACCCGCAGCTCGACACGTATTACCTGATGGACGCCGCGCTGCTGCGCGTACCCGATGTGCTCGTCTCATCCGGACGCGCGGCCGATCTCGCGTCACTGGCCGAACGCGACAACGGCGCGCGCGTCGCCGTGGCCCGCTACCAGGTCGCGGTGGCCAGCGACGCGATCGGCGCCGGCCTGCGCAAGGCGATGGACAGCACCAGCAGCCCATCGCTGGGGCCCAACGTGACCGGTCAGCTCGACTCGTTCCGGTCGGCGGTCGACGGCTTCGTGCCGCCCGCCACGCTTCTGCAGCGGTTCGAGCCGGCCGACTCCGCCACGCTGGTCCGCACCGCCGATCGGGTCCGCCAGCAGGCGCTGCCGCTCGCCGACGCGGCGCTCGGCGAACTGGACGCGCTGCTGCGCACCCGGCACGATCAGCTGGCCGCCGAGCGCGCCTGGGCCGTGGGCGCGGCGGTGGCCGGGGTCATGTTGGCCATCGCGCTGCTGTGGCTGCTGCTGCCGGCGCCGGTGCGCGAAGAGACCGCGGACGAGGAACCCGCCGCACCGCCACCCCCGCCGGAGGGCGTGGACACCACGCTTGTCGACCCGCGCGACCTGATGGCCGTCGAGGAGTTGCTGCACGTCGGTCGGGCGGTGCGGGCCCGCAAGCGGGAACGGGTCGACGATGCTGGATAGATTGAGCGTCCAGCAGAAGCTCAGCCTGCTGCTGACCCTGCCACTGGCGGCTCTCGTGCTGGTCGGTGTGCCGTTCGTCGTCAGCCGCACCGACGACGCCATCGCGGCCCGCACCACCGTGACCGCCGCGCGCGACGCCCGCCTGGTCGGCGCACTGCTGGAGGACCTGCAGCAGGAGCGGCTCATCGCCCTCGCGACGTTGGCCAGCCCGGACATCGAACGCACCGCCTTCGTCGCGCTGACCGTGGCGACCTCGGACCGGGCGACGGAGGCGGGCCGCAGTCTTGCCGGGCTCGACGAGATCCGGCAGCAGGTGCTCCGGCGGGCGATCAGTCCGGCGCAGGTGCAGGACGCCTACCACACGCGGGTACGGGAGCTGATCGACGGGTTACGCCTGACCCGCCAGCCTCGCGTCGACCCGATCGGGGCGCGCCAGATGGGTTCCCTGGATGCGCTGCTGCGTGCCAACGAGGAGGCCAGCCGGGTAGGCGCCGCGCTGGTAGTCGCCGTCACCGATGGCCGGGGCGGAGCCAACCTCGTGGCCGAGGCGCGCGCCCTGCACGGCGAGGAGTCCGGACGCTTCCGCCAGCAGGCGTCCCCGTCCCAGATCGCGCTGCTCGACCTGGTGCAGCAGGGGGCCAACTCCCGGCGTATCGAGGGGCTGGCGAACGATGCCAGCGGCGGCAGTGGCCTACGCACGCCGGTCCCCGACGTGGTTGGCGCCGCCCAGACCACCAGCGCCCTCGGCCGGGCGCTCCAGGAACGCATCATGCACGACATCGCGGTACGCGCTGAGGGCCGGGCGGCCGGCGCCGAGGTGGCGGCCATCCTGTCGATCGCCCTCGCGCTGCTGCTCATCCTGGTCGTCGTCTACCTCGGCGTGCTCGTCAGCCGGTCGGTCGCGGTGCCGCTGCGGCGGCTCACCAACGCCGCTGGCCTGGTCGCCGACCTCGCCGGGGACGAGCTGTTCCGGGTCGCCGACCGGGACGCCGAGGACTCCCGCCCGCCCAAGCTCGCCGCCGTCGAGGTGCGCACCGGGGACGAGATCGGCGAGCTGGCCGTCGCGTTCAACCGGGTGCAGGCCACGGCGGCGCTGCTCATGGAGCAGCAGGTGGTCAACCGGCACAACGTGTCCGTCATGTTCGCCAACATCGCCCTGCGGACCCGCGCGCTGGTCGCCCGGCAGCTTGCGTTCATCGACGAGTTCGAGCGCAACGAGCAGGACGAGCGGATGCTCGCCAAGCTCTACCGCCTCGACCACCTCACCACGCGGTTGCGCCGCAGCGCCGACAGCCTGCTGGTGGTCTCCGGGATCCGCAAGGAGGAGCAGCTGTCGGCCGATGCGCCGCTGCTGGAGGTGGTGCGGTCCGCGGTGGCCGAGATCGAGGGGTACCAGGCCGTGCACGTCGCCGCGGTCCCCCACGTGACGGTGCTGCCCCAGCTCGTACCCGACCTGCGGCTGCTGCTCGCCGAGCTGCTGGAGAACGCGACTGCCTTCTCCCCACCCGGCGCGCCGGTCGAGGTCACCGCCCGGCTCACCGGCGACTGTGTGATCACCGTGGTCGACCACGGCATCGGCCTGTCGGCCGAGCGTCTCGAAGAGGAGAACCGGCGCCTGGTCGAGCGCGAACGGCTGGAGATCGCGCCCACGAGCGTGCTCGGGCTCTTCGTGGTCGGCCGGCTGGCTCGCCGGCACGGGATGACGGTGCGGCTCACCAGCAGCCCGGGCCAGGGCGTGACGGCGGAGGTACGGGTACCGCCGACGCTGCTCACCTCCGCACGCCGCCAGGCGCGCCCCATGCCGCCGGAGCCGATCCGGGTCGGGGGCTCGGACTTCCACTGGTTCGACGCCGCACACCTGGAGATGCTCGCGGGCAACGGCGCCCGGGCGGAACTGACCGGGCCGGCCACTTCGGTCGCGCCGTCGTCCGCGCCTCCCGCCATCGCCTCGCCGGCCGTGTCCTCCAGCGCCGGCGCTTCCCCGGCCGAGTCCGCTTCGTCCCCGGTTTCGTCTTCGCCTTCGTCGCCCGAGGCGGCGGTCACCAGCCGGGGCCTGCGGCGTCGCGACCCCGGCGGGCACCTGCCGTCGTTCGACCTGGAGCCGCAGTCGCGCGCGGGCTGGCCGGTCTCGCGCGACCCCGGGGCGGAGCGCGCCGAGTTGGAAGACTTCACGCGCGGCGTCGAGCGCGCCACGGGGCAGGCGGCCCCGGCGGCGGGACCGTCTTCGCAGGCGGCCCGGTCTGCGTCCGCGCCGGTCTGGCGCGCGCAGGTCCCGCAAGCGCCGTTGCGGGCCGCGCCGTCGCCGGTCGCTGCACCGCCGGCCGCGGCGGCGTCGGCGCAGCCGGCGGGGGCCGGGCCGGTGCGCTCGCGCGGCGGTCTGACCCGGCGGGTGCCGGGCTCGCACCTGGACCACATGCTCCGGACCGACGATCCGCCGCGCAGGGAACAGGCTTCGACGCCGCGTACGCCGGCCCGCGACCCGGACGCGGAGCGGGCGGCGCTGGACAGTTTCATGGCCGGACTGGCCCGCGCACAGCAGGCGTCGACCGATGCACCCTGACGTACGACCGCGCCCGGACGCAAAAGGAAATGGAGGGGCGATGCCGACCCAGAACATCAGTACCGAGGCGCAGCGCTTCAACTGGCTGCTCGGACGGTTTGCCACCGAGACCGCCGGTGTCATCGAGGCAATCGCCGTCTCCTCGGACGGGCTGCTCATCGCGGCGTCGGCGACCCTCGAACGCGCCGACGCCGACCGGCTGGCGGCCATAACGTCCGCGATCAACAGCCTCGCGGCGGGCGCCTCCCGGGTGTACGACCTCGGCCCGTCCAACAAGGTGATCATTGATCTGGAGCGGGGCTACCTGCTGGTCAGCACGATGAGCATCGGCTCCTCGCTGGGCGTGCTCGCCACCAAGGAGGCGAATCTGGGGGTACTGGCGTACGAGATGGCCATGTTCGCCAACCGGGCCGGTGACGTTCTCACGCCGCAGCTCATCGAGGAGCTGAAGATCAGCGTCGGGTCCTGAGCGTGATGAGCGACGGTGACCGGGACCCGCATCTGGTCCGCCCCTACATCGACGAGGCGGTGGATACGACCCCGCCCGGTGTGGACCAGCACACGCCGGGTGTACGCCCATACCTGCTCACCGGCGGTCGGGTCCGCCCGGTGGACGCCACACTCGAGATCGAGGCCCAGGTCCTCAGCACCGCCGTCGGGCGGGTCAACGTGGACCGCCTCGAGCACGAGCACCGCGACATCGTGCGGCTCTGCGAGCGGCCGCTGTCGATCGCGGAGCTCGCCGCCCGTCTCCGGCTGCACCTCGGCGTGGCCCGGGTGCTGGCCAGTGACCTCATCGCCACGGGATACCTGGCCGTACGCCGGCCGGACACCGGCCTCCACCACGACGCGCAGATCATCGAAAGGGTCATCCGTGGACTCCAAGCCATCCGTTGACGCCGGATCGGGGCCGCCACTCCCGGTGAAGATAGTGATCGCCGGAGGGTTTGGTGTCGGTAAGACCACGGCGGTATCCGTGATCTCCGAAATTCCGCTGCTCACCACCGAGGCGGCCATGACCGAGGTGGCCGCCGAGATCGACCGCACCGGCCACGTACCCGAGAAGACGACCACGACCGTCGCGCTCGACTTCGGTTGCATCACCATCGACGCCGAGATCAAGCTGTACCTGTTCGGCACGCCCGGCCAGGACCGGTTCGGCTTCATGTGGCGGGACCTGACGAAGGGGGCGCTCGGCGCGCTGGTCATCGTGGACACCCGGCGCCTGGACGACTGTTACGCGGCGGTGGACTATTTCGAGCATCACGACATCCCGTTCGTGGTCGCGGCCAACCGGTTCCACGGGCAGTTGGCGCACGATCTCGACGACGTGCGGTGGGCCTTGGCCGTATCGGACGAGACGCCGCTCATCAGCTTCGATGCCCGGGAGCGCGCCTCTGTTCGTGACGCTCTGTTATCGGTGCTGCACAGAAGCCTTGCGCGCGCCGGTGCGTGAAAGTTGAAGCATCCGCACGTTGGCGGATGTGTGGATTCCTCATGCCCGGGAACATGGTGGAAGCAAAGCCGGGCCGCGCCAGGAAACTCCCTACCCCGTGGCTGCTCCGCGAAGCGTCGCGGGGAGGTGACCCTACCGGCCGCCCGGCGTGGTGTTACCGAGCACCGCCCCCTCGGCGCCCGCGGCTGACCCGGCCGCGGGCGCCGAACTGTCCCGTGCCCGGCATTCCCTTTGGTGGCAACGGTTCCCGCTACGCGGTATCTCTTTCAGCCATCGAAGATTGTCTTGACTCATCGGATGGGTCGCTCCTAGCCTGAGCGAACCTGGGGCACTGAAAAGGTTTGCAGGCTCAGCTTCGCCCGGCAGTCATCCGACTGCTCGGTCATCTGGTGGCGAGGTGTCCTCATGCGACCGTCGCGGCGCTCAGCAACGACACCGCCCGCGACGGCCTGCGCCCGCCGAGGAGTCTCTGCCAATCCGCGCTCGCCGCGCGCTCGTCCCGAGCCGCGGCGCGAAGGGAGAGATTCGTGTTGAGGAGAGCTGGGAGAGCGCGGCGGGTTTGGCTCGCCGCGGTTGCGGTCGCGGGTCTGGTCGCGGCGACGGCGGGGGTGGCGTCGGCGGCGGTCCGTGGCGTGTCCGGCGGCGTGGAGGTGGCGGCCGGCGTGTTCGACGTCCGCGACTACGGCGCGACCGGAAACGGCAGCACCAACGACACGCCCGCGATCAACCGGGCGATCACGGCCGCGAACAACGCCGGTGGTGGCACCGTGCAGTTCCCGTCCGGCCGCTACCGGGCGGGTTCGTCGATCCACCTGAAGAGCAACGTGACGATCCAGCTCGACTCCGGGTCGGTCGTCCTCGGCGCGGCGTCCGGCTACGACCCGCCCGAGCCCAACCCCAACTCGCAGTACCAGGACTACGGCCACAGCCACTTCCACAACGCGATGTTCTGGGGCGACCGGCTGACCAACATCGGGTTCGTGGGCTCCGGCACGCTCGACGGTGACAACCACCTCATCACCGGCAATCCGAGCAGCGGCCAGGCTGACAAGATCATCTCGATCACCCGGTGCGAGAACCTGACACTGAACGGCATCACCCTGCGCCAGGGGGGCCACTTCGCCATCCTCATCAACGGGTGCAACCACGTGACCTCCGACCACCTCAACATCCAGACCGCGAGCGACCGCGACGGCTGGAACATCATCAACACCCAGAACGTCACGATCACCAACCTCACGGCGGCCGGCAACGACGACGCGCTGGCGTTCAAGAGCGACTGGGCCCTGGGTGAGAAGTTCTTCAACGGCCACGTCACGGTGACCGACGCGCATCTGTCGGCCGGCTGCTGCAACGCGCTGATGTTCGGCTCGGAGACCTGCGGCGACTTCGCCGACTACAACTTCGACCGCATCACCATCACCGGCGCCGGCAAGTCCGGCCTGGGCCTGGTGTCGATGGACGGCGCCAACATCTATGACGTGCACTACCGCAACATCACGATGTCCGGGGTCAAGTCACCCATCATGCAGAAGATCGGCACCCGGAAGCGGTGCGGCAACTCGCCCGGCGTCGGCACGATCCACGACATCACCTACGACAACATCACGGGTACGGGGATCGGCCCGTTCAGCCCGACGATCTGGGGTGCCGGGGCGAGCAACCACGTCAGCAACGTGACCTTCACCAACGTCAACCTGACCGTCCCGGGTGGCAGCGGCACCATGTCGACCGGCGTGCCGAGCAACGACCCCAACAACTACAACCCCAACAGCATCGGGACCCGGCCGGCCTACGGCTGGTACATCCACTACGCCGACCACATCCAGTTCCGCGACAGCTCGGTGCACTTCAGGTCCAGCGACGGCCGGCCCGCGGTCATCGCCAACAACGGCAGCGCGCTGACCTTCGACACGTTCGGCTTCGACCGGGGGAGCAGCAGCCCGGCCGATCTGATCTTCCAGAGCGTCACCGGGTACTGCGTGCGCAACAGCGGCTCGCCGCGGATCACCTCGACCGGGTCGTCGGCCTCCTGCCCGAACCCGGGCAGTGACTTCTCGCTCGCCGTCACCCCGACCGGCCAGACCGTGCCGGCGGGCGGCACCGCGACCTACACGGTGCAGACGGCGGCGCTGGGCGGCACTCCGGGCGACGTGACGCTGAGCGCGTCCGGCCTGCCCAGCGGTGCCACGGCGGCCTTCAGCCCCAACCCGGTGCCGGCCGGCGGTAGCTCCACGCTCACGGTGACCACGGCGGCGGGTACGCCCGACGGCACCTCGGCGCTCACCGTCACCGGGACGGCGGCCGGGGTCACGCACACCGCCGGGACGAGCCTCACCGTCGGCACCGGCGGGGGCGAGTTGTCGATCAGCGGGCTGTCGGTAGCCGACACGGCCAACGCCGCGGACTGGTCGGTGCAGTCCAACCTGCGCGTGGGCAGCGTCCAGTACGGTGACCGGACCTTCACGCTCACGTCGGTGCCGGCGGCGCTGACCGGGGCGCAATGGATCCGCACCGCGAACGACTCCAAGGCGGCGGCGGCCAACCCGCTCGCCCGCTTCACCATCAGCCGGTCCGCGACCGTCGCCGTGGCGGTCGACACCCGGATCGGCCGGCGGTCGTGGATGGATGCGAGCTGGACCGACAGCGGCACCTCGATCCGCAACAACGAGGGGACGCCGCGCACCTTCCAGGTGTTCACCAGGACGTTCGCGGCCGGGCAGGTCGCCCTCGGCCCGAACGGCAGCACCGGCAGCAGCATGTACATGATCGCCGCCTACTGACCCCCCACCCACCATGATCACGGAGACTTTTCCGTGCCCTGGCACGGAAAAGTCTCCGTGATCATGAGAATAGGCGGTATGCGGCGCGCAGCCGGTCGACCAGCGACTCGCCGCCGATCTCCGCCCCTGGCGGGGGAAGCTGGCGCAGCAACAGGTCGGGCTCGGTGTCCAGCGTCGGCGCCCGGGCCGGCAGCGGCACCGGCGCCACCCAGAACCGGTCCACGGCCGACTCCAGCGGCGCGTCGGGCACGTCCGTCAGGGCGACCGCGGCGCCCAGCACCGGCGCAGGCGGCGCCAGCAGGGTCGGCGCGGGGCCCAGGTGCGCCAGCAGCTCGTCGCGGTCGCGCCCCCGCCACCGCAGGATCTGGAACGGATCGGCGTCGAACGCCTCGGCCAGCAGGTAGAACGTGGCCGCCAGGTGCTTGCACGGCACGCTCCAGTCCGGGCACGAGCAGTCCAGGCGGAGGTCTTTCATCGACTGCGGAAACAGCGACGCACCGGCCGCGGCGAAGACCTCTTCGATCTCCGGCGGCAGCTCACCGGCCAGAAGCTGGGCGGAGAACAGCGCCTGCGCCGCGAGCGCGGCCTCCACCGACGACCAGGCCGAAGGCGGCAGGGGATCGAAGCGGATCGTCACGTCGTAGGGCTTGGGCCGCGACCCCTGCACCGACGCGGTCACCAGCCCCGGCGCCACGGAAAGCGAGAGCACCTGCCCGGCCCGGGCGTACGACCGCCCGCGGGTGAGCCGGGTGCCGAGCGCGAACGACTCCAGTACGGCGAGGAAGCGCCGCGACCACCACGACTCGCCGATCGCGCCGCGCCCGCTGCGCGCCTTGATCCCACCCTCGACCTTGCGGGGCTTGCCGAAGTCCTGGAAGCTCACTCGACCACCGCCCCGGCCTCGAGGGCGAACAGCGACCGGAGCTCCGATGTGGACAGCTCGGTCAGCCACTGCTCGCCGGTGCCCACGATGCGCGCCGCCAGCCCGCGCTTGTCCCGGATCATGTCCGAGATCTTCTCCTCCACCGTCCCGGCGCAGACGAACTTGCGTACCTGCACCGAACGCCTCTGGCCGATGCGGAACGCGCGGTCGGTCGCCTGATCCTCGACGGCCGGGTTCCACCACCGGTCCACGTGCACGACATGGTTCGCGGCCGTCAGCGTGAGTCCCGTGCCGCCGGCCTTGAGCGACAGCACGAAGATGGGCGGCCCGCCCGCGGCCTGGAACCGTGCCACCAGGTCGTCGCGCGCCGCCTTGGCGACCCCGCCATGCAGGAAGGCCACCTCGCGGCCGAAGCGCCCGGACAGGTGCGCGCGCAACATGGCCCCGAAGGACGCGTACTGGGTGAACAGCAGCGCCTTCTCCCCGGCGGGGATCACCTCGTCCAGGATCTCGTCGAGGCGTTCGAGCTTGCCGGAGCGGCCGGCCAGCCGCGTGCCGTCGTGCAGGAACTGCGCCGGGTGGTTGCAGACCTGCTTGAGCTTGGTCATGGTGGCCAACACGAGGCCGCGCCGCTCGATGCCCTCGCTGGCTTCGATGCGGGCCAGCATGTCGTCGACCACCGCCTGGTAGAGCGAGGCCTGCTCGGCGGTGAGGTTGCAGAGCACCTCCATCTCCAGCTTCTCCGGCAGATCCGTGATGATCGACCTGTCGGTCTTGACCCGGCGCAGGATGAACGGGCCGGTCAGCCGCCGCAGGCGCGCCGCGGCCTCCTCGTCACCGTGCCGCTCGACCGGCTCGGCGAAGCGTTTCTTGAACGTGGTCGCGGCCCCCAACAGCCCCGGATTGGCGAACTCCATCAGCGACCAGAGGTCGGCCAGGCGGTTCTCCACCGGCGTACCGGTTACCGCAATCCGGTGCCGCGCGGGCAGCGACCGGACCGCGACGGCCTGGCGGGTGGCGGCGTTCTTGATCGCCTGCGCCTCGTCCACGACCAGGCGGTGCCAGTCGATCTCGCCCAGCGCGTCGACGTCGCGCGCGGCGAGCGAGTAGGTGGTCACAACCAGGTCCGCGTCGCGCACGGCCGCGGCGAACTTCTTCCCCCGGACGCGCTCGGCGCCGTGATGCACGTGTACGCGCAGCGCCGGCGCGAACCTGGCGGCCTCCCGTTGCCAGTTGCCGACCAGCGACATCGGGCACACCAGCAGTGTGGGGCCCGGATTTTCGCCGGCGATCAGCGCCAGCAGCTGGACCGTCTTGCCGAGGCCCATGTCGTCGGCGAGGATCCCGCCCAGACCGAGCGACTGCAGGAACGACAACCAGGCCAGACCCCTTTCCTGGTATGGCCGGAGCGTGCCGTGGAAGTCGGGCGGCGCCGGGACGGGGGACAGGCCGCGGTCGGGCTGGCCGGAGAGCAGGTCGCCGAGCCAGCCGTCGGCGCGCACGCCGAGCACCGGCAGGCCGCCCGGCGCCTCGGTGCCGGTCGCGGCCAGGCGGAGCAGGTCGATCACGCTGCCCCGCCCGTGACCGTCGGCGCGCAGCATCTGCACGCCGTTGGCCAGCCGCCTGGGGTCCACCTCGACCCACTGTCCGCGCAGCCGTACCAGCGGGGTTTTGAGACTGGTCAGCGCCGCCAACTCGTCCTCGCTGAGCGCCTCGTCACCGAGCGCCAGCTCCCATCGGTACTCGACGATCGCGTCCTGGCCGAGCGCGCTCCTGCCGGCAACGGTGCCCGGCGCGGTCGGGGAGTGCGCGCTCAGCCGGGCGCCGAGGCGCGCCGACGGGCGCCCCCACCACGACGGCAGCAGGACACCGAAGCCGGCGGCGGCGAGCATCGGCGCGCCATGGGTGAGGAACTCGTGCGCACCCTCGGCGTCCATGTCCAAGGTGGACGGCTGGGCGGTGCGCAGGGAGTCCCGGATCGGCGGGTGCAGCCGGCTGGCCCGGCCCAGTTCGGCCAGCAGCGTCTCCCGCGGTGAGTCGATGTGGCGGGCGAGGGCCTTGAGGGTGCCGCGGGAGCGCCAGACCCGGTCGGCGTCCACGACCAGGCTCGGCTGGTCGGTCGCCTGCAGCGCGAACCGGACCTGCCAGGAGTCGTCCTCGCCGTCCGGCTCGACCAGCCGGAAGCTGGCGCGCACCGGCCCGCCGACGGCGTCGCGCTGCCAGGTGGCCAGCTCGTCGACGAGGCGCCGCAGCTCGGCCCGGTCGGCGTCGAACCGCCGTCTGGTGCCGCTGAGGGCGGCCAGCCACGCGTCGGTGGCGGTCCGGACGCGCCCGGAGAACAGCGGCGTGCCCTCGATCGCCACCCGGACCGTGGCATCGACGAGCGCGTCGAGCGCGCCGGCGAGGACCTGGCTGGCGGTCCCGCCCCCGGCGCGGCCGGCGGGAGGCAGCGCCAGGGCGAGGGACTGGGCCCGGGCGGCGTCCGGCCCGGCGACGATCGGGCGCCAGAGCGCGGTCGGGCCGTCGAGGTCGACGCACGGGAGCACCCGGCCCCGGCTGACCAGGTCGGCGGCGAAGTCGGCCACGGCCTGCAGGTGCCGGAGCGTCGCGCCCCAGGTGACCTCGCCGGACGCGCGCAGGGCCGAGAGGGCGTCGTCCACCTCGTACTCGAGGGTGGGCACCAGCCACCGGCGGAGGGTGACCGGACCGGTCTTCGCCTCATCGCGGATCAGCTCGGGGGAGGGGAGCGGGGCGCCGCCGGCGGTCGGCAGGTGTAGCGCGACGCTGCCGGTCGTGGCCGGACCGGGCAGCACGGCCCCCAGCGCCTCGACCGGTGCGGCATAAGGGTGCGGCCGCTCGCGGGGGGCTCGGCCTGGTCGGGTGGGCCGGGCGGGCGCCGCCGAGTCCTCGCCCCACAGGCATAGGCGGCCAGCGGCGAGCCACAGACCATGCACGACCAGCACCGCAACAGGTTAGGCCCTCACACAGATCTTGGACACCTGCGGGTGCCATAGACCCGCCATAGGCCCCGCCGGTGTCCAAGATCCAAGAGTGTCTACCGGTTTACCGGCGTGCCACGTCGGGTCGCCGGGCCCGACAAGTCCGATGACTGGGCGACCGCGGGCTGGCCAACCCGCACCGCCCTCCACCCCGGGTGTCGGATCCATTGCCCAGCGTCAATCCCGCCGAGCCCCGGCGCGTACCCCCGTCACCCGGCGCATATCGACAATCATCTCACTTTCAGCCATCCAGAATTGTGCATGCGTCTTTCTTGACTCGCCGGATGTCACGCTCCTAGCCTGAGCGAACCGGGGACTAATGAAAACGTTTGCAGAAGACTTCAGGCCGGAAATCCTCCGACCAGTTCCGAACCGGTCCCCATCCCACCCGCCGGGGTGCGCAAGTGGGAAACCGCTCCCGGCGACGCGGCGATGACTCGGACCGGCGTCAACGTAAGTCCGTCAGACGGCGCGGCGGCGGCAGGACCAGCCTGTCACTGCCCGCGAAGGGAGAGACGCTGGTGATGAGAGACGCGTTGCGGCGGGCGACCGCATCGAAGAAGGTGTGGCTGGCCGCCCTGGCGGTTGTCGGTATGTCAACCGCGACGGCGGGGGTCGCCCTGGCGGACGTCAACAAGGCGGAGGTCGCGCCGGCTGGAGTGGGCGCGGCGGCAGTACACAACGTGAAGAGCTACGGCGCCAAGGGCGACGGCAAGGCCAACGACGCGTCCGCGATCAACAAGGCCATCGCGGCGGCCAACAAAGCCGGTGGCGGCATCGTCCAGTTCCCCAGCGGCAAGTACATGGCCGGCGCCACGATCCACATCCTCAGCGACGTGACGCTCCAGTTGGACTCCGGGTCCACCATCGCGGCGACCGGCTCCGGCTACGACAAGGCCGAGTCGAACTCCAACGACAAGTACCAGGACTACGGGCACAGCCATTTCAACAACGCGGTGATCCGCGGTGACAACGTCAAGAACATCGGTTTCGTCGGCTCCGGCACGATCGACGGCGCCGGCAAGCTGGTAACCGGGGACAGCGTGGGGTCGGGCAAGGCCGACAAGCTGATTTCGCTCACGCGCTGTGACGGGCTGACCGTCAACGGCATCACCCTGAAGTCGGGTGGCCACTTCGCGATGATCACCAACGGCTGTAACAACATCAAGTCCGACCACCTGACGATCCGCACCGCCAACAACCGCGACGGCTGGAACGTGATCAGCGCGCAGAACGTGACGATCTCCAACGCCGACATCGCGGCCAGCGACGACGCGCTCGGCTTCAAGAGCGACTACGCGCTGGGCAAGCACTTCCAGAACGGCAACGTCACGGTCACCAACTCCAAGCTCTCGTCGAGCTGCTGCAACGCGCTGATGTTCGGTTCGGAGACCTGTGGCGACTTCAGCGACTACCACTTCTCCAACATCCAGATCACCAAGGCCGGCAAGTCCGGCATCGGCCTGACCTCGCAGGACGGCGGGAAGTTCAACAACATCAACTACACCGACATCACGATGTCGGGGACGGCGGCGCCGATCACCCTCAAGGTGGGCACCCGCAAACGCTGCGGCAACAACCCCGGCGTCGGCGACATCACCAACATCCACTTCAAGAACGTCACGGGTACGAACGCCGGCGAGGACTGGAGCCCCACGATCTGGGGTCAGCCGGGGCACCTGGTCACCAACGTGACGTTCGAGAACGTGAAGCTGAACCTGCCGGGCGGGCACGCCGCGATGGACCCCAGCAAGGTCCCCAGCGACAACGGCAACTACAACCCGCGCGGCATCGGCACCCGGCCGGCCTACGGCTGGTACCTGCACAACGTCAGCGGCATCACGTTCACCAACAGCTCCGTCAGCTTCAGTGACAACGACCGGCGGCCGGGACTGATCGCCAACGCCGGTAACAAGATCACCCTTGACGGGTTCACCGCCGAGTCGGGCAGCGGCGCGCCGTTCGATCTCGGATTCCAGAACATCAACGGGTACTGCGTGAAGAACGCGGGCTCGGCGAAGGTCAGCGCGACCGGCTCCACGAAGGCCTGCTGACACGTTCCACGCGCGAGAGGGTGCCCCTGGTGACAAGGGCACCCTCTTTCGTCACTTCTGCGCCTGGAACGGGTCGTGCTCGGCGAGGAGCTTGTCCAGCCGGGCCTGGTCGACCCGGCTGACGACGGCAGTGGCCTCCTGAGCGAGACGCCGAACGAGATCGCGGACTGCAGGTAGAACGCGGTGGTGGTCTTGGACGGTACCGGCGTGGTCATCGGCCCATCGAATCGTCCCGGCTGCCGGCCGACCTGCGTACGCGTACTCAACCAGCGGTGCGACATTTGACGGTCACTCGGTGGCCGGTGCCGACCGTCCGGCCGGTCCGGCGCCGGGGCCGCGGTCGCTATCTTCTCCCAGGGCCACAAGATCGGGAGCGGATGACGACGGCCACCGAAGAGATCACGGCGTCCCCCGGATACCGGGGACGCCGGCGCCGGCCCGTCCCACCGGCCCGGCGCCGGCTCGTCGCGGTCGCCACCGCCCTGCTCACCGCTGTGCTGCTGGTCGTGATGGGGCATGCGTTGACGCCCGGCCGGGAGGGCCACCTGGTGCTCCTGCCCCGCCCGGACCCGACCGCGGACCGCTCCGGCGGCGAGCCCAACCGGCAGCCGTCGGAGGCCGCGCTGCGCCAGCCGGTCGTGCCGTCTCCGCACGCCGGCCGGCCGCCCGGATCCACGGCCACTCGGGGCGGCGCCTCGGTCCTGGGGTCGCCGTCCGTCGAGGCCGAGGGGGCGGGCGCCGTGCGTAGCGGGGGAACCAAGGTGCGAACGGTGGCCGGCGCCTCCGGAGGCCGGGTCGTCGCCCACCTGGCCAACGGTAAGACGGTGCGGTTCACCGGGATCAGCGTGCCCGCGGCCGGCCGGTACGCCCTGACCATCCACTACGTCGCCGGGGCACGGCGCAGCGGCGTCGTCCTCGTCAACGGCCGGGCACCCGTCGTGCCGGCGTTCGCGGTGACGCGCGACTGGCAGACGGTCGGCTCGGTGACCGTCCCGGTCCTCCTCAGTCCCGGCGCCAACACGGTCGAGATCGGCAACCCGGCCGGCTGGGCGCCCGATATCGACCGGATCGTGCTGGCGGACTCCCCATGATCGCCGAAGGTTCACAGCTGGCGGCCAGGTTCGTCTGAGCCTGGTGACAGGGCCGGCTCCGACAGTCGGAGGCAGCTCACCCACACCGGGTGTGCGGCATACGACCAGAGGAGAGCCATGAACGACGAGACCCGTACCCCCGGCCGGACGAAGCGGATGGGTTGGGCTATCGGCCTGCTCGCCGGCGGCGCCCTGGCGGGTGGCCTGATCGCCGCTGCGCTGCCGGCCTCGGCCGAGTCGACCACGCCATCCGCGAGCCCCAGCGCCCCCGCCGGGCCGAACGGGGCGCCGGGCGGTGCTCCCCAGCAGCGCAGCGACGAGAAGGTGCTCAGCGGCACCGATGCCGACAAGGCCAAGGCCGCCGCGCTCAAGGCGGTGCCCGGGGCGACCATTGACCGCGTCGAGACCGATGCCGACGGCGACGCCTACGAGGCGCACGTCACCAAGTCGGACGGTTCGAAGGCGACCGTCAAGTTCGACAAGGACTTCAACGTCACCGCCGTCCAGGACGGGATGGGCAGCCACAAGTAGCCTCCGCGTTCCCATGATCATGAAGGATTTTCCGTGTCGGGGCACGGAAAATCCTTCATGATCATGAGAGGTAGTAGGTGAGCAGGTCACTGCGTACGGGTGGGAACAGCACCCGCATCAATGCCGCGTGGGGGCCGGGGTACACGTCCGGATGCAGCCGGGACAAGCCGGCGATGCCGTCGGGGCCGAACAGCAGCGGCGCCACCAGATCCGGCGCCACCCCGGCGCCCCCGCTCGCCCCCGGCGCCTGCATCCGCCCGCCGGTGCGCACCGGCCCCACCTCGCCGCGGGCGTACCGGAACCGCACGTGCGACCGGAAGAACGAGACGACCGCCTCGCCCTCCGCGTCGGCGAGCTCCGAGGCGGCCAGCCGCGCCGACAGCACCGGGCGCAGCCGCTCCAGCAGGGCGGCCGGGTCGGCGACCCGGGCGTAGTAGCGCGCCGCCTGCTCCGGCGGCGCGGCCAGCAGCGGCTCCAGTGCGTCACCCGCGGTCGTCCCCGGCCGCCCGGTGACCGACAGCTCGCCGCCACCGAGCCGTGCGGCGTGGTGCAGCAGGGCGTACGCGGCCGGCTTGTCCACGGCGGCCACCTCGGCGAGCTCGACCCGTTCCTCCGGTGGGGTGGTCCGCCCGACCGCGACCGGCGCACCGGCCCGCTCCACGATCCAATGCTGGCTGCCGCGGCGGGCGACCAGCCAGCGCCAGCACGCCGGCGAGTGGGGCATGCGCAGGTCGGCGTAGGCCTGCTCAGCGTCCTGGAGCGCGGCCATGGAGGGGATGTCGTCGACGGTCGCCACCCGTACCGTGTGGGCGTCGTCCTCCGGCGGGGGCACCGCGGACAGCGCGCGGGCCTGCGGCAGCGGCATCGCGTACGCGTAGCCGAACGTGCGGTAGAAGTAGGGGATCCCCATCATCACCTGGGCCAGGTGCCCGCGGCCGGCCGACCGCCGGTGCGCCCAGTCCATCAGCGCCCGCACCAGGCCGCGCCCCTCGTACCCCCGGTCGGTCGCCACCAGGTCGACCTGCCCGGCCGGGATCGCCACGCCGTCGAGGAAGAGCGTCTCGTCCATCAGCGTGGCGGTGGAGACCACCCGGTCGCCGTCCACGACCACCCCGCAGGACGACGGTCCGGCGTCCGGGTCGTCCATCATCAGGCGGTGGTCGACGGCGTCGTCGGGGGCGCCGCGCTCGGTGAGCAGCTCACCGATCTGATCGAGGTCACCCGGCTCCGCGCTACGCAGCTGCATGGCTACTCCAGTTCGCGCCGGTACGCCGCGACTGTAGCCTCCAGCACCTCGCGCCCCGGGCGCCGCCACAGCGCGGCGTTGAAGACCTCTACCTCGATGGGGCCGGTGTAGCCGGCCGCGTCGACCGCGTCGCGCAGCCGGCGCAGCTCGATGCACCCCTCGCCGGGCAGGCCGCGGCCGAGCAGGACGCCCTCCGGCAGCGGGGTGATCCAGTCGCACACCTGGAACATGGCGATGCGGCTGCCGGCGCGGCGGATCTGGCCGTAGACCGTGTCGTCCCACCACACGTGGTATGCGTCCACCACGACGCCGACCAGGCCTTCGTCGAAACGCTCGGCGATGTCGAGGGCCTGGGCCAGCGTCGCGATGACGCTGCGGTCGGAGCAGAACATGGGGTGCAGCGGCTCGACGGCCAGCCGGACCCCGGCCGCGGCGGCGTGCGGCGCCAGCGCCGCCACGCTGTCGGCCACGTGCCGGCGGGCCGCGTCGAGATCCCGGCTGCCGGCCGGTAGCCCGCCGCAGACCAGGACCAGCACCGGCGCGCCGAGTGTGGCCGCCTCGTCGATCGCGCGGCGGTTCTCGTCGAACCAGTCGGCCGCCTCGAAGAACCCACCACGGCACAGCGAGGTGACGGCGAGGCCGGCCTCCCGGGTGACCCGGGCGGCGCGGTCCGCCCCGCAGTCGGCCACCTGGTCGCGCCAAAGCCCGATGCCGGGGACGCCGGCCTCGACGCAGCCGGCGACGGCGTCCTCCAGCGGCCAGTACTTCGCGGTGGCCTGGTTGAACGACAGCCTCACCCGCCGCCGCCCCCCTCCTCCTCTCCGCGCCGATCAAGGAGAAAGTGACGTGGTCTAGAGATCAAACCATGTACACAACTCCAAGATCGACGCGTAAGGGGGGTCACTGCGCGACCCCTGCCACCGTGAAGTACGCGCGGGCGCGGGCGGCCGCCAGCTCGGCGTCGGGCAACAGGCCCGCCTCGTCGGCAAGGCGCAGCAGCGTCGCCAGGTGGGCCGGCGACCGGCCCGACTGCGCCCCGCCGACCATCGTGAAGTGGTCCTGGTGGCCGGCCAGCCACGCCAGGAACACGATGCCGACCTTGTAGTGGTAGGTCGGCGCGGCGAACATGTGCCGGGACAGCGGGACGGTCGGGTCGAGAATCCGGTGGTACGAGTCGATGTCGTCGCCGTCGAGCGCGGCGAGCGCGGCGGCGGCCGCGGGTGCGATGGCCGCGAAGATGCCCAGCAGGGCGTCGGAGTGGCCCTGCTCGTCGCCGCGGATCAGCTCGGGGTAGTGGAAGTCGTCCCCGGTGTAGAGCCGCACCCCGGGCGGCAGCCGTCGCCGCAGGGCCACCTCGCGCGCTGCGTCGAGCAGCGACACCTTAATGCCGTCCACATTGGACGTTACGAGCGCGAGCACGGTGGACGACGCGGCGTCAAGGTCGGCAGAGCCCCAGTAGCCGGCGAGCGCCGGATCGAACATCGGCCCGAGCCAGTGCAGCAGCACCGGCCGGTCGCTCTGGGCGATCAGCTCGCCGTACACGTCGAGGTAGTCCTCGCGGCCCCGCGCGGCCGCGGCCAGGTGCCGGCTGCACATGATCACCGGCTGGGCGCGCGCCGCCAGCACGTCCGCGAGCTGGTCGGCATAGGCCCGCCGCACCTCGTCGAGCGTCGCCGGCCCGGGTTCCAGCTGGTCCGTGCCGACGCCCGCCACGATCGGGCCGCCGGCCGCGGCGGCGGTGCGCCGGATCAGCTCCCGCGTCGCCGGGTAGTCCAGGCCCATCCCGCGCTGTGCGGTGTCCATCGCCTCGGCGACGCCCAGACCGTAGGACCACAGATGCCGGCGGAAGGCCAGCGTGGCCTCCCAGTCGAGGACCGCGGGCGCGCCGGGCACGTTTTCGGCCCGGGGGTCGGCGACGACGTGCGCCGCCGCGTATGCGATCCGGGAACGGGCCGGCCTGCCCGGCCGCGGGTAGCCCACCCCGCCTCGCAGGCGGTACCGCTCTCCGCCGGGAAGAACCACGTGGTCGGTCATGACACGTCGATCCGGCGACCCTCCCGCGCCGACTGGAGCGCCAGCTCGGCCAGGCGCACGCCACGGGTCGCCGCCGCGAAGTCCCACGGGAAGTCGGCGCCCTCCGCCACGTGCCGCAGAAACGCCTCCCACTGCGCCTTGAAGCCGTTGTCGAACTCCGCGTTGTCCGGCACCTCCTGCCACTGCGCGCGGAAGTCCACCGTGGACGGTACGTCCGGGTCCCACACCGATCGGGGCGTGGTGGCCGCCGGCTGCACCCGGCAGCGGCGCAGCCCGGCGACGGCGCTGCCGCCGGTGCCGTCGACCTGGAACTCGACCAGCTCGTCGCGGTTGACCCGGGTGCACCAGGAGGAGTTGATCGAGACGATGACGCCGTCCGCCAGCTCCAGGACGGCGTACGCGGCGTCGTCGGCGGTGGCGGGGTAGGGCGCGCCCGCCTCGTCGCGGCGGGTGGGGATGTGGGTGGCGATCGTGCACTGCACACTGCGGATCGGCGCGAAGAGCCCTTCGAGGACGTACTGCCAGTGCGGGAACATGTCGAGCACGATCCCGCCGCCGTCCTCGGCCCGGTAGTTCCAGGACGGGCGCTGCGCCGGCTGCCAGTCGCCCTCGAACACCCAGTAGCCGAACTCCCCGCGTACCGAAAGAATCCGCCCGAGGAACCCGGAGTCGATGACCCGCTTGAGCTTGCGCAGGCCGGGCAGGAACAGCTTGTCCTGCACCACGCCGGTGCGCACACCCGCCTCGGCGGCCGCCCGCACCAGCCCGGCCGCCGTCGCCGTGTCCGGGGCGAGAGGCTTCTCGCAGTACACGTGCTTGCCGGCGTCGAGGGCCTCACGCACGGCCTTCTCCCGCTGCTGGGTCACCTGCGCGTCGAAGTAGACCGCCACCCCGGGCTGGGCCAGGGCGGCGGCCAGGTCGGTGGTCCACGTGTCCAGCGAATGCCGCCGCGCGATCTCCGCGAGCTTCGCCTCGTTGCGGCCGACCAGGATCGGCTCCGGCCACAGCAGGGTGCCGTCGCGCAACGGCAGCCCGCCCTGCTCTCGGATCGCCAGCAACGAGCGGACCAGATGCTGGCGGTACCCCATCCGTCCGGTGACGCCGTTGACGACGATCCCGATCGGCCTGCGGGTCATGCGGCCCCTCCCGTCGTCAGGAGCGTGCGGATCTCACTCGACAGCCGGTCGAAGCGCTCGTCGGCCATGACCGTCGCGTAATCCCGCTCGGGCGGCAGGTCGACGTCGAGGATCCGCACGATCCGGCCGGGGCGCGGGCTCATCACCGCGACCCGGGTGCCGAGAAACACCGCCTCGGCGATCGAGTGGGTGACCAGCACGACCGTCGTGGCGCTCTCCCGCCAGATCCGGTGCAGCTCGGCGTTCATCTGCTCGCGCGTGAGCGCGTCGAGTGCCGCGAACGGCTCGTCCATGAGCAGCACCGGCGGCTCGTGCAGCAGGGCGCGGCACAGCGCGACCCGCTGCTGCATGCCACCGGACAGCTCGTGGGGGAGTGCCTTCTCGAAGCCGCGCAGGCCGGTCAGCTCGATCAGCTCGTCGGCGCGGGCCCGGGCCGCGCGCCGGTCCATCCCGCGCATCTCGGCCTGCAGCAGGATGTTGCGCCGCACCCCGCGCCACTCCAGCAGCGCGGCGCGCTGGAAAACGAAACCGATGTCGTCGCGCGGGCGGGTGACCGGCCGGCCCAGCAGGGACACCTCGCCCGTGCTGGGCCGGACCAGGCCGGCGATCACCTTGAGCAGCGTTGACTTCCCGCAGCCGGACGGGCCGACGACGGTGACGAACTCGCGTGCGCCCACCCGCAGCGACACGTCCTCCAGCGCCGTCGTGCGGACCCGCCGGGAGGCGAACCGGACGCTTATCCCGGCGAGCTCGACGTCGGCGACGGCGGTGCTCGTCATGCCTTCGCCGCGAAGGACGGATCCCAGTACGCGGTCGGCGCACCGGCCGGTTGCAGCCCGCCGTACTTGGACATCAGGCCGATCGTCTCGGTCCACTTAGCCTCGTCGTTGACGCCGGGGTTGGCCGGGTCGCCGAGCAGCGTGACCGCGAGCGTGAGCTGCTTGGTCAGCACCTCCTTGGGCGGCTCCTGCTCGGCCATCGCGGCCATCGCCTCGACCGCGCCGGGAACGTCCTTCGCGGCCGCCGCCCAGGACTGCTGCGTCGCCTTGACGAAGCGGCGCACCAGATCGGACTTGTTCTTCATCGTGTCCTCGTTGACGACGAGGCCGGTGCCGAGCAGGTTCATGCCCCAGTCGGAGTACAGCAGGTAGCTGACCTTCTTGCCGGTCTTGCCCTCGATCGTGGGCGCCTGGTCGTGGAAGAAGCCCATGATGGCGTCGACCTTGCCCTCCGCGACCGCGGAAATCTTGCTCGCCGCGTCGAGGTCGACCACCTTGACGTCGTCCTTGGACAGGCCGTTGGCTTTCAACCAGGCGGGGAAGAGCGCGTAGAGCGCGTCGCCGGGCGTACCCCCGATGCTCTTGCCTTTGAGATCGGCCGGTTTGGCGATGCCCTTGTCCGCGAGGAATTCGATCGACGACGGGCCTTTCTGCAGGAACACGCCGACGTTGCGGACCTTCATTCCGGCGCTGACGCCTTTGATGAGGGGTGGGGTGTCGGCCCAGCCGAAGTCGGTCTTCTGCTGCGCGACCTGTTGGATGGTGTTGCCGGAACCGTTGCCCGGACGGATTTCCAGATCGATTCCCTGGCTGGAGAAAATGCCCTTCTTGATGCCGTAATAGAACGGCGCGTGCTCGCCGTAGGGCACCCAGTTGAGCGTCAGGGTGACTTTGGTCTTGGGCTCGTCGGTGGACTTTTCGGGAGACGATCCCCCGCCTCCGCACGCGGTGACGGAGCACGCGAGCACGGCAACGGCTATCAGCTTCGTGAGGCGGGTCATCGGACGGTTCCTCCTCCTTGCGGGCCGCGCCGGCTCACGAGGTGGTGAGCGGCACTCCGGTGCGGCGGCTGGCGTGCCATGGAATGAGCAGGGACTCAGCGACTTCGACGAGCACGAACAGGACGATGCCGAGCCCCGCCATCAGAAAGAGGTCGGCGAAGAGCAGCGGCGCGTCCAGGTTGCCGTTGGCCAGCAGCAGCACGTGTCCGAGCCCTTCGCTGGCCCCGACGAACTCCCCGACCACCGCGCCGACCACGGCCAGCGTGACCGCGACCTTCAGGCCCGCCATCAGATGGGGAAGGGCGTTCGGAAATCGGATCTTGCGGAATGTGCGCCACCGGCCGGCGCCCATCGTCGCGGACAGGTCGAGCAACTCCGGATCGGTCGAGCGCAGACCGGCGACGCCGGAGATCACGATCGGAAAGAACGAGATGAGCACGGCCAGCGCGATCTTCGGTGCCAGGCCGACGCCGAACCAGACCACCAGCAGCGGCGCGATCGCGATCTTCGGGATGACCTGTGCGAAGAGCACGATCGGATACAGCGCCTTGTCGAGGGTCCGCGAGTAGGCGATTGCCACCGCGGTCACCAGTCCCAGCGCGGTCGCGAGGACGAAACCGAGAACCGTCTCGTAGAGCGTCACACCGGCGTGGTGGCTGAGCATCCGCCACTCGCCGGTCATCGTCCGCGCCACCTCGGACGGCGCGGGTAGCAGGTATTTCGGCACGTAGCGGCGGTCGGCGACGAACCACCAGACGCCGAAGAGGACGGCGAGGAGGAGCACCGGTCGCCAGAGCGCGCCCAGAAAGCGCAGCACCCGCACGCCGATCGCCGGGGAGCGCACCCGGCCTGGGGCGTCGAGCGCTGTCTCAGCCACGCCGGCCCCCTCGTCATCGACTTTTCGATCGAGGCTAGAGGCGGTCGCCATTGGGGGGCAAGGGTCTACTAATTTCTTTGTATCGATGCAGTTCACCGCGACATGGGAGATCGAAATCAGTCGTTGCGGTCATGAGCAACTTCCGAGGGTACGGGTGGCGTCCGGCCAATTTCGGCAAGGTCCGCGCGCTTCGAGGGATTGACACCGGCGTACCCCCGGCTGCAATGTTGCTCGCGGTCTTCGACGTTGACCTTCCGATGGGTCGGATGTGATGAGTTCCCGCGGTTCCCACCTACGCACCAAAGTTGTCGCTCTACTCCTTTCGCTGGTTGCGCTGTGGGCGTTCGCTGCCACCATCACGTTGCGGGACGGCCTCAACCTGCTGTGGGTCGACACTCTGGACCAGAAACTCGACCGGCCCACCGAGTCGATGATCACGGCGCTGCAGCAGGAGCGCCGGCTCTCCCTGATCTTCCTCAGTGGTCACACCGCCGAGCAGCACGAAGCCCTGACCGCACAGCGCGCCCGCACCGACGAGGCGCGCGAGACCTTCCAGCGGCTCGCCGGCAGCGGTGAGGTGCGGACCGCCGCGAGCGCGGCCGAGGAGCGGCACATCCGGGAGGCCTTCGAGACGTTGAACGGGCTCGACGAGGGGCGCGCCGCCATCGACGCCGGCATCGTCGACCGCAGCCACGCCGCCGCCACGTTCACCGACTTCATCAACGTCGGCTTCCGCATCTACGGCGCACTGGCCACTCTGGACGACGCCCGCGTCGCCGAGCGGGGGCGCACCCTCAAAGCCCTGACCCGGGCCCGGGAGGTGCTGTCGCAAGAGGACGCGCTGCTGGCCGGCATGCTGGCCGCGGGTCGGTTCACCGCCGGCGAGTACGCGTCGTTCACACAGCTTGTCGGCGCCCAGCGGTTCCTGTACGCGGAGGTCGAGGTCGCGCTGCCCGCGGCCGAGCAGGCGCGCTACCACGCTTATATGGCCGGCGCACCTGCCGCCCAGTTGCGGCTGCTCGAGGACCGGATGATGGAGAAGGGCGGAGTCGGGCCGCTGCCGCTCACCGCCGACGCCTGGCCGGTGGCCGTCGGGCCGGTCTTCGACCAGTTGCGCGACCTGGAAAACGGCCTGGCCCGGTCCACCGTCAAACTGGCCCGGCCCGCCGCGGTCGCGGTGCTGGTCCGTCTCGGCCTCGCCGGCGGGCTCGGTCTCATCGCCGTCATCGCGTCGATCATCATCTCGGTGACCACCGTCCGCTCGCTGTCCAACCAGCTGGCCCGGCTGCGCGTCGCCGCGCTCGAACTGGCCCAGGAGCGGCTGCCCCGGGTCGTCGAACGCATCCGCCTCGGCGAGGACGTCGACGTCGCCGCGGAGGCGCCACCGCTCGCCGTGGGCCCCGACGAGGTCGGCCGGGTCGCCCAGGCGTTCAACACCGTGCAGCGGACGGCGATCCACGTCGCCGTCCAGCAGGCCGAGCTGCGCCGCGGCGTGCGGGACGTGTTCCTCAACCTGGCCCGGCGCACCCAGGCGCTGGTGCACCGGCAGCTCACGGTGCTGGACGCGATGGAGCGGCGGGAGACCGAGCCCGAGGATCTCGACAACCTGTTCCGCGTCGACCACCTCGCGACCCGCATGCGCCGCAACGCGGAGAACCTGATCGTGCTCTCCGGCGCCGTCCCCGGCCGCGGCTGGCGCAACCCGGTGCCACTGGTCGACGTGGTCCGCGGGGCGGTCGGCGAGGTGGAGGACTACGCCCGGGTGTCGGTGCTGCCGATCGGGCCGGCCGCGCTCGAAGGGCGGGCCGTCGGCGACATCATCCACCTGCTCGCCGAGCTGATCGAAAACGCCACCTCGTTCTCGCCGCCGGACACCATCGTGCAGGTCGGTGGCCAGAAGGTGGCGCACGGCTTCGCGGTCGAGATCGAGGACCGCGGCCTCGGCATGACCGAGATGGACCTCGCCGCGGCCAACGAGGAGCTGCGTAACCCGCCTGAGTTCAACCTGTCCCGGACGGCCCGGCTGGGGCTCTACGTCGTCGGCCAGCTCGCCCAGCGGCACGGCGTGCGCGTACAGCTTCGCGAGTCACCCTACGGCGGTGTGATGGCGATCGTGTTGATCCCGTCCACGCTGGTCGTGGAGCTGGACGAGCCCGAGGCGGTGCCGGAGATTCTGGCCGCCCCGCGCCGGCGCGCCGCCCTCACGGCCGCCCCCGCGCCGCCCGAACCGCCCGCGGGGCCCGTGGCGGCACCGGAACCCGTGTCGGCACTGGCGGCACCGGAACCCGTGTCGGCACTGGCGGCACCGGAACCGGTGTCGGCACTGGCGGCACCGGAACCCGTGTCGGCACTGGCTCTCGCGGAAGCCGTCGCGGACCCGCCCGCCGCCGAGCCGGCCGGATTCACGCCCAACGGGCTGCCCAAACGGGTACGCCAGGCCAACCTCGCCGCGCCGCTGCACACCGACGAGCCGCCGGCCGCCGACCCCGACCCGCCACCGGCCCTGCGCCGCTCGCCGGAGGAGGTGCGCCGGATGATGGCCTCGTACCAGCGCGGCACGATGCGTGGCCGCTCGCTCGCGATAACCCCCGAGCACGCATCCGAGGACTCGCCGGTTACCGATCAGGACCCGGCCGGCGATCCCGGCGAGCGGTAGAGAGAGGACGTCAGTGGCGCAGAAGACAGGTTCCGCCAGCGATCTGCGGTGGTTGCTCGACGATCTGGTCGGCCGGGTCAAGCATGCCGAACAGGCAGTCGTGCTGTCCGCCGACGGCCTGCTGGTCGCGGCGTCCCGTGGGCTCACCCGGGAGGACGCCGACCACCTCTCCGCGGTCGCCGCCGGATTCCAGAGCCTCGCCCGGGGCGCCGGGCGGCACTTCGGCGGCGGCAGCGTGCGCCAGACCATCATCGAGATGGAGTCGGCGTTCCTGTTCGTCACGGCCGCCGGGCAGGGGGCATGCCTCGCCGTGCTCGCCGCGTCCGACGCGGACATCGGCCTGATCGCCTACGAGATGGCTATGATGGTCACCCGCGTGGGGCAGTACCTCGGTACTCCACTGCGCGCGGACGCCGAACTGCCTGACGGAGCCTGACATGACCACCCCGTCCGACGACTCCGACATCGTCTGGCTGGATGACGAGGCCGGGCCGGTCGTCCGCCCGTATGCGATGACCCGTGGCCGGACCCGACCGGCCAACGGCGACTTCGACCTGATCACGCTGGTCATCGCGACCAAACCGGTGGCCATGGTCCGCGAGCCGCTCGACCCGGAGCAGGCCGCGATCATGCGACTGTGCCAGCGACCGCAGTCGGTCGCCGAGGTGTCGGCGCACCTGGACCTGCCGGTGGGCATCGTGCGGGTCATGCTCGGCGACCTGCTCGACCGGGGCCTCATCCTCGCGCGTGGGCCCGGCCATTCCGCGCAGGTGCCGAATCAGCGCGTACTCAAGGCGGTTATCAATGGACTACGTTCCCTCTGAGGACGCCTCGCACCTGCCGGTGGCGGTGAAGATCCTGGTGGCGGGCGGCTTCGGTGCGGGCAAGACAACCCTCGTGGCCGCCGTGAGCGAGATCGAGCCGTTGCGCACCGAGGAGTCGCTGACCCGGGAGAGCATCGGCGTCGACGACCTGTCCGGCGTGGAGGGGAAAGCCACCACGACGGTGGCGATGGACTTCGGCCGGATCACGATCAGCGACGACCTCATCCTGTACCTGTTCGGCACGCCCGGACAGGACCGGTTCTGGTTCGTGTGGGACGAGCTGGCGCTGGGTGCGATCGGCGCCGTCGTGCTGGCCGACACCCGGCGCCTCGCGGCGTGCTTTCCGTCGGTGGACTATTTCGAACGCCGGGGCACGCCGTTCATCGTGGCGGTCAACCGCTTCGACGGTTCGCCCCGGTACGAGCCGGACGAGGTCCGCCTCGCCCTCGCCCTCGACCCCGGGGTGCCTCTCGTCATGTGTGACGTCCGGCGCCGGGAGTCGAGCAAAGAGGTGCTGATCGCGCTGGTCGAGCACGTGATCGCGGCCGGGGCGGCGCACCGCGGGGAGCCGGCGGCGGTGCTCTCTCCATGATCGTGAAGGATTCGGTGAGTCAACCGTGATTGACAACGCGGGTGGAGTCAACGTAGGTTGACATCGTGACCGAGGTGACAGACCTGGCCGCGGCTGCCGGCAGTTCGGATGTCCGGACCGGTTTGCGGGCCGTCGTGGCCCTGCGGCGGTTGGCGGAGACGCTGGAGGCGGTGCAGGTCGACAACGCCCGCCGGCAGGGCTGGTCCTGGCAGGAGATCGCGAACGCGCTCGGCGTCAGCAAGCAGGCGGTGCACAAGAAGCACGCCGGCCGGGCGCCGGCGCACGGTCGACGGGAGGCGTGATGTTCGAGCGGTTCACGGCCCAGGCTCGACACGTCGTGGTGACCGCGCAGGAGGAGGCGACCGGGTTCCGGCACGGGTACATCGGCACCGAGCACATTCTCCTGGCGCTGCTCGACGAGGGCAGCGGGATCGCGTCGACCGTGCTGCGCGACGCCGGAGTGGATCGCGAGCAGGTGCGTGCGGACGTCGAGCGGATCGTGGGGCGTGGCCGTGGCCCGCTCGGCGCCGACGACGCGGCGGCGCTGCGGGAGATCGGTATCGACCTCGACGCGGTGCTGTCGAAGATCGAGGAGCGGTTCGGGCCGCAGGCGCTCCGGTCACCCTGCCCGCCACGCCGACGTGGCCTGCTGCGGCGGCGCCGGCGCAGCGGTGGCGGCGCACGCCCGTTCACCCCGCGGGCGAAGAAGGTGCTCGAACTGTCCCTGCGCGAGGCGCTCCGGCTGCGGAGCGACCACGTCGGGCCCGAGCACGTCCTGTTGGGGCTGCTTCGCGAGGGCAAAGGGCTGGCGGCCCAGGTGTTGACCGCGGCCGGGCTCACCATCGACGATCTCCGGCGGCGTACTCTGGCAGCCCTCGACCGGGCGGCCTGACCCGCCCACCACGGACGGGAACCCACGGTCGTAGCCGCGGCTAGTTCTGCGCCGCGGCGCCGTGCGCGCGGTCGTACGCGACGCGGGCTTCGGCGATCGCCACCCGGTGGCGCTCGGCCCAGGTGGTGAGCGTCACCAGGGAGTCGTAGAGCTCCAGCGCCATCTCGGTCGCGGCGTATTCGACCTTGGGCGGCACGGTCGGGTAGACGGTGCGGGTGAGCAGCCCGTCGCGCTCCAGGTTCCGCAGCGTGAGCGTGAGCATCCGCCGGCTGATGCCCTCGATACAGCGCTCCAGCTCGGTGAACCGGACCGGGCCGCGGGCGGCGGAGACGATGATCGCGATGCTCCACTTTCCGCCGACCCGGTCGAGCACCTGCCGGACCGTGCAGGCCTCCAGCTCGGCACTGCAGGACTCCGCCTCGGTGCCCGGGAGCTGCGCTGACACATCGATGTGCCCCTGAGACATAAAAGTGCCTCCTTCCGCCGTTGTCCATAGTCACAGAAGATGGTCGCTGTAACAAATAGTGTCCTTAGGGAGGGCGACAATCTGATGGGCGAGACCTCTCCACCCGTACGCGACGCGCGATGGCTGGCACTCGGCGTGCTCTGCATCGGGATGTTGATGATCATTTTGGATCAGACCATCGTCAACGTCGCGTTGCCCGCCATCCAGCGTGACCTCGGCTTCTCGCAGGCCGGGCTGGCCTGGGTCGTCAACGCGTACCTGATCGCATTCGGCGGCCTGCTACTGCTGGCCGGCCGGCTCGGCGACCTGGTCGGTGGCCGGCGGGTCTTCGTGGCCGGACTGGTCGTGTTCACCGCCGCGTCGGCGCTGTGCGGGCTGTCCACCAACCCGCAGACCCTCGTCGCCGCGCGCTTCGCGCAGGGCGCCGGCGGTGCGATGGCGTCCGCCGTGGCCCTGGGCATGGTCGTGAAGCTGTTCCCGGAACCGCTGGAGCAGGCGAAGGCGATCGGCGTATTCAGCTTCGTCGCCTCCGGCGGAGCGTCGCTGGGCCTGCTCGCCGGCGGGGTCCTCACCCAGGCCCTCAGCTGGCACTGGATCTTCTTCGTCAACCTGCCGATCGGGATCGCCGCCGCGGTGCTCGCCCTGCGCCTGCTCGACGGCGACCGCGGGATCGGGGTCGGCGCGGGTGCCGACGTCGCGGGTGGCGTCCTCGTCACCGCCGCCCTGATGCTGGGCGTCTACACCATCGTCGAGGCCGCCCACTACGGCTGGGGCTCGACACACACCGTCGGCTTCGGCGCGCTCGCGGTCGTGCTGCTCGTCGCGTTCCTCGCCCGGCAGCGCCGCGCCGCCAACCCGCTGCTGCCGCTGCGCATCTTCCGGTCACGCAGCGTCTCGGGAGCCAACCTGGCCCAGGCGCTGACCGTGGCCGGCCTGTTCGGGATGTTCTTCCTGGGCGCTCTGTACCTGCAACGGGTCCTGGGCTACGACGCCGTGCAGACCGGACTGGCGTTCCTTCCGATCGCCCTGGCGATCGGCGCCTTCTCGCTCGGCTTCTCCGCCCGGCTGACCAACCGGTTCGGGGCGCGTGCCGTGCTCGTACCGGGACTGGTGTCGATCGTCGCGGGGCTCCTGGTGCTCAGCCGGGTGCCCGTCGACAGCCGGTACGCCGTCGACATCCTGCCGGCGATGCTGCTGCTCGGCGTAGGCGGCGGGCTGTCGATCCCCGCGCTGATGACCCTGGCCATGTCGGGCGCCACGCCCGACGACGCCGGGCTGGCGTCCGGCCTGGTGAACACGACCCAGCAGGTCGGCGGCGCGCTCGGCCTCGCGGTGCTGGCGACGCTGTCCAGCTCGCGTACCGAGAGCCTGCTCGCCGCCGGGCAGCCCGCCGCCGTGGCGCTCACCACCGGGTACCGTCTCGCGTTCGGCATCGGCGCGGTCCTGGTCATCGGCGCCATCGTCGTCACGGCGACGCTCCTGCGCCCGCGCCGGGTGGCGACAGCGGCGGAGCCGGCGGCGGTGGCCGCGTCCACGGAGCCGGTGGGCGCGGCCGAGACCGAGCGGGCCTTCGCCGAGTGCCCAGGCTGACAGGCCCCTACCACGGCACCGGGCGCCTACCGCGGCACCGGGCACCTGTCCGCGGCGAGACGCTCGAGCAGCGTCACGGCGTGCTCGGGCCCCGGTAGTGCCCCCATGTCGTCCCGCATGGCCCGCGCCGCCTGCCGGTAGGCGGGTTCCGCCAGCACCGTCGACACCGCGTCGCGGACGGCTTCCGGCGTAGCGTCCACCGCGTCGAGCACGCGCGCCACACCGAGCCGTTCGCAGCGCGCCGCGTTGTGCGGCTGGTCGGCGCCCATCGGGATCAGCACCATCGGCAGCCCGTACGCCAGGGCGCCGATGGTGCTGCCGGACCCGCCGTGCGAGACCACCGCGTCGCAGTGCGGCAGGACCAGCGACTGGGGGATGTAGCGCGCGAGGTGGACGTGGTCGGGTTGCGGCCCGAACTCGGCGGGGTCGATCTGGCGCCCCATCGTGACGACGAGGTTGACGGGCAGGTCGCGCAGCCCCGCGAGTACCCGCGGGAAAAGGTCGCCGGACTCGATATTGAAGACGGTGCCCAGCGTGAAGTACACCGTCGGTGCGCCGGGCCGGGTGGTCGTCCACGGCGCCGGGGTGCTCGGCGCTGCGACATCCTCGGCCAGGCGCACCGCATGCGCCGTGGGCGGCAGCGGGAAGGCGGGGTCGCGGTAGCCGGGCGGCACCGGGGACAGCACGAGGTATCGGCTGAGCATCGCCAGATCGGGATCGGGGGGCAGGCCGTACCCGGCGCGCAGCGCGTTGAGGTTCTCGCTGAGCAACTCGGCGCGCACGAACCCGCCCGCGGCGATGACCAGCACGCTCGCGTACGGCAGTTCGAGCCGTTCGGCCACGACCATGCTCCCGAAGTCCGTCTCGTCGCAGACGACGAGGTCGGGTCGCCAGTCGGCGCACACGGTCTGGATCGCCTCGGCCCGACCCCGCGCCATCCATCCGGCGAACCCGTCACGCAGATCGAGGTCCTCGCGCCGCGGGTCGAGCCTGCGCAGCGGGATCCGGGTCGTCTCGTCCCCGCCCCTCTCGCCCGTGGGGAAGACGGGGAAACCGGTGGCCTGGACGGTCGCCACCATCGCGGTGCGGGCCGCGAACGCGACCACATGGCCGGCGGCCTCCGCGGCCCGCGCGACCGGTACCAGGGGGTGGAAATGGCCGCTGCCGCCGGCGAAGGTGAAGAGGATGCGCACCCGCACGTCCTTCCTGACGTAGGCGAGGGCCGTATGGCCCGCCACCCGCTACCTTCCTCCGCGCCGGGGCCGGCGGGCGATGATTTTCGCCGGGGGACCGTCTACGTGGGTGAGCCGCGACGGGCGGGTCACCGGACAGCGGAGGGCGGATCGGTGGGGGAAGGCGAGGCGGCGGAGAGCACGGCCGACGAGTCGGCGTTTGCCGAGGTCGTGGAGCGCTACCGGCGGGAGCTGCGGGTGCACTGCTACCGGATGCTCGGCTCGTTCGAGGAGTCCGAGGATCTGGTACAGGAGACGTTCCTGCGCGCCTGGAGCCCAGCGTGGCGGACCGGGCGGTACTCCAGCGCTACATGGACGCGACCTGTTCCCGGCGTTCGGCCTGCCGGCCGCGCTGTCCTAGACCGGGTCCCCGTCGGCCGGGCGGGCGGGGTCCGCGCCGGCCGGGCGGGCGGGGTCCGCGCCGGCCAGCCGCGCGGCCCGTGCCTCGAGGTAACGCCGTTCCGGCAAGCTGGTCGTGCGGCGCGCCGCCAGGTGGTAGTTGGCGCGGGCGGCGGCGTGGTCACCGGCCATCTCCAGCAGGTGTGCGCGTACGGCGTCGAGGCGGTGGTGGCCCGCCATCCGGTCGTCGGTGTCCAGGGTGCCCAGCAGGTCCAGCCCGGCCCGGGGGCCCTGCACCATGGCGAGCGCGATGGCGTGGTTGAGCGTGACCATGGGGTTGGGGGAGACGCGGGCGAGCAGCTCGTACAGCCCGAGGATCTGCGGCCAGTCGGTCTCCTCCGAGCTCGGGGCCTCGTCGTGGACCGCCGCGATCGCCGCCTGCAGCTGGTAGGGGCCGATCGGTGCCCGCGCCAGCGTGCCGGTGATGAGCGCGACGCCGTCGCGGATGTACTCCCGGTCCCACCGGTCGCGGTCCTGCTCGGCGAGGGGGATCAGCTCGCCGTGCGGGCCGGTGCGGGCGGGGCGCCGCGCCTCGGTGAGCAGCATCAGGGCCAGTAGGCCCGCGACCTCGCCGTCGTCGGGCAGCAGATGGTGGACCGCACGGGCCAGCCGGATCGCCTCCGCGGTCAGGTCGCTGCGGTGCAGGTCCGGGCCGGAGGTGGCGGTGTAGCCCTCGTTGAAGATCAGGTACAGGACGTGCAGGACCACGCGCAGCCGGTCGGCCCGCTCGGGCTCGGGGGGCAGGCGGAAGCTGGCACCCGCGGCCTTGATGCGCTGCTTGGCCCGGCTGACGCGCTGCGCCATCGTCGCCTCGGGGACCAGGAATGCACGGGCGATCTGCGCCGTGGTCAACCCGCCGACGGCGCGCAGGGTGAGAGCAACCTGCGACGGCGGGGACAGCGCGGGATGGCAGCACAGGAACAGCAGGGTGAGCGTGTCGTCCCGGTCCGCCGGCTGTTCGTCGCCGGGCGGCGCCGCCACGAGCTCGTCGGCCGGCACCTGGGTCGCGGCTGTCGCCTCCCGGCGCCGGCGCGCCTGGTCGCTGCGCCAGTGATCGGTCAGCCGCCGCGACGCGACGGTGAGCAGCCAGGCGCGCGGATTGTCCGGTATCCCCTCGGCAGGCCACTGGACGACGGCCGTCAGCAGCGCCTCCTGCACCGCATCCTCGCACGCGTCGAACTGCCCGTGCCGGCGAACGAGCACGCCGAGGACCTGCGGCGCCAGCTCGCGCAGCAGGTCCTCGGCAGGGGCGTCGGTCATCACATCTCGGTCCCGCCGCGAGTCAGGAGCGGCCACACTTCCACTCCGTTGCGGTGCGCGGCCGGGTATCGCGCGGCCAGCTCGGTCGCGCGCTCCAGATTTTCACAGTCGACCACGAAGTAGCTGGCGAGATGTTCCTCGGAGGCGAGGTACGGGCCGTCGGTCACGACCGGCAACCCGTCGCGTACCCGAACGGTCCTGGCATGGACCGCATCGGCCAGCCCTTCCACGCTGACCAGCTCGCCCGACTCGCGGATCTCCTGCTGGAACTTCGCGTCCCCGGCGATCAGGCCGGTGAAGTCGGTCTCGGAGTACGAGCCCCGGAGCTCGTCACTTTCGTAGATCATCAGCAGGTACTTCACGGTCACACCTGGGCACCCGCGGAGTGGATGATCGGACGTACCTCCATCGCGTTGAACCGGGCGTCCGGCACGAGCGCGGCCAGCTCGATGGCCCGTTCCTTGCTGTCGCACTCGACCAGGTAGTAGCCCGCCAGGTATTCCTTCGCCTCCACATACGGCCCGTCGGTGACCGCAGGGACGCCGCCACGGACCTGGACGGTCGCGCTCTGGGCCGGCTCGGCGAGCGCGTGCGTGCTGACCATCTCGCCGGACTCGGTGATGATCCGCTGGAACTCTTCGTGGCCCCGGACGACCTCGTTGCGGTCCTCCTCGGACAGGGACTCCCAGGTCGTGGGGTTCATGTAGATCATCAGTAGGTACTTCACGTCACTACTCTCCTCACAGTCGCGGTGTCGCTTGCACTGGTTGGTCGGAACGGGCGACGGGTTCTCGACATCCGCTGGACAACCATCCTCGCTCCGGCGCCCCACATGTCGAGAACCGGCGGGCCGCTCCGACCTACCGGTGAACGCCCACACCGACCTCGACTGACAAGGACCTTCCATGGGTGCGAACACCGCGATGGAATCCCGCCCGCGCGCCGGACGGCGCGAGTGGATCGGCCTGGCCGTGCTGGCCCTGCCCACGCTGCTCGTGTCCATCGACGTCTTCGTGATGCTGCTGGCGCTGCCGCACCTGAGCGCGGACCTCCGGGCGGGCAGCACGGAACAGCTGTGGATCATGGACATCTACGGGTTCATGATTGCCGGCTTCCTGATCACCATGGGCACGCTGGGCGACCGGATCGGTCGGCGCAAGCTGCTGCTGCTGGGCGGGTCCGCCTTCGGCGCCGCCTCGGTACTCGCCGCGTACGCCCCCACTCCCGAGCTGTTGATCGCGGCTCGCGCCCTGCTCGGGATCGCCGGGGCGACCCTGGCGCCCTCGACCCTCGCGTTGATCAGCAACATGTTCCGTGACCCGAAGCAGCGCGGCCTCGCCATCGGCGTATGGCTGGTGTGCTTCATGTCCGGCGCCGCCATCGGTCCGCTGGTCGGCGGGGTGATGCTGGAGGACTTCTGGTGGGGCTCGGTGTTCCTGCTGGGCGTGCCCGCAATGCTGCTGCTGCTCGTGCTCGGCCCGGCGCTGCTGCCCGAGTACCGCGACACCAACGCCGGCCGGCTGGACCTGGCCAGCGTCGCCCTGTCCCTCGCCGCGATCCTGCCGATCGTCTACGGCCTCAAGGAGCTGGCCAAGGCCGGCTGGCATTCGCTGCCCGTCGCCGCGATCGTGGCCGGACTGGTCTTCGGCACGGTGTTCGTACGCCGGCAGCGCTCGCTGGCCGACCCCATGCTGGACGTGCGCCTGTTCGCCAACCGCGCCTTCACCGCCGCGCTGGCAGGCATGCTGTTCGGCACCATGCTGATGGGCGCGATGATGGTGTTCATCACGCAGCACCTCCAGCTCGTCGAAGGCCTGTCACCGCTGCGGGCGGGCCTGTGGATGCTCCCCGCGGTGGCCACGTCCATCATCAGTTTCCAGCTCTCCCCGCTCGTCGCGCGGCGCATCCGCCCGGCGTACCTCATCGGAGCCGGCCTGGCGGTCTCCGTGGTCGGCGTGCTGATGCTCACCCGTGTCGGGGCGACGTCGGGACTGTCGACGCTCGTGATCGGGTTCGCCGTGATAAATCTTGGCGCCGGCCCCCTGGTGAGCGTGGGCACCGACCTGGTGGTCGGGTCCGCCCCGCCGGAGAAGGCCGGGTCCGCAGCGGCGATGAACGAGACCAGCGGCGAGTTCGGCTTCGCGCTGGGCATCGCCACCCTGGGCAGCCTCGGCACCGCTGTCTACCGCAGCCGGATCGCGGTCCCCGCCGACGTCCCGGCCGCCGCGGCCCAGGCCGCCCGCGACACGCTCGCCGGCGCGACGGCCGCCGCCGCGGGCCTGCCCGACGAGCTCGCCGCGGCGCTGCTCACCTCCGCCCGCGCGGCCTACACCAGCGGGCTGCACGTCGCCGCCGCCGTCAGCGCCATCCTTCTCGCCGGCGTCGCCGTCCTCGTCGTCACGCTGCTGCGGCACGTCCGCCCGAGCGGTGCGACTCAGCCGGCGGAGGCGGAGGCCGCCGTCCCCATCGCCGGCTGAGGATTTCGTGCTACACCGGACCGCCGGGGCGCTACCGGCCGCGGGCCGGAGGGCTGCCGATCGGCCCGGCGCTTTGGTCGATCGGCAGATCCGGCCGGCCGGGTCCGCGCCCTAACTTCTGCGGCATGTTGAACTTCGACAGCGTGAGCAAGAGCTTCGGCTCGGCGCCGGCCCTGCAGCAGGTCAGCTTGAGCGTGGAGCCTGGATCGGTGGTCGCGATGGTCGGCCACAACGGCGCCGGCAAGACGACCCTGATGCGGATGGCGCTCGGCCTCGTCCGTCCCGACTCCGGCCGGGTCCGCCTCGGCGGTGTCCCGGTCGAGCGGCTGGGCAGCCTCGGCGGCCTCGTCGGGGCTTCACTGGACGCTTCGACGCTGCCCGCCTCGTGGCGGGCCGTCACCGCCGCCCGCGTCGCGGCGGGGCTGGCCGACGTGCCGGCCGAGCGGGTACCGGAGGTGCTCCGGCTGGTCGGGTTGGGCAACGTCCCGAAACGCCGGATCGCGCACTTTTCGATGGGCATGCGGCAGCGGATGGCGCTCGCCCTCGCGCTGCTCAGCCAGCCGCGGTTGCTGATCCTCGACGAGCCGACCAACGCCCTCGACCCGGTGGCCTGCCACGAGCTGCGCGGCTGGATCCGCGAGCACGCGGCGCGCGGCAACAGCGTCCTGGTCTCCAGCCACAACCTGCCGGAGGTCGAGGAGGTCGCCGACCGGGTGGTCGTGCTCCACAAGGGCCGGGTGGTCCAGGACGCGGCCAAGGCCGACCTGCTCACCTCGGACACCGTCGTCGTACGCGTCGAGCAGCCGGACGTCCTCGCGCGGCGGCTGTGGCAGCTCGGCCACCGCACCGAGCAGCTTGCCGACGGCGCGATCCGCGTGATCGGCGCGACCCCGGGCGAGGTCGGCGAGGTCTCCGCCGCGTGCGGCCTCGTCGTTCGGGGACTCTCCGGCGAGCAGCGCCGGCTTTCTGACATCTACCAGCTGATCACCACCGAAGGAGCGATCCGGTGACCACCGTACCGATGGGTTCTCGCGAGATGGGCCGACACCTCACGCCGGTGCCGCTGCGCCGCCTGTTGCGGGTCCACCTGGACATCTGGCGGGCGCAGCGCGGCGTGGTCGTGGGGACGATCCTGGCCCTGGTCGTCGGCCTGGCCAGCACGGTGTTCGGCGTCGTCATGCTGACCGGCACCGTCACCGCCGGCTCCCTCGGCAGGCAGTTCGTCGCCTCCACCGAGGTGTACACGCTGGTCTGGCTCGCCATCGGCGCCGTCGCCGCGGCGGCACCGTTCCGGTCCAGGTGGGCCGCGATGGTGCTGGTCGTCGCTCCCCGGCGGTTGCGCTGGCTCGTGGCGTGTTTCGGGTCGGTGCTGGTCTGGGCGCTGGGCACGACCGCGGTGTTCGGGTTGCTCGCCTGGGCGGCGGCCACCAGCGCGCTTGCGCTCGACGATCGCTCCATCGCCCCCGGCATGGGGGTGCCGACCCACTTCTGGCAGGTCGCCGTCGGGGTCGCCGTCAACGTCACGGTCGGGTTCCTCCTCGGCGCCGCGGCGCGGGGCGCCATGGTGGCGCTGATCCTCGGGTACGTGGTGGCGCCGGCAACTCCGCTGCTCGCCGTCCGCTCGGTCGACCTGGGACGCTGGCTCGACCTGGGCGCCGCAACGGAGATGCTCGCCGGAGCGAAGCCCGCCGGCCCGCCGCTGATCACGGCTGTCTGCGTGTGGGTGGTCGTGCCCGCACTGGTCGCGGTCTGGAGGCTGCGCCGCTCGCCGGTACCATGACGGCCGAGGAGGGCGGGCCGCATCGCATCGCGCGAGGCGGTCCGCCCTGTATGCGTTGGAGAGGAGGGACAGCTCGTGATCGCGGACCTTCGTGCGGTGTTTCCGCACAGGTACGAACGGAGCTTCGCTCCCTCAGGACCGGGTGGGCCGGGACGAGCCGGTGGCTCGTCGCGCGCCGGCTCGTCCTGCCCGCACTGATCGGGTGGGCGATGATCGACCAGTTCCCGCCGCGTCCGTGGCAAGGCGTCGGGGCCGCGCTGGTCGTGGCCGCCCTGCTGGCCCGGTTCCTGTGGCCGGCCACCGCGCTGCTGCTCGTGGTAGCCCTGCCGCGAGCTCTGTCGCGCCTGGTACCAGGCCGTGCGGGTCGCGGCGAACGGGACGCCATCCTCTCCCGCGGATCGCCCGTCAGCTCATCGACCGCTATGTCGGGCCGGAGAACTCCCGGGCGGAGCACGCCAAGCATCGGCTGGGCGTACTCACCGAGAAAGAACGCGAGGTTGTCATCCTGGTCGGCGGCGGGCTGTCCAACGGCGAGATCGCCAGGAGTCTGCACATGAGCGAAGGCACCGCGAAGGCGCATGTGAGCCGGATCCTCACCAAGCTCGACTGCACCAACCGGGTGCAGGCCGCCATCCTGGCCCACGACGCGGGCCTGTTGCCGCCGGCCTAGACGCCGCCAGTCGCCCGGACTCACCAAACGATGACTTGAGGCTTGTGCGGGCGGGACCTTCGTCACTAACCCAAGTCCGCGCGTTTGGTGATTCTGAGGGTGTCGAATTAAAAACGCTGCGTGATGTTGGCACTTTCCCCCACCGGTCATTTCTGGTCCTTTTGCCGAAAATGCACAGCAGGTGACGAATCCGCGGCGACTAGCGAGATCCGGTCTGCTTCGTGAAGCGCCGGTAGATTTTCGGCAACCCACATGGAGGTGGGAGAAATGACCCGTATCACTCGCCGGCGATTCCTGCAATACAGTGCGGGTGCCGGCGCCGCACTGACAATGCCATGGGCGATACGGCCCGGGGTCGCAACTGCCGCGACCGGTCCGCAGTTGGAAAAGTTTGTCCAGCCGGTGCCGCTGCCGGGCGCAGGGCTCGTGGTGGCGACCCCGAGCGGAGCCAACCGGTACTCCTTCACCCAGGTCCCGATCGCGCGGCAGTTGCATCCTCTGCTGCCGCCGACGCCGCTCTGGGCGTATGACGACGGCTCCGGGCTCGGCGGCCAGGCCGGCTCGTTCGGGATGGTGGTCGTGGCACAGAGCGGCACACCGCTCAATGTTGACTTCACCAACCACCTCCCGGCGACCTACCCGTCCTGGATCCCGGTCGACACGCGGCTGACACCACGAGGGAAGGAGGTGCGGTTGATGACGCACCTGCATGGGGCGTTCGTCGCCGCTGACAGCGACGGAAACCCGGCGGTCACCCCAGACGGGTTCGGTCCGGGCGAAACGCAGTCGGTCTACTACACCAACCAGTATCCGCAGAACGCGGCGACACTGCTGTGGTTCCACGACCATGGCCTCGGCGCCACCCGGCTGAACGTGTTCGCCGGGCTGGCCGCCGCCTACCTCATCCGCGATCAATACGACACCGGCACGGAGCCCAACCCGGTCGGGCTTCCCGGCGGGGCCTACGAGATCCCGCTCGTCATCCAGGACCGCCGGTTCAACCCGGACGGAACGTTCCTATACCCCACCAGCGACATCGAGGGCGTCACCTGGATCGGCGAGTACTTCGGTGACGTCATGCTCGTCAACGGCCTGGTCTGGCCGTTCCTGAACGTCGAGCCGCGCATGTACCGGTTCCGGATCCTCAACGGCTGCAACGCGCGCATCCTCGACCTTGACGCCCCTGGCACGAGAATGTGGCAGATCGGCGCCGAGGGCGGTATGTGGGACCGGCCAGTGCCGGTGAAGGCTCTGGTGCTGGCCCCGGCCGAGCGGGCCGACGTGATCGTCGACTTCAGTGGCCTCGCCGGCAAGACGCTGATGCTGAAGAACAGCAAACCACCGGCGCCGATATCGACCCCGGCCCCGCCACTGACCGCGGTGATGCAGATCCGGGTCGGGACGACGGTCACCCAACCGGGCCCGACCAGGGTTCCGGACACCCTGCCCGGGGGGCGTGCCGCCGGGTTCTCCACCTCCCCGACCGCCAAGCGCTACATCACGCTCAACGAGGTCGGCGCAGAAACGGCAGGATGGTACCTGAACCTCAACGGCGTGCACTTCGGGGACGCCACGGAGACACCCACGGTGGGAACGGTGGAGGACTGGGTCTACATCAACATGACCGAGGACACCCACCCGATGCACACCCACCTGTTCACCCACCAGGTGATCGGCCGCACGCCGTTCAACGTCGACGCGTACCGGAGTGACTTCGGTGGTAAGGATGGTGTCCCCGGGGGTCACGACCCGACTCCCTACGCCACCGGACCGATGCTGCCGCCCGCTCCGGAGGAGCGGGGCTTCAAGGACACGGTCAAGGCCAACCCCGGCTACTTCACGACCATTCGCGGCAAGTTCGACCTACCCGACGGCGTGACGGCGCCGCAAACCTACGTGCACCACTGCCACATCGTCGAGCATGAGGACAACGACATGATGGAACCATTTACGGTGACCGGATAGCCCGTTCGCGGACTGGACACGCGCTTGCGGCGCCAGGTGTTTGCGATTGGTCCGTACTTCTTCGCCGACCTCGCTAACACCGGGAAACCCGATGAGCAGGCCGTGCTGACGCAAGGGTGGACGGCGGCGCGAGTTGGGAACCTCAACTCCCATTTCAAGAACGTGCAAGACCGCCGTGTGCTGTGTGGCCGAGAATCGACCGTATGGATGCGACACCCGTCAACCTGACCGACGCGCTGGCGTCCTTCGACGACGTCTACAGCCCGCGGATCGTGGCCCGCATGAACGACTACGACGTACGGATCGCGCACGCCAGAGGCGAGCATGTCTGGCACGTCCACGACGATACCGACGAGTTCTTCCTGGTCCTCGACGGCCGGTTCGACATCGCCATGCGCGACGCCGCGGGCAACGAAACCACGGTCGTGCTCCGGACCGGTGACACGTTCGTCGTACCGAGGGGAACCGAGCACAAGCCCTCGTCGCCAGGTGGGGCGATCCTCATGTTCGAGCCGGCGGGGACCTCGACGACCGGGGACCGCCACGAGGGAGAGATCCCCGACCACGTGGACAGTACGACCGGCCACGAGCTGGACTGACCGCGTACAGCAGTTCACGGGGCGGCTCCGGGCACGCCGTGCGGCGTGCCCGGAGTCGAATGGCGGTTATCCGGTCGTCAGCAGGTCGACGGGACCGGCCCCGCGAGCTTGTCCCATCGCGTCATCCCTTGTCGCGAGCGATCCGGAGGACCGGTATCTCACGCACATTCTCGGCCGTCAGATGCTCAGCGATGATCCCGATCGGCCGTCTCGGTGGTCCGCATTCGATGACCTCATCAGGCGTCACGATCACGTCAACGCTGAAATCGTGCTCGGTCTCGGGCAGGCCATCGTCGACCACCTGCAGTTGATGCACCGTCGTCACGATCGCGGTATCCGGCCTGATCAGCCCGGCTTCGGTCAGCAGCGCAACCTCGATGTCGCAGTAGCCTGCTCCTTTGCCGACGCGTACGCCGTTGCGGTTGACGACGACGCTGCCACAGACGATGAGGTCGACTGGACGCATCTCGTCGAGGCCGACCGTCGCCGCAGTGTTCGCGGCACCGCCGCCAGTGGATACCGCCTCGAACGGCACGGCCAGTTTGGCTGCGTCGAGGAGGTAGAAGGGCTTGGGTGTGGCGAGTCTCGGCACGGCCACGTAGAGCAGCTTGCCGTCGTGGAGTGCTAGGAGGCGGACGGGCAGTTGCGCGTTGTCCGGATTCGACGTGATGACGGTTGCCGTCCGCCAGCCGGCTAGCTCGGCGAGTCGGGCGGCAGCCCGATCGGCACCCGCGAAGTCGGGGATGTATCCGTGCACGCCGGGTGGGGCGGCACCTTCGCGTTCCAGCAGGTCCCAGACGTGCTCGCGGGCAGCCTGCTTGGCTCGGTCAATGTCGGTGTCCGTCACGGCAACGCTCCTACGTCATGGTCTCACCGCTTTCAACACCCGGCCCTGCGTGGGGTCTCGGTGCCTCGGGTCAGAGTTCGAACCGGCCGCCGACGGCGTTGGGGCGGAATGCCGATGGCAGTCCGGCTCGGCCGGTGAGCCGCGCGTACCAGGTGGCGGACTGCCGGTAGCCGTCGGACATTGGCAGCGCCGCCACCTCGGCCTGCGTGAACAGGCCTGTTTCCTTGTGCTCGTGGCTGACGACCGGATCGGCATCAGCGCCGGCGTGGCAGCCCGCCGGGTAGTTCCCACTCGTCGCGCTCGTCACGCAGCAGCAGAACTCGTCCGTCGCGGATCACGACGCCTTTGATCGAGACCGGGAACAGGCGCGGTTGGTAGCTCATCTCGGCCGGTTCAATCGCCCAACGAGCGGGCTACTGGTGGGGCTTGAAGGTCTGGAGCCAGCTCAGCGGCTGACCGGCCAAAGCCGCGTCGGCGAGTCGGTGCGCCGAGGTGGTCTTGAGCGCCGCGCGAGAACTATCGATCCACGGCTGGACGGTGGAGGTGCCCTGGTGGCGGTACTCGACTGCCTGGACGAGGCATTCGAGCTTGTCGGCATCCCGAGCGACGACGGCCTCGATGGTCTCGCCAGCTTCGTACTCGGCGACTGCCTCGCTGATGGTCTGGGCCACGGCCGGCGGGCAGTCGGCGATCTGGTCGGCGGTGACCGTCTCGTTGTCGGCGGCGGTCAGATATTGGCGGGCGATGTGTGGGATGTCAGTGACTCGAGTCTCCTGCGTGTCGTGCAGCAGGCACAGGAGCGTGACGCGGGCGGGATCGGCCCCTTCCATGGCGGCCAGGATCGTGCCGACGATGGCGGTGCGGAATGAGTGCTCGGCGATCGACTCGGGATCGTTCACGCCGGCGATCCACCAGCCCGTTCGCTTGGCGCGCTTGAGTAGACCCGTCTCGAAGATGTAGCTCATCGCGCCGGCAGCGTCGTCGTTGCTCATCGCGTCATCCCTTGGTGGTGAGCCCGCCGATACGCAGGCCATAGAGGACAGCCGCGAGTTCCTGTCGGGACTGCGCGGAGATGCCGCCCTGGTCGAGGATCTGTTCGCCCCGGACCAGGAGATCCCGGCCGGTGCCCAGGTCATCGTATGCCAGTCCTTTTCGGGCGGCGAGGAGCGCCCAGAGGCTGTGGATGTTGAGGTCGACGAACGGATGCCCGCAGTGGAGCCGGTCCGCGAGGTGTCGTAGCAGTTTGCCGCCGCGCCAGGCGAGGTTGGGATCGGTCATGAAGAAGTCGTCGCGCTGACGGTGACTGATTTCGCCGACCCAGTACGCCCAGTAGTTCAGGCCTGCTCGTTCGCAGGCGTCGTCGGGATGGGCACGGGCGATGAAATCGCGCAGAAGCTGGGGATCACCCTGCTTGGCCAGCGACGTGGCCACCGAACGTCCGTCGGGCCAGAGCGGCGACCAGGTGTGGAACATGGTTGGGGACATTCGCGCGCGCGTGGTCTTGCGTAGCCACGCTTCAGTGGAGCCGGTCAGATCCAGGCTCGCGAGGAAGCACGCTTGACGGTGCAGGAGCAGCTGCTCCTTACCCGGGCGCCCAGCGCGGTCAGCGATGACCCGTAGGTTGGCGAAGAAGGCAAGCTTCTCGGCTGCATCCAGCGTCGGTCCCGATGCTACGGGGCCTCGACGGCTTGGGGCAGTCCGCCGCCTGTCGATGATCGCTGGCGCCTGGCCGATGATCGCCCAGGCGATCAGATCGGTCAAGGTGTGGGTGAGCACCGACCAGCCCAGCGGATGCTGCCCGACGTCGGTCTTCTCCGGGTTGGCGTCGAGGATTTCGGCGAGCAGGTAATCGGCTTCCGCCGCGTCGTTGAGTACAGCGAGCAGCTCAACGTCGGCTCCGAGGCGGGCAAGCTTGTTACGCATCGCGATCGCCTGACCGAGAGCCACTGACGTCAGCGGACGCCTCCCGGACTCCCAGCTCTGCACCGTGGCGCGGTCAGCCCCGAGATCGGCGGCGAGCCGCTCCTGGCTCGCCGGGACCGATTCCCGGATGAGCTTGAAGACGAACCCGGTGATGACCCCGCGGTGCGCAGGTGCGCGGCCCTGGTATGGCATCGAAGGCCCCAATGCTGACTGGCAGTCGACGTTACGGCCTTGACGAGTCGGTTTCCTTGGCGGTCGCGTCCGCGAATCCGTACTGCCGGTGAGTCCAATGTCAGGTCCGGCAATCGTAGCGTCGTCGTCACTGAACGTCCTAGACGCGGCGATCGATTTGATCGCGGTGCGAGCGATGGGAGCGAGGGTTGCGATGGACTACGGCTGGATCGCGGGAATCATCGCCGGGTTGGCTGTTGGTTTTCTTGCAGGCCTTGTCACCTACCGACAGTCTCGTCGCTGGTGTGCCACCTGCGGCATCACGCTGCGCTGCCCGGGCGGATGTGAAAGGGGCACGCCGAGCGGAAGTCGGCCGTCTGCGACGGGTGAAGGAGACGGGAAAGCGCGATGACGGCCACCACGTACTACGCCGAGACGGCAGACCGGCAGTTGTCCGAGGCGCAACGCATCCTCGACAGGCACATCACGTCCAGTGCGACCGGCCGCTGCATGGAGTGCGGAACGCTCGGCCCTTGTCACAAGCGGGAGAACGCCGTCGTGATCTTCTCGCGGACGCTTCGCTTGCCGCGCCGTCAGCCGGGCGTCACGCGGCCCGAGCTCGTGGGCGCCCGACGTGTCTGCGAGCCCAAGTCGTCCTACGGGTTCGGTTGAGACGCGGCCGCCTTTGGGTCGCGGCGCGCACGGGTCGCCGTGGGTTTATGTCGGCGTTGCAAGCGATTGACGGCACGAGACGGAGGTCGGGGTGGGTTCCGGCTCGGCGGGCGATCCCAGGGATCGCGTGGTGGCCTTCGCCGTTGAGGTGTTGCGGCAGCATAGGTCGGACGCGGATGGCTGGTGTACGGGATGCCTTTGCCTGTGGGGTCGACTCGCACCACACCCCTGCACGCAATGGCAGTGGGCGGCGGCGGTTCATGCAGCTTATACCGCCGATTCTGCCGACGACGACCAGGCACCGCCGATGTCGCGAGCGCTCAGGCCCTGGACGGCCAGGGCAGCCACCTCGCGCTCCCGGCGGGTCAGCGCTTCCGGACCCGACGGCGGTCGGTCTCGACGGCTGCGCCGTACGCCGATCAGGAACGCCTCGATCTCGATCAGGACGGCCTCCGCGTCGCCGATCCAGAGCCGGTACCGGGCGCAGGTCGATTGCGGCGCACAACTGGAACAGCTCACGGGCCTGCGCGGGGCTGGCCGCTGCCCGGGCGTTCCGAACGAACCACGATCGGTACCACTCATCCCCGGCCCGAGTCCGGGTTCATCACCCCGATGCCCGCGCCACTCTCCCAGTCCCGGTCGATACCGGCAGCGCGAATGCCTTCTCGATGTCCTCGGCCTCTATTGCGGGGCCGGTATGTCGGGAAGGCCGTGCGCTGCCAGCCCGTTGAGGACGACCGATCTGACGGTCGGCCATGCGCTCAGCGAGTTGGCGCCGCTGCTGGCCGTCAGATGGGCTGGCTAACCTATTCCCGTGACCACCGATTTGATCCTGCTGTCGCGGGTGTCCTACCGCGACCAGGAGATCACTGGTCCCCGGTTGCGCGGCCTCCTCGCGCTCCTTGCCAGCGACCTGCGCTCGGGCTGCAGCACCGCCCGGCTGGTGGAAGGGCTCTGGCCGGACGAGCAGCCCGAGAAGCCGACCAAGGCGCTGCAGGTCCTCGTCTCCCGCGCCCGAGCACAGCTGGGCTCCGACGTCATCGCCAGTACACCCACCGGCTACCGCCTGTCCTTGGGCGAGGATCAGGTCGACACCTCTGCTGTCCTGCTCAGCGCGTCCGCAAGCGCACGACATTCCCGCGCCGACGACCACGCGGCAGCACTCGTGCACGCCGAGGCGGGTCTCGCGCTGTGGGAAGGGGTCCCGGGCGGCGACACCGTGCTCGACGATCCGGTGTCCGCATTGCGTGCGGAACGGGCGTCGACGTATCGGTCGCTGGCGCGTGCCCGCGCGCTGGCTCTGTCGCGGCTGGGTCGCCGTGCTGAGGCGGTCGAGGCACTTACCGATCTAGGCCGTGAGCGGCCGCGGGACGAGGAGGTCCTGCTGGAGTTGCTGCGCTGCGAGGCGGCGACGGTGGGACCGCCCGCGGCGCTGGCCAGGTATGACGACTATCGCCGCTCGCTGCGCGACGAGCTCGGCACCGACCCCGGCCCCGCACTCCAGGCCGTGTACCAGCAGCTGCTGCAGGGTGCGGCGCCTGTGGTCCGGCACGGTGTCCCGCACGAGCCCAACCCGCTGCTCGGCCGCGACGATGACATCGCCGCAGTGGCAAGCCTGCTGCGCACGTCCCGTGTCACCTCGATCGTCGGTCCCGGCGGCCTGGGCAAGACCCGCCTCGCGCATGTCGTGAGTCGACAGGCTGAGCAGCGGGTCGTGCACCTCGTCGCGCTTGCCGGTGTCGCAGGCGATGACGACGTCGTCAGCGAGGTCGCATCGGTCCTTGGCGTCGGTGAGTTCCGGCGCACCCCGGTCGGTCACCACGCTGGCCCGTCGGATGTCCTCACCGGCATTGCGGGCGCTCTCGGTCCCGGGCCCGCACTGCTGGTGTTGGACAACTGTGAGCACGTCATCCGCGGTGCTGCCGAGCTGGTGCAGGCTCTGGTGTCGGTGACCCAGGACCTGCGAGTGCTGACCACCAGCCGTGCCCCGCTGGGCCTGTCGTCGGAAGCGGTATACCTGCTGCCGGAGCTGGACCTGCCGACGAGCGTCGAGCTGTTCGAGCAGCGCGCGAGGGCAGCCCGCCCCGGTGTCGACCTGCCCGCCGACGTGGTGGAGGAGTTGTGCGGCCATCTGGATGGGCTGCCGCTCGCGGTGGAGCTGGCGGCGGCACGGGTCCGGGTCAATTCGGTCTCCGAGATCGCCCGTCGCCTAGGGGACCGGTTCACCTTGCTGCGTGGCGGCGCGCGGGACACGCCGGAGCGGCACCGCACCCTGCAGGCCGTCGTCGACTGGAGCTGGAACCTCCTCGCACCGGCCGGGCAGGTGGCTATGCGCGCGCTGTCGGTCTTTCCCGCCGGATTCACCGCGGACGCCGCGCGGCAGTTGCTCGGCGACGGTGACGTCCTGCAGGTCTTGGAGCATCTGGTCGACCAGTCGTTGCTCAAGGTGACCGATACCGGATCGGGCACGCGCTTTCGGATGCTGGAGACGGTACGTGAGTTCAGCACGGCTCGGCGGGAGGCGGCCGGGGAGACCGAGCGCGTGACCGGTGGTTTCCTCGCGTGGGCACACGACTTCGGCGTGGCGCACCACGAGTCGCTCTTCGGGGTCGATCCCTTTCCGTCCGTGGAGCGGGTGCGGGCCGAGCAGGACAACCTCGTGCAAGCGCTCCGCCACGGGCTCGCCCGGGGGGACGGCGCCACCGTCGCGGCGACGTCCGCCGTACTCGGCGGTCTGTGGACCATCGAGTCCAACTACACCCGCATGGCGACATTGGTCGAGGAGACCGCCTGGATTCTGTCGCACTTCCGGCCTGAGCCTGATCTCGTCGAGGTCACCCGGACGGCGTTGACACTGTGCACCACGCACACGTTCCTCATCGAGGGTCCCCGCGCGGTGCGCTCGCTGGTCGCCCTGCGCCGGCTGCCGCCGGCCCCGCCGGCCCCGCCGAGCACCCTGGTCCGAGCCGTCGCGATCGTGCTGCTCGCCGTACTCGAGGATGGCGCGGCCGTGCACGTGCTGTGCGACAGCGACGAGACGCTGGTGGCCGGCGCTGCCAACAGCATTGCCAGCTACGTCTGGGAGAACGAGGGCGATCTGGACGGCGCACGGAAGGCCGCCGAGCGGGCGCTCGAAGCATTCGAGAACCGAGGAGTTCCGTGGCTGAGCGCTCTCGCCCATTCCCGGATCAGCGAGCTGTGCCTGCAGGTCGAACAGGGTGACGAGGCACGGCGTCACCTGAGGGCGGCGCTGCCGGTGGCCGAGGGGCTCGGGGCATGGTCGGATGTGGTTGGGATCCGGTGGTGGATGGTGCTCGCCAACCTGCAGCTCGGCGCCATCGACGAGGCGGAGCAGTGGCTGGCGCGGACGACCCCGAATCCGGCGGACGAGACGGTCACCGTGCTCACGTACGGCCTCGGAGTGCGAGCCGAGATCCTGCTCGCGCGGGGTGAGGTCGAAGCCGGTCTGCGCCTGTGGCGACGGGCGGTCGACGGGCTGAAGAACGCTCAGGATCCAACTATCCGCAGCGATCCGCCCGGCCTGGATCCGTGGACCCTGGAGGCGAAGGCCGTTGCCGTGGTCGCCCATGCCCACCATGGCCGGCTCGACCTCGTCGAGCAGATCACCGGCGAGCTGCCGCACAAGCTGACGAGGCTGCTCACGGATCCGGCCGTCAACCCGACGCCGTTCATCATGGATTTCCCGATCTGCGGTGCGCTCCTGCTGGCGCTGGCCATGGTCGACCTCGACCACGCCGAGCGCACCGGCGATGACCGAGCCACGAGGTCGGGCGTGCGGATGATCGCCTTGGCGGAGCGCTTCCGGTTCCTGCGGGGATTCCAGCCGACCATGTCCTCGGCCCGCGCCCGGCGCGCGGCCGAGCAGGCGGACAGGTCGGCATACGACGACGCGGTGTCGTCGTACGCCGACCTGGGCCGCGAGGACCTGCGGGCCGCCGCCCTGGCGGCTTTGCAGGAGCGCGAGCTCTAACCTGCCGGATCGCGGTTGAACAGTTTCTTCGCCCAGAGGTATCCGGCCAGCGCGATACCGGCGCACCAGGCGACGGCGATGACGCCGCTGTTGCCGATCGGGGTGCCCATCAGCAGTCCTCGCAGGGTCTCGATGACGGGCGTGAACGGCTGGTACTCGGCGAACCAGCGCAGTCCGGCCGGCATCGAGTCGGTGGGGACGAACCCGCTGCCGAGGAACGGCAGGAACACCAGGGGCATGGGAAGGTTGCTCGCGGCCTCGACGGTCTTGCTTGTCATGCCGAGCGCGACCGTCAGCCAGGTGAGCGCGAAGGTGAGCATCCCGAGGACACCGATCGCCGCGATCCACTCCACCGGGCTGGCGTTGGGCCGGAACCCGATGAGCAGCGCGACACCGATGACGATCGTCAAGCTGAACATCGTCTGGATCATGGCGCCGACGACGTGCCCGGTCAGCACCGAGACCCGGGCGATGGCCATGGTGCGGAACCGGGCGATGATGCCCTCGGTCATGTCCATGGCGACCGATATCGCGGTCCCCTGGGCCACGCCGGCCATCGACATCAGGAGGATGCCGGGAGTCACGTAGTTGACGTATTCGGCCCGGCCGCCTGAGGCGCCGCCGAGTCCGGCACCCAAGGTGCCGCCGAAGACGTAGACGAACAGCAGCAGGAAAATGATCGGAATGCCGATGAGCTGCACCGTCATGGATGGGTAGCGAAGCATGTGCCGGAGCTGGCGTCGCAGCATCGTCGCCGAATCACTGACGGCGTAGGAAAGCGTAGTCATGGTGTCGTGACCTTCTCGTTCTTGGGGAGGCCGGTGAGGGCGAGGAAGACATCGTCGAGATCGGGGGTGTGCACGGTCAGGGTCTCGACCTCAATCGATTCGTCGTCGAGCCGGTCGAGCAAGGTCTTCAGCGACCGGAGGCTGCCGTCGCTCGGGACCTGCAGGGCGAGGGCAACGTCGTCGCGCGATACCTCGCCGAGGGTGTGTGCGGCTGACTCGAGCCCGCGTGCATCGGCGAACCGCAGGCGGATGTGCCCGCCGGGGATGAGGCGCTTGAGCTCGTCCGGAGTGCCCTCGGCGACCAGTCTCCCGTGGTCGAGCACCGCGATCCGGTCGGCGAGCTCGTCGGCCTCCTCGAGGTACTGCGTGGTGAGGAAGATCGTGACCCCGCCGGCTACCAGGTCGCGGATGATCTGCCACATGGTGCGGCGGCTGCGCGGGTCGAGACCGTGGGTCGGCTCGTCGAGGAAGATGACGCGCGGGTCGCCGACCAGGGTCATCGCGAGGTCGAGCCGGCGCTTCATGCCACCGGAGTAGGTCGCGGCCATCTTCTTGCCCGCCTCGACCAGGTCGAACTGTTCGAGCAGTTCGGCGGCCCTTCGTCGGCCTTCGGCCCGACCCAGGTGGTGCAGGTCCGCCATCAGGATCAGGTTCTCCTGGCCGGTGAGCAGGTTGTCCACGGCGGAGAACTGGCCGGTGACGCCGATCGCGGCGCGGACCGAGTCGGGATCCCGGGTCACATCGTGGCCGGCGACCCGCAGCTCGCCACCGTCGGCGCCGATCAACGTGGACAGAATCTGAACCGTGGTGGTCTTGCCGGCACCGTTCGGCCCAAGCAGGGAGAAGATCGTTCCCTCCGGAACGTGCAGATCGATACCGTCGAGCACAACGTGGTCGCCAAACGACTTACGCAGCCCGGTTGCCGTGATCGCCGGTTGGGATGGGGTAGTAGTCATGTTCCGAGCGTGCAGGCAGCGCGGTTTACCGCGGTTTCACTGCGGTTTCAAGCGCTAGCGCTCCGTGTTTGAACTGGTTGGACACTTGGGCTGGCTGGCTCTGTTTGTTGTCCCCGGATCACCTTGTCCCCTGGTGCCGATGGCGGGGCTGGCAGCGAGCGGTGACAGTCCCGGTGGCCACGTTCAGCGCGGCGAGCGCAATGGCACGGAGCTGCCCAGGCTCACGCTCCTCAGTCAGCTGCCGGCGTACGGGTAAGCGTCAACACGGTGCCGACGAGCGCGAGCGCCACGACGAACAGGAAGATGCCGAGCGCCGCCTCCGGCACACCGGCGGACCGGGACAGGTGGCCATATCCGAGCACGGCGGTCGCAACCGCGAGGAGCGCGAGGGCCACGAATAGGCACCAGCGCAGCCCAACCGCGACACCAAGGCGGGTAAACACGGTGGCAACGACCGAGGTGACCATGGCCAGCACGAGCACCAGCGCCGATCCGTACAGACCGAAGGCGGCGTGGGCAGCCGCGTCCGGCCGGTTGAACCAGATGAAAAGGACCGTGCTGGAGAGCAGCAGCACCGTCATGACCTGCGCAACCCGCATGAGCGGCGATCTTAGTGCCAATCGACGGAACGGGATGACTCACCGGCTCGTCCGTCTCAATCCTGACTGAGCCCTTGCGCGTCCCATGTGACCCGGGCCGTGAAGATCGCCGAGTGAATGGGCGACGGTTGGTGCCGCTGCCCCCGGCATTCGAGGCAAGCCGGGGTAGCCGGAAACTTGGCTGCGCATTTGCCGTGGACAGCCGGTGATTACCGGATCGAGCCGGACACACGAGAGAAGCCCTTGACCGCGTACGCGCTAGTCAAGGGCTTCTTTGCGCTGGTTGGATCGTGTGCCCCCGGGGCGATTCGAACGCCCGCACCCGCCTCCGGAGGCCGGACGCCCAATCGATCAAGGCATTCGCCAGGCACATCAGCTTCTCGGAAGCCGTCTCAGCCTTCCCTACTTGCTACGGGTGCCCGTGGTTCGTTCCACGGAACGTTCCATGGCTGCGACCCACCGGACAGGTAGGGCATCGAGGTCGATGCGAGGTGCGGGTACTCCAAAGGAAGATCAGCATCGGCGGGGAGGGACAGTGGGCGGCTCGGATTGCCGCTACCGTGTTGGCCCGGGAGACGGGTTGATGGTACGGAGGCGCGGGTGAGTGATCCTGGGACGGCGGAGCAGTTCGGTTCGATAAGGGCTTCGGGTGAAGCTGGCGACGGCTTGGTTCGGGTGGAGGTCGACGGCGGCGGTCAGGTGCTGGACCTGACGCTGGATCCGCGGGCGATGCGACTGCCGGCCTGGGAGCTGGCGGCGGCGGTGAGGTCGGCCCTTCAGCAGGCGCAGACCACAGCGCGGTCCGAGGCTGAGGAGCTGGCCAGCCAACTTGGTATGACGGTGCCGTCGCGGGAGCGGCTGGCCGCGTCGCTGGACGAAGCGACCGCCTCGGCGGAGCGGCGGCTCAACGAGTACTCCGCCGCGCTGTACGACCTGTCGCGGCGGGCCGGGAGCGAGTGGTGAGCGGCATCATCGACATCAATCCTGAGTCGCTGGCACAGGCCGGTTCGACTCTGGCATCGCTGGCCGAGCAGATGGCCACCGACGTGCAGCAGTTGCAGTCGGCGGTGACCGGCTCGGGCAATCCGTGGGGCAATGACGAGCCGGGCACGCTGTTCGCCGGCATCTACACCGCGGTACTCGGCCACGCACTGGAGTCGCTCACGTCGTATGTCGAGCAGGTCGGCTACGCCGCCGCCGGCCTGGCTCAGCAGGCCAGGGCCCACGTGCAGACGGATAAAGCCGCCGCGGCGCGTATCGAGGATGCCGGCTCCGGACTGGGGGGCTGACGGGGTGTCGATTGAGCTACCCGGGGAGCTGACCGAGCCGCTGAGCTGGATCGGCCTGGTATGGCCGCAGGCCGATGAGGACAAGCTGTTCGCCGACGGCCAGACGTGGATCTCCTACGGCGCCAAGCTACGTGCTCACGCCCAGCAGGCCAACGCCGCCGCCCGGCGGGTCTGGTCGGACAACTATGGCGAGTCGATCGATGCGTTCGAACGGTGGTGGAACGGCGAGCAGGGGCCGGGCCGTAACCTGGAGAACGCCGCCGCCGCGGTCGAGTTGATCGGTGCCGGCCTGATTGCGATGGCCGGTATCACTCTGGCGCTGAAGATCGCGTTCATCGCTCAACTGGTGGCGTTGGCGTTCGAAGTCGGGCAGGCGATCGCCACCGCGGTGGTCAGCTTCGGCGCCAGTACGGCTGAGATCCCGGGCTTCATCGCCCTCACCCGGTTTGCCTGCCGGGAACTGATCAACAAGGCGATTCAGACGGTCGAACGGGAAATCGCCAAGCTGTTCGCGCAGGCGGCCAAACTGCTGGAGAAGGCCGGGGCCAAGACCCTCGCGGCGGATGCCGGCAAGCTCGCCGAGCGACTTGGCCAAGACTCGGTGTTCCGCGGTCTGATGCGCGAGGTCGAACGCGCCGACGTGACCAGCCCGGTCGACGGTGCGAACTTCTACTCCGGCAAGGCCGCTGATGGTACCCACATGCGGGTGTTCGCCGAGCGCAATACCGACGGGGTCAGTTCGGTCACTCTGGAGCAGACTCCGGGTGGTAAGACGTTCGATGACATGCATCTGTACGAGGCCAATTCGCCGGTCTCCCAAGCTCAGGCTGACAAGGTCTGGTCCCGGCTGTCGGAACGTTACGCCGAGAACGCGCAGGGAGACGTGACGGCGTGGTCCCACAACCCACGACCAGGCAGCATCTGGAACACAGTCGAACGACCGGCGTTGGAGCTCAACCCCAACGTCACGAAGATCACCGTCGTCGACCCCGCTCCGTAGAACGAGGAGAATGACAGCCATGGGCGTTCGCGAACTGCGCAGCCAAGAGGCGCAACATGACTCCGGCGTCATCCTGCGTAGCGTTGACCGCGAGACAATGCAGGTCGAGTACCAGGGGCGCACCCTTAACCTCGACGTCGACCGGGCACCCGGGGACTACGCGTTCTACCTGCCGGCCGCTCCCACGTGGGACGACGGGAGCCCGATTCCAGCCGATACTATCGACCTGATCAAGAACGCTATCACCGAGATCGAGCGGTTCTGGGGAGCCAACGTCGAGTTCCACACGGTAGGCGATGATGGGTGACGCCGAACAGGCATCAGCTCCGTGGCCGTCCGCAACCTCCCGTCAGACCGTCTAGCCCACCGGCATGGCAGGTCTTTTCTGCTCTCGTCAAACGCACCGTTCGAAGTTGTCGGGACTGGCCTCGCAAATGCAGCGGACCCCGTGCGCGTTAAGCAGGGCCACGAGGTCGGCTCCTGGGTGCACCGGTAACAGGACGGCGAGCGCCTCGGTCTGCCGTTGTGCTGGTGGGGAGAAAGGGAAGGCATGGCGACGCGGTACCGGTCGTTTCCGCTGTGGCTGCCGTCGGGCGTCGCGTACTGGACCGTGGTCGACGAGCGGTACCGGACCGTCGAGGCGGCTGACGAGTTCCTGCTGACCGGCCGGCTGGGCCGGGACTTGGCCGAGGGCGCCACGCAGGCGTACGCGACCTCGCTCGCGCTGTTCTTCCAGTGGTGCGCGGCCACCGGCGTCGACTGGGGACGTCGGGCCGGCATCTGGGCCGGTTCGTGTTCTGGCTGCAGCACCACGACCCCGACGGCCGACGGCCGCCGTCGGCCGAGGCGCCGGTGCGCAGCCCGCGCCGGCCTGCATTTCGCCGAATGTCGGCAGGATGTAGAGCCGGATCAGGTCGTCGTACCGCTCGCGCGTGGTGTCCTCCAGCTTCACGACCTCCAACCACTGCGCGACCGCCTGGCGGACGGTGATGGCGGTCTTTGGGTGCCGGTCCTCGTCGACCTGGCTCTGAAGCTTGGTCAGCGCGACTTCGGCGGCGTCGTACGTCTTTGCGGTCTCGCGGAGGTACCGCGGCTTGCCGGTCAGAGGGTCCATGCCGGCGTACACGACTGCCCGGAACGAACCGGACGGCAACTCCTCAATATGGCCGCGAGCGCGGCGTCGGCGGCGTGGCATGTGCGGGACGATAGCTAGTCCCATCCCACAAACCATTCCACGAACGACGACGCCCGGACCGAGGTCCGGGCGTTTGTGCTGGCCAAGCGCGGTGCCCCCGGGGCGATTCGAACGCCCGCACCCGCCTCCGGAGGGCGGTGCTCTATCCCCTGAGCTACGGGGGCCCTTGGGAACCAGAGAAGAGTAGCAGAGGCCCCAACGGCCACGCGAAACCGCCCACCCACCCGCGTACACCGGGGGTGGACGCCTGCTGTACCGCGAATCATGGTTGCTCAGCGGACCCAACAAGATGCGGTGTGGCCGTATGCACCTGACCTGTTCCCCGGAGGAACCATGACCAGCCACCATGGCAGGCGCAAGCCGCGACCCTCTCCCATGATCATGGAGTATTTTCCGTGCTCTGACACGGAAAATACTCCATGATCATGCGAGAGAGAGGGGGCTCATGCGAGAGAGAGGGGGCTCATGCGAGAGAGGGGGGTTCATGGGTGAGAGGGGGCAACGCGCTACTGGAGCGGCTTGGCGCCCATGTCCGCCAGCAGCTGGTTGAAGATCGTGATCTCCTTCGACTGCCCAGCCTTGATCGACTCGGCCAGCGCCCGCACGTCCGGGTTGTCGCTGAGCTTCAGGACCGCCTCGACCATATGGATGCCGCCCAGGTGATGGCGGATCATCAGCTGGCAGAACAGGATGTCGAAGTCCTGTCCCGTCAACGAGTTGAGCCGGGACCGCTCGGCGTCGGTGGCCATTCCGGGCATGCGGTTGTCCGGGCCCAGCTCCTTGGTGCCGTTGGGCATCCAGGCCATCGGCGGCTCGGAGCTGGCGCGGCTGACGTGCCAGTTGTCCAGCCATGTCTTCATCGTGCCGATCTGACCCTGCTGGGTCAGCGCGATGTCGTACCCCTCGTTGCGCACGTAGGGGTTGCTGGCCTTCTGGTACGCCAGCATGGCCATCTCGACGGCTTGGCCGTGATGCAGCGACATGTCCCGGGCGAACCCGGCCTCCGGCGAGTTCTCGCCGGGGTCGTAGAGGCCGGCCGAGACCACACCGGCCCCGTAGGACAACAGCAGCATCACCACCGCGACGAGCCCGGCCAGGATCAGCCGGGCTCGTCGCGAGGACGGCAGTACCGAAGGCATCAGGGCGTGCCGCCGCCCGGCAAGCCGCCCGGGGCACCCGGGTTGGCGGCCGGGGGCTGGAGGTCACGTGGCGTGGTGCCGGTCTCGGTGATGATTGCGCCGGAGGTGCACGTCGCGCCCGGTTCCTTGGCCGAGACCTCGCGGAGGGCCTTGATGAACTGGTCTATGCGGCCGTCGCTGGCCTTGTCGACCTTGAGCTGATAGCCCCAGGTCTGCACCGAGATCGGCTTGTCGAGGCCCGGGAACGGGCTCATCAGCATGAAGTCGTGGCCCTTGACCTTCTTGGCCAGTTGGTTGACTTCGGCCTTGGGCAGGTCCGGCCGGTAGGTGATCCAGACCGCACCGTGCTCCATGCTGTGCACCGCGTGCTCGTTTGCGATGGCGGCCGGGTAGACGTCGCCCTGGCAGCGCTGCCAGTTGGGATTGTGGGTGCCCCCCACCGGGGGCAGGTGATCGTATTTGATCACGCCGTTCTGGTGCTGCTGGTACTCGAGCATCTTCGGGTTGGACTTGCGGTAGTTCTGGATCCCGGAGATCGCGGCGGCCCGGTCCGCCCAGGTCTTGTTGTTCTCATAGACCTGGTAGCCGCCGAAGCCGATGATGCCCAGCGCCAGCGCGCCGACGAGCCCGAAGAGCGCGATGGGTCCCCAGTTGCGACCCTGGTTGACCTTGACCGGCGTGATCGGCTTACGGGGGCCCTTGCCGCCTCCGCCCGGCCGGGCACCCTTCGCCGCGCCAGCCTTGGCGCCCTTGGCGGCCGCACCCGCCTTGACGCCCTTGGCGGCCGCACCGCCCTTGGCGGCCGCGCCAGCCTTGGCGCCCTTGGCGGCCGCACCGGTTTTCTTCGCCGCGCCGCCGACGGGGGAGTCCTTGGGCTTGCCGCCCGGCTTCGTGCTCGACGGCCGGTTCGTCCCGCCGCCGTGCTGCGTACTCATGCTCATGGGGCCTCGTCATATGGGGTGGTCAGGGGAATTTCGGACCCGGGGGGCGACAACATCCCGCATTGTGACCAGCACGTCGGGTCGCCGCCAAGTTCGGAAGTCTACCCTCGATAGCATTACTCGGTGACTCCCGCCGACCTTGCCGCCGCCATTCTCGACGCCGCCCGCGCCGCGCTCACCGAGCGTGGCCTCGATCCGTCGGCTCTGCCGGCCACGACGAGCGTCGAGCGACCGCGCAACCCCGAGCACGGCGACTACGCCTCCACGCTGGCCCTCCAGGTGGCGAAGAAGGTCGGTGCCAACCCCCGCGACTTGGCGACGGCGATCGCCGCGCACCTGGAGAAGGCCCCGGGGATCAGGACGGCCGAGATCGCCGGTCCGGGCTTCCTCAATGTCCGTCTCGACGCGGCCGCCGCGGGGGAGTTGGCGCGCGTTGTGGTCCAGGCCGGTCGGGGGTACGGGCAGAGCACGGCCCTGGCCGGAACGAAGATCAACCTGGAGTTCGTGTCGGCCAACCCGACCGGTCCGATCCACATCGGCGGGGTGCGCTGGGCGGCGGTAGGTGACGCGTTGAGCCGCCTGCTGCGCGCGGTCGGCGCCGAGGTGGGCACGGAGTACTACTTCAACGACGCGGGCTCGCAGATCGACCGGTTCGCGAAGTCGCTGCTGGCGGCCGCGCAGGGCGAGCCGACCCCGGAGGACGGATACGGCGGTGCCTACATTGCCGACATCGCCCAGGCGGTCGTCGCCAAGCACCCCGACGTGCTGACCAGCCGGGAGCCGCAGGAGGTCTTCCGGGTCGAGGGCGTCGCGCTGATGCTCGGCGAGATCAAGGAGTCGCTGGAGCAGTTCGGCGTGCACTTCGACCGGTACTTCAGCGAGAAGGACCTGCACGACCGCGGTGAGCTCGACCAGGCGCTGACGAAGCTGCGGGCACAGGGCCACGTCTACGAGGCCGACGGCGCGACCTGGTTGCGCACCACCGACTTCGGCGACGACAAGGACCGGGTGCTGCGCAAGTCCGACGGCGACTGGACCTACTTCGCCGCCGACTGCGCCTACTACCTGGACAAGCGCGAGCGCGGCTTCGACCGCGTCGTGATCATGCTGGGCGCCGACCACCACGGATACATGGGCCGGATGCGGGCGATGGTCGCCTGCTTCGGCGACGACCCGGCGCGCAACCTGGAGATCCTGATCGGGCAGATGGTCAACCTGGTGCGCGACGGCCAGCCGATGCGGATGAGCAAGCGGGCCGGCACGGTGATCACGCTGGAAGACCTGGTCGACGCGATCGGGGTCGACGCGGCCCGGTACGCGCTGGCCCGCTACTCCGTCGACTCGCCGATCGACCTCGACGTGGAGCTGTGGACGCGCACCACCAACGACAACCCGGTGCACTACGTGCGATACGCGCACGCCCGGATCGCGTCGCTGCTGCGCAACGCGGCCGAGCTGGGGATCAGTCGCGGCGACGACTTCGACCCGGCGCTGCTGTCCCACGAGAAGGAGAACGAGCTGCTCAAGGCGCTGGGCGAGTTTCCCGGGATCGTGGCAGGCGCGGCCGAGCTGCGCGAGCCGCACCGGGTGGCCCGCTACCTGGAAGACCTGGCCAGCACCTATCACAAGTTCTACGAGGCGTGCCGGGTGCTGCCCAGAGGTGACGAGCCGGCGACCGACCTGACCCGGGCCCGCCTCTGGCTGGTCGAGGCGACCCGCGTCGTCATCGCCAACGGCCTGGACCTGCTCGGCGTCTCCGCCCCGGAACGGATGTAGGTGTCCGTGATGCCTACTCGTGCCGCCGCGCTCGCGCCAGGAGGGTGCCCCTCCTGGCGCGCTGACGCGAAGAAGGGCACCCTCCTCGCGCCTGCGCGCTCAGAAGGGCACCCTCCTGGCCAACAGGGGAAGTCCGTCGCCAACCGCCTCCACCCGAGCGAGGGCTGACCATGCGCGCACACGAAGCGGGTGCCATGCACGCCGACATCGGTCACCCGGGGCCGGGCTGGCTGCGAGCCGCCGAGGACGTCAACGCCCTCATGCCGGAGCTCTGGCCGCGGACGGTGACCCGCACGGATGCCGGTCCCCTCACCGTCGGGGGCGTCGACGTGCGGGAGCTCGCCGAAACCTACGGCACCCCGGCCTACATCCTCGACGAGGCCGACTTCCGGGCCCGCTGCCGCGAGTTCAAGGACGCGTTCGGCACCGCCGACGTGTTCTACGCGGGCAAGGCGTTCCTGTGCAAGGCGGTCGTCCGGATGGTCGCCGAGGAGGGCCTCAGCCTCGACGTCTGCACGGGCGGCGAGCTGGCCGTGGCCCTCGCGGCCGGCTTCCCTCCCGAGCGGCTCGGCCTGCACGGCAACAACAAGTCGATGAGCGAGCTGGATAGGGCCCTCGACGCGGGCGTGGGCCGGATCATCGTCGACTCCTTCGAAGAGATCGACCGGCTGACGGCGCTGGCACGGGAAAAGGGGATCAGACCCGCCGTGTTGGTCCGGGTCACCGTCGGCGTCGAGGCGCACACCCACGAATACATCGCGACCGCGCACGAGGACCAGAAGTTCGGCTTCTCCCTGTCCGGGGGTGCGGCCGCGCGTGCCGTCGAGAAGATCCTCGCCGACGACGTCCTCGAACTACGCGGTCTGCACTCGCACATCGGTTCGCAGATCTTCGACACGTCCGGTTTCGAGGTGTCCGCCCGCCGGGTCCTCGCTCTGCAGGCGCAGATCCGGGACGCGCACGGCATCGAGCTGCCCGAGCTGGATCTGGGCGGCGGATTCGGTATCGCCTACACCGCCCAGGACGATCCGGCGCCGCCCGGTGATCTGGCCGCCAGCCTGCTCAAGATCGTCGAGCACGAGTGCGCGGCGTACCGTCTCGCGGTGCCGCACCTGTCGATCGAGCCGGGGCGCGCCATCGTCGGCCCGGCCATGTTCACGCTCTACGAGGTGGGCACGGTCAAGGACGTCGACGGCATCCGCACGTACGTGAGCGTCGACGGCGGGATGAGCGACAACATCCGCACGGCGCTCTACGACGCGTCGTACTCCGCCACGCTCGCGGGCCGCGCCTCCAGCCAGCCGGCGGTCCTCGCCCGCGTCGTGGGAAAACATTGCGAGTCCGGAGACGTCATCGTGAAGGATGAGTTCCTGCCCGCCGACGTGCGGCCGGGAGATCTTCTCGCGGTGCCCGGCACGGGGGCGTACTGCCGCAGCATGGCGAGCAACTACAACCACGTGCCGAGGCCACCGGTGGTGGCTGTGGCCAATGGCGCCGCGCGGGTGGTCGTCCGGCGGGAGACTGAGGACGACCTTCTCTCGTTGGACGTGGGGTGAGCATGAAGCCCGTCAAGGTGGCCCTGCTGGGATGCGGCACGGTCGGCAGTGAGGTCGTCCGGCTGCTGCACGAGCAGGCCGACGACCTGACCGCCCGCATCGGTGCCCCGCTGGAGCTGGTGGGCGTGGCGGTGCGCCGCCCCGGCCGCGACCGCAGTGACCTGCCGGTCGATCCGGCACTCTTCACGACCGACGCGCTGGGCCTGATCAAGCGGGAAGACATCGACATCGTGGTCGAGGTCGTCGGCGGCATCGAGCCGGCACGCACCTGGCTGGTCGAGTCGCTGCGGCGGGGTAGGAGCGTGGTGACCGCCAACAAGGCTCTGCTCGCCGAGGACGGTCCGGCACTGCACGAGGCGGCCACGGAGGGCGCCGCCGACCTCTACTACGAGGCGTCCGTCGCGGGGGCGATCCCGCTGCTGCGCCCGCTGCGCGAGTCGTTGCACGGCGACCGGATCACCCGGGTCACCGGCATCGTCAACGGCACCACCAACTTCATCCTGTCGTCGATGGACGCCACCGGCGCGGGGTTCTCCGAGGCGCTCGACGAGGCCACCGCCCTCGGGTACGCCGAGGCCGACCCCACCGCCGACGTGGAGGGCTTCGACGCAGCCGCGAAGGCCGCGATCCTCGCGTCGCTGGCGTTCCACACCCGGGTACGCGCGGCCGACGTGCACCGGGAGGGCATCACCGAGGTCAGCGCGGCCGACGTGGCCAGCGCGAAGGCGATGGGCTGCACGATCAAGCTGCTGTGCCTGGCGGAGCGCACCGGCGACGCGGTCAGCGTGCGCGTGCACCCGGCGATGATTCCGCGTACCCACCCGCTCGCGAGCGTGGGCGAGGCGTTCAACGCGGTCTTCGTCGAAGCCCAGGCCGCGGGGCAGCTCATGTTCTACGGTCGCGGCGCCGGCGGCGCCCCGACCGCCAGCGCGGTGCTCGGCGACATCGTGTCCGTCGCCCGCAACCGCCTTGCCGGGGTACGCGCGGCGAGCGAATCGGTCTACGCTGACCTGCGCATCCGTCCGATCGGCGAGGTAACCACCCGCTACCACATCAGTCTCGACGTGGCCGACCGCGCCGGGGTGCTGGCGGCGGTGGCGGGGGTGTTCGCGGGCCACGGGGTCAGCATCGCCACGGTGCACCAGTCCGGGCGCGGCGACGAGGCGGTCCTGGTCATCGTCACGCACGGCGCCCCCGACGCCGCGCTCGCGGCGACGGTGGCCGAGCTGCGCACGCTCGACATCGTCCGGTCGGTCGCGAGCGTCCTACGGGTCGAGGGGGAGTAGCCATGTGGCGAGGGCTGATCGAGCGGTACCGGGACCGGCTCCCGGTGACCGACACCACCCCGGTCATCACGCTGTACGAGGGGAACACGCCGCTTATCCCGGCCCCGGCCCTGTCCGAGCGGGTCGACTGCGACGTCTACCTGAAGGTCGAGGGCGCCAACCCGACCGGCTCGTTCAAGGACCGGGGCATGACGATGGCCGTCTCCAAGGCGGTCGAGGCCGGTAACAAGGCGATCATCTGCGCGTCCACCGGCAACACGTCCGCGTCGGCCGCCGCCTACGCCGCGCGGGCCGGCCTGATCTGTGCGGTGCTCGTGCCCACTGGCAAGATCGCCCTCGGCAAGCTGGCGCAGGCGCTCGTGCACGGTGCGCGCCTGTTGCAGGTCTCCGGCAACTTCGACGACTGCCTGATGCTGGCCTCCAAGCTGTCCATCGACTACCCGGTGGCGCTGGTCAACTCGGTCAACCCGGACCGGTTGGAGGGCCAGAAGACCGCCGCCTTCGAGATCGTGGAGGCGCTCGGCGACGCGCCCGAGATCCACTGCCTGCCGGTCGGCAACGCCGGCAACATCACGGCGTACTGGATGGGGTACCAGGAGTCGCATGGCCTCGGCGAGGCGACTCGTAAGCCCCGCATGTTCGGCTTCCAGGCCTCGGGTGCGGCCCCGATCGTCAACGGCGAGGTGGTGCGCGAGCCGTCGACGATCGCGACGGCCATCCGCATCGGCAACCCGGCCTCCTGGACCAGGGCCGTCGACGCCCGCGACGAGTCCGGCGGGCTCATCCACGCCGTCACCGACCGGGACATCCTTCGGGCGTACCGGTTCCTGGCCCGCAGCGTCGGTGTCTTCGTCGAGCTTGGCAGCGCGGCGAGCGTCGCCGGGCTGCTGCAATCGGCCGAGGCCGGGCTCGTGCCGCGCGGCTCGACCGTCGTGTGCACGGTGACCGGGCACGGGCTCAAGGACCCGGAGTGGGCGATCTCCACCGCGCCCGCGCCCACCACGATCCCTGCCGACGCCCTGGCCGCGGCCCGGGAGCTCGACCTGGCTTGATCTTCTCGCTCCTTCGCCGCAACCGGGACTTCCGGCACCTGTTCGCCGCCGAGCTCGTCATGTTCGGCGCCGACTGGTTCGTCATGGTCCCGCTGCTCGTATTGCTGCCGCACCTGACCGGCAGCGGCCTGTGGGGCGGGTTCGTCCTCGCCGCCGACACCGGCATCCAGGCGCTACTACTGCCCTTCACGGGTACCGTGGCCGACCGGCTCGACCGCCGGCGCATCATGCTGATCGCGGCCGCGACGAGCGTGCTGGCCGCGCTCGCGCTGCTACTCGTCCGCTCGCACGGCACCGCCTGGATCGCGGTGGCCGCCGTCGCCGCGCTCGCCGTGGCCAAGGCGTTCTATGCACCGGCCGCCTCGGCCGCGCTGCCCAACCTCGTCGAGCCGGCCGACCTCGCCACCGCGAACACCGTCGCCAGTTCCGCCTGGGGCATCATGGCGGTCGTCGCCGCCTCGCTCGGCGGGGTGCTCGCCGCCTCGGTCGGCCCGTACTGGTGCTTCGCCGTCACCGCCGGCTGCCTGGTCGCCGCGACCTCGCTGGTGTGGCCGATCCGGCGGCCGATGCAGGCCGGCTTCGCGCGACGGTCGCGGACTCTCCCGGCGATCGGAGAGGCGTTGCGCTACATCGGCGGGCGGCCGCGGGTGGCGTCCCTGGTCACCGTGAAGTCCGCGGTCGGCTTCGGCAACGGGGTGCTCACGACGTTTCCGCTCCTCGCCCCGGTCGTGTTCGACGTCGGCGCGGCGGGCACCGGCGCGCTGTTCGCCGCGCGGGGGCTGGGCGCCGTGGTCGGGCCGTTCGTGCTCCGGCGGGTCCTGGCGCACCCGTCCTGGCTGCTGCCCGGGATCGCGGTGTCGATGGCCACCTACGGCCTGGGGTACCTCGGTGTGGCGGCCGCGCCCTGGTTCTGGCTGGTTGTGGTGTTCGTGGTGTGCGCGCACACGGCCGGCGGCGGCAACTGGGCGATGTCCAGCTACGCCCTGCAGGCCGAGGTACCCGACGCGCTGCGCGGCCGGGTCTTCGCCACCGATGTGATGCTCACCACGGTTTCGATCTCGGCGAGCCAACTGGTCGTGGGCGTCTTCGTCGACCACGTGCCGACCCGCGTCCTCATCGCGTGCTGCGGGAGCGTCACCCTCACGTACGCGATCGTCTGGCGCCTGGTGACCCGCCGCGTCATGCGCCGCACGACCGTGGTCGACGCCGGGACCGCGTCCTAGGGATCTAGCATGAGCGCCATGGCGTTCCTGACCGAGCCGGTGTGGGTGCGGGCCCCTGCCACCAGCGCAAACCTGGGTCCGGGGTTCGACGCGCTCGGGCTCGCGCTCGCCCGGCACGACGAGGTCATGGCCCAGGTGGTCGCCGACGGCGTCACGGTCGAGGTGACCGGAGAGGGCGCCGGCGACCTGCCGACCGACGACACCCACCTCGTGGTCCGGTCGATGCGGGCGGCGTTCGAGGAGCTGGGCGAGCAGCCACCGGGCCTGCGGCTGCGCTGCCTCAACCGGATCCCGCAGGCGCGCGGCCTCGGCTCGTCGTCGGCGGCGATCGTGGCCGGCGTGGTCGCCGCACGGGCGCTTGTCGCGGACGGGACAGCGCGGATGTCCGACAACGATCTGCTGCGCCTGGCCGGGCGGCTCGAAGGCCACCCCGACAACGTCGCGCCGTGCCTGCTCGGCGGCTTCACCATCGCCTGGACGCAGGAGGACGGGGCCCGGGCCGTGCGCTCCGGACCCGCGCCCGGGATCCGCCCGGTCGTCTTCGTGCCGGCCGAGCGCGGGCTGACGGAGGTCGCCCGCGCGGCGCTGCCCGCGTCAGTGCCGCACCGGGACGCCGCGTTCAACGCCGGCCGGTCCGCGCTGCTCGTACATGCCGTGACGCAAGCGCCTGAGCTGCTCTTTCCCGCGACGGAGGACCGGCTGCACCAGCCGTACCGGGCAGCGGGCGCACCAGCGAGCGCGGCGCTCGTGGCACGGCTGCGCGCCGAGGGCGTCGCCGCCGTGGTCAGTGGCGCCGGCCCGACCGTCCTGGCACTGGTGGACGGCGGCTGGACAGCGCCGCAGCTGCCCGGATGGCAGGTTTGGCCCACTGACGTCGACACGACGGGGGCCACCGTGACGATCGGGGAGAGATCGGGTACCGTGGGACACGCCGAGCGGGACCCTGTTGCCGCAGGTTGGGCGGGTTGACTACGCTCTAAGTCAGTAGCCGCATCAAGCGCGGCGGTCTCGAGCGGGACGGCGTTTCCCAATCATCCGTGGCACACCCCTTTGCGATAAAGCCCCGGCCGCCAAACCGCAGACTCCTCGGATCGCCTGCGCCCGGCGGGGCCTGACCGCAGATGGTGGCCCGGTCACCGCACGGCTGCAATGACTCCCGCGATGCCTTGGCGGAGCGGGTGTATCCGTGGACCACCCGGCCACCGCACTCGACCCGGGCAGTCCCGGCCTATCGAGGGAAGGAATCCATTGAGCGACACTACCGACGTGACGTCGGACGTCTCTGGCGACCGCTCGTCGGTCGTCGCCGAGAGCGCTGGTCAGGCAGGCACCACGCGGCGCCGGCGCACCGGTAGCGGACTGTCCGCGATGCTGCTACCTGAGTTGCAGAATCTCGCCTCGTCGCTCGGCATCTCCGGCATCGCGCGCATGCGTAAGGGCGAGCTGGTGGCCGCAATACAGGAGAGGCAGGGCGGTGGAGACGCGCGAGCGGCGGTCGCCGCCCGCGTAGACGCCCCCCGGGCGGAGGTACGCGCCGAGGTGCGTGCCGACGAGCCCACCGAGATCGAAGTTCGCGCCCCGCGCCGGGCCAGCCGCGCGGCCGGGCCGCCGGAGCCGCGGGTAGCGGTCGACAACAACGCCGACGGCGGCGCCCGGGTCGACACGGCCGAGCGACCGGCACGCGAGGAGACCGCCGACCGTGGCGGTGACCGCACCGAGCGTGCTGAGCGCCCGGAGCGTGCCGATCGTGGCGAGCGGACCGAGCGTGGCGAGCGGGCCGAGCGTGGCGAGCGGGCCGATCGTGGCGACCGCGGCGAGCGGTCCGACCGCAACGACCGCGGCGAGCGGTCCGACCGCAACGACCGCGGTGACCGCGCCGAGCGGGGTGACCGCGGCGAGCGCAACGAGCGGGGTGACCGCGGCGGTCGAGGCGACCGCAACGGCCGCGTCGACAACCGTGCGGACGACCGGGGCGACCGCAACGGTCGCACCGACGACCGCAACAACCGTGCCGACGACCGGGGCGGCCAGGACCTCGACGACGAAGAGGGCGGCAACCGCCGAGGCCGGCGCAGCCGGTTCCGTGACCGGCGCCGGGGTCGTGGCGAGCGCACCGACAGCGGCGGCGGCGCCGAGCCGCAGGCCACCGAGGACGACGTGCTCGTGCCGGTCGCCGGCATCCTCGACGTCCTGGAAAACTACGGCTTCATCCGCACCACCGGATACCTGGCCGGGCCCAACGACGTATACGTGTCGATGTCGCAGGTCAAGAAGTACGGGCTGCGCCGCGGTGACGCGGTGACCGGTGCCGTTCGCGCGGTCCGCGACAATGACCAGCGGCGTGACAAGTACAACCCGCTGGTCCGGCTGGACACGGTCAACGGGATGGAGCCGGAGGAGGCCAAGCGCCGTCCGGAGTACTACAAGCTCACCCCGCTGTACCCGCAGGACCGGCTGCGGCTGGAGACCGAGCCGCACATCCTGACCACCCGCGTCATCGACATCGTCATGCCGCTCGGCAAGGGCCAGCGCGCGCTCATCGTGTCGCCGCCCAAGGCCGGTAAGACGATGGTGCTGCAGGCGATCGCCAACGCGATCACCCGCAACAACCCCGAGTGCCACTTGATGGTCGTCCTCGTCGACGAGCGGCCGGAAGAGGTCACGGACATGCAGCGGTCCGTGAAGGGTGAGGTCATCGCCTCCACCTTCGACCGGCCGCCGGGCGACCACACGATGGTCGCCGAGCTGGCGATCGAGCGCGCGAAACGCCTGGTCGAGCTGGGTCACGACGTCGTCGTGCTGCTCGACTCGATCACCCGGCTCGGGCGGGCGTACAACCTGGAGGCGAAGGTCAGCGGCCGGATCCTCTCGGGTGGTATCGACTCGACCGCGCTCTACCCGCCGAAGCGCTTCCTCGGCGCGGCCCGCAACATCGAAAACGGCGGGTCGCTGACCATCCTCGCCACCGCGCTGGTCGAGACCGGCTCGATGATGGACACGGTCATCTTCGAGGAGTTCAAGGGCACGGGTAACGCCGAGCTCAAGCTCGACCGCAAGATCGCTGACAAGCGCGTCTTCCCGGCCATCGACATCGACCCTTCCGGTACGCGTAAGGAAGAGATCCTGATGGCCCCGGAGGAGCTGGCGATCGTGCACAAGCTCCGCAAGGTGCTGCACGCGCTCGACTCGCAGCAGGCGCTCGACCTGTTGCTGGACCGGCTCAAGAAGACCCGCACCAACATCGAGTTCCTGATGCAGATCGCCCAGTCCACACCGGGCGAGTAAGCGAAGGCCAGAAGGCGGCCGGGGCGCGTTCCCGGCCGCCTTCGCCGTACCTGCCCGTCGACCCCCTTTCCGCGCCGATCAAGGAGAAAGTGCTGTGGTTTGAAGATCAAACCGTGTAGCTAACTCCAAGATCGGCGCAAGGGGACCGGGCAGGCCGCGGGTGATCGTCAGCGGGGTCATGCCAGAGCCGGCTACCGGGAATGCCCGACCCACTCGCGAGGTTATGCAGCCGGCATGGCAAACTGATACGTCGGCCAGGTTCCGGTTCACGCCCGAGCCATCCATCGCGCGAAGCATGGTGGTGTTGACGGCGACCCGGCGACCACACCACGAGAGGACCGAGGTCTTGAAGCCCAACATCCACCCGCAGTATGCCGTGACCGAGGTCACCTGCTCCTGCGGCAACTCGTTCACGACCCGCAGCACCGCCAAGAACGGCCAGATCCACGTCGAGACCTGCAACGTGTGTCACCCGTTCTACACCGGCAAGCAGCGCGTGCTCGACACCGCCGGCCGGGTCGCGAAGTTCCAGCAGAAGTACGCCAAGGTCGCGAAGGCTCCGGCCAAGAAGGCCGATAAGTAGCTTTCCCGTCGGCGCCCGCCGCGTTGCCCTCACCGGGCGGCGGCCGGGCGCCGTCGTCGTGTCGGGGTCGGTACAACGGATGGGAAAGACCATGAACAGCGAACGCCTCGAGTCTCTTCTCGCCGAGTATGCCGAGCTCGAAGGCCGGTTGGCGGACCCGGCCATCCACAGCGACCAGACCGCCGCCCGCCGGGTGGGGCGCCGGTTCGCCGAGCTGACCCCGATCGCGAAGACGGCCGCCGAGCTGGCCCAGGCCCAGGCCGACCTCGTCGCCGCCCGCGAGCTGGCGGCCGAAGATCCCGGGTTCGCGGCTGAGGCGGCCTCGCTGGAGGCCGGCGTACCCGAGATCGAGGAGCGGCTGGCCGAGCTGCTCATGCCGCGCGACCCCAACGACGGTAAGGACGTGATTCTGGAGATCAAAGCGGGGGAGGGCGGCGAGGAGTCCGCGCTGTTCGCCGGCGACCTGCTGCGGATGTACCTGCGGTACGCGGAGCGGCACGGATGGGTCACCGAGGTGCTCGACTCGCAGGAGTCCGACCTCGGCGGGTACAAGGACGTGGCGGTCGCGATCAAGACCCGGGGTGTGCCGGAGGGTGGGCACGGGGTGTGGTCCCGGCTGAAGTGGGAGGGTGGCGTGCACCGCGTCCAGCGGGTACCCGTCACCGAGTCGCAGGGTCGCATCCACACCAGCGCCGCGGGTGTCCTGGTGACCCCCGAGGCGGAGGAGACCGAGGTCGAAATCGACCCCAACGACCTGCGCGTCGACGTGTTCCGCTCGTCCGGCCCCGGTGGGCAGAGCGTCAACACGACCGACTCGGCGGTGCGGATCACCCACCTGCCGACCGGCATCGTGGTCTCCTGCCAGAACGAGCGGTCCCAACTGCAGAACAAGGACCGCGCGATGCGGATGCTGCGCGCCAAGCTGGCCCAGGCGGCCGAGGAGCAGGCGGCGGCCGCCGCGTCGGACGCACGCAAGGCCCAGGTGCGCACTGTCGACCGGTCCGAGCGGATCCGCACGTACAACTTCCCGCAGAACCGTATTACCGATCACCGCATCGGGTACACGGCCTACAACCTGGACCTGGCGCTGGCCGGAGACCTGGACGGGGTACTTGAGGCGCTGACCGAAGCCGACCGGCAGGCGCGGCTCGCCGGCGAGACACAACTCGTACGGAAATAGGCTGTTTCTTCTCCAGCGTGGCGGGGGTCGCAACTCTCGATTGACGCCACCGTCACACAGCGGAAACCCACTCCGAGCAGCATTGGGTCGGGTACGGTTTGTCACGGCACCGAGCTTCACAGGGAGACCGCAGTCATGACTTCGCCTTCGCGTAACGCGACACCAGTCGACATCACTGCTGCCCCGCGCGCTGTTATCGGCGCCACCGCCGGCCTTCTCTTCCGGGTCGGTCGGTCGGTGCTCGGCGAGGGCCGGCTGCCCACCGCCCAGGCCAACGCCTGGGCCGCCGTTTGTGCCGACCGGCAGCGCGCCCAGGAGCGCGCCGAGCTGGAGCGCTGGCTGGCTAACGGCGGCGCCCGCCGCACGCCGGCTGCCCCGTAACTCGCGCCGCTCAGCCGGGTCCGCCCGTAGAACGTTGGCACCGCCTTACAGCCTGCCTCCGGGGGACCTCTGCATAGATGTTGGTCGATCTAGTCCCATTCGACCCGCCGTCGACGGGACTAAATTGACCGATGTCTATTGACGGCGGCGCTGGCGGGAGCATCTTCACCGGGCCGCGTGGGCAGCTCGCCGGATCTTGGTAAGTCTGACACCACATGCGATGTCGGAGTTACCAAGATCGGAAAATGCGGGCTGGGCGCTGGGCCGACACGGCGCCCGACAAAAGCGCGGTCGGGTCAGGAGGCCCGGGGCATTGCCGTCTTCGCGCTGAGCATCGCGCGGTCGGCGGCCGCGAACGCCTCCGCCACCGTCTTGAACCCGTTTTCCGCGATGCCGGCCCAGCCGATCGTCACGCTTACCGGGGTACCCGGGACCAGCGACTCCCAGTCCTCGCCCGAGACCGCGTTGACGATGCGCCGGGCGATCTCCCGGGCCTCGTCCTGGGACGTGGTGTTGAGCACCACCACGAACTCGTCGCCGCCGTAGCGCGCCACGAAGTCGCCCCGGCGCATCACCCGGTTGAGGACGCCGGCCACCCGTTGCAGCACCAGGTCGCCGGAGAGGTGACCGTGCGTCGTGTTGACCGCCTTGAACCCGTCGAGGTCGCACACGCCGAGCACGGCCGACTCGCCGCGCAGGACCAGGTCGTCGACGTACTGCTCGAGGGAGCGGCGGTTGGGCAGGCCGGTCAGCGGATCGGAGTAGGCCTCGCCGGCGTACCAGTCGGCGCGGCGGCGCAGCTCGTCATGGTCGACCCGGGCGGCCATCCCGTCGACGAACAGGTCGCGCAGCTTCTCGTTGGCCGCGCCGGCGATGCGGAAGGTCTGCCGGTCGGCGGCGTATGCGGCGGCGAGGTCGCTGGAGGCGAGGTAGGCGAGTGCCCGCAGCCGGTACCCCTCCGCGGCGCCCAGGGTCTCCAGGGACACCTCGGCGGTCTCCAGCCGGGCCAGCGCCTCGATCGGCCGGTGCTCGGCGATGGCGAGGCAGACCGCGCCCAGCACGGCGAAGTCGTGCGCCCCGACGGAGTCGTCCTCGGCCTGCAGCAGCGGCCGGGGGTCCGTCTCGGCCATCGGCCCCGGGTTTCCCAGGGCGGCCAGCCGGGCGATCGTGTATCCGTATGCCCGCTGGCTGATCGGGCGCAGGGACTCCAGCTCGCCGTTGCGCCGGCGCAGGTCCAGGTCGTGCACGATGTCGCGGAGGATGCGCACGCAGCCCTCGGTGTCGCCGCGCTGGTCGAGGGAGACCGCGTGGCGCAGCCGGATGCTCGGCGCGGCGAACCTCTCGGTCGACAGGCCGATCGAGGTGGCGATGCGGCGGGCCTTCTCGATCGCCCCGAGGGCGTAGCCGTGGAAGCCGGCGTACGAGTACGCGATCGCGAGGTTGTGCCAGGCGCGCACGATGTTGGCGTCGGTCATCTCGACCGCGTTGAGCCGGCGGGCCGACAGGACCAGGTGCCACACGCAGGTTTCCAGCGAGCCGTCGTGCAGCGCGACCAGGGCGGCGAACGCGTGCAGCAGACCGAACCGGGCCGGGTCCGGGTGCGCGCGTGCGGCCTCGAACGCGGCGTCCATGGTGGCGCTGTAATCCTCGGTGCGCCGCAGGTTGAGCAGCACGGCGAGGCGCTGAGCGAGCGCGTCGGCGTGCTCGGCCCCGGTGGTCGTGGCGACGAGACGGTCGACGACCGCGCCCGCCTCGACGCTGCGCCCCTCCAGGAGAAGTTTGCGGGCCTGCGCCAGATCGACGGCGCCCCCGACGCCAACCACCACTGACAACCCCCTTACCCGTACTCGACGGTGCCCCATGATTATGGGGTGTCACCGTCCCCTCACGACATGCCTACAAGTCAATTGATCAATACCTCCTGGGCGATCCGGGAAGCGGTGGCCGTTTTGTCGGCGGCCGAACTTCCCTCGCCGCGGGTCGACGCCGAGATTCTGGCCGCGCACGTGCTCGGCGTACCCCGCGGCAAGCTGCTCCTGGCGCCCGCGCTCGACCGGTCCCAAGCCGAGCGCCTGCGGGCGCTGGTCGCGCGCCGGGCGCGTCGGGTACCGCTGCAGCACCTGACCGGCGTCGCGCCGTTCCACCACGTCGAGGTGGCGGTGGGGCCGGGCGTGTTCGTCCCGCGCCCGGAGACGGAGTTGCTGGTCGAGTGGGGCCTGGCCAAGGACGCCGCGACGGTGGTCGACCTGTGCAGCGGCTCCGGCGCGATCGCGCTGGCCGTCAAGGCGGCCCGGCCGGAGGCGACCGTGTACGCCGTCGAGCGGGACGCCGAGGCGTTGACCTGGCTGCGCCGCAACGCCACCGGCACGGGCATCCACGTCGTCGACGGCGACGTCACCGACCCGGCCACGCTGGCCGAGCTGGACGGCACGGTGGATCTCGTGCTGTGCAACCCGCCCTACGTGCCCACGGCCACCGAGGTGCCGCCGGAGGTGGCCGGCTTCGACCCGTACCCGGCGGTGTTCTCCGGTGCGGACGGCCTGGACCTGATCCGCGGCCTGGTGCCCCGGGTGGCCGCTCTGTTGCGACCAGGCGGCTGGTTCGGCGTGGAGCACGACGACACCCACGCCCACGCGGTGCCCGCGCTGCTGGCGGAGGACGGGCGTTACGACCGGATCGAGGACCACCGGGACCTGGGCGGCCGGCCGCGGTTTGCGACCGCGCGGCGCGCGACCATTCCGGCTCGGCGCGTCTGACGCCGCGCCGCGACCCAGAACGGTCGTGGCAGACTGCATCGCGTGATGCTCTACGACTGCAGCCGCCCCGACGAGCGCGAGCGCGGGATCGCCGCCGCGGTGGAGGCGGTCCAGCGCGGCGACCTTATCGTCATGCCGACCGACACGATCTACGGCGTCGGGGCGGACGCGTTCAAGGACTGGGCCGTGGCATCGATGCTCAACGCGAAGGGGCGCGATCGCAACACCCCGTCACCGGTGCTCGTCGGCTCCCGGCACACCCTCGACGGCCTGGTCTACGTGCTGCCCACGACCGCCCGCGACCTGGTGGAGGCGTTCTGGCCGGGCGCGCTCACGATCGTCGTGGAGCACGCGTCCAGCCTGCAGTGGGACCTCGGCGAGACCGGCGGCACGGTCGCGGTGCGGATGCCCCTGCACCCGGTCGCCCTCGAAGTGCTGCGCGAGACCGGCCCGATGGCGGTCTCCAGCGCCAACAAGCACGGGCAGCCGTCGGCGACCACCGCGCACGAGGCGCGCGAGCAACTCGGGTACGCGGTGAGCGTCTACCTGGAGGCGGGGGAGTGCCCTGACCCGGTGGCGAGCACGATCGTCGACGTGACCGGCGAGCGGCCACGGCTGCTGCGGGCCGGCGCGATCCCGATCGAGAAGCTGCGCGACGTGGTGCCGGACATCGAGGTCTGAGGCGTGCCCCCGTTCACCGTCCTGCACGTGTGCATGGGCAACATCTGCCGCTCGCCGATGGCCGAGCGCCTGTTCGCCCTGGCTGCCGGCGACGGGTACGTGTACTCGCACAGCGCCGGCACCGGCGGTTGGCACGCCGGCGGGCCGATGGACGACTGGGCGGCGCGGCAGGTCCGCGAGCGGGGCGGTGACGTGACCGGTTTCGTGGCCCGGCAACTGCGCGCCGAGCACATCGAGTCCTCGGATCTGATCTTGACGGCGACCGCCGAGCAGCAGGACTTCGTCCTGAGCCTGCGCCCCGACGCCGCCGACCGCACGTTCGTGCTGGGGGAGTTCGGCCGGCTGCTGCGCGCGGTCGACCTCGCCGCGCTCCCGCCGGCGGGCCGGTCGGCCGAGGCCGTCCACGAGCGCGGCGTCGCGCTCGTGTCGGCGGTGGCGAAGGCACGCGGTGGCCAGCCGCCGCGGCCCGGCGACGACCTGGACGACCCGTGGGGCCGGGGCAGGCAGTACTTCAGCCGGGTCGCCGACGAGATCGAGCGGACGGTAGGGCCGCTGGCGAAGGCCCTTCTGTAGTCGGCCGCTCGGCGGCGCGGGCGATGTTGCACGCCATGCCGCCGAAGACCACCGCGTGAAACGGCCACACCGCCGCCCAGTACGCGTGCCCGGCCAGCCCGCGGGGGAGGAAGACGGCGCGCTGGTGGTATCGGCCGTGGCCGTCGTCGACGGGTTCCGCGCGCCCTCCGACGTAGCCGGTCGCGCCGGTCACCAGGCATCGCATGCCGTCAGCCTTACCCGGGGACCGGGCGACCGCCGCAAAACGACGCAGCGGGTGCGGACGTAGACTGCCCGGGATGACTGCCACCATGACCACCCGACCGCGCGGCCGGCTCCGGCGGCGACTCAACCACGTGCCCGCCGGCCTGCTGGGCACGGGCGTTGTCTTCGTGGGCGCGGTCGTGATCGCCTGGGCGGTGCGCGGTGAGCAGGCTGCCCTGGGCGCGGCCGTCGGCGCGGGCGGGGTGGCGGTGAGCTACGTCCTGTCCGGGCTGGCGGTCGCCTGGGCCGACACGGTCAACCCGCAGCTGACGATGCCGGTCGGGCTGACCACCTACGCGGTCAAGTTCGCCGTGCTCGGCGTGGTGCTGGTGGCGTTCAGCGACAGCACCTGGCCCGGGCTGCATCCGATGGCGTTCACGATCCTCGCGGCGGTGCTGGGCTGGAACGCCGGCCACCTGTGGTGGGCCGCACACGCGAAGATCCCATATGTGGACCTGGATCCGCAGGCCTGATCAGGGACAGAGGTCACCCACCCTCGGGCCGGGCACTTCCTGGGGTGCGTTCGCCCCGGCCCGCTGCCAGGTCACGAAGACCCGATAGGTCCCCGGGCCGCAGGCCGCGCTTATCTGGCGGGTGCGCTGCGCGCGGGTGCGGTCCCGGGTGGTCTCGGCCCCGGCCACGGAGAACTGCTGGCCGGCAACCTGGACCCAGCCGGCCGGCGTCTGGTGCTGCAGCGTGACCGTCACCGAGAGCTGAGCGCCGGGCCGGTCGCAGGTGAAGTGGCCGGCGCCGGTGATGTTTTTCGCGGTCCGGCTGTAGTCCGGTGGCTCGGCGATGACGTCGCAGTAGGGCTCGCCGCCGCCCGTGACCGGCCCGTTGTTGGGGTCGCACGCCGCCGGCGTCGCCACCAGTGCGGCCAGGACCGGGGTCAGAAGCAGGACACGCACGGCGACCACCACCTCTCCCACCAAGGGAAGCGCTCCGACGAGGTCTCGGGCAATGCCGCTCGCCTATTAGGTCGGGTTGGCGACTTCTTCGGCGTGAGGTCTGGACACCCGATAAGCCAGGGGTAATGTGGGCGGTCGCCGGTCCGAGCCCCCGGAGACCACAAACACCCCCGCGCGCGAAACACGCGGGGGCCGAGTCACGGATGCGGATTCCCGGCTGATATGTTTCCGGCGTCATGGCGGATGACCAGTCTCCTCAGAAGCAGGGTGCCGCCGGCGCGAACGCCGGCTATGCGGCACTGGGTTACCTGGTGTCGGGCATCGGCTTCTGGGGATTCATGGGGTGGCTGCTCGACAAGTGGCTCGGTCTGCCGCACATCGGGCTGATGATCGGCTTGGTTGGCGGTGCCGCGCTGGCGGTCTACCTGATCGTCAAGAGGCTGGGCGCGTAGCGCCGACGTACGGAGGGTGGTGCGGTGAGGCAGCTACCGGCGGTATTCGCCGAAGGTGGGGTGCATTTCCCGCCGAGCGTGGAGGAGTTCTTCCTGCCCGGTGTGGGCGGCCAGCCCTGGATCTCGAAGATCACCGTCCTGCTCTGGACGGGCACCGCGCTGGTGATCCTGTTCTTTCTGATCGCGTACCGCAACCCGAAGCTGGTCCCGACGAAGAGCCAGTGGATCGCCGAGTCGATGTACGGCTTCATCCGCGACGGCGTGGCCCGGCAGACCATCGGCAGCAAGGAGGGCCTGCGGTTCGCGCCCTACCTGACGTCGCTGTTCCTGTTCATCCTGGTCACCAACATCTGGGGCGTTATCCCGCTGGCTCAGATCTCGCCGAACTCGCACATCGCCTTTCCGGCCTTTCTCGGTGTGCTCTCGTGGACCATGTACAACTACATCGGGATCCGTAAGCACGGGTTCCTGAAGTACATGAAGATGAACACGATGCCCGCGGGCGCGCCGTTGTGGATCATGCCGCTGCTGATCCCGATGGAGTTCTTCTCGAACCTGATCATCCGCCCGATCACGCTGGCCATCCGGCTCTTCGCGAACATGTTCGCCGGCCACCTGATCCTGCTGGTCTTCACGCTCGGTGGCTTCGCCCTTCTCGGTGTCAACAGCGTGCTGCTCAAGCCGGTCTCGCTCGTGGCGTGGGCGCTGGCGATCGCGTTGACGCTGTTCGAGGCGATCATCGCCCTTCTGCAGGCCTACGTCTTCGTCATCCTGACCGCCGCCTACCTGCAGGGCGCGCTCGCCGAAGAGCACTGAGACCCACCTGACCCCCAGACTTCGCACTACCTGGCACCACTGCCAACCCACCGACGCGTGACAACCACGCGCCTGTCCCAGGAGGAATCCCGGAATGAATGCACTCGCAGAGATCACCGGCAGCCTCGCCGCCGTCGGTTACGGTCTCGCCGCTGTCGGCCCAGGCATCGGCGTTGGCATCGTCTTCGCCGCGTACATCCAGGCGTCCGCCCGCCAGCCCGAGTCGGCGGGCTACAACCGGACCTGGCTGTTCATGGGCTTCGCCCTTTCCGAGGCGCTGGCTCTGATCGGCCTCGCGCTCGGCTTCGTCTGGGCTGGCACGGTCTAGGCCCCGGCATACGAGGGGAGTGTCGCATGCACCGTTCTTATCTAGCCGCCGAGACCCCCAACCCGATCGTGCCGATCTGGCAGGAGGTCGTCGTCGGGGCGATCGCGTTCGCGCTGCTCTGCTGGATCCTCATAAAGTTTGTCTTCCCGCGCATGGAGCAGACCTTCGAGGCGCGTGTGGAGGCCATCGAGGGCGGCATCGAGCGTGCCAACAAGGCGCAGGAAGAGGCGAACGCGCTGCTGGAGCAGTACAAGCAGCAGCTCGCCGAGGCCCGCACCGAGGCGGCGCGCATCCGCGACGAGGCGCGCGCCGACGCGGTCGGCATCCGCAACGACATGCTCGAGCAGGCGCGCGAAGAGGCCGACCGGATCATCGCTGCCGGCCGGGACTCGCTGCGGCAGGAGCGCACCATGATCGTCCGCGAGCTTCGCAGTGAGATCGGCAGCCTGGCGGTTGACCTGGCCGGCCGGATCGTCGGCGAATCGCTCGCCGACGAGGCCCGCCGGCACGGCACCGTGGAGCGCTTCATCGCCGAGATCGGCGAAGGGCCGGCTCCGGCCGGCGCCCGAGGGCGGCGTTGATGGAGACCGCCGCCCGTGAGTCGTACCTGGCAGCCAAGGAGCGGCTGGAAGGGCTGGCGGCGAGTGCGCAGCCGGAGCAGCTGGCGGCGCTCGCCGACGAGATCCTGTCGGTAGCCCGGCTGCTCGCCCGGGAGCCGCGGCTGCGCCGGGCGCTGGTGGACGCCAGCCGCCCGGCGGAGGCGCGTGTCGACCTGCTCCGCTCGTTGCTTGCCGACAAGGTCGGCGACGACGCCGTTGCCCTCCTCGCCGACCTGGTCGGCGGGCGCTGGTCGGTGCCGAGCGAGCTGCTCAACGCCACCGAGCGGCTGGGCGTCGATGCGCTGCTGGCCAGCGCCGAGCGGGCCGGTGACCTGGCCGACGTCGAGGACGAGCTGTTCCGCTTCGGGCAGATCGTCGCCGGCGACCAGCGGTTGGCGGCGGCACTCGGTGACTCCACGGCAGACCCGGAGCGGCGGGTGCAGCTGATGGGCTCGCTGCTGGAGGGCAAGGCCAAGCCGACCACCGTACGCCTCGCCGAGTTGGCGCTCATCGGTTACGGCGGACGGTCGTTCCAGGGTGCGCTGACCCGGCTCGTGGAGGAGGCGGCGGCCCGGCGCGAGGCCACCGTCGCATACGTCACAGCGGCGGTGGCGCCGACCGAGGCCGAAGAGCGTGAGCTGGTGGAGCGGCTGGCCCGGATGTACGGTCGTGACATATCGCTGCAGGTCGAGGTCAACCCCGAAGTCATCGGGGGGATGAGCGTCCGGGTCGGTTCGGACCTCTACGACGGGACCGTGCTGCGGCGGCTGGCAGAGGCCCGCGCCGCACTCTCTAAGTAGCCGTGCTCGCCTGATAGACGAGAATCGTTCGTTCGATCCCCTCGGGTAGCCCGAGCCGAGACCAGAGGAAGTTGAGGATGGCCGAGCTGACCATCTCCTCAGACGAGATCCGGGGCGCTCTCGAGCGCTACGTTTCGTCCTACACGCCGGAGATTACCCGCGAGGAGGTCGGCGTCGTCGCCGACGCGGGCGACGGCATCGCCCACGTCGAGGGCCTGCCCTCGACCATGACCAACGAGTTGCTGGAGTTCGCTGACGGCACCCTGGGTGTCGCGCTGAACCTCGACGTCCGCGAGATCGGTGTGGTGGTTCTGGGCGACTACACCGGCATCGAGGAGGGCCAGCAGGTCAAGCGGACCGGCCGGGTGCTCTCGGTGCCCGTCGGGGACGCGTTCCTCGGCCGGGTGGTCGACCCGTTGGGCGCCCCGATCGACGCGCTCGGCGACATCGAAAACGAGGGCTTCCGCGAGCTGGAGCTGCAGGCCCCCAACGTGATGGCGCGCCAGCCGGTGAAGGAGCCGCTGCAGACCGGCATCAAGGCGATCGACGCCATGACGCCGATCGGCCGGGGCCAGCGCGAGCTGATCATCGGTGACCGCAAGACCGGCAAGACCACGGTCGCCATCGACACCATCCTCAACCAGCGCGACAACTGGAAGTCCGGCGACCCGAAGAAGCAGGTGCGCTGCATCTACGTCGCCATCGGCCAGAAGGCGTCGACGATCGCGTCGATCCGCGGCACGCTCGAGGAGCGGGGCGCGCTGGAGTACACGACGATCGTGGCTTCCCCGGCGAGCGACCCGGCCGGCTTCAAGTACCTCGCGCCCTACACCGGCTCGGCCATCGGCCAGCACTGGATGTACGCCGGCAGGCACGTCCTGATCATCTTCGACGACCTGTCCAAGCAGGCCGAGGCCTACCGGGCGGTGTCGTTGCTGCTACGCCGCCCGCCAGGTCGCGAGGCCTACCCGGGTGACGTGTTCTACCTGCACTCCCGGCTGCTGGAGCGCTGCGCCAAGCTCTCCGACGAGCTGGGCGGTGGCTCGATGACCGGTCTGCCGATAATCGAGACCAAGGCCAACGACATCTCGGCCTACATCCCGACCAACGTCATCTCGATCACCGACGGTCAGATCTTCCTCGAGTCCGACCTGTTCAACCAGGGTGTCCGGCCGGCCATCAACGTGGGCACCTCGGTGTCCCGGGTCGGTGGCAACGCGCAGGTCAGGGGTGTGAGGAAGGTCTCCGGCCGGCTGCGGCTGGACCTGGCGCAGTACCGCGAGCTGGAGGCGTTCGCCGCATTCGCCTCCGACCTGGACAAGGCCTCCCGCGCCCAGTTGGAGCGCGGCGCCCGCCTGGTCGAGCTGCTCAAGCAGCCGCAGTACTCGCCGTACTCGGTGACCGAGGAGATCATCTCGATCTGGGCCGGCACCACCGGCCAGCTCGACGACATCCCGGTCAGCGACATCCGGCGCTTTGAGCAGGACTTCCTGGACTACCTGCGCCGCCACCGTCCGGAGCTCGTGACGACCATCACCGAGACGGTCGATCTCTCCGACGACACCGTCAACGCGTTGACCGACGCGATCACGAAGTTCAAGCAGGCCTTCCTGGCCGGCGAGGACACGATCCGGGTGAACGAGCCACCGGCAAAGGCGATGGAGCACGGCGTCGAGAGCCAGGAGAAGATCACCCGTCAGGTGCGGCCGAAGCCGCCGGCTCAGGCGTAGCCATGGCCGGTCAGATTCAGACGCTGCGTCGGCGGGTCCGCTCGACGCGATCGACAAAGAAGATCACCAAGGCGCAGGAGCTGGTGGCCACCAGCCGCATCGCCAAAGCACAGGAGCGGGTCGCCGCGTCCCGCCCCTATGCCCAGGCGATCACGGAGGTGCTCACGGCGCTGGCCAGCAACACCAACATCGACCACCCGCTCCTGGTGCCACGTGAGCGGGTGCGCCGGGCCGGTGTGGTGGTCGTCACCAGCGACCGGGGCCTCTGCGGCGCCTACAACGCCAACGCGATCCGCACCGCCGAGCAGCTCATTGCCCGGCTGCAGGCGGACGGCAAGCAGGTAGCGCTGTTCGTCATCGGGCGTAAGGGCGTGACGTACTACCGGTTCCGCAACCGGGAGATCGTCGCCAGCTGGACCGGGTTCTCCGAGCAGCCGCACTTCGAGAACGCCCGCGAGATCGGGGAGACCCTCATCCAGGCGTTCGTCGCGGGCGCCGACGATGTCGACGGCGGTCAGGGCCCGGATGGCGTGGTCGGCGTCGACGAGCTGCACCTGGTGTCGACGCAGTTTCGCTCGCTGATGACCCAGACCCCGTCGGCGCGGTTCCTCGCGCCGATGCAGGTCGAGGAGAGCGAGGCCGAGGGGCCGATGCCGGCGTACGAGTTCGAGCCGGAGCCCGACGAGTTACTCGACGCGCTGCTGCCGAAGTACATCAACACCCGCATCTACGCGGCGTTGATCGACTCGGCGGCCAGCGAGTCGGCGTCGCGCCGGCGGGCCATGAAGAGTGCCACCGACAACGCGGAAGAGATGATCAAAACCCTGACGCGCCAGATGAACACGGCGCGCCAGGCGGCGATCACCCAGGAGATCAGTGAGATCGTCGGCGGCGCTAACGCGCTCGCTGCGGCGGGAGATGAAGTGTGATGACTGCCTCTGTAGAGACACAGACCGGCGTGGGCCGCGTCGTCCGGGTCATCGGTCCGGTCGTCGACGCCGAGTTCCCGCGCGACGCCATGCCCGACATCTTCAATGCGCTGCACGTGATCGTGGAGCTGTCCGAGGGACCGAAGACGCTGACCCTGGAGGTCGCCCAGCACCTCGGCGACAACCTGGTCCGTGCGATCTCGATGCAGCCCACCGACGGCCTGGTCCGGGGCACAGAGGTCACCGACACCGGTGAGTCGATCACCGTGCCGGTGGGCGACGTGACCCAGGGCCACGTGTGGAACGCCATCGGCGAGGTGCTCGACACCGACCCGAGCAACGTGGAGATCACCGAGCGGTGGGGCATCCACCGGCCCCCGCCGGCGTTCGCCGACCTGGAGCCGAAGACCGAGATGCTGGAGACCGGCATCAAGGTGCTCGACCTGCTCGCCCCGTACGTGAAGGGCGGCAAGATCGGCCTGTTCGGTGGCGCGGGTGTGGGCAAGACGGTGCTCATCCAGGAGATGATCATCCGGGTGGCCCGCAACTTCGGTGGTACTTCGGTATTCGCCGGGGTGGGTGAGCGCACCCGCGAGGGCAACGACCTGATCCTGGAGATGGGTGAGTCCGGCGTTCTGGACCGGACCGCGCTGGTGTTCGGGCAGATGGACGAGCCGCCGGGGACCCGGCTGCGGGTCGCCCTGTCGGCGCTGACGATGGCCGAGTACTTCCGGGACGTCAAGAACCAGGAGGTGCTGCTCTTCATCGACAACATCTTCCGGTTCACCCAGGCCGGCTCCGAGGTGTCCACGCTGCTCGGTCGCATGCCGAGCGCAGTGGGTTACCAGCCGACCCTGGCCGACGAGATGGGCGAGCTCCAGGAGCGGATCACTTCGGTCCGGGGCAAGGCCATCACCTCGATGCAGGCGATCTACGTGCCGGCGGACGACTACACCGACCCGGCACCGGCCACCACGTTCGCCCACCTGGACGCGACGACCAACCTGGAGCGGTCGATCTCGGACAAGGGCATCTACCCGGCGGTGGACCCGCTGGCCTCGTCCTCCCGCATTCTCGCGCCGGAGTTCGTCGGCCAGGAGCACTACAGCGTGGCCCGGCAGGTCCAGCAGATCCTCCAGCGGTACAAGGACCTGCAGGACATCATCGCCATCCTCGGCATGGACGAGCTCTCCGAGGAAGACAAGATCACGGTGGGTCGCGCCCGCCGGATCGAGCGCTTCCTGTCGCAGAACACCTACGCGGCGGAGCAGTTCACCGGCACCCCGGGCTCGACGGTTCCGCTGAAGGAGACCATCGAGTCGTTCAAGAAGATCAGCGAGGGCGACTACGACCACTTCCCCGAGCAGGCCTTCTTCATGTGCGGCGGGCTCGAGGACCTCGAGCGCAAGGCGCAGGAGCTGATGAAGGACTGATCCGACGGTGTGACGGCGGGCCGGCCTCTCGGGGCCGGCCCGCCGCGTCTCACAGCAAGGCCCCGTTGAAGAGCCTCCGAGCAGCGTTGACTATGCTCGGGCGGTCCCGTCCAGGCGCAGAGGAGAGTGCAGCGTGGCGAGGCAGGTTTACGTCGAGGTCGTAGCGGTTGAGGAGATGGTGTGGTCCGGTGAGGCCGACATGCTCGTCGCCCGGACGACCGAGGGTGAGCTCGGTGTGATGCCGGGCCACGCGCCGCTGCTCGGTCAGCTGGCCGAGCCCAGCCAGGTGCGGGTCAAGCTCGCCGGCGGCGAGGAGCTGACCTATGACGTCACCGGCGGCTTCCTGTCGGTGTCGGAAGCCGGCGTGACGGTGCTCGCCGAGGAGTGTTCCCCCGCCGCCCCAGACGCCGCGGCGCACTGACATGGGGCGGCGCCGGTGAGGATCTTGGAAGGGATCGGCATCGGCGTGTTCGCCCTGCTCCTCGCGCTGGCTCTGCTTTTCCTCCGGCGCGGGATCATCGCACGGGGCGCGGGGACCATCGAGCTGAGCTGGCGGCTGACCACCATGGTGTCGGGGCGCGGCTGGTCACCGGGGATCGGCCGGTTCGTCGGTGACGAGCTGCGGTGGTACCGGATGTTCAGCTACTCGGTCCGTCCACGCCGGGTGCTTTCCAGACGGACCCTGGTCGTGGACAGCCGGCGCGCTCCGGACGGGCCCGAGCGACTGGCCCTCGCCCCGGACTGGATCGTGGTCCGCTGCGTCAGCGACCGTGCGCTCATCGACATCGCCATGGCGGAGTCCACCGTGACCGGGTTCCTGTCCTGGATCGAGGCCGTCCCACCCGGGACGGTCTCGTCGCGTATGGTGGCCCGTTAGCCCGCCACCAGCTCCACCTCGAACCCGTCCCGGTCCACCAGATAGGCGGCGTAGTGGTCCGGGCCGCCGGCGTGCGGGTACCGGTCGGCGAACAGCGGTGCCCAGCCGTGCCGGGGCGCCTGTGCCGCCAGCTCGTCGACGCGTTGCGGCGGGCCGCCGTGCAACGCGAGGTGGTTGAGCCCGGGGCGCAGCCGCTCGTGGGTGGCGGCGACCAGCGCCGGTGACTGCTCGACGACGACGTACACGCCGCCGGATCGCCACGACCGGCCGGCGTCCCAGTGCTGGTACGGCTGCCAGCCGAGCGCGTCGAACAGCCAACCCCAGCTCTCGACAGCCCGGGTCAGGTCGGGCACCCACAGCTCGACGTGGTGCAGCCCACCCTGTCCCATGATCATGAAGACTCTTCCGTGTCAGGGCACGGAAAAGTCTTCAGGATCATGGGGGGAGCGGTCATGGAGAGGGCCTTTCGCCACCGGGTACCCACTTCACGTCGCCGTCCGGATTGGCGACCCGGCACAGGATGAACAGCAGGTCCGACAGCCGGTTGAGGTACTTCGCCGGCAGCACGCTCGTCCGCTCCGGGTCGGCCTCGATAGCCGTCCACGCCGAGCGTTCCGCGCGCCGGCACACCACCCGCGCCACATGCAGAAGCGCCGCCCCCGGGGTGCCGCCGGGCAGGATGAACGAGTCCAACGTGGACAGCGTCGCGTTGTACTCGTCGCACCAGCCTTCCAGCCGGGTGATGTAGTCCTCGGACACGCGCAGCGGGGGGTACTTCGGGTCCGGCACGATGGGATTGCACAGGTCGGCGCCGACGTCGAACAGGTCGTTCTGCACCACCGTCAGCACCCGGCGGACGTCGTCGGGCAACTGGCCCAGGGCCAGCGCGACACCGAGCGCCGCGTTGCACTCCTCGGCGTCGGCGTACGCGGCGATTCTCGGCTCGGTCTTGGGCACGCGGCTGAAGTCGCCCAGCCCGGTTGTGCCGTCATCGCCGGTCTTGGTGTAGATGCGCGTCAGGTGCACGGCCATGAACAACAGCCTACGGCGACGGCCCCGGATCGCCCGCGGCGCCGAGGCCCCTACGATGGCCGGCGTGGACCTGATTCGTGTGGTTGGTGGAGCGCGCCTCGACGGCGAGGTCTCCGTTGTCGGAGCCAAGAACTCGGCGCTCAAGCTCATGGCCGCCGCGTTGCTCGCGCCGGGACGGACCGTGGTGACAAACGTGCCGCGGATCACCGACATCGCGATCATGGCGGAGGTCCTGCGCCGCCTCGGCTGCGACGTCACGCTCAAGGACAACCGGGCGGTCGTCGACACGCCGGAGGAGTTGGGCAGCGAGGCCGACTACGACCTCGTCCGCCGGCTGCGCGCGTCGATCTGCGTGCTCGGGCCGCTCGTGGCCCGCTGCGGGCACGTGCGGGTGGCGCACCCGGGCGGAGATGCCATCGGCTCCCGCGGCCTCGACATGCACATCGACGGCCTGCGCCGGATGGGCGCGGAGGTCACCAGCGAGCACGGCTTCGTGGTCGCGTCCGCGCCCCGGCTGCACGGCGCCACCATCTGGCTCGACTTTCCGAGCGTGGGCGCCACCGAAAACCTGCTGATGGCCGCCGTCCTGGCCAAGGGCACCACCGAGATCGACAACGCGGCTCGCGAGCCCGAGATCGTCGACATCTGCGCCATGCTGACCGAGATGGGCGCCAAGATCGACGGGGCGGGCACGTCGCAGCTCGTCGTCGAGGGCGTGGAGCGGCTCGAGCCGGTCGTCCACCGCACCGTCGGCGACCGCATCGTGGCCGGCACGTGGGCGTTCGCGGCGGCCATGACGCGCGGTGACGTCACCGTGCTCGGCGCCGAGCCGGGTCACCTGGAGATCGCCCTCGACAAGCTCGCGACCGCCGGAGCGCACATCGACGCGGGCGAAGGGCATTTTCGGGTACGCATGGAGCGCCGGCCGCGCGCCGTCGACTTCGTCACGCTGCCGTTCCCCGGCTTCGCCACCGACCTGCTGCCGATGGCGATCGGGCTGGCGTCGGTCAGCGAGGGCGCCTCGCTGGTGACCGAGAACATCTTCGACGGGCGCTTCATGTTCATCAACGAGATGGCGCGGCTGGGCGCCGAGATCCGCACCGACGGGCACCACGCGGTTGTCCGCGGGCGGGAGCGGTTGTCCGGGGCGCCGGTGCGGGCCACCGACATCCGGGCGGGCGCCGGCCTGGTCATCGCCGGCCTGTGCGCCGAGGGCGTCACCGAGATCAGTGAGGTGCACCACGTCGACCGGGGGTACCCAAACTTCGAGGCGGATCTGCGCGCCCTGGGCGTGCTGGTGGAGCGGGTCAACGCGCCGGAGGAGGAGTTCCGCTTCTAGCCAGCCGCCGGCCGGTCTCCTGCCGGGCGAGGGCGAACCGGCGGCCGGGGTCGCCGAGGTGGCGCCACGGCCATTCGGTGACGAGGTCGCCGATCGCCTCGAACTGGTCGGCGGCCGCCGGCCAGTCGCCGGCCAGCCAGAACGCCATCGCGAACGGGTTGTGCACGGTGGGCCAGCCGGGCCAGCGGGTGTAGTTCGGATGCCAGATCGACGTCTCGGCGGCGGCGCGCAGGTCGGCGACGACGGCGGGGGACCGGATGTAGGCGGTCTCCTGGCCGTCGGGCGTCTCCAGCCACTGCTCGATGTGTGCGACCGCGACGAGGTGGCCCAGGGGGGTGCCGGGGGGCATCTCGGCGACGGTCCGCCGCGCGAACTCGTGCATCGCCTCTGCCGAGCCGCCCCACCTCGGCGACAGCTGCTGCAGCATGTGCTCGTGCGCCACGCGATGCCAGGGGTCCCGCACGATCACCTGGCGGAACCGGCGCTCGGTCTCCTCGACGCCGACCTCCCGGGCCCGCCCGGTGAGCACGAGGTACATCCACGCGGTCGGGTCGTCGGCGAAGCGTTCGGCGACCTCCTGCAGGCAGTCCTCGGCGAGCTTGAGGTGCTCGAAGAACTCGTCGAACCTGTCGGTGCCCTGCCTGCTCCGCGCCGCACCGCGTAGCCGCCAGGCGCGATGGACGGCGTGGCCACCACGGATCAGGAGGGGCAGCGTGGACCACGGCTCGGCCGCCAGCCACTCGCCGATCCAGTTTTCGAGGCCGTCGACCTGCGCGGCGATCTGCGCGTAGAAGGCGCGCTCGTCGAAGCGCTCCACCTTGATCAGGAAGTCGCGCGCGGGCTCCCAGTTGCCCCGGCTCAGGTCAAGGCGTAGCTGCCGCGCCGCCCTGTCGCCCAGCGCCTCGTCGATCTCGGGTATCTCGAGGTCATCGGCCACGCCGCGCCGGAACGGATCCACATCGCGCTCCTCCCCCGGTGTACGCAAGGAAGATCGTACGAGGGTTCGTCGGCGCGGCGCCACTGCGGCGGGCTCAGAGCACCCAGCTGACCATGCGGCGGGCCCGCTCGTAGCCGTCGCGGAAGACGAGCACCCGCACCAGCCCGTCCATGCCGCTGGACACGGCGGCGAGCGCGGCGGCGTCCCAGCGGTGGTCGGTGCGGCGGCGCTGTGGCCCGTCGGTGGCGCGCCGGCCCGGCTTGGGGCCCGTCCCGCCGCTGCGCTGGGCCGGCATCGGGCCCTTCCCGCCGGCGCGCGCGGATATCGTGCGCAGGATCACGGCGAACACGAGAACTGGGGCGAACGCGAGCAACGCGGCGGCGCCGTACACGTTGGTGAGAGGCACGCGTAGCAGTGTGCCATTTTCTCACTACTTTTCGTAGTCGTGCGGTCGGGCGGTTCGCCGGCCTGCCGGACGGCGTTCCTTAACGGCGGGTAAGGTGCCTGGCGAATGCCACAGGCTAGGGGAGTGAGGGACAGATGGCGGGTCGACTCGCGGTCGTCGGTGCCGGTCTGATGGGGTCGGGCATCGCACAGGTCGCCGCGCAGGCTGGCTGGGAGGTCACCCTGCGGGACCTCGACGAAGCATCCGTGCAGCGCGGGCTGGCCGGGGTGCGCAGGTCGATGGAGAAGTTCGCCGCCAGGGGCGCCATCGCGGCCCAGGACGTCGAGGCGGCCCTGGGCCGGATCACGCCGACGACCGACCTGGAGGCGGCCGCTGACGCGGACATCGTCGTCGAGGCGGTGTTCGAGCGGCTGGACGTGAAGCAGGACGTGTTCCGTGAGCTGGACCGCATCTGCAAGGCCGATGCCGTCCTCGCCACCAACACCTCCGCGATCCCGGTCACCCAGATCGCGGCCGCTACCCAGCGGCCCGAGTCGGTGGTGGGCACGCACTTCTTCTCGCCGGTGCCGATGATGAAGCTGTGCGAGTTGGTCCGCGGATACAAGACCTCGGACGAGGCCCTCGCCCGGGCGCGCGCGTTCGCCGAGGAGATCGGCAAGACCTGCATCGTGGTCAACCGCGACATCGCCGGGTTCGTCACCACGCGCCTGATCTCGGCCTTTGTGGTGGAGGCGGTCAAGCTGGTGGAGAGCGGTGTGGTCAGCGCCGAGGACCTCGACATCGCGTGCAAGCTCGGCTTCGGCCACCCGATGGGGCCGCTGGCCACCACTGACCTGACCGGGGTCGACGTGCTGCTGCACGCCACGAAGAACATCTACAACGACACCGCCGACGAGAAGTTCTTCCCGCCGGAGCTGCTGGCCCGCATGGTGACCGCCGGTGACCTGGGCCGCAAGACCGGCCGCGGCTTCTACACGTACTGAAGCGCTACTCCCGGCGGGTCCAGCGGAACGTCAGCAGGCACAGCACCAGGCCCCCGACGCACCACGCCGCGAGCACCAGGGCGACGCGGCCCAGCTCCCAGGAGTGGGCCGCTTCCCGCGCGGCGAACGACTCCGGCAGGAACACCGACCGCATCCCCTGGCACATCCACTTCAGCGGAAACAGGGCCGCCACCTGCTGCATCCACTTCGGCACGTCGGTGAAGACGAAGAACACCCCGGAGATGAACTGGAGTACCAGCGCCACCGGGGTGACCACCGCCGGCGCCCCCCGGCCGGTGCGCACCAGCGACGAGTACGCGATGCCGCACAGCGTGCACGCCGTGATGCCGAGCAGGCTGACCCAGCCGAACGTCAGCCACCGGTCCAGCCCGCGCGGCAGCGACACGTCATAGAAGGCGACCGCGACGAGTAGCAGGATGACCGTCTCCGCGACGCCGACGGCGAGGACCATCACGACCTTGCCGACGAAGTACGCCGCGGGCGGCATCGGAGTGCCGCGCAGCCGCTTGAGCACGCCCCGGTCGCGCTCGATCGGGATCTGGATGGCCAGGCTCTGGAAGCCGACCGACATCAGCCCGGACGCGATCATGCCGGTGACGAAGTACTGCGTGAAGGTGACCCCGGGCGTGATCTGGCGGTTGAACACCGCGCCGAAGATCACGATCAGGATCACCGGGAACAGCATCGTGAAAACGACCGACTCGCGGCTGCGCAGGAACTGCTTGATCTCCAGTTCGCCCCGGCTCAGGCCGAGTGGCAGGGTGCTCACAGCTTGATCATCTCCAGGTATACGTCCTCCAGGGTGGGCCGGCGCACCGTCAAACCGGGCACCTCGCCGCCGAAGCGGTCTCCCAGCGCGGTGACCAGGGCGGTCGGCTTGTCGGTCTGCTCGGACTCCGGTCCGTCCGGCCCCGTCCAGGTCACCGTGGCCAGTGCGTTGCCCCGGTCGCCCAGCGCGGCCGGCGCGGCGACGGCCAGCATCCGGCCCCGGACGATGACCCCGACCCGGTCGGCGAGCGCCTCGGCCTCGTCGAGATAGTGCGTGGTCAGCAGGATCGTGGTGCCGGCGGCGGCCAGAGCGCGGATCAGCTCCCAGAACTCACGCCGCGCCTCCGGGTCGAACCCGGTTGTCGGCTCGTCGAGAAACAGCAGCTCGGGCCGGCCGACGATGCCGAGCGCCACGTCGAGCCGGCGCTTCTGGCCGCCGGAGAGCTTTTCGGTACGCTCGCCGCGCTTGCCGGCCAGCCCCACCCGCTCGATCACGCTGTCAGGGTCGTCGGCGCCGGGGTAGTAGCGGGCGAAGTGGTGGACCACCTCGGCGACCGTGAGCTCCTCGAACTCGCCGGTGCTCTGCAGCACGATCCCGATCCGGGCGCGCCAGGGCCCGTCGGCGTCGTGCGGGTCGCGGCCGAGTACCCGTATCTCACCGGCGTCGGCCCGCCGGAAGCCCTCCAGGATCTCCACGGTCGTGGTCTTGCCGGCGCCGTTGGGGCCGAGGAGGGCGAAGACCTCGCCGCGGGGGACCGCCAGGTCCAGCCCGTCCACCGCAACCGTCGCCCGGTACGCCTTGCGCAGGCCGCGTACGTCGATCGCCAGGTTGTCCGTCACGGCGTCCACTATCGCGGGTGGTGGATCGGGCCGTCGCGCCAGGCTCCCCCGCTCGCCGCCAACCCGTTGGCAGCAGCGCCTGGCCTGGGTGAGGATAGTCACGGGTACAAGCTAAGTTACCGCTTAGTAAACTTCGGGCACGGTTAGGCGAAGACACCGGAGGTTCGGCATGCCCGACACAGGTCGACTGGAGCAGCCCGACCGCCCCTGGGTGATGCGCACCTACGCCGGCCACTCCTCGGCGAGCGCCAGCAACGCGCTGTTCCGCCGCAACCTGGCCAAGGGACAGACCGGCCTGTCGGTGGCGTTCGACCTGCCCACCCAGACCGGCTACGACCCCGACCACGAGATGTCCCGCGGCGAGGTGGGCCGGGTCGGCGTGCCGGTCGCCCACCTCGGTGACGCCCGGGCCCTGTTCGACGGCATCGACCTCGCCGCCGCGAACACCTCCATGACGATCAACGCGCCGGCGATGTGGCTTCTCGCGCTCTACGTCTCCGTCGCCGACGAGCAGGGGGCGCCGCGCGAGAAGCTCGCTGGCACGACCCAGAACGACATCGTCAAGGAGTACCTGTCCCGGGGCACGTATATCTTCCCGCCCGGCCCGAGCCTGCGGCTGACCACGGACACCATCGCGTGGACGGTCACCAACTGTCCGAAGTGGAACCCGGTCAACATCTGCTCGTACCATCTGCAGGAAGCCGGCGCCACGCCGGTGCAGGAGGTGGCGTTCGCGCTCGCCACCGCGATCGCGGTGCTCGACGCCGTCCGCGACTCCGGGCAGGTGCCGGCAGACGAGATCGGCCGGGTCGTCGAGCGCATCTCCTTCTTCGTCAACGCCGGTGTGCGCTTCGTCGAGGAGATGGCGAAGATGCGGGCGTTCGGCCAGCTCTGGGACGAGATCACCCGCGAGCGCTACGGGGTCACCGACGCCAAGCAGCGCCGGTTCCGCTATGGCGTCCAGGTCAACTCGCTCGGCCTGACCGAGGCGCAGCCGGAGAACAACATCCAGCGCATCGTCCTCGAAATGCTCGGCGTGACGCTGTCCCGCAACGCCCGCGCCCGCGCCGTGCAGCTGCCGGCCTGGAACGAGGCGCTCGGCCTGCCCCGCCCGTGGGACCAGCAGTGGTCGCTGCGGATGCAGCAGGTGCTCGCGTTCGAGTCGGACGTCCTCGAGTACCCGGACCTCTTCGACGGCTCGCGCGTGGTCGAGGCGCTCGTCGGGTCCGTCGTGGAGGGTGCGCAGGCCGAGCTGGCGAGCGTGCAGGAGATGGGCGGCGTTGTCGCGGCCGTCGAGAGCGGCTACCTCAAGAGCGCCCTGGTCGCCTCGCTGGCACAGCGCCGCCAGCGGATGGAGTCCGGCGCCGACGTCGTCGTCGGCGTCAACCGCTTCACCGAAACCGAGCCCAGCCCGCTCACCGCCAGCGGCGCCGCGCACGTGGAGCAGGTCGACCCGGCCGTGGAAAACGCCGCGGCGGAAAGCGTGAAGACGTGGCGCGAGCAGCGCGACCAGGCTGCCGCGACCGCGGCGCTGGACCGGCTGCGGGCCGAGGCCACCACCGACACCAACCTGATGGACGCGACCCTCGCCTGCGTGCGCGCCGGCGTGACGACGGGGGAGTGGGCCGGGGCGCTGCGCGAGGTGTTCGGCGAGTACCGTGCCCCCACCGGGCTGAGTTCCGGCGGCGCGGTGGGGCGTGCGGCCGAGGAGCCGCAGGCCGGGTCCGCGCTGGCTCAGGTGCGCCAGCGGGTACGCGAGACCGCCGCCGAGTTGGGCGCGGGCCGGCTGCGCATGCTCGTCGGCAAGCCCGGCCTCGACGGGCACTCCAACGGCGCCGAGCAGATCGCCGTCCGCGCCCGCGACGCCGGCTTCGAGGTCGTATACCAGGGCATCCGCCTGACCCCGGCGCAGATCGTGGCCGCCGCGGTGGCCGAGGACGTCGACCTGGTCGGCCTGTCGGTGCTCTCCGGCTCGCACCTGGAGGCGGTGCCGGCGGTGCTCGACGGGCTGCGCGACGCCGGCCGGCCCGACGTGCCGGTCGTGGTCGGTGGGATCATTCCGATCGAAGACGCCGCCAGCCTGCGCAAGGCCGGGGTCGCGCGGGTCTTCACGCCCAAGGACTTCGCCATCAACGGCATCGTGGACGAACTGGTCACCGTCGTCCGCGAAGCCAACGGCCTCAGCTGAGGCCGCGACAGCGCCGGCCTCAGTCCGCCATCCAGATGTAGACGGCCGCGCCGAACGGGGTCAAGCGACCGCCACGTGCGCCAGGCACAGCACGGTGCCGAGCGCCAGCCAGTAGACCAGCCGCCGTGGGCGGCTGCCGCGACCTGACCACAGCACGATGGCGCCGATGATGGCGAACGCCGCCGCGAAGAACGCGCCTCGGCGGTCAGCTCGCAGGACCTGCGCACGAGGCTAACGGCGCCGGGCAAGTCCAAACATCGGATCATTGCTCGACAGAACGGGTGCGGCGCTGATATACAGGGCGCCACATCGAGAGATGAAGGGGCATCGATGTCGCCGCGTACCCTCCGGATGTCCGTGCTGGCCGTGGCCGGCACCGTTGCCCTCCTCACCGTTCCGGTCGTGACCGCGAGCGCGGGCCAGCAAAGTCCGGCACCGGTCCGTTACGGCACCGCGGCGACCACGTGGGTCGACGCGTGGGGCGCGGCGCCGCACTCGTCCGCGGCGGAGGCGGCGCCGCCGTCGTTCGCCAATCAGACGCTGCGCCTCATCACCCACCTGCATGCCGGCGGGTCACGGGTGCGGGTGCGGCTGTCGAACACCTTCGGCGACAAGCCGGTGACCTTTGGAAAGGTCACCGTAGGGCGGCGTAGCAGCGGTGCCGCGGTCACCTTGGTCAAAGCGGTCACCTTCGCCGGCAGGGCGAGTATCACCGCCGCCGCGGGCACCGAGGTGACCAGCGACCCGGTCGGCCTCAGCGTGAAGGCCGGCCAGGACCTCGCCGTCAGCATCTTCCTGCCCACCGCGACCGGCACCGCGACCTGGCACCGCTCGGCGTTGCAGACCAGCTACATCTCCAAGTCCGGCAACCACGCCGGCGAAACCGCGGCAACCTCGTACGCGACCGGCACCGGCCACTGGTTCTTCCTCGACGCGGTCAGCGTCGCCAGCCCGACCGCGCCCGGCACGATAGTCGCGCTGGGCGACTCGATCACCGACGGCGCGGGCTCGGCGAGCAATGCCAACCACCGCTGGCCGGATCTCCTCTACGGCCGGCTTGCGGCGCGGCCGGACGGCAACGTGGAGTCGGTCGTGGACGAGGGCATCAGCGGCAACCGCGTCCTGACCGACGACCCGCGCAACGGGGTGAGCGCGCTGCACCGGCTCACCCGCGACGTGCTGGTCCGCCGCGGGCTGCGCCACGTCGTCCTGCTGGAAGGCATCAACGACCTGCGCAGCTCGACGCCGCGGGCGACCGCCGAGCAGATCATCGCCGGATACCGGCAGATCATCGACCGGGTGCACGCCAAAAACGCGAAGATCTTGGGTGCCACGCTGACCCCCGTCGAGGGGTCCGGTGGCTACACCGAAGCGATGGAGCAGGAGCGCCAGAAGATCAACGCCTTCATCCGCACGCCCGGCACCTTCGACGGGGTGATCGACTTCGACAAGGCGACCCGGGACCCGGCGCACCCGCTGCGGTTCCTGGCCGCCTACGACAGCGGCGACCATCTGCACCCCAACGACGAGGGGTACCGGGCGATGGCCGCCGCTGTCGACCTGCGCCTGTTCGACTAGTGCTGGACGGCGGTCGCGGATCACTGGACCGGTGTCAGCGCCCGACCAGCAGACCCAATCCCGTCAGCGTCGCGATCCCGGTCAGGAGCACGGTGACGACCGGGCCCGCCCCCATCCGCGCCCCGGTCCGGTCGGCGTAGAACCTCAGCGCCGGCAGGCCGCCCAGCGGCGCCGCGAACGCGGTGATCTGTCCGAGCGTCTCCAGGACGGTGCCCAGCGGGCCGGGCTGCCGGTGCGCGAGCAGCAGCAGCCCCCGGCCGGCGAAGAGCACCAGCGCGGAGCAGATCATCGCGAGAAAGACCAGGAACGGGTACGCGCTGGCGGGCACCGACGGGCGCCGGTGCAGTTCGTCCAGCAGCTCGCGGGCCTCGCCGAGCAGCTCGGAAGCCCCCTCCTCCGCGCTGTCGGCCATGACGTGCGCGCGGCTGGGCTCCGCCTGCCGGGGCAGCACACCGAGCCGGGACCCGCGCCGGCCCGGCAGCCGGACCCGCAGCCGCTGCCACTGCTCGGCGCTCTCGTGCTGTACCCGCTCGAAAAGCTCGTGTGCGGCGCGCCGGCGGCGCTGGGCGTGCGCCGCGGCGGCACGGGCCTGGCGCAGCTCCTCGGCGGCGGCCGCGCGCTCTGCCGCGTGGCGCCGCAGCGCGCTGCTGCGCGCGGTCTCCTGCTGCGCGACCGCCGTGGACAGCTCCCGCATCAGTTCGGCGTAGTCTCTCATGGGGTGGGTCCGTAGGGGATCATGACCTCGGGCGCCCGGTGGCGGGACCGGTCGAAGTACAGGGCGCGGCGCGGGCGCGGATACCACCGGACGCCGGTCGGCTCGGGCGACAACGGCTTGAGATCGGCGCCCTGCACGTCGAGCGCCACCCAGGCGCCGATGTCGTCGAGCGGGACGCCGGTGCCGCCAAGGTCGTCGCGCAGCCGGGTCACGGTGCGCCACCAGCCCAGGACGTGGGTACGCCGCTCCGGTCCACTGTGGAGGACGCGGCGCAGGTTCCGGTGGCCCTGGGTGGCCAGCCGGCCGGCCGCCGCGTCGACGGCGTACAGCACGAGAAAGTGCGGCCCGTCCAGGTCGGCGGCGGTCTCGGCGAGCAGTTCGTCGACATCATCCTGGTCGTACCAGAGCGGGTTGAGCGGTGCGAGGTCGGCGTAGACGGCCCGCGCCGCGGCGTCGGCGTCGGCGTCCAGGCAGGCGATCGAGAAGCGCGCCTGACCCCGCCGGTACTGCCGGCGCAGCGATGCGGCGGCCGCCCCGAGCACCGCGCACGCGTCCGCCGCCTGGGTGCCGAGGACCGCCAGGTTGCGTCCCGGCGCCCGGGTCAGCGACAGCCGGGCCGACCGTGCGGTGACGTCGAGCGCCTGCCCGAGCAGCGCGAGGGGGGAGGACTCGTCAGGAGTGAGCGCGGCGAAGTCCGGCGCGGCGGCCAGCGCCGGCACCGCGTCCCCGTCGAAGAGCCGGGGCGGCGCCGCCGGCCTCCACACCTGCCACATCCGCTGCTTGAGCGCCGACCAGTCCGGCCGGCTGTGCGCCTCGGGCAGCCGTACGACCTGGTTGGCGGCCGGCACGCCGGAGTCGGCGTTGACCACCGCGTGGTAGCGCGCGACCCGCTGCGCCGCCTCGTTGTTGTCGGCCAGGATCCGGCGGGCCTTGGGCAGCGCGATCCGCAGGCTGAACTGACCCACCAGCCCGGACCGGCCCCACAGCGCCTCGATGCCCGCGACGTCCTGGCTGGCGAGCACCAGGTGGATGCCCTGCGAGCGGCCGCGGCGGGCCAGGTCCTCCAGCAGCGCGACCGCCTCGGCTGCGAGGGGGTCCCGGCCGGCGATCAGGATCTGGAACTCGTCGACCACCGCGACGATGCGCGGCCAGTGCCCGTCCGGGTTCTCGGCGCGCAGCTCACCCAGCTTGGTCGCCTCGAAACGCTTGGCGGCTTCGGCCCGCCGGCGCAGCTCGTCGCCCAGGAAGCGCAGCAGGGCCAACCCGAACTCGCGGTCGGTGTTGGCGTTGATGCCGACCAGCCGCACGTGCGGCAACCAGGTCTCGTCGCGGGCGCCGGGCGCGAAGCGGGCGAAGGACACGCCTTCCTTGAAGTCCAGCAGGTACAGCTCCAGCTCGGCCGGAGAGTACCGGGACGTGAGGGCCGCGAGCCAGGCGTATATGAAGTTGGTCTTGCCGCTGCCGGACGGGCCGCCGATGAGCGCGTGCGGGGGATGGTCGCCCAGCGTGATCTCGATCGGAGTGCCGTCCGGACCGTCGCCGACCGGTGCCACGAGCCGCTCGGCCGACGACTCCGTCCACAGCCGGTCCGCGATCAGGTCGGCGAACATGGGTACCCGCGGGCCCTCGGCGGCGCGCTCGGCGAACTCCCGGCAGGTCGAGGTGACCAGCGCCGGCCGCGGCGGCGGGTCCAGGGCCACGGCCAGATCCGGGTACCGGCTGACGGTGGCCGTTGCGCCGTCGACCCGGATGGTCGTCACGTCCCCCGCTGACACCAGCGGCACGCCGCGGCCGATCACGTGCACCCCGCAGGCCGCGCCCGCCCGCAGGACCGCGTCGAGCTGGGCGCGCGCGTGCCGGTCCAGCTCCCGGCCGTCGCCGAGCAGGACGAGCACCTGCCACGGCTCACCGCGCCGGCCGGTGCGCGCCGCGCGCTCGGCCAGCGATGCGTACTCGCCGGCCAGCACGGTCTCGTAGCTGCGCTGCACGTCCTCGGCCAGCCGGTCGAGGAGATCGCCCAGGCCGCGCGGGCTGACGAGCGTCAGCACCTCGGCGCCGGTGAGCGGGGCGAAGGCGGCCAGCCCACCGCCCAGCTGCTCGGGGTCGTACCCGTAGAGCCGGACCATCCCCGGCGGCGCGCCACCGAGCGTGCGTAGCAGCAGCGTCGCGAGCACGCCGTCGACGCGTGCCCGGTCCGGGCCGGTCAGGGCGACGTGCCCGTGGTCGAGCAGCGGTACCAGCGCCGGTATTCCGAGGTCGGGCACCGACCCGATCCGCAGCCACGGGAAGGCGCTGGTGCGCTCGATCGGCGTCGGCGCCCAGTCTGCCCACTGTGTGCCGGCCGCGCCCGGCGCCGCGGTCGTCGCCGCCGCGCGGGCCTGCTCGGCCAGCTCCACCAGCCGGCCGGCGTACGTGTCGTCGATGGCCCGCAGCGCGGCGTCCTGCGCGCTAGCCGCATGCGCCGGGCCCTCGGTCGCGGCCCGTTGCGCCCGGGCCAGCCGCTCCAGCGCCGCCCGCTGCGCCTCCTCCGCCCGCCGCCGCTCCAGATGCGCCAGGCGCAGCGCCATCCCGAGCCGGCGCTCGACCCGTTCGATCATCAGTGTCGGGTCAGGCATGGGCCGGTCCCAGGTACCGGTCGAGCGCGGCCGGGTCCCGCCCGGCGCGGCGCAGCAGCACACCGGTGAGCACGCTGCCGGCGATCGCGGAGTCAGCGGGGTGCGCCGGCTCGGCGTTCTCCGCGGCGTGCGGGGACGGCGCCCGGCACACCCGGGACAGCAGTACCTCGCCGATGTGCGGGTCCAACTGGGGGAGCAGGCCACGGACCCGACCGCCGATCGCCGCGCGCAGCGTGGGCAGGTCGTCCGGGCCGGGCGGATGGCCGAGCACCTCGGCGGCCAGCCGGCGCAGCGCGGTCGGAGTGATCGCGGCCAGGCCCAGGCCGGTCGGCGGACCGACGCGCCGCAGCTCGACGCGCAGCCGGTCCCGGTCGCCGCCGCCCGCGTGCGCCGCGACCCGGCGCAGCAGCTCCAGGCTGTCCGCAGCCGCGTCCCGGTCGGCCGCTGTCCGCTCGTTGGTCTCCCAGGCGGTCTCGTCGCGCCTGCCCGCCGGCGCGCGGCGCGACGCGTCCGGGGCTGCCGACTCGGCCGGCTCCGGCTCGTACCCGGTCAGCTCGTCGACCCGGGCCGACCACCAACGCCGCAGCGGCGCCGCCTGCTCGCGCTCCTCGGCGCTCGGCGTCTCGGGCCGGGGCTGCGGTGCGGCGGCCCTGCCCGGGACCGGCTCGGTGGCCACCGCCGCCTCACCGGCGAGCCCGATGGCGGCCAGGTAGGCCGCCACGTCCTCCTGCGCGACCAGCAGCGCCCGGAGCGCGTGCTCGAGGTGCTCGACGGCCTGCCCGAGCGGCATGATGCCGATGCCCCGCGCCGACTCGTGGCGGATCCAGGCGATGAGCTGCACGGCCCCGCGCAGCCGGTCGATCGCGCTGGCCATCTGGGCGACCGGAAGGTCGTCGGCGCTGCCCCGCAGTCGCGCCCCGAGGTCCTGAACGAGACTCATCAGAGTGTCGCGACGTAGGTCTGGGCCTGTTCCACGGCGGCGTTCGTGGCGGTCAGGCACTCCTCCAGGTCCAGCGCGGCCTGGGCGAGAGCGGCCTGGAGGTTGTTGACCGACTCGTGGCCGCTGCCCTCCACCGCCGCGGCCACCGCCTGCTGCACCTCGCCGAGCTTTTCGCCGCCCTGGCGCACGGTCAGCTGAACCTCGCTGACCTGCTGGATCGCGGCATCTATCGCCGCTTTGACCTCCGCGACGCTAGCCACTGAACCTCCCGGGGGGCTCGGGAAGTCAATGGTGGGCATTTCGCGATACGGTCCGCAATTATTCGATCACGGAATTACGTGAATGAAAATTACACAGCCGCCCTTGTCGCCCGCTTCTCCGCTTTGCGCTGCCGGCGGCGCCGCATCAGCAGCCAGAACCCGGCCACCATCGCGACCAGGAGGACCAGGACGAGCACCGGAAGCACGATCGCCACGAGCGACAGCGCGACACTGCCAAGGTCCTCGATCGTGCTCACCACCGGCGCGCCGAAGCCCGCGGTCGTCGTGTTGATCACGGGCCGGGCAGTCGCCTTGGCGCCGTGCACGGTCAGTGAGATCAGGATGCCCAGCGCGATCGGCACCCACTGGTGGCTGCCGAAGAACTGGCCCGGGTCCTTCACCATCACGGTCTCCGAGCCGGACGCGGCGCCGAACGCCAGCCCGCCGGCGGTGGGCCGCACCACCGTCTGGACCACGTCGTTGACGTGGTCCACGACCGGCACCTTGTCGGCGACGAACTCGATCGCGAGCAGCACCGTGAGGATCGCGATGACCCAGCCGTTGGCCAGCCAGTGCCAGGACGCCGGCAGTGAGATCAGGTTTGTGTATCGGTCCAGCACGCCCACGGCGAGCAGCGGTATGTATGCGTTGAGCCCGGCCGATGTGGCCAGCCCGGCTCCGGTCAGCGCTTCCAGCACGGTCTCAGCATGACATCGACGGACAACAACCGCTCACGTGTCGGCGGAGCCCCGCAGGTTGCGGGTTTCGGGGTATGCGGGGCGGAGCCCCGCAGGTTGCTTAGTTCAGGCCGTCGCGGAGCATGTCCACGGCGGCGAGCGCCTCTTTCAGGCCGTCGGTCTCCTCCCAGTACCCCCGCCACGCCGAGTCCGGCCCCGCCACCCGATCGAGCGCGTCGCGGGCCAGCGCGACCACGTCATCGGGAATTTCGGGCGCGGTCTCCCGGCTGTCGCGCAGAAACTCCGGCGCGAAGTCGGACTCGATCGGCGGGCCGCCCGGCCGGGACGCGGCCACCACGGCGGCCGCCGCGACCGCGCGCAGGGCCACGTCGAGCGGCACCTCGTCCTCGGCGTCCACCGCCGCCTGCAGCGCCTCGCGGAGCATGATCTCGCGCTCGGTCGGATCGTTGTCGTCCAGATCGCCGGCGAACTCGGCGGCCACGTCGTTCTCGAACGGTCCGGCGTCCCAGATTTGCATGCTCTCTCCCCTCCCGGCCGCGGTGACCGGCCCATGGGTACCCTCTCCGGGTGCGACTAGTCATCGCCCGGTGTTCGGTGGATTACATCGGCCGGCTCACCGCGCATCTGCCCCTCGCGACCCGGTTGCTGATGGTGAAGGCCGACGGATCGGTGTCGATCCACGCCGACGACCGGGCCTACAAGCCGCTCAACTGGATGAGCCCACCCTGCCGGGTGGAAGAGGCGCCCGGCGTGTGGAAGGTCGTCAACAAGGCAGGCGAGGAGCTGCGCATCACGCTGGAGGAGATCCTGCACGACTCCTCGCACGAGCTGGGCACCGACCCGGGCCTGGTCAAGGATGGCGTCGAGGCGCATCTGCAGGAGCTGCTCGCAGCCGCGCCAACGGTCCTGGGCGAGGGCTACACGCTGATCCGCCGGGAGTACCCGACGGCGATCGGGCCGGTCGACCTGCTGTGCCGCAACGGCGATGGCGCGGCGGTCGCGGTGGAGATCAAGCGGCGCGGCGAGATCGACGGCGTGGAGCAGCTGACCCGCTATCTGGAGCTGCTGGGCCGGGATCCGCTGCTGGCCCCGGTCCGCGGCGTCTTCGCCGCACAGGAGATCAAACCCCAAGCGCGGGTACTCGCGGAGGACCGCGGGATCCGCTGCGTCGTGCTCGACTACCACGCGCTGCGCGGCGTGACCCGCGACGAGATGACACTGTTCTGACCCTGCGCCATCCGCTTTCGGATCTTGGTAACTCCGACATCGCATGTGATGTCAGAGTTACCAAGATCCAGGGCGGGTCAGCGGCTGCGGCCGTGGACCAGCTTGATGGCCTTGCCGATCATGGTGACGGCTCTGGGCGTACGGTCGAAGGACATCGACGGCAGCGGTGAGCGCATCCGCCGGCGGCTGATCGACTTGGCGCGCGTGAACTCGCGTAGCCCGTCCTCGCCGTGGATGCGCCCGAAGCCGGAGTCCCCGACCCCACCGAACGGCAGGCTCGGCATGCCGGCGAACGATAGCGTGGCGTTGACGGCCGTCATGCCCGAGCGCAGCCGCCGGGCCAGCTCCATGCCGCGCGAGCGGGAGAAGACCGCCCCGCCGAGGCCGTACCTGGAGGCGTTGGCCCGGGCGACCCCGTCGTCGGCGTCGCGCACCCGGGTCACGGTCAGGGTCGGGCCGAACGTCTCCTCGCGGACGGCGGTGCTGTCCTCGGGAACGTCGACCAGAATCGTCGGGCGCACGTACGGCGGTTGCACCGCGTCCGGCCCGCCGAGCACCGCCCGCCCGCCACTGGCGATCGCGTCGTCGATGTGGCGGCGGATCACCTCGATCTGGCTCGGCATCGTGATCGGGCCGATGTCCGCGCCGTCGTCGGCCCCTGCCGTCAGGTCGCGCGCCCGATCCACGAGCCGGGTTACGAACGGCTCGTACACGGCGTCGGCTACGTAGACCCGCTCGATGCCCACGCAGGTCTGGCCGGCGTTGGTCATGCCGCCCCACACGCAGGCCGACACCGCCGCGTCCAGGTCGGCGTCGGCGTCCACGATCATCGCGTCCTTGCCGCCGCACTCCAGGAGTACCGGCGTGAGCCGCTCGGCGCAGGCGGCCATGACCTTCTTACCGGTCGCGGTCGAGCCGGTGAACGCCACCTTGTCCACGCCGGAGCGGCTCAGCGCGGCCCCCACCTCGCCGGTGCCGTGCACGATCTGCAGGACCGGCCGCTCGGGCACGACCTCGGCGAAGCGGTCGACCAACCACTGGCCGACCGCCGGCGTGTACTCGCTGGGCTTGAAGACGACCGCGTTGCCGGCGGCCAGCGCGTATCCGATCGAGCCCATCGGGGTGAACACTGGGTAGTTCCAGGGGCCGATGATGCCGATCACCCCGAGCGGCAGGTACTCCAGGTACCCGACGTGCTCGGCCATCAGCAGGGTGCCGCGCATCCGGCGCCGGCCCAGCACCCGGCGGGCGTGGTGGGCGGCCCAGGCGACGTGGTCGATCGCGGCGCCGGCCTCGACGATCGCCTCGGCCACCGGCTTGCCGGTCTCCCGGTGCATCAGCTCCGCCAGCTCGTCCAGCCGCCGGGCCAGGACGCTGCGGAAGCGCAGCAGCCGCTCGCGCCGGCCGGTGTGGCCGAGCTCGGCCCACCAGGTGGTGGCGTCGCGCGCCCGGGCGACGGCCGCGGTCACGTCATCGGGGGAGGCCACCGGGAACCGCCCGATCTCCTCGCCGGTCGCCGGGCTGGTCGAGACGAGCGCGCCGTCCTCGACCACGGGTACGCCTGGGGTGCGCGTCGCGGTCATGCCGAGCTCCGATCCTGAGGATTTCTCGCGAGCCTACCGCTGAGGCTACTCGTGGGTAATAGGTCGGTCGATGTGTGTGGTCATGATCCGGTCGGCCACGGTCGCCGGGGCGGGTAGCTCACCCCGCTCGTACAGGCCGACGTAGCGGTCCCGCTCGGCGAACTCGGACGCGCGCAGGGTCGCCTGCATCTCCGTGTCCATCACGCCCGGGTTGACACTCGCCACGTATGCGTCCGGAAGCTGCACGGCCAGCGCGTCGACGAACATCTCAGCTCCGCGCTTGGTCGCCGAGTAGACCGACCAGCCCTCGATCACCCGGTGCGCCGCGCCTGAGGAGATGAACAGGATGCGGGTGTCAACGCCGGCCGGCAACGCCGCCACGAACGCGTTGGTCAGCAGGATCGGCGCCGTCAGGTTGACCGTGACGGCGGTCTGGACCGTGTCGGGCGGCAGCGTCCCGATGTCACCGACGGGCTCCACCATCGCGGCGTTGTGGATGAGGACGCACTCCCCGAGCAGGAAGTCGCTGAGCGCCGCCGGGTCGGGCAGCGTGCGGGGGTCGGCGAGGTCGCTCTCGTGCAGCCGGATCCGTTCGCCGTCGGCGAGTGCCTTCTGTTCCTCGGTGAACCGGCGCCCGATCGCGAGGATCCGGTCGCCGCGCCCGGCCAGCGTGGTGAAGAGGGCGGCGCCCAGACCGCGGGACACCCCGGTGATGACGACGGACCGCATGCGAGCACCCTACGAGGTGGGGACGGGGTGGGCAGCCGGCGTGCCGGCTCGGATTTCGGCCGGCGTGCCGGCTCGGATTTCGGCCGGCGCGCCGCCCCCGATTTTCGGCTGGTGCGCCGGCCCGGCGATGGCCGGTCCGCCGGCCGGTGATCCGCTCGGGCAGGCGCCAAGGTGCTCGGCGACGGTGCCGAGAGCGTCGGCGAGGGCGGCCGTCTGCGCCTCGTCGAGCCGGTCGAAGATGAGCCGGCGGACGTCCCGCACGTGCTGCGGCGCCACCTCGGCGAGCAGGTCCCGCCCGCCTTCGGTGATCGCGGCGATGCTGACCCGGCCGTCCGCGTCGCTGCCACGTAGCTCCACGTACCCGAGATCGACGAGCTTGCGCATCCGGTGGCTCAGCCGGCTCGCGGACACGTTCATGGCCCGGGCCAGGTCGCACAGGCGCAGGCCGTCGGGCTGCTCGCTCAGGCCCGCGAGCAGCCCGTACTCAACCTGCACGAGCCCGTGGCCGCGAAACGTCCGCTCCAGGTCGGGCAGGCCCACGACCACCAGGGCCAGCAGCGACGTCCAGGCGCGGCGTTCCGTCTCGTTCAACCAGCGGGGCTCCTCCATATCTCAATGGTGCGTCAGAGGTGGTACGGACCGAACCGTCCCCAGTCGATTACCGCCGCGATCAGAAACAGGACCGCGTTTGCCGGAAGCGCCCCGTACTCCTTGCGCCGGGCGTGCGTGATCGCGGCGCCGACCATCAGGACGGCCAGGCCGGTGGCGGCCAGGGGAGTGAGGATCGGGGCGATGCCGGTGGCGGCGGGGAGGATCAGGCCGAGCGCACCGAGGACCTCCACGGTGCCGATCAGCTTGACCCCGGTGTCGCCGAAGCTGTCCACCCAGCCCATGCGCTCGCGTAGCTTCTTCTTCGGCGTGATCAGCTTCATCGTGCCCGCCATCAGGAAGGCGATCGCGAGCAGGACCTGGAGAATCCAGAGAAAGACGTTCACGGTCGACTCCTCGGCCAAATTTATTTGACGTTTCAACAAAGCGTATGAGAAGGAATTTGAAGCGTCAACAAAGCTTCGACGGCCGGCACGACAGCGCCGGGCCCGGACCGCCCGGCGCGGGATACGTCACACCTCGTGACTCGGCCCACCCGGGAGCACTACCTTAACTACCGTTCGGTATCAGCTGTGGAGGTTGACGTGGCGCGCGAGATCTCATCGGTGGGCGTGGTCGGGCTGGGCACGATGGGCGCCGGCATCGTGGAGGTCCTCGCGCGCAGCGGCATCGACGTGGTCGCCGTCGAGGTCGGCGACGCGGCACTGGAGCATGGCCGGGCCACACTGACGGGCTCGACCGACCGCGCGGTCGCCAAGGGCAAGCTCTCCGCGGCCGACCGCGACGCGCTGCTGGGCCGGGTGCGGTTCACCGTCGGGCTCGCCGATCTGCACGATGCCGACCTGGTCATCGAGGCCGTGCCCGAGCAGCTGGACCTGAAGCAGGCGATCTTCGCCGAGCTGGACCGGGTCTGCAAGCCGGAGACGATCCTGGCCACCAACACCTCCTCCCTGTCGGTCACCGAGATCTCGGTGGCGACCAGCCGGTCCAACCGGGTCATCGGCATGCACTTCTTCAACCCGGCGCCGATCATGAAGCTGATCGAGGTGGTGCGCACCGTGGTCACCGCCGACGACGTGGTGGCCGACATCGAGGCGCTGTGCGAGCGGCTCGGCAAGGTGGACGTCACTATCACCGACCGGGCCGGGTTCATCGCCAACGCGCTGCTGTTCGGGTACCTCAACCACGCCGTGTCGATGTACGAGGCGAAGTACGCCACCCGCGAGGACATCGACGCCGCGATGCGCCTGGGATGCGGGCTGCCGATGGGCCCGCTCGCGCTGATGGACCTGATCGGGCTGGACACCGCCTACGAGATCCTCGACACGATGTACCGCCGCGGTGGCCGCGACCGCCGGCACGCGCCGATGCCGCTGATCAAGCAGATGGTCACCGCCGGGTTGCTCGGCCGCAAGTCCGGCCGGGGCTTCTACACCTACGAGAAGCCCGGTTCGCCGGTCGTGGTGGCTGACGAGCAGACGCCGACCGGGCCCGGCGCGCACGAGGCTCGCGACGGCGCGAAGAAGATCGCGAAGGTCGGTGTGGTCGGCTCCGGCACGATGGCCGGCGGCATCGTCGAGGTGTTCGCCAAGGCCGGGTACGAGGTCGTCTCGGTCACCCGCGCGGAGACCAAGTCGGCCAAGCTACGCGAGAAGGTGGCGGCGTCGCTCAACAAGGGCGTTGTGCGCGGCAAGCTCAGCGAGGCCGACCGCGACGCCACTCTGGCGCGCGTCACCTGGTCGTCGTCGCTGGACGACCTGGGCGACGTCGACCTCGTAGTCGAGGCGGTCGTCGAGGAGCTGTCGGTCAAGAAGGCGCTCTTCGCCAGCCTCGACGAGATCTGCAAGCCGGGCGTGATCCTCGCGACCACCACGTCGAGCCTGCCGGTCGTCGAGTGCGCAATCGCCACCAACCGCCCCGCCGATGTGGTGGGCCTGCACTTCTTCAACCCGGCACCGATCATGGGCCTGGTCGAGGTGGTCCGCACCATCCGCACCTCGGACGAGACGGTGGCCACGGCGAAGGCGCTGTGCACCACCCTTCGCAAGCACCCCGTGGTGTGCGCCGACCGGTCCGGGTTCGTGGTCAACGCGCTGCTCTTCCCGTACCTGAACGACGCCATCAAGATGCTCGAGGCGAGCTACGCGGGCGCCGACGACATCGACAACGCGATGAAGCTGGGCTGCGGCTACCCGATGGGCCCGTTCGAGCTGCTCGACGTGGTCGGCCTGGACGTGTCGCTGGCCATCCAGCGCGAGCTCTACCTGGAGCTGCGCGAGCCCGGCTTCGCCCCGGCCCCGCTGCTGGAGCACCTGGTGACCGCCGGATACCTGGGCCGCAAGGTCGGCCGCGGCTTCCGGGACCACTCGAAGCGCTGACCCCCCGCCGACCGCGCCGATCTTGGAGTTGTCTACACGGTTTGATCTCCAAACCACGTCACTTTCTCCTTGATCGGCGGGAGGGAGGGGGAGGCCTGCGGGTGCCTTGACCGGCGGGGTGACAGCCGGGCCCGTACCCTTGGATCAATGAGCCCGCGTCGCCACCACCGCCGCCGCGACGCCGCGCACAGGTTTGACGAGGATCAGGCCCGGCGCGGCGTGGAGGCCGTGCAGGCGTGGACCGACGGCGACTGGATGGTGCGTAAGATTCCGGGCGGCGCCGCGACGAAGGCCTACCGCTGTCCCGGCTGCGACCACGAGGTGGCGCCGGGCGTCGCCCACGTGGTCGCGTGGCCGGCCGACGGACTGGGCAGCCTGGACGACCGGCGCCACTGGCACACCGGCTGCTGGCGGGCGCGGGACCGGCGGGCTCCCAACATCCAGCGGACGCGCGACGCGCCGCGGTACGGCTGAGAGGTCTCGTTGTCGCACCCCATCCTGGCCAACTCGATCCTGCCCGCGCGCCGGGAGGACATCACGCTGCACACGGCCGACGGGGTCGAACTCGTCGGTGAGCTGGCGCTGCCCGCCGACGGGCCACCGGTGGCCACCCTGATCTGCCTGCACCCGCTGCCGACCCACGGCGGGATGATGGACAGCCACGTGTTCCGCAAGGCCGCGTGGCGGCTGCCGGCTCTGGCGAGCCTCGCCGTCCTGAGGTTCAACACCCGGGGTACGAGCAGTGTGCGCGGCACCAGCGGTGGCGAGTTCTGCGCTGGCGGGGACGAGCGGTTCGACGTGGCCGCCGCGGTGGAGTATGCCGAGTTCGCCGAACTGCCGGCGGTGTGGCTGGTGGGCTGGTCCTTCGGCACCGACCTGACGCTGCGCTACGGCTGCGAGCCGGGCGTCGCCGGGGCGATCCTGCTGTCCCCGCCGCTGCGCACCGCGACGGCCGACGACATGGCGGTGTGGGCCGGCTCGGGCAAGCCGGTCGTCGCGCTGGTTCCCGAGTGTGATGACTACCTGCGGCCGGCGCAGGCGCGGGAGCGCTTCGCGGCGATCCCGCAGGCCGAGGTGGTGTCGATCCCGGACGCGAAGCACCTGTGGGTCGGCGACGCGGAGACCGTGCTCGACGAGATCGTCCGCCGGGTCAACCCGTCGGCGTACCCGCTGCCGCGCTGCTGGGACGGGCCGATGGCGGCAGGTGACGTGAGCGCCTACGCCGACCATACGGTCGCCGCGTCTGCCCCGGTGGAGTAGCGGCGGCCTCAGTCGGCCTCGGCCGCGACCCTAGCGGGGGTCGTGGCGCGTCGCGTCGACGCTGGTGGACAGCGCCGACTTTCCGTTCTGCGTGCCATTGTCGGCCGGTGCCTGATCCGTCGCGGCCCTTGGAGTGTGCGGGACCACGGCGGCGGCGTCCTCGACCGTGACCGGGCCGGACTCGTCGCGGCGGCGGGCCTCCTCGGACCGGCGCTCCGCCTCACCGGCGATCCGCCCCGCCTCGGCGGCGATCCGCTCCGCCTCGGCGGCGGCGCGCTCCGCCTCGGCGGCGGCGCGTTGGGCCTGGCCGGCGGTGCGCTCTGCCTGGTCCGCGGCCTGCCGGGCGTCGGCCGCCCGGTGCTCGTCGGCCTTGATCTGCCGCTCGACCTGCTCGGCCCGCTGCATCGCCTCGGTGGCGAGCTGCTCGGAATCGGCGCGGAGCCGGTCGGCTTCCGCGTGCGCCCGCTCGACCTCGGCACGGGCCTCCGCACACAACCGCTCGGCCTCCGCCGCAGCAGCCGAGCGCAGCCCGGCTCCCTCGCGCTGGACCTGCGCGCGCAGCTCCGCGGCCGCCTGCTCGGCCCGCGCCCGCACCTGAGCCGCGTGCTGCTCGGCCTGGGTGGTCAGCGCCGCCGCCTGGCTCTCGGCCTGGCCGCGCACGTGGGCCGCGTACCGCTCGGCGTCGGCGCGCATCGCCTGCTGCTCCTGCTGGATGGCGCTGCGACGGGCCGCGTACTCCGCGTCAATCTGCCCGCGGGCCTGCTCGACCTGGGCCGCCGCGCCATCCCGCGCCCGTCTGCTCTCCTCCTCGACCGCGGCGCGCAGCGCGTCGGCCTCCGCGTGCACCCTCCGCGCGTACTCCTCGGCCTCGGCAACCTCGGCGGCGATCGCGGCCCGGCGCGCCGAGGCGGCCCGGTCCTCCTCCTTGCGGCGGCTGTCGAGAGCCAGCTCGAAATCGCGGAGGGACTGGTTGGCGCGCGCGCGGGCCTCCTCGAGGATGCGGTGCGCTTCGGCCCGGTCGCGCTCGACGTAGTCGACCGCGCCGTAACGGATCGCCTCGGCCTGCTCCTCGGCGAGGGCGAGGATCTGCTCAACCCGGGGACCGAGGTGACGGAACGACACGGCGGCGTCGGCGGCGGTGTGCCGGCGCAGGTCGGCCATCTGGCGCTGCACGTCGTGCACCTGGCCGGCCAGCGCCTGCACCTGCGCGTAGGCCTCGTCGCGCTCGCCGGCGAGCGCCGCGACCTCGGCCTCGACCTGTGCGACGTATCGGTCGACCTGGCGCCGCTCATAGCCGCGGAGGGCTATGTCGAAGCCCGGCTCTGCCACCGCACCACCGCCAAGGGCAAACAGCTCACCACCGCCGTGCGACATGATTCCATCCTCACACGCAAGGTCCCGTCATGCTTGGCATACGCATCCGCATGACGGGACTATGCGATTTCCCCCGATTGATTGGGCATCAGCCACCAGCGGGCAGCGAAGGGAACTAGATGTTCACCTTCGTCGCGCCATCGCCCGACTTCTCACCCTTCTGGTCGGTCCTGTCACTGGACCCCGGCTGGGTCACCCCGGGAACGATACCTGCCAGGCCGGAAAGCATCTGACCCAGCTGAGAGGTGACGGCGTCCTTCTGGCGGGTCAGGTCCTCGACCTCGCGGCGGGCCGCCTGGGTCGTCAGCTCGGCCTCGGTGCGGGCCTCGGTGAGCTGGCGGTGCGCCTCGGCGCGCGCCTCGTTGACGGTCTTGTCGGCGAGAGCCTTGGCCTTCTCGACCGTGTCGGACGCGGTCCGCTCGGACTCGACGCGGCGGGCCTCGGCGCGCTGCTCGATCTCCTTGGCCCGGTCCTCGGCGGCGCTGGCGCGCTGCTCTGCCTCGTTGACGAGCTTCTGGGTGGCGGCGACCGCCGTCGCGTGCCGCTGCGACTCTTCGCGCTCCGAACGCTCCCGGCGCTCGGCCAGCTCCAGCTGCAGCGCCTGAAGGTCCTTGTCGCGCTTGTCCCGCGCGTCGGTCAGCAGCTTGGTCGCCTCGGCGCGCTTCTCCTCGGCCTCGCGCGCCGCCTTCGCCCGCAGCTGGGTGATCTCGCGCTCGGCGGTGGCCCGCAGCGTCGCGACCTCGCGCTCGACGGTGGCCTTCAGCTCGGCCACCTCGTGTGCGGTCGCCGTGCGCAGCTGCTTGGTCTCCCGCTCGGCGTCCGCCCGCAGCGTGTCCGCCTCGCGCCGGGCCTGCACGCGGACCTCGGCGGCCTCGCGCTCTGCCACGGTGCGCACATTGCCCGCCTCGCGCTCGGCGGTCGCCTTCATCGCGGCGGCCTCGGCGCGGGCCTTATCGGTGATTTCGCGGGCTTCCAACCGGGCCGCCGACTGAATGCCCTCGGACTCCCGCTTCGCCTCGCTGCGGTGGTCGTTGGCCTGCTCTTCGGCGAGCCGCAGAATCTGCTCGACCCGCGTGCCCAGACCGGACAGCGTGGGGCGGCTGTTTTCTTCGAGCTGTTTATTGGTATCGGTGAGCTTCTGCTCCACCGAGTTGAGTCGTTGCTCGGCCTGGCGCAGTCGGCGCTGCGCCTCGTTCATCCGCTGCTCGGCCTCGATGCGGGCCTGCTCAGCCTGGGTCAGCGCGGCGCTGAGCCGCCCGACGAAGTCGTCAACCTGCGGCCGGTCGTAACCGCGCAGGACAACGCTGAACTCATTGCCTGAATTCGCGTTGTCAAAGAAAGCCATGTTCTGCTGCTGCTGGGGCATTGGCACATACTTGCAGACCCACCCCCGGCCTTCGCAAGAGCGTACGTGCCATATGAACGGCCACTTTCATGGTCATCATGGTGGCAAGGCCGGAGTCGACGACAAGGCCGTGATCAGAGGCCGGAATCGGCGCCTGATCACGGCCCGGACCCGTGCCGCGTCGAGGCGGTCCACGACGCTGTGGCCGCCCCGGCGCGGAGCTGTGTGTGATGGATCGGCTACTCGCCGCGGAAGCGGTTGATCTCGCGCTCGTGCTTGGCGCGCAGTTGCGCGTCGCGCACGCCCAGGCCCTCGCCCGGAGCCAGGCACAGCACGCCCACCTTGCCCTGGTGCGCGTTGCGGTGCACCTCGTAGGCCGCCTGCCCGGTCTGCTCCAGTGAATAGGCCTTGGACAGCGTCGGGTGGATCGCGCCGCGGGCCACCAACCGGTTGGCTTGCCACGCCTCCCGGTAGTTGGCGAAGTGCGAGCCGACGATGCGCTTGAGGTTCATCCACAGGTACCGGTTGTCGTACTGGTGCATGAAGCCGGACGTGGAGGCGCAGGTGACGATCGTGCCACCCCTCCGGGCGACGTAGGTGGAGACGCCGAAGGTCTCCCGGCCCGGGTGCTCGAAGACGATGTCCGGGTCCTCGCCGCCGGTCAGCTCCCGGACCCGCTCGCCGAAGCGGCGCCACTCCCGGGTGTCCTGGGTCTGCTCGTCCTTCCAGAACCGGTAGCCCTCGCCGGCCCGGTCGATGATCAGCTCGGCGCCCATCCGCCGGCACAGCTCGGCCTTCTCGGGGCTGGACACCACGCACACCGGCTGGGCGCCGCCGTTGAGCGCGAACTGGGTGGCGTAGCTACCCAGGCCACCCGACGCGCCCCAGATCAGGACGGTGTCGCCCTGCTTCATCTGCGCGCCGTGGTGCGAGACCAGCTGCCGGTACGCGGTTGAGTTGACCAGGCCGGGGCAGGCGGCCTCCTCCCAGGACAGGTGGCGCGGCTTGGGCATCAGCTGGTTGGCCTTCACCAGGGCCATCTCGGCAAGCCCGCCGAAGTTGGTCTCGAAGCCCCAGATGCGCTGCTGCGGGTCCAGCATCGTGTCGTCGTGACCGGCCGCGTCCTCCAGCTCGACGCTGAGGCAGTGGGCCACGACCTCGTCGCCGGGCTTCCACTTGGTCACGCCCGGGCCGACCCGCAGGACCACGCCGGCGGCGTCCGAACCGACCACGTGGTAGGGCAGGTCGTGGCGCCTGGTCAGCTCCGAGACCTTGCCGTACCGCTTGAGGAACGTGAATGTGGGCAGCGGCTCGAAGATGGACGTCCAGACGGTGTTGTAGTTGATCGCGCTGGCCATCACGGCGACCAGCGCCTCGCCCGGGCCCAGCTCCGGCGTGGGGACCTCCTGCACGTGCAGTGCCTTGCGCGGGTCCTTGTCGCGGCCGGCGATCCCTTCGAACATCGTCGCTTCGTCGGCGCGGACGACCACACCGCGGTAGCTGTCGGGAACCGGAAGACCGGCGACCGAGGTCAGCTCGCGGGTCGGGTCGGCGGCGTTCTCCGCCGCCATGATCGCATCGAGGATCTGCTGCACGGCGCTACCTTTCGCAGAAGGTGGTCGCGGGTGCGGCCAGCGACGCTGCCGGCCGTCGGCGCGGGCCCCCTCGTCGGCCCGCGGGCCGCTGTCGACTCACGCTCGCCGGGCGAGGCGGCCGACACACACCGCCTGTGGGCCCAGATGTTACTGCTGAGTAGCCAACACCTGAACCAGGTTGTGAAAAACTGCACGCCACCGAATATCCATGACCGTGACATGGCGGACGGGTTCCGCCCATGTGTTCCAGCCACATAATCCGGCACGGCCGGTGTGTGTCAGTGCCGTGCGGGCTCGACCAGCTCGACGAGTACGCCCCCGGCGTCCTTCGGGTGCACGAAGTTGACCCGGGAGCCGGCGGTGCCGCGTTTGGGCTGGTCGTAGAGCAGGCGCACCCCGCGGGCCCGGAGCCTGTCCGCCGCGACCTCGACGTCCTGCACCGTGTAGGCGACCTGCTGCACACCCGGCCCATTGCGGTCGAGGAACTTCGCGATCGTCGAGACTGGCGACAACGGCGCGAGCAACTGCACGCATCCGCCGGAGGCATCCGGACCCACCGCCAGCATCGCTTCCCGTACGCCCTGCTCCTCGTTGGTTTCCACGTGCACGCAGGACATCCCGAACACCCGGCCGTAGAACTCGATGGCGGCGTCCAGATCGGGGACGGCCACCCCGACGTGGTCGATGCGCAGAAGTCCGATGGGTTCGGGTGAGATAGGCAACGTCGAGGTCTGGTCACTCATGGGGTTAGTCTGACCTAACCGTCGTTAAGTAGTCGCTGTGACATAGCTCGCGGAGGTCCTCCCATGAGTTCGGTGATCGTCAACGGTGCGCGTACCCCCATGGGTCGGCTGCTCGGCGCGCTCAAGGACTTCCCGGCAACCAAGCTCGGCGCAGTCGCCATCAAGGCGGCCCTGGAGCGCTCGGGCGTGCGGCCCGACCAGGTCCAGTATGTGATCATGGGCCAGGTGCTGCAGGCCGGCTCAGGCCAGATCCCGGCCCGCCAGGCGGCCGTCGACGCCGGCATCCCCATGAGCGTGCCGGCCCTGACCGTCAACAAGGTCTGCCTGTCCGGCCTCGACGCGATCGCGCTGGCCGACCAGCTGATCCGGGCCGGCGAGTTCGACATCGTCGTCGCCGGCGGCATGGAGTCGATGACCAACGCCCCGCACCTGCTGCTCGGCCAGCGGCAGGGGTACAAGTACGGCGACGTCGTGGTCAAGGACCATATGGCGCTCGACGGCCTGACCGACGCCTACGACCAGGTCTCCATGGGCGAGTCGACCGAGCGGCACACCGCGAAGACCGGCATCTCGCGGGCCGACCAGGACGCGTTCGGCGCGGCCAGCCACCAGCGCGCCGCCGCCGCGCAGAAGAACGGCCACTTCGCCGAGGAGATCGTCCCGGTGGAGATCCCGCAGCGTAAGGGCGAGCCGATCCTGGTCACCGAGGACGAGCAGATCCGCCCGGAGACCACCGTCGAGTCGCTGGCCAAGCTGCGCCCCGCGTTCGCCAAGGACGGCACCATCACGGCGGCGACCTCCTCGCCGATCTCCGATGGCGCCGCCGCGGTGGTCGTGATGAGCAGGGCCAAGGCCGAGGAGCTGGGCCTGTCGTGGATCGCCGAGATCGGCGCGCACGGCAACGTCGCCGGCCCGGACAACTCGCTGCTCGCCCAGCCGGCCAACGCCATCAGGCACGCCCTCGGCAAGGAGGGCCTGAGCGTCGACGACCTGGACCTGATCGAGATCAACGAGGCCTTCGCCGCCGTCGGGATCGAGTCCACCCGCCAGCTCGGCATCGACCCGGAGAAGGTCAATGTCAACGGCGGTGCGATCGCGCTCGGCCACCCCATCGGCATGTCCGGTGCCCGGCTGGCCCTCGCGCTCGCGCTGGAGCTGCGCCGCCGCGGTGGCGGAGTCGGCGCGGCCGCGCTGTGCGGCGGTGGCGGCCAGGGTGACGCGCTGATCCTGCGGGTGCCCGGCAAGTGAGCTTGTTCGTCCAGCGATCTTCCCTTTTCGCTGAGGAGGGGGCCCCGCTCACCGTTTCCAGGGTGAGCGGGCGCCCCCACTCAGCGGTGGGGGAGGATTACCGCTCATGACCAGCCCTTCGCTTCGGCGCAGTCGCGACGTTCCCGCGCTGGTGGCCGCGGCTCGCGACGGCGACCCGCGTGCCGTGGCCCGGCTGGTCTCGCTCGTGGAAAACGGCGACCCGGCGCTGCCCGAGGTCGCCGCGACGCTCGCGCCCTACAGCGGCTCCGCGCAGGTCATCGGTCTCACCGGCTCCCCGGGCGTGGGCAAGTCGACCACGACGAACGAACTGGTGCGGACGATCAGGGCCCGCGGCCAGCGCGTCGGGGTGCTCGCCGTCGACCCGTCCAGCCCGTTCACGGGGGGCGCGATCCTCGGCGACCGGGTGCGCATGCAGGACCACGCCACCGACGCCGGCGTCTACATCCGGTCGATGTCCAGCCGGGGCCACCTGGGCGGACTGGCGGCCGCGACCCCCCAGGCGGTACGCGTACTCGAAGGCGCCGGCTGCGACGTGGTGCTCGTGGAGACCGTCGGGGTGGGCCAGGCCGAGGTGGAGGTGGCGAGCCTCGCCGACACCACGCTGGTGCTGCTCGCGCCGGGCATGGGCGACGCGATCCAGGCGGTCAAGGCCGGCATCCTGGAGATCGCCGACGTGTTCGTGGTCAACAAGGCCGACCGGGACGGCGCCGACGCCACCTACCGCGACATCCAGGGCATGATCGCCCTCGGTGAGCGCGCCGCGGGCGAGTGGCGGCCGCAGGTGGTACGCGCGGTCGCCAGCCGTTCCGAGGGCATCGACGACGTGGTGGCCGCGATCGACAAGCACCGTGCGTGGCTTTCGGAGAGCGGAGAGTTGACGAAACGCCGCGAAGCCCGGGCCGCGGCGGAAGTGGAAGCCATTGCTCTCGGCGCGCTGCGTGCCCGCATCGGGACTCTGCGCAACGGCACGGCGCTGACGAACCTCGCCGCGCGCGTGGCCGCCGGCACCCTCGATCCCTACGCCGCCGCCGACGAACTTCTCACCAGCCTCGACACCTAGCTAAGGTGGGCGCCGCAGGGGGCGGACACGGGGTTGATCGGTAAGGGGTGGAATGCGTTGACGGCCTGGACCGTCATGCTGCGCGGGATCCGGTACCGGGCCGGCCGTTCGCTGGTGGTTTTCCTGCTCGCGCTGGTCGCGACGACCGCAGCGGTACTGGCGCCGGTCTATGCCCGCGCTGCGCAGCAGTCGGTGCTCACCGACGGACTGCGGGCCGCGCCCGGCGACGCGAGCACGCTGGTGGTCGCCGCGAAGGGCACGGCCGCGGAGTCGCAGTCGGCGTTCCGCGATACCGACGACATCCGTCTCGCCGTGCGGCAGGCGCTCAACGCGTACCCGGTGGTGGCCGACCGGCTGCAGCGCCCGGTCGCCGCAGTTGACACCGACGCCACCCTCACCTCGCGGCCCGATCCGCTCGCAGTGCGCCTGGCGTACCGCGACGGCTCCTGCGCCCACCTGCGCCTGACCGGCCGGTGCCCGAGCGACGCCGGGCAGGTCCTGGTCAGCGAGCGCTCGGCCAAGGCGCACGGCATCGCGGCGGGCGACCGGGTCACCGTCCACCTCGGCAACCGCACCGGCGGCCGCGAGCACCAGTTCCAGGTGGTCGGCCTCTACACCCCGAAGGACACGACCGAGGGGTACTGGGGGCGCACCGTCTACTTCGGTGCCGGCGTCGACGCCGCGGGTGACGCCGAGCGCATCGATGCGATGTTCACCGCGGTGCAGGACGACGTGCGGACCGAGCGGACCGCGGCGCTGTCCACCCGGCTGGAATACCCGGTCGACACCGACCAGGTCCGGCTCGACGACGTCGGCGGGATCCGCGACGGCGTGGCGGCGCTGCGCAACCGGCTGCGCGGCGAGGATCTCGAGCTGTCAACCGGGCTGCCCGCGATCCTGACCGACGCGGCTGCCGACCAGGCCGCGATCGGCCGGACCGCGCCCATCATCGCGGTACCACTGTTGCTGCTGTGCTGGTTCGTGCTCTTCCTGCTGGTGGCCTCGCTGGTCGAGGAGCGCGGCCCGGAGATCGCCCTGGCGAAGCTGCGCGGCTTCCCGGCCCGGCGCGCGACCCGGTTCGGCCTGGGCGAGGCGCTGCTGCTGATCGTCGTCGCCGCGCCGGTCGGCCTGGTCGCCGGCATCGGGCTGGTCGAGCTGGCGTCCCGGTTCGTGCTGGCCTCCGGTACCCATGCGCAGTTGCGGTGGCCCGCGCCCGTCGCCGCGGCGGTGGCGCTGCTCGGCGCGGCGGCCGCGGCCGTGCTCGCCGGGCGCGCCACGGTGCGCCGGCCGGTGCTCGCGCTGCTGCGCCGGGTGCCCGAACGCGCCCGGTGGCGGGCCGGCGTCGCCGAGGGTGTGGTGGTCGCGCTGGCCGCCGCCTCCCTGGTCGCCGCGCTCGGCGACCGGTCCGCGCCGCTCGCCCTGCTCGCGCCGCCGTTGCTCGCCGTCGTGGCCGGCGTCGCGACCGCGCGGGTACTCGGAATCTGGGCCCGACTGCGACTGCGGGTGGCCCGGCGGCGCGGCCGGCTGGTCGCGCTGCTGTCCTCGGCACAGCTGTCCCGCCGGCCGGGAGGCCAGCGTCTCGTGGTCGTGGTGACCGTCGCGGTAGCGCTGCTGTCGTTCGCCGCCACCGCGTGGGACGTCGCCGCCCAGGCCCGCCGCGACCACGCCGCCGACGCGCTCGGTGCCGACCGGGTCTACAGCGTCGCCGCCGACCACCCCGGCGCGCTGGTCGCCGCCGTCGCCGCGGCCGACCCGCGCGGGCACACCATGGCGGTGGTACGCACCAGCCAGCGCTACGGCGACGAGTCGGTCGAGCTGCTCGGGGTGCAGTCGGCGCGGCTGCCGTCGGTTGTCTCGTGGCGCGGTCACCCCGCCGCCGAGCTCGGCCGGCTCTCGCGCGACCTGCATCCGGCCGTCGCCGCACCGCTCAGCGTGGGTGGCGGTGACGTGTCGGTGCAGGTAACCGCGGACGCGCTGCCGGTGAAGCCGCAGCTGCGCCTGGCCGCGCTGGTGGCCGGGCCCGGGGAGCCGGCGCGCCCGCTGCCGTTGGGTGTGCTCGCGAAGGGCACCCGCGACTACCGGGCGCCGCTGCCGCCGACCTGCGGCGGGGGGTGCCGGCTCGTCGGCTTCTCGGTCGCGCGCACGGCCGCCGGCTCCGACCCGGTCGCGCTGACCCTGTCGCTGCGCGCCCTGCGCAGCGGCACCGCCGAGGTCCCGGCCGGGTTCGAGGCGGCGGGCCGCTGGCGGGTGGCCGGGAAGGTCTCCGGCGCAGCGCTGCGCCATGGCCCGGCGCTGGGGCTGGACATCAACTCGGCCGACCCGGCGGACGTGGTCGTCGAGTATGTCGACTCACCGGACGTGCTGCCCGCCGTGCTCGCCGGGCGGGCACCGGCCGACGACGCGCAGGCCAGCGAGTTCCGCTTCCCGGGGCTGGCCGAGCAGCCGCTGGCGTTCCAGGTGCTGTCGCGGGCGACAGCGCTGCCGCGGGCCGGCGCGCGCGGTGTCCTGTTCGACCTCGACTACGCCGTCCGCGCGGCCGAGCGCGGCTCGAGCCTCGCCGACAACGACACGCTCCGGTACGAGGTGTGGGCTTCCGCCGGCGCCCCGGCCGATCTCGGCGCGCGGCTGTCCGGCAACGGCGTCCAGGTCCTGCGCACCGAGACCATGCGCGGATACGTGGACCAGCTCGGCCGGCGCGCCCCGGCCCTCGGGCTGTGGCTGTACCTGCTCGCCGGCGCGGCGGCCATCCTGCTCGCGGTCGGGGTCGTGCTGCTCACCGCGTACGTGGGCGTGCGGGGGCGGCTCTACGAGATCGCCGCGCTGCGGGTGGCCGGGGTGCGGCCGGCCGTGCTGCGCCGCGCGGTGCTGCAGGAGTACCGGCTGCTGCTGGGGGCGCCGCTGCTGGTCGGGTTCCTGGTCGGCGCGGTCGGGGCGCTCCTGATGCTGCCCGGCGTCCCACTCGTGACGGTGGGGACTGCGGGGGGCGCATTGACCTATCAGCCCGGTTTCGGCGCACTGGCGGTCGCGGTCGTGGTCAGCCTGCTCGGGTTCGCGCTGGCGGTACTCATGATCCTGCGTCTGCTGCGCCGGGCAACGCCGGACCGGCTGCGGGAGGGCCTCCGATGACGATGCTCTTGGTAAACATGGGTCCATGTGCGGGTGTTTCCTGCACCGGGGACACGCTAGAAATAGCGACGTCGCTGGTGCCGGGGTGCGCGCACACCCCGGTCCTGGGGCAGCTGACAGACGTTGGCCGGTCGTGTCCCGTCGGGGGCGTCGGGACCTCAGCCGATTGGCCAACGTCTCTCAGTAACGGTGCCGGGGAGCGCGCATGAGCTGGTTCGACGTCCGTGACGACGCGGACCAGCCGGCGCGGGCGCCGCGGGGGGTGGAGTCGGTCGACCCGGTCGGGGTGGCCCGGTCGGCCGATCCGGCCCGCGTGGCCCGGTCGGCCGATCCGGCCCGCGTGGCCGGGTCGGCCGACCCGGTCGGGCGCGCCCGACCGGCCGGGTCCGTGCCGCCGGCGGCCCGGGCGAACGGGGGGCGGCACGAGCGCACCCCGCGGCCATCCGGTGCCGACCGTCGCGGCCTCAGCGTCACCTGCCGCAACGTGGTCTACATCTACCGGCTCGAAGGCTACGACGTCGTCGCGCTCGCGGGTGTCGACCTGGACATCGCCGCGGGCGAGTCGGTGGCGCTGCTCGGCCCGTCCGGCGCGGGTAAGTCGACCCTGCTGTCGCTGCTGGCCGGGTTGCTGCGGCCGTCCGCCGGCCGGCTGACCGTGGGCGGTCACGACCTGGTCCGCGCCGACGACGCCGAACTGCAGGTGATGCGCTCGACCGCGGTGGGTGTCGTGCTGCAGGGGGCGAGCCGCAACCTGCTGCCCTACCTGAGCGCCGAGCAGAACGTACGGTTCGCGCAGCGCGGCGCGCCCGCCGACCGGCGCCGCCAGCTGCCCGCCGCGCGGGACGTGCTCGGCCTCGTGGGGCTGACCAACCGCGGCCGGCACCGGCTCGCGCCGCAGCGCCTGTCGCCCGGCGAGCGGCAGCGGCTGGCGCTCGCCGTCGCGCTCGCCACCGGGCCGGGACTGCTGCTCGCCGACGAGCCGACCAGCCAGCTGGACAGCCGGGCGCGCGACGAGGTCCTCGCCGCGCTCGACGCGGCCAATTGGGCGGGCACGACGATCGTCCTGGTCACCCATGATCCCGACGTGGGCGCCCGCATGGGCCGCACGGTGACGATCCGCGACGGGCGGGTCGGCGCGGAGGGCCGGCGCGGCGAGGACTACGCGATCGTCGGCCGGGACGGCACCGTGCACCTGCCGGCCGACGTGCTCGAGGCCGTACCCCCGGGCACGCTGCTGGGGGTCGAGGCGCAACCGGACGGCACGGTGCTCCTGATCCCGGCCGGTGAGTCCCTCGGGGAGGAGCGCGATGCTCACCATCGATGACGTCACACTCGGGTACCCGGGCGACCCGGCGGTGCTGCGCGGCGTGTCCGTGGCCGTCGAGCCGGGCCAACTACTCGCGGTGACCGGCCCGTCCGGCGCCGGCAAAACCACCCTGCTGTGGGCGATGGCGGGCCTGCTGCGCCCGCAGCGCGGGACAGTGGCGGTCGGCGGCACCCCGGTGCGCGACCACGATCAGGCGCTGGCGGCGCGGATCGTGCTCATCCCTCAGGACAACGGGCTCGCCGCCATCCTCACCGCACAGGAGAACGTGCAGGTCGCCCTGGTCGCCCGGGGAACCGGCCCGGGGGAGGCGCGGCGCGCGACCGCCGAGTCGCTGCAGCGGCTGGGCCTGGCAGGCCAGGCCGACCAGCTCGTCGAGGAGCTGTCCGGCGGGCAGCAGCAGCGGGCCGCGGTCGCCCGCGGTCTGGCGCTGCGCGGCGACGTCCTGCTGGCCGACGAGGTCACCAGCGAGCTGGACGCGGGCAACCGGGAGCGGGTGCTCGACCTGCTGCGCGAGGAGGCGCGGCGCGGCGCGGCCGTCGTGTTCGCGACGCATGATCCGGATGCGGCCGCGGCGTGCGACGCGGAGCTGCACCTCGCCGACGGGGTCTCGACGATCGTCCGCGGCTAGCGCGGGTCGGCCGTTCGACGGCTGCCCGGGGGAGCCCGGCCCCGATACGCTCGCGCCGACCGAAGATCGAGCAGGGGAGAAGCCTGTGACGGAGTTGAGCACCGAGTTCCCCGCGCCATACGCCGCGCCGGAGGTGGCGACCAGACCGGAGCCCCTGGAGCCGTCGGGGGTGCCGGAGCCGTCGGGGGTGCCGGAGCCGCCGCCGGACCAGGCGCAGGACGCCGCCGCGGGCCGGGTGGCGGCGCAGCTGGTCGACCGGCTGCGCAACAACGCCGAGGTCAATGCCGAGCGGGGTACCACGATCATCGCCAACGAGGTGGTCGAGAAGATCGCCGGCATCGCCGCCCGTGAGGTCCCCGGCGTGCATGACCTCGGCGGCGACGTCTCGCGCGTGTTCTCCGCGGTCAAGGAGCGGATCGGCCTCGGCCACGGCGATGACGACCAGGGCGTGGCGGTCCGGCTGGACGGGGCGACGGCGGCCGTCAAGGTGACGCTCGTCGTCGAGTACGGCTTCGTGGTCTACTCGGTGACCGAGAAGGTGCGGGCCAACGTGATCGGCGCGATCGAGAACCTGCTCGGCCTGGAGGTCACCGCCGTCGACATCGTCGTCGACGACGTCCACGTGCCCGACACCACCTGACGCCGCGCGCCGATCTAGGAGAAGTTGGGGTCGCAGAGCGCTCTCCTGCCCCGACTTCTCCTAGATCGGCGACACGAGGGGAGAGCGGATGAGTCGCGTCGTCGCGATCACGGGTGGGGCCCGCGGGATCGGTCTGGCCGTCGCCCGGGCGTTCGCGGGAAGCGGTGACCGGGTCGTGATCGGCGACGTGGACGCCGACCTCGCCGCGTCGGTCGGGCGCGACCTCAGCGGCTCCGGGCATCCGCTCGACGTGCGCGAGCGGGCCTCCTTCGCCGGGTTCCTGGACGCGGCCGGGCCGATCGACGTGCTGGTCAACAACGCCGGCGTGGCACCCGCCGGCCGGTTCGTCGACCTCGATCCGGCGCTCATCGACCTCGTCATCGACGTCAACCTGCGGGGCGTCGTCAACGGGATGCGCCTCGCGCTGCCGGCGATGATCGAGCGGGCCAGCGGCCTGGTGGTCAACATCGCCTCGCTGGCCGGTCGGGTCCCGCTGCCGGGCGCGGCCACCTACGGCGCCAGCAAGCACGCGGTCGTCGGCCTCACCGCGGGCGTACGCGCCGAGTTGCGCGGCAGCGGCGTCACCGTGTCGGCCGTGCTGCCGACGTTCGCCCGCACCGAGCTGATCAGCGGCCTGCGACTGCGGGCACTGCCCAAGATCGACGCCGACGACGTCGCCGCCGCGGTCGTACGCGTCGCTGGTCTGCGGCGACCGCCGGGGGCCGTGACGGTGCCGCGATGGATGACCGCCCTGGGCGCTTTCCACGCCACCCTGCCGCCGCGGCTGCGCGATGCATTCGGCGGGCTCGCGATGCGGGCGGAGGAGACCGCCGATCCGATCGCGCGGGCCGGTTACGAGCGCCGCGTGGCGGATCTGCTGGAGCCGTAATTACCCACGAGTCACCTTAGCGATCGTTCAGGTACTGCCCGTACCATCGCAGGATGGATGCTGAGCAGATCGCCGCCGGCCGGGAACGCTGGCAGCGTCGCTACGACGCCGCCCGCAAGCGCGACGCCGACTTCACCACGCTCTCCGGTATGCCCGTCGACCCCGTCTACGGTCCACCACCCGGCACCGACGTGCCCGGCTTCGAACGCATCGGCTGGCCCGGGGAGTACCCGTACACCCGCGGCCTCTACCCGACCGGATACCGCGGCCGGGCCTGGACGATCCGCCAGTTCTCCGGTTTCGGCAATGCGCAGCAGACCAATGCGCGCTACCAGATGCTGCTCGACGCGGGCGGCGGCGGGCTGAGCGTTGCCTTCGACATGCCCACGCTGATGGGGCGCGACTCCGACGACCCGCAGTCCCTCGGCGAGGTCGGCCACTGCGGCGTCGCCATCGACTCCGCCGCCGACATGGAGGCGCTCTTCGACGGCATCGCGCTGGCCGACGTCACCACGTCCATGACGATCTCCGGTCCGGCGGTGCCCGTCTTCTGCATGTATCTCGTGGCCGCCGAGCGGCAGGGCGCCTCCCTGGCCGCCCTCGACGGCACCCTGCAGACCGACATCTTCAAGGAGTACATCGCCCAGAAGGAGTGGCTCTTCGCGCCCGAGCCGCACCTGCGGCTCATCGGCGACCTGATGGAGTACTGCGCGGCCGAGATCCCCCGCTACAAGCCGCTGTCGGTGTCGGGCTACCACATCCGGGAGGCCGGGTCGACCGCCGCGCAGGAGCTGGCGTTCACCCTGGCCGACGGGTTCGGGTACGTGGAGCTGGGTCTCGCCCGCGGCCTCGACGTGAACCAGTTCGCGCCCGGGCTGTCGTTCTTCTTCGACGCGCACCTCGACTTCTTCGAGGAGATCGCGAAGTTCCGCGCCGCCCGGCGCATCTGGGCTCGCTGGCTGCGCGACGTCTACGGCGCCACCAGCGAGAATGCGCTCTGGCTGCGGTTCCACACGCAAACCGCCGGGGTGTCGCTGACCGCGCAGCAGCCGGTCAACAACGTCGTGCGCACCGCCGTGGAGGCGCTCGCCGCCGTCCTGGGCGGCACGAACTCGCTGCACACCAACGCCCTTGACGAGACCCTGGCCCTGCCCACCGACGAGGCGGCCGAGATCGCGCTGCGCACCCAGCAGGTCCTGATGGAGGAGACCGGCGTGGCCAACGTCGCCGACCCGCTCGGCGGCTCCTGGTACGTCGAGGCGCTCACCGACCGCATCGAGGCCGAGGCAGAGGCGATCTTCGCCCGGATCCGGGACATGGGTACCGACGGCACGATGACCTCGGGAATCCTGCGCGGCATCGAGGACGGCTGGTTCATGGCGGAGATCGCCGACAGCGCTTTCGCCTACCAGCGCGCACTGGAGAAGGGTGAGAAGAGGATCGTCGGGGTCAACTGCCACACCGGCACCGTCGCGCGCGAGCTCGAGATCCTGCGGATCTCGCACGAGGTCGAGACAGAACAGCGGAGGGTACTCGCGGCGCGGCGCTCGTCCCGCGACGCCGACGCGGTCCGCCGCGCCCTGGCCCGCATGGTGGAGGTCGCGCGCACCGAAGAGAACATGATTCCCGCGATGCTCGACGCCGCCCGCGCGGAAGCCACGCTCGGTGAGATCTGCGACGCATTGCGCGGGGAGTGGGGCACCTACCGGGAGCCGGCACGGTTCTGAGCCCTGCTGCGCCTGCCGCGCCCTGAGTAGGGCGCCCCTGTCACCGCCTGGGCAGTGACAGGGGCGCCCTACTCAGCGGGAGGGGAAGTCCCCTGGGAGCGATCGGCCGGGTGGACCGCTCGCAATCCCGCCGGCCGACCCGCCCGGCGGTGGTAAACGCTCTGCTCCGGGACGTGCCAGACTAGACAACCATGAGCGACCCACGGACCGGTTCTTCGATCTTCACCCGCGGTGCGGTGGACCTCGGAGCGCTGCGCGCCAGTCCGGCGGCCAGCCAGCGGCCGTCCGCCACCCCCGCCACCCCCGCCACCCCAGCGCCCCCCACGGCTTCCGGCGGTCCCGCCGGCGGCGGCGTCGTGGTCATCGACGTCACCGAGGCCACGTTCCAGAGCGAGGTGCTCGAACGCTCGCTCACCACGCCGGTCATCGTCGACCTGTGGGCGGAGTGGTGCGAGCCCTGCAAGCAACTGTCGCCGGTGCTCGAGAAGCTCGCCGTCGAAGGCGGCGGCTCGTGGGTGCTGGCCAAGATCGACGTCGACGCCAACCCGCGGATCGCCCAGATGTTCCGCGTGCAGAGCATCCCGATGGTCTTCGCGATCGTGGGCGGCCAGCCGGTCGACGCGTTCAGCGGGGTCGTGCCGGAGACCCAGCTGCGGCAGTGGATAGACGCCGTGCTCCGGTCCGGCGGCGTCGAGACCGAGTCCCCGGAGGACCCGCGCCTCAACGCCGCGGACGACGCGCTCGTCAACGGCGACCTCGACGCGGCCGAGCAGGCGTACAAGAAGATTCTCGCCGAAAGCCCGGCGGACGCGGCGGCGGAGGCGGGCCTCGCACAGGTGGGCCTGCTGCGCCGGGTCGACGGCGTCGACCCGCAGACCGCGCTTGTCGCCGCACAGGCCAACCCGGACGACGTCGACGTGCAGACCCTCGCCGCCGATCTGGAGGTGCTGGCCGGCCGGGCCGAGCAGGCCTACGCGCGCCTGGTCGACCTGGCGCGGCGCAGTTCCGGTGACCAGCGCGACCGGGTGCGCCAGCATCTCGTCTCGCTGTTCACGATGGCCAGTCCCGACGATCCCGCGGTCGCCGCGGCGCGCCGCGCGCTGGCGAACGCGCTCTTCTAAGAGCCACGCGGAGCGCGATGCGCCGGATCGTCGTCCTCGACGCGCCGTCCAATCTGGGGCTGCGGCCACCGACCGCGACCTCGGTGCCGGGCTGTGCCAAGGCGCCCGGCGCGCTCCGCGACCACGGGCTGGTCGCCCGTCTCGACGCGCGCGACGCCGGCTGCGTCACACCGCCGCGCTACGACCCCGGCGACTGGCGCCCCGGCGACGGGGTCGCCCATTCCGACGAGATCGCCTGGTACTCCCGGCGCCTCGCCGACCGCATCGGCGCGCTGCTGGCCGCGGGGGAGTTTCCGGTCGTGCTCGGCGGCGATTGTTCGATCCTGCTCGGCAGCGCCCTGGCCATGCGCCGGCACGCGTCCACCCTCGGGGGGCACATCGGGCTGGTCTATGTCGACGGGCACTCCGACTTCCGGCACCCCGGCAACGCCTCGTACGTGGGGGCCGCGGCCGGCGAGGATCTCGCGCTGGCCACCGGGCGCGGGCAGGGCGACCTGGCGGCGATCGAGAACCGCCGGCCGTATGTCCGCGACACCGACGTCGTCGTGCTCGGCATCCGCACCCATGACGAGCACCGGCTCGACCTGCACACCGCCGGGATCGCCTACCGGGCCGTGCCGCAGTTGCGCGCCGAGGGGGCGGCACGCTCCGCCCAGTGGGCCCGCAGCCTGCTCGCCGACTGTCTCGGGTACTGGGTGCACGTCGACGTCGACGTGCTCGACCCGGCGGTCATGCCCGCCGTTGACGCCCCCGACCCGGGTGGCATCGCCTACACCGAGCTGGAACTGCTCCTCGCCGGCCTGGTCGCGACGCCGCACTGCCTGGGTGTGGAGATCACCGTATTCGACCCCGACTACGACCCGTCGGGCACATACGCGGCGGAGATCGTCGAGACGCTCGTGGCCGGGCTGGCACCGGCGGCGGAGGTGACCCCGCTGGGCCGGGCGGCTCCGGCCGCCGAGGTCGCGCCCCCCGTGGTGCCGTCTTCCCCGGACATCACGCCGGCCGCCGTTACGTTGCCGGGCGCATCGGCCGCGGTCGTGCTGCCGGTCGGGGCCCCGACCGCATCCGGTGAGGTCGCCGCCGAGGCGGCACCGGTGGGCGTCACCCCGTGGGTGAACGAGGACGGGGTGTTCACGGTCGAGGCACCGGGTGGCGACGCGGAGCGGCCGGCGTCCCGTGGAGAGGCGGAGCCCCTTGGCGGAGCGGCCGAGGTGGCGCCTGGTGACGCGGCCGCGCCCGGCGCTGCCGACCCCGTTACGCCCGGCGCGGTGGGCGCGGGTCGGCGCGGTGATGCGGAGGCCACGCCGCCTCGCGAAGCCGAAGCCGCTCCGCCCGGTGATGCCGGCGCGCAGGCGCACCCGCGGAAGGCCGCGACCGTCCGGCCACGGGCGGGGGGAAGCGCCGAAGGCGCCCGGGAACCCCGGGCCCGGCCGCGGCAGTCCCTGGACCGGCTCAACGTCTCCGACATGATCGACGCCGACCGGTTGGCGCTGTCCCGCAAGCGCGGCGGCGGGACGCCCTTGCGGCGCCGGGAACCGACCGAGGCGACCGAGAAGAAGAACACCGAGGACACCGAGCACCCGCCTGCCGACAAGCCGCCCTTCGCCGGGCTCGCCGAGCAGGTACGGGCCGCGGGGAGTGGTGGTGGCCAGGTGCCCGCCGCACGTACTCCCGCGGAGCCTCCGGTGTCGGAGGCCCAGGACCGCGAGAAGCCGGGAAGCCGGGGAGTCCGGTAGGCCCGAGCCAGCCGTAGACGGCGCCCGCGGGAGGGGGTAGAAGCCCCCTCCCCGGCGGCGGTCAGCGCAGCCCGGCGAGGAACTTCCCGGCGAGCGGCACGGCGGCGTCGCTGCTCAACCCGCCGTTCTCCACGAACACCGCGAACGCGATGTCGCCCTGGTACCCCATGAACCAGGAATGGGTCTTTTCCTTGTTGGTGTCGTCGAACTCAGCAGTGCCGGTTTTGCCGTAGATCGGCCCGCCCGGCGTGTTCCTGATCGACTTTGCGGTGCCGTTGGGGTCGCTGACGACCTCGCCCATCATCTGCCGGAGCGCAGTCAGCGACTCCGGCTTGAGCTGGGGCCCGTCCGCTGCCGGCTCCTTGGGCGCGGGGTCGGTGATCAGCTTCGGCTGCTTCCACTGGCCGCGCGCGATGGCGGCCGCGGCGCCCGCCAGCGCGGCCGGCGACACCTGGGTCTTGCCCTGGCCGAACGCCGCGGCCGCCTGCTCGGCACTGTCGGCGCCGGTCGCGACGGTTCCGCTGAACACCGGCGCACCGATGTCCCACTTGGCGCCGATGCCGACCGTCTGCGCCGTCTTCGCCAACCCATCCGGGCCCAGCGTGGAGCCCAGCGAGGCGAACGCGGTGTTGCACGACTGGGCGAAGTCCTGGTGCAGCTGGGCGTTGTCACCGAGCGGCAGGTCGTGCGAGTTGTGGATCGGCGTGCCGCCCGGGGCGGTGAACTCCTTCGGGCACGGCACCACGGTGTTGGCGTTGGCCGAACCGTTGTCGAGGACGCCCAGCGCGGTGATCGTCTTGAACGTCGAGCCGGGCGCCACCTTGGCGGTCAGCGCCAGGTTGAGCTCGCCGCCGTCCGGCCCGTTGGCGACGGCGACCGTCGCCCCGTCGCTGACCCGGATCGCGACCAGCGCCGACCGGTTGGGCTGGCTCGCGAGCGCGGTGTCGGCGGCGGTCTGCACCTTCGGGTCGAGCGTGGTCTTGATCGCCGCGCCCGGCTTCGGGTCGGATCGGAACAGCTCCTTGCCGGCCGTGCTAAGCACCACGGACACGCCCGGCGACCCGGCCAGCACGTCGTTGTACTGCTCCTGGAGGCCGCCCTGGCCGACCCGGTCGCCGATCTGGTACCTGCCGGGGTTCTTCTCCAACTGCTCCTTGGTCACATCGCCCACCCGGCCGAGCAGGGCCTTGGCGAACACGCGGCTGGGTGCCAGCTCAGCCGTGCTCTCCGGGAACTGGACTCCCGGCAGGCTGTAGATCTGGTCTCTGATCTTCGTGTACGAGGACTTGCGCAGGAGCACGACGGGGACCGCCTGGTCGGGCTTGGCGGCCTTGATCTCCTGGGCGAGGCCGCTGAGGTCGACCGGGCCGGTCTCCGCCTTGATCGACTGGAGCGCCCGGTCGAGCGAACGGACCACGCCGTCCACGTCGGGGATCTGGTTGGGCTGGACCTGGACGTTGATCACCGGCTGCTTGGTCACGATCGGTGCCCCGGAGCCGTCGAGGATCTGGCCGCGGTCGGCCGGCGCCCGCTTGACGACGATCTTGTCGGTGGCGGTCAGGTCGGGGTGCAGCGTGGCCGGGTCGAAGTACACCTGCCACTTGTCGTCCTTGACCCGCTTGGCGCGCACGACGCTCGTATAGTCCCAGGTCACACCGTTGGCCACCGGCCACGAGTAGGACAGCTTGGCCTGGGCGGTGTCCTTCTTGACCGAGGGCTCGCCCACTTTGATCTTCGGCTGCTTTCCGGCGAGGTCGCCCTCCCACTTGGTCACCAGGTCCTTGGTGACCGGCTGGCCGGAGCTGGTCTGCACGCTCAGTGAGCCGAACTCGCCGGTCGGAATGCCGGCGGCGAACCTTTTGAGCGTGTCGTCGGGCGGCGTGGACGAACAGGCGCTCAGGGCACCGCCCGCCAGTGCCAAGCTCAACGAGACGGCGACCAGCCGTCTGGAACCCTGCGCCATTCGTGTCCTCTCCCCGTGCGTGTGCCGCCCGACAGGCCAGACGGCATTGTCCGTCACGATAGAGGGCGGCCGCACGGGCTGTTTTCGGACAAAGAACGCGTTGAACCATATCGGGCTGGCCGATCGGTCATTCCCGTTCGCCGAACGGCGCTATCAGACTCAGGTGAATGGGGTACGACTGAGGCACGTCTAGGCTGAACGAAGACGTTACCCACAACGTGGTGGGGCGAGGGGAGTGCACTCATGGACCGGCACGGCGCGGTCGAGCCGAAAACTTCTGGAGCGGGATCCATCCGCGCGAGAGGCGACGACGACCCGCTGGTGGGCTTCCCGGAGGCGCGCTTACGGCCGGTCAATGAGCGCGACCGGGCCGCCGTGGTGGAGACTGCCGGGCTCGACGAGGTTCTCGCGGCCGAGGACAACGAGCTGGACCAGCCCCTGCCCAACGCCGAGCGGCTGGTCGCCGAGTCGGTGGCGCTGTGTGCCGCGAAGAGCGACGACCCGGAGCTTGCCAAGCTGGTTGCGCAGTACTGGCGGCTGGTCTCCGACGAGGAGCTCGCCGGGCGTACCCCCGAGGATCTTGTCGCGGCGACCGCCGCGCACCGTGAGCTGGCCGACCAGCGCCTCGCCGGAGAGCTGAAGGTCCGGGTCACCCCGACCGACGACCACACGGCGGTGGAGATCGTCACCGACGACATGCCGTTCCTCGTCGACTCGGTGACGGCCGCGCTGACCGCCCGCGACGTCGACATCCACCTGCTGGCCCACCCGCTCGTCGTGGTCAGCCGCGAGCCGCTCGGGGCGCTGCGCCACATCCGGGTCGGCGTGGAGCCCGAAGACGCCGGCTCCGGCGACCTGGTCGAGAGCTGGATGCGGGTCGAGGTGGACCGCATCCGCGACGACGCGCTGCTCGAGGAGCTGCGCGGGGACATCATCCGGGTGCTCACCGACGTGCGGGAGGCCGTCGAGGACTGGCCGAAGATGCGTCTGCAGGCCCTCGAGCTCGCCGACGAGCTGGTCAGCGCGACGCTACCGGTCCCCGAAAAGGACATTACCGACTCGGTCGAGCTGCTGCGCTGGCTCGTCGACGACCACTTCACCTTCCTCGGCTACCGCGAGTACCGGCTGGCCGAAGGCGAGGGCGGCGAGATGCTGCTCGAGGGCATCCTCGGCACCGGCCTGGGCATCCTGCGGGCCGACCCGACCACGCCGCGCGTGCTGTCGACGATGACGCCCGAATCGTTCGCCAAGGCGCTCGAGAAGCGCCTGCTGATCATCACCAAGGCCAACTCGCGGGCCACCGTCCACCGCTCGGCGTACCTGGACTACATCGGCTTCAAGATGTTCGACGCCGACGGCAACGTCATCGGCGAGCGCCGCTTCCTCGGCCTGTTCTCCTCGGCCGCCTACCGCACCAGCGTGCGCGAGCTGCCGGTGGTCAAGCGCAAGGTCAACGAGGTGATCCAGCGCTCCGGGCTGTCCCCGCGCAGCCACTCCGGCAAGGATCTGCTGGAGATTCTCGAAACGTACCCGCGGGATGAGCTTTTCCAGATCTCGACCGACGACCTGTACCGGTCGGTGATGGGCGTGCTGCGGATGGCCGGGCGGCGGCAACTGCGCCTGTTCCTGCGCCGCGACGCCTACGGGCGGTTCATCTCCTGCGTGGTCTACCTGCCGCGGGACCGGTTCACCACGCACAACCGCCTCAAGATCCAGGAGATCCTGCTCCGCGAGCTGAACGGCATCGGCGTCGACTACACCACCCGGGTCTCGGAGTCCCCGCTGGCCCGCGTGCACTTCATCGTGCGCACCGACCCGACCAACCCGCCCGGAAAGGTCGACGTCGAAGCGCTGTGCGCCCAGCTCGGTGAGGTCACCCGGCTCTGGGACGGCGACTTCCGGCTGGTGCTGGAGAACAAGCTCGGCGAGGAGCAGGCCAAGATCCTGTACGTCCGGTACAGCGACGCGCTGCCCGAGGCGTACAAGGACGAGCACACGCCGTTCGAGGCGGCCAAGGACGTGGCCAAGCTGGAGCTGCTGGAGGAGCCGGGCCAGCTGGCCATGCACGTCTATCGCCGCCGCCAGGACGACCGCAACGTCCGGTTCAAGGTCTTCCGATACGGCGAGCCGATGATGCTGTCGACCGTCCTGCCGGTCCTGCACTCCCTCGGCGTGCGGGTCACCGACGAGCGCCCCTACGAGGTGCGCCGCGCCGACGCCACGATCTACCTGTACGACTTCGGGCTGAGCCTGCCGGCGGACGCCCGCGAGCTGGCCGACGTGCGCCCGCACATGGAGAACGCGTTCTCGGCGGTGTGGCGGGGCGAGGCGGAGATCGACGGGTGCAACGCACTGGTGCTCACGGCCGGGCTGACCTGGCGGCAGGTCGTCGTGCTGCGGGCATACACGAAGTACCTGCGCCAGGCGGGGACCAAGTTCTCCCAGGACTACATGGAGAAGACCTTCCTGCAGTACCCGGGGATCGCGGCCCTCCTGGTGGCGCTGTTCGAAACCCGGTTCGACCCGCGCATGCAGATGTCGGAGAACAAGCGGGCCCGGCAGGCCGCCGAGCTGGTGGACGCGCTCAGCAACCAGCTCGACGCGGTGACCAGCCTCGACCAGGACCGGATCCTGCGCGCCTACCTGACGCTGATCGAGGCGACCCTGCGCACGTCGTTCTACCAGCGCGGTGAGGACGGCCGTCCCAAGTCCTACGTGGCGTTCAAGCTCGACCCGCAGCGCATCCCGGACCTGCCCGCGCCCCGGCCGATGTTCGAGATCTTCGTGTACTCGCCGCGCTTCGAGGGCGTCCACCTGCGCTTCGGTGCCGTCGCGCGCGGTGGCCTGCGCTGGTCCGACCGGCGCGAGGACTTCCGCACCGAGATCCTGGGCCTGGTCAAGGCACAGATGGTCAAGAACGCGGTGATCGTGCCGACCGGCGCCAAGGGCGGGTTCGTGCTGAAGAAGGCCGTGTCGGTGGCCGACCGCGAGGCGTTCATGGCCGAGGGCGTGACCTGCTACCGGCTGTTCATCTCCGCCCTGCTCGACGTCACCGACAACCTCGAAGGCGGCAAGGTCGTCCCGCCTCCCGACGTGGTCCGTCACGACGATGACGACCCGTACCTGGTCGTCGCGGCCGACAAGGGCACGGCCAGCTTCTCCGACATCGCCAACGAGATCTCGCGGCGCTACGGGTTCTGGCTCGGCGACGCGTTCGCCTCGGGCGGGTCGGCCGGCTACGACCACAAGAAGATGGGCATCACCGCGCGCGGCGCCTGGGAGTCGGTGAAGCGGCACTTCCGGGAGATGGGCCGCGACACCCAGACCCAGGACTTCACCGTCGTCGGCGTCGGGGACATGTCCGGTGACGTGTTCGGCAACGGCATGCTGCTCTCCGAGCACATCCGGCTGGTGGCCGCGTTCGACCACCGGCACATCTTCGTCGACCCGAACCCGGACGCCGCGTTGTCCTTTGTGGAGCGTAAGCGGTTGTTTGGCCTGCCGCGCTCCTCGTGGGCCGACTACGACACGTCGCTGATCTCACCCGGCGGCGGGGTGTGGCCGCGCACCGCCAAGTCGATCCCGATCTCCGACGAGATGCGATCCGCGCTGGGCATCGACGACTCGATCGTCGCGCTGTCCCCGGTCGAGCTGATCCGGGCGATCCTGACCGCCGAGGTCGACCTGCTGTGGAACGGCGGCATCGGCACCTACGTCAAGGCGTCCACCGAGTCGCACGCCGACGTCGGCGACAAGGCCAACGACGCGGTCCGGGTCAACGGCCGCGACCTGCTGTGCCGGGTCGTCGGCGAGGGCGGCAACCTCGGGCTGACCCAGCGCGGACGGGTGGAGTACTCGCTGCGCGGCGGGTACATCGCCACCGACTTCATCGACAACTCCGCCGGCGTCGACTGCTCCGACCGCGAGGTCAACATCAAGATCCTGCTGCGGGAGGCGCCGTTGGAACTCGACGAGCGCAACGCGCTGCTCGCCGAGATGACCGACGAGGTCGCCGACCTGGTGCTGCGCGACAACTACGACCAGGCGTGCGCGCTGGGCGTCGCGCGGGCGCAGAGCCACTCGCTGCTGCCCGTACACCGGCGGCTCATCGCCTCGCTGGAGCAGCGCGGCGAGCTGGACCGGGAGCTGGAGGCGCTGCCCAGCGAGGAGGAGCTGGACCGGCGCGGCGAAAACGGGGGCGGGCTGACCATGCCCGAGTTCGCCGTGCTCCTCGCGTACATGAAGATCTCCCTGGAACACGAGCTGATGGACTCCCCGCTGCCCGACGAGGAGTGGACCCGCGAGGTCCTGGTCGACTACTTCCCGACGCCGCTGCGGCAGCGGTACACCCGGCTGATGGACGAGCACCCGCTGCGCCGCGACATCGTGGTGACCCAACTGGTCAACGAGGCCGTCAACCGCGGTGGCACCTCATTCTTCTTCCGGACCATGGAGGAGACCGGGGCCAGCGCCGCCGACGTGCTGCGCGCCTACATCGTCGTCCGCGAGGTATACGGCCTGCGTTCGCTCTGGCGTGCCGTCGAGGCGCTGGACAACCGGGTGCCGATCGAGGCGCAGACCACCGTGTATCTGGAGGCCCGCCGGCTGCTCGACCGGGCGGTGCGGTGGCTGGTGTCCAACCGGCGCTCGCCGCTGGATGTGCCGGCCGAGATCGCGCGCTTCCGGCCCGGGATCGAGGAGATGCTGCCAAAGCTGCGCCTGCTGTTCCGCGGCCGGGAGCGGGAGGCGCTGGAAGAAAACTGCGGCGCGCTGTGCCAGCTCGGCCTCCCGATGGAGGTCGCCGACTACGCGACCCGGCTCATGTACTCGTTCGGCCTGCTCGACATCGTGGAGACCGCCCACACGACGGGCTTCCCGATCGACGAGGTGGCCGGCGTCTACTTCGTGCTGTCCGAGCGGTTCCGCATCGACGACCTGCTGTCGAAGATCTCCGCGCTGCCGCGCGAGGACCGCTGGCAGACGATGGCCCGCATGGCGCTGCGCTACGACCTGTACGCGGCCCTGGCCGGGCTGACGGCCGAGGTGCTGACCTCGACGTCGTCGGGGACCGACCCGGAGAAGCGGGTACTGGAGTGGGAGCAGGCCAACACGGACTCGATCGCGCGGGCCCGCAACGCGATCGGCGAGTTCGCCGACTCCCCGGCCGACCTCGCCGCCCTCTCGGTCCTCCTCCGCCAGATCCGCACCCTGGTCAGGACAACGGCAGCCTGACCCCCTTTCCCATGATCCTGAAGGATTTTCCGTGCTGGAGCACGGAGAATCCTTCAGGATCATCGAAGGGCGGGGAAGGGCTGTGGATGAGTTGTCCACAGCTTTCGATTGAGGGCTGCGACGACCGGTTACCGTCCAGCACCCTCGTCAGGTGCTGGACGAAATACGCGAACGCCAAGCCGGTGCGCTGAGCCGCAAGCAGGCGCTCGCATGTGGCCTTACCGACGAGGCGATCGAGGCCCGGCTGCGCGATCGGTGGCAACGGGTGTTCGGGTCGATCTACGTGACCCACAATGGACCGTTGCACCGCGACTGTCTCATGTGGGCAGCCGTGCTTCGCGCCGGCTCGGGGGCGGTGCTCAGCTACCAGTCGGCCGGGGAGCTGGCGGGTCTGGTTGACGACCCGGACCCGCGGATTCACGTGACGGTGCCGTCGGATCGCCGGGTCGCGCCGATCCGCGGAGTCGCGATTCACTACTCGAACCGGTTGGCGGCGGCGCGCCATCCGCTTCGTCTCCCGCCGCAGACCCGGGTTGAGGAGACGGTGGTGGACCTGACGCAGACGTGCGATCGGCTGGGCGACGCGCTCGGCTGGATCACCCGGGCATGCGGACGGCGGCTGACGAGACCCGAGCGGATCGCGCTGGCCATCGACGCGCGAAAGAAGGTGCGGTGGCGGGAGGAGCTGCTCTCGGCACTGACCGATGTGGACTCCGGTGCACAGTCGCCACTCGAATTGAAGTATCTGCGCGACGTGGAGCACGCACATGACCTTCCATCGGGCAGCCGCCAGCAGCGGACGGGCCGGCCGGGAAGGCGGACGTACGACGACGTCCGGTACACCGCTTTCGGCGTGGTGGTCGAGTTGGACGGTCGGGCCGCGCACCCGGACGAGGCGCGCTGGCGGGACATGAGTCGAGACAACGCATCCGTGGTCGAAGGCCGCCGCGTGCTCCGCTACGGCTGGGGCGATGTGGTCGGCCAGCCATGCGCCGTGGCGGCGCAGGTCGCCGAGGTGCTGCAGGCCTCCGGCTGGCTGGGCACACCCCGCCCGTGCGGCCCCGGCTGCGTCCTACTCCCATGATCCTGAAGGATCGTCCGTGTCAGAGCACGGAGAATCCTTCAGGATCATGAGAGACGGGTGGGAAAACGGCTAGGCCGCCAACCCCAGCGTCTCCGCGGCGGCCCGGCCGTTGGCGTAGCTGGCGCCGTACGTGCTGATGAACGCCCGCGCGCCCGCCGGTCGCCAGGACGACGGCCAGCCCATCTCGACCACCACGACCGGGACGGCGGCTGCCACCGACTCGATCAGCGCCGGCGCACCCGGCAGCCGGTGCAGGTTGCGTCCCACGAAGACGATCGGGCGCCCGGCGGCCCGCGCGCGCAGGTCCGTGAAGGAGACCTCGCGCGGCAGTACGCGGAGCTGCTCGGTGCCGTCGAGGTGCGGCCCGAGGCCCCACGGCACCCGGCCGACGGCGATGGACGACGCGGACTCCAGTTGCACGACGAGCGGGGCGGCCAGACCGTCGATCGAGCCTTCGACCCGGATGGCGCCGAGCGCGGCGGGGTAGCCGATCTCGGGCTCCGGCATGCCGACGAGTGACGCCTGGCGGGTCCACTCGGACAGCGCCTCGACGCGCGCGGCCGCCTCTTCGAGCCGGGCCATGGCGAGCCGCCCGTCGCCGACGGCCGCGACGATCTCGGCCACCGTGGCCTCGACCAGTGCCGCGTCCACCTCGGCGCCGATGCACAGCAGGTCTGATCCGGCGCCCAGGGCGAGCACTGCCCCCGCCGGGATGCCGCCCGCGTAGACGGCCGCGCCCAGCATCTCCAGCGCGTCGGTGACGACGACCCCGGTGAAGCCCAGGTCGCGCCGGAGCAGGTCGACCAGCGCCGCCCGGCTGAACGTCGCGGGCGCCGAGCCGGTCAGCGCCGGCACCCGGATGTGCGCCGTCATGATCGATCGGGTGCCGGCGGCGACCGCCGCGGCGAACGGCGGGAGGTCCCGCGACCGCAGCAGGTCGAGCGGGGCGTCGACGACCGGCAGTTCGAGGTGGGAGTCGGCGACGGTCGCTCCGTGCCCGGGGAAGTGCTTGGCGCAGGCGGCGACGCCGGCCTGTTGGAGACCGGTGACCGCGGCGGCGGCGTGCGCGGCGACGCGGGCCGGGTCCGAGCCGAAGCTGCGGGTGCCGATGATGGGGTTGTCGTCGGTGGTGTTGACGTCGACGGTCGGGGCGAGGTCGAGATTGACGCCCGCCTCGCGGAGGTCGGCGCCGATGGCGCGGTAGACGCGGCGGGTGAGGTCGGCGTCGTCGACGATGCCCAGCGCGGCGTTGCCCGGGTAGGGGCTGCCCTCCAGGTGGGCCAGGCGGGTGACGTCGCCGCCCTCTTCGTCGATGCCGATGAGCACGCCCGGCCGGGCCTCCTGCAGCTGCGCGGTCAGCGCGGCGAGCTGCGCCCTGTCGGCGACGTTGAACCCGAACAGCACGTGTCCGGCGAGCCCTTCGGCCACCAGTTGGGTCGCCCATGCGGGGGCGGTCGGCCCGGGAAAGGCCGCGAGCAGCGTACGCAGGGCGAGGCGCCGCAGCCCGGGATCAGTCGTCACGTTTCCCCCTTATCGCCACCGCCTGGTGGCCGACACGAGAATGAGTAGAGAAGCCATGAGGACGACGCGGATTGCCTACCCGTAGGCTAACCCTATTCTTAGCTGATCATACTCATTAGTAAAGTTTGTTAAATACTAGAGGTCGGTCCGCAAATGAGTCCAGCCCCCATACCCGGGACGCCGCGCCTGCTGCGTGCCCTCAACGACCGTGCCGCCCTGGAGCTCCTGCTGACCAGGGGCCCGCTGACCAGAGCCCAGCTCGGTGAGCTGACCGGCCTGTCCAAGGTCACCGCCTCGCAGCTGGTGGAGCGGCTGGAGGAGCGCGGTCTCGTCACCCGCGTCGGCGAGCTCGCCGGCGGTCGCGGCCCCAACGCCCAGATGTACGCCGTGGTGCCCGCCACCGCCTACGTCGTCGGCGTCGAGGTCGGCCCCCAGCACGTGGTGGCCGCCGCCGTCGACATCACCGGCAAGATCTCCGGCCGGGTCGACGTCTCCATCGGGGAGACCGACGATCCCGTACGCGTCGTGCATGCCGCCGTCGTGGAGGCGGCCGAGGCGGCCGGCGCGCCTTTGACGCGGGTCCGCCGGGTGGTGCTCGGCACGCCCGGTCTGGTGGAGCCGACGACCGGCGAGATCTCGTTCGCGTGGGACCTGCCGAAGTGGCACCGCGGCCTGCTCGGCGCGTTGCGCGCCGACCTCGACCGGCCGGTCGTCTTCGAAAACGACGTCAACCTCGCCGCGATTGCCGAGCAGCACACCGGGGCGGCCGTCGGCGTCTCCGACTTCGTCCTCGTCTGGGTCGGCCGCGGCGTCGGCCTCGCGGTGATCCTCGGCGGCAAGCTGCACCGCGGCGCCACCGGCGCGGCCGGCGAGATCGGTTACCTGCCGGTGCCCGGTTCACCGGTGCCCCGCGACGTGTCCCGCCGGACCAAGGGCAGCGCTCTGGAGGGATCGTTCCAGCAGCTCATCAGCGCCGACGCGGTGCGCGCGGTGGCCCGCGAGCACGGGTTCACGGCGGCCAGCGGCGCGGAGGCGGTCCGCGCGGCGATCGCCGCCGGCACCAAGGGCGGGCCGGTGCTCGACGAGATCGCGGGCCGGCTCGCGCTCGGCGTCGCCGGTGTCGGCGTGGTGCTCGACCCGACGCTGGTGGTCCTGGCCGGCGACGTGGGCCAGGCCGGCGGCGCGGCGCTGGCTCAGCGCGTGGAGCACGAGGTGGCGGCGATCACCCCGGTCTCGCCGCGGGTGGTGAGCACCGAGGTCGCCTCCGAGCCGGTGCTCAACGGCGCGCTGCTGACCGGCCTCGAGACGGTCCGGGAAGAGGTCTTCGGCTCGACGGTGGATGCGGCTACGTGACGTCGCGGCGGCGCATCGACACGAACGCCAGCACCAACAGCACGACCAGGACGGCGCCCAGCACGCCGGCCGACATGCCCCACGTGACCACGTAAGGCTTCAGCTCGGCGCAGCCGCTCGGCCCGCAGGTCGGCCCGTCGAAGACCGGCAGCTCGTAGCGCTTGGCCAGCCAGGCGAACACATAGGTGGACAGCCGCCAGCGCTGCGGGTCGCGCAGGCCGAGCGAGCCGAAGACGATGAGGCTGCCGATCTCGATCACGAGGGCATATCCGATGCCGACGCCGAGGGCCATCGCGGTGTGCCGGCCCAGCGACGCGATCGCGAACCCGGCCGCCGCGGCGACCACGGTCAGCGCGACGATCCGCCCGCCGGTCAGGCCGATCGACTCCCAGAAACCCCGGGTGAGCGTGCCGGTCGTGCCGCGGTAGCGACCCACCAGCCACAACGCGCCCACGAACGCGGCCACGTACGTCGCCGAGACCAGCGCGACGCCGGTGAGCATCGTGACCAGCTTCGTGCCCAGGACGACCAGCCGGCGGGGGCGCCAGAGCAGCAGATTGGTCATGCCGCCGGAGGTCCACTCCGCCCCGATGAACGAGGCGCCGACCACGAAGCCGAACAGCGCCAGCACCCCGGCGGCGAGGAACAGGAAGTTCGGCAGCTCGCGGCGGAACTGGAACTGGTAGGGCAGGAACGCCGCCTCGTCGAGGCCCTGCACCTCGAAGTTGCAGTCCGGCGGGTACTTCTGCTGGACGTTCTCGCCCCGGGAGCGGGCCGCCTCGCACTCGGCCTTGGCCTGATCCACGAAGCGCAGCTGCTCGGCCAGCTGCGCGCGGGCGCGGGCGTGGTCGGCCGCGGTGATGGGCCGGCTCTGCGCGGCCACAGTCAGGCCGAGGGCGATCAGCACGCCCACGATCAAAAGAATCATGGTACGGGTGAAGCGGCGCGCGAACAGCCGGCTCCACTCGGCGCGCACCAGCCTCACCGAACCGGCTCCATCACCTGTAGTGGTGTCGCGCCGGTCAGCTGGAGGAAGACGCTCTCCAGGTCGGGCCGCAGCGGGGTCAGCTCGGTGACCCACATCTGGTAGGCGGCCAGCGTCTGGCTGACCCAAGCCGGGTCGGCCAGGTCGGAGACGACGAAGTGGTCGTCGTGGACGGTCACCGGGGCGCCGGCCCGGGCGAGGATCTCGGCGGCCCGCGCGTGCTCGCGCACGCGTACCCGAAATTCGCCCTTGTCCTGCGCCGCCAGGACCCGCGCCACGGGGCCGTGGGCGACGCGCCGGCCGCGGGAGATGATCGTCACCGAGTCGCAGATCTGCTGCACCTCGCCGAGGATGTGGCTGGAGAGCAGGACCGTCGTGCCCCGGCCGACCAGGTCGCGCATCAGGTCGCGTATCTCGCGGATGCCGGCCGGGTCGAGCCCGTTGGCCGGCTCGTCGAGGATCAGCACCTCCGGCGCCTTGAGCAGGGCCGAGGCCACCGCGAGCCGCTGGCGCATGCCGAGCGAGTAGGTCTTGACCCGGTCCTTGGCGCGCTCGCGCAGGCCGACCAGTTCGAGTACCTCGTCGACCCGGCGGCGCGGGACGCCGCCCGCCGTGGCGAGCAGCCGCAGGGTGCGCCGGCCTGAGAAGTTGCCGAAGAACTGCGGGCTCTCCACGATCGCGCCGACCCGGGGGGCGATGCGCGGCAGGGCATGCGGCACGGGCTGGCCGAGCAGTCGCATCTCGCCGCCGTTGGCGCGCACCAGCCCGAGCAGGGCGCGCAGCGTGGTGGTCTTGCCGGAGCCGTTGGGGCCGAGAAAGCCGTGGATCTGTCCGGCTTCGACCACCATGTCAAGGCCGTCGACCGCCTGCCGATGACCCTTGCGCACGCTCCGGTAGGTCTTGCGCAGCCCGGCAACTTCGAGGACCGCCATCACCCGCCCCTTTCGATGGCGACACCGTACTCGGTATGCGCTCGCCCGGAAGTACCCACGCGCCGGGGCGTGATTGGATAGTCGGCGTGTCAGCACCAGCACAGCCCGCGATCAGTCCGGACCTGGTGATCGCAGTCGACGACGTGACCGTGACGCGGAGCCCCACCCATCTCATCCGTAACATCACCTGGCAGGTCGAGCTCGATGAGCGGTGGGTGGTGCTCGGGCCCAACGGTGCCGGCAAGACCACGCTGCTCAACCTGGCTTCGGCCCGGCTCTACCCGTCGCGCGGCACCGTGCACGTGCTTGGGGAGCGGCTGGGCCGCGTCGACGTGCACGAGCTGCGCACCCGCATCGGCCTGTCCAGCGCGGCCCTCGCCGATCGGATCCCGCCCGACGAGACGGTGCGCGACGTGGTGGTCACCGCGTCCTGGTCGGTGGTCGGCCGGTTCCGGGAGAGCTACGACCCGATGGATGAGGCGCGGGCCGGTGCGCTGCTGGAGCAGCTCGGCATGGCGGCGCTGGCGGACCGCCGATACGGCACCCTGAGCGAGGGCGAGCGCAAGCGCACCCAGATCGCCCGCGCGCTGATGACCGATCCGGAGCTGCTGCTGCTCGACGAGCCGGCCGCGGGCCTCGATCTGGGCGCCCGGGAGGATCTGGTGCGCCGCCTCGGTGAGCTGGCCCAGGATCCGGACGCGCCCGCAATGGTGCTGGTGACCCACCACGTCGAGGAGATTCCACCGGGCTTCACCCACGCGCTCCTGCTGCGGGAGGGCAGCGTGGTGGCCCAGGGCCTGCTGCGCGACACGATGACCCCGGAGAACCTGTCCAAGACGTTCGGCCTGCCGCTGCGGGTGTCCCACAAGAAGGGCCGGTTCACGGCGCGCGCCGCGTGACCGGAAACATCAGGGTGAGACCTGAGGCTCTCGGTGGCGCGGCACTGCACTATTGAAGACGTGCGAACCATTCTGAACGTCCTGTGGCTGATCTTCGGCGGTCTCCTGCTCGCTCTCGGGTACGCGGTCGCCGGGCTGATCTGCTTCCTGCTCGTTGTGACCATCCCGTTCGGGATCGCCTCGTTCCGCATGGCAAACTACGCGCTGTGGCCCTTCGGGCGCACCGTCGTGCAGAAGCCGTCCGCGGGCGTCGGGTCTGCCATCGGCAACGTCATCTGGTTCATCGTCGCCGGCTGGTGGCTCGCTCTCGGGCACATCCTGACCGCGATCGCCCAGGCGGTCACCATCATCGGCATCCCGCTGGCGATTGCGAACGTCAAGCTGGTACCCGTGTCGCTGTTCCCGCTCGGCAGCGAGATCGTCGACGTTGACGACCGCGCCCCCCGCCATTAGCGCCCCGAGTGCTCCAGCGCGCGCAGCACCGCCCGGTGCACCTGGCCGAACCGGGTGCTGTCGGTCGTCGCGAAGAGCGTCACGTTCTCCCCGCGCCAGCTCGCGCACAGCAGCATCGTGCGCGAGCCGCGGTCGCCGGCGCGCTCGGCGGAGCGGATGAGCACGCCGAACACGATCGGGCTGCCGAAGAGGTAGCCGTATACCACCCACGCCGGCACCAGGTCTCCGGCCGGGTGGTGCACGTCGATGACCACGGCCACGATCGCGCCCACGAACACGGCGCCGGCGACCCCCACCAGCAACCGCATCAGAAGGACGCCGAGCAGCCGGTCGGCGTGCAGCGGTCCCCGCTCGAGCCAGACGTCGTCGAGCTCGTCCAGCGGGTACACCCGCCCGTAGCTCTGGATTGTCGTTGAGTTGACGCGTAATGCGTCGTCGCGGTAGTAGATCGTCATCGCTGCCCCCTGCCAGGGAGTCTTTGACGGTAAGTGATCGCCGCAACTCGATAGGCTGCCACCGTCACGTCGAGGTGAGGAGAGGCGTCATGGGCGAGCTCGTACAGCTGGAGAAGGCGGACGGCATCGGCACGATCCGGCTCGACCGACCGCCGATGAACGCTCTCAACATCCAGGTCCAGGACGAGCTTCGCGAGGTGGCGCGGGAGGTCACCGCCGACGATGACGTGCGGGCCGTCGTCGTGTACGGCGGGAAGAAGGTCTTCGCGGCGGGCGCCGACATCAAGGAGATGTCCGCGATGGGGTACGTCCAGATGGTGGCCCGCGCCGCCGAGATCTCCAGCGCCATCACGGCCATCGCCACCATCCCGAAGCCGGTCGTCGCGGCCATTACCGGGTACGCGCTGGGCGGTGGCTGCGAGCTGGCCCTGGCCTGCGACTGGCGGGTCGCCGCGGCGGACGCGAAGCTGGGCCAGCCGGAGATCAAGCTCGGCATCATCCCGGGTGCCGGCGGCACGCAGCGGCTGACCCGGCTGGTCGGGCCGGCGAAGGCCAAGGACATCGTCATGTCCGGCCGGATGGTCGACGCCGGCGAGGCGCTGTCGATCGGCCTGGTCGACAAGGTGGTGCCGGCCGGCGAGGTGTACGAGGCCGCGGTGGCCTACGTCCGGCAGTACGTGGACGGCCCGGCGCACGCCTTGCGGGCCGCGAAGGTGGCCGTCGACACCGGCCTGGAGACCGACCTGACCTCTGCGCTGGCCCTGGAGACCCAGCTGTTCGCCGCGCTGTTCGCCACCGAGGACCGGGTCGAGGGCATGGCCGCGTTCGTGGAGAAGCGCAAGCCCGAGTTCAAGGGCCGCTGACCCCTGCCCTTCTCCGCGATCTTGGACACTTGTGCGAGCTACGGGTCGCACAAGTGTCCAAGATCCGCTGGAGGGGGCGGCCTAGACTCGCGCTATGTCTGCGGCAGGAGTACGTCTCGGGGTCGACTTCGGCACCTCCACCACGGTGGCGGTGCTGCGCTGGTCGGACGGGCGGGCCCGGCCGCTGCTCTTCGACGGCTCCCCGCTGCTGCCCTCCGCCGTGTACGCCGAGCCGACCGGCGGCGCCCTGGTCGTCGGGCGGGACGCGGTGCACAGCGCCCGCCTGGATCCGGGGCGCTTCGAGCCCAACCCGAAACGGCGTATCGACGATGGCGAGCTACTGCTCGGTGACCGGGAGGTGCCGCTGGTCGAGGCGGTGACCGCCGTGCTGGCCCGGGTCACCGAGGAGCTGCGCCGCACGGCCGGGGCCGCTGCGGTGGAGACGACCCTGACCTGCCCCGCCTCGTGGGGGGCGACCCGCCGGCTGGTCCTGGCCGACGCCGCCCTTGCCGCCGGCATGGGCCAGGTCCGGATGGTGGCCGAGCCGGTCGCCGCGGCCACGTACTTCACCCAGGTGCTCGGCCGGGAGGTGCCGATCGGGTCGGTGGTGGTCGTGTACGACTTCGGCGCCGGCACGATCGACGCCAGCGTGGTCGCGCGGACGTCCACCGGCTTCGAGGTGCTGGCCGTGGACGGCCGCGACGACATCGGCGGCCTCGACGTCGACGCCACCGTGGTCGACCTGGTCGGCAAGGTCTGCGCCGAGCGTGACGCCGAAGCCTGGGCGCGCCTGGTCAACCCGACGACGGTCGAGGAGCGGCGGGCCCGCCGGCTGCTGTGGGACGACGCCCGCTCGGCCAAGGAGCGCCTGTCCCGGCACCCGAGCGCCGAGCTCACCGTGCCGCTGCTCAACCTCGATGTGCACGTGACGCGGCAGGAGCTGGAGGAGCGGGTCCGGCCGATCCTCGACCAGACGGTACGGGTGACGCAGGGCGTGATGCGCTGGGCCAACCTGGCCGAGGGCCGGGTCGCCGGAGTGTTCCTGGTCGGCGGGTCGAGCCGGATCCCGCTGGTCGCCACGCTGCTGCACCGGGCGCTGGGGGAGGCGCCGGTCGCGATCGAGCAGCCGGAGCTGGTGGTGGCCGAGGGCAGCCTGCTGGCCGGGGCCGCCGCCCTGCCCGGGGCGGCCGGCGCCGCGCCGGGGCCGTCCACGTCGGAGTTCCCGGTCCGGCCGGTGTCCCCGGGGAGCCCGGCACCGGTCTCGGTGCCGCCGGCGGCCAGCGCCAGCCCGCCGGCGGCCAGCGCCAGCGCGCCGGCGGCCAGCGCCAGCCCGCCGGCCGCCAGCGTCAGTCCCTCGGCCGGCTACAACCCGTCCGGTATGGCCGCGCTGGCCGGTGCGCCCGGCATGATCTCCGCGGCACCCGGCTCCGCCGCCCCGGTGTCGCCGGGCGGCGATGCCCGCTCGGTCGGTCGAGTCGCGGTGCCGGGCAGTCCCGTCGCGAGCCGGTCGGTCGCGACGACCCGCCCGATGCCCCGCTACGACCCGCCGGCACCGCCGAGGCCGCCGACCTACCGCGCGGGTGCCGCCCAGCAGGGCGCCGGGCCGCCGGCCGCCGCCCCGACGGGCACCCCGGGCTACCCGCCCGCCGAGCCCCGTTCCGCTGGTGCCCCGGCGTACCGGCCGCCGCGCCGGGGCGGTGGGGCCGGGCGGGCGGTCCGCGTGTTGGTGATGATCCTGATCCTGCTCGCCGTTCCGGTCGTGTCCGCGTACGTGGCCTACAAGGTGACGGTGAACGAGGGTCTTCTCCCGCTCGGAATCTGAGTATGAGGAAACTTCACGTTTTCCGTACCGGGAGGTAGCCTGCACCGACGGCACGCGAGGAGGAGGATCGGGCGGATGACCGAGCAGTACGAAGGCCACGGCGGGGACCTCGCCCTCGAAGCGCTGCGCGCGTTCGGCGTCACCGAGATGTTCACGCTCTCCGGCGCGCACGTGTTTCCGCTGTACGACGCGGCACAGCGGGCCGGGGTGCGGCTGCTGGACGTGCGCCACGAGCAGTCGGCCGTGTTCGCAGCGGAGGCGGTCGCCAAGCTCCAGCGCCGGGCTTCACTCGCGGTGCTGACCGCCGGCCCCGGCGTCACCAATGGCATCTCAGGGCTGACCAGCGCGTACTTCAACGGTTCGCCGGTCGTCGTGATCGGTGGCCGGGCACCGCAGTTCCGCTGGGGCGCCGGCAGCCTCCAGGAGATGGACCACCTGCCGCTGGTGCGGCCGGTCACCAAGTATGCCGAGACGATCTTCGCCACCGAGGACATCCCGGCGAAGGTGCGCGAGGCGGTCACCGCGGCGCTGACCACCCACCGCGGCCCGGTCTTCCTCGACCTACCAATGGAGGTGGTCTTCTCCCGCGCCGAGGTGACGCTGCCCGGCGCCCCGCAGATCCCGGTGACCGAGCCGGACCCGGACGAGGTGACCCGGGCCGCCGCGCTGCTCGCCGCGGCCCAGAAGCCGGTCATCATCGCCGGCTCCGACGTCTACGCCGGGGACGCCGTCGCCGCGCTGCGCGAGGCGGCCGAGACCCTCACCGTGCCCGTCTTCACCAACGGCATGGGTCGCGGAGCGCTACCCCCGGAGCACCCGCTCGCGTTCGCCAAGTCCCGCCGCGTCGCCCTGTCCGGTGCCGACGTGGTGTGCGTCGTCGGCACCCCCCTGGACTTCCGGCTCGGCTTCGGCGACTTCGGCGGCGCTCAGGTCGTACACATCGTGGATGCCGAGTCACAGCGGGCCTCGCACGTGGCGACGGCGGCCGCGCCGGTCGGAGATCTCCGGCTGGTCCTGTCCGGGCTGGCCGGATATGGCGGCACCCGGGCCGACCACGACGAGTGGGTCGAGGGTCTGCGCACCGCCGAGGACGCTGCCAAGGCCATGGAGGTCGACGCGCTCGAGGCCGACACCGACCCGATCAAGCCCAGCCGCGTCTACGGCGAACTGCGCAAGGTGCTCGACCGGGACGCAGTCACGATCGGTGACGGTGGCGACTTCGTGTCGTACGCGGGCAAGTACCTGGAGCCCGCCCAGCCGGGCACCTGGCTCGACCCCGGCCCCTACGGCTGCCTGGGCACCGGCATGGGATACGCGATGGGCGCCCGGCTGACCTACCCCGACCGGCAGGTCTGCGTGCTGATGGGCGATGGCGCCGCCGGCTTCTCGCTGATGGACGCGGAGTCGCTCGTCCGGCAGGAGCTTCCGGTGGTGATCGTGGTCGGCAACAACGGCATCTGGGGCCTGGAAAAGCACCCGATGAAGATGATGTACGGCTACGACGTCGCCGCGGACCTCCAGCCGGGCCTGCGCTACGACGACGTGGTGCGTGCGCTGGGCGGGGCGGGGGAGACCGTGGAGAAGGCGGGAGAGATCGGCCCGGCGCTGCGGCGTGCGTTCGACGCCGGCGTGCCGTACCTCGTGAACGTGCTCACCGACCCGGAGGACGCCTACCCGCGCTCGTCGAACCTGGCGTAACGGGGGCCGCTGATCGTCACGCTGTGTTCACATTTGCGCCGCATCGGGGTGTTCAACTTGACCGGGCATCCGACGGGGTGAAAGAGGGCTTTACGTGACACGCTGGCAGCTCGCCTGCCTGGACATGACGGGCACCACGGTGCATGACGACGGCCTGGTCGACCAGGCGTTCACCGTCGCGGTGGCAGGCCAGGGCGTGGTGCCGGGGACGGCCGAGTACGAGCGGATGCGTGCGGTAGTCCACAAGACCCAGGGGCAGAGCAAGATCGAGATCTTCCGGCTGTTGCTGGGCGGGGACGAGCAGCGGGCCCGAGCCGCCAACGAGACGTTCGAGGAGGCGTACGGCCTGCTGGTCGACGAGGGTGCCGTCACGCCGGTCCCGGGCGCGGCCGAGGCGATCACGGCGTTGCGCGGGGCCGGGGTGAAGGTGGCACTGACCACCGGGTTCGCCCGCGGCACGCAGGACGCGATCATCGACGCGATCGGCTGGCACGGCTTGGTCGACCTGACGCTGTCCCCGGCCGAGGCCGGGCGCGGCCGGCCCTACCCCGACCTGGTCCTCGTCGCGGCGCTGCGCCTCGGCGTCGACGACGTGCGGCAGATCGCCGTCGTCGGGGACACGCCGCTGGACATGATCGCCGGCTGCCGCGCGGGCGCCGGCCTCGTCGCCGGGGTGCTGACGGGCGCGGGAGACCGGCCGGCGCTGGTGGCCGCCGGCGCCACCCACGTCATCGGGTCGGTGGGTGAGCTGCCCCGGCTGCTCGAGGTCGAGCGGCCGGTGCCGTCACTTCGCTGAGCCGTCGTCGTCGCGGCGCGGCTCGTCCTCCCGACGGCGCAGGTCCTCCTCCCATCGGCGCAGCAGCTCCTCGTCGTCGCGCTTGGCGCGCGTGCCGAGGTCGCGCAGGAACTCGGGATCGTCGTCGGGTGCCAGCGGCCGGCGGGGCCGGGACGCCGCGGGGAAGCCGTTGCCGGGGAGCCAGGAGGCGCGGCGGGCGGCGGGATCGCGCTGCGGGCGCCCGGCCAGGAGCCAGGCGATGGCGCCGAGCGGCGAGAACAGCAGAATGATGAAGACCCAGACCACCCTTGGCAAGGCGCGGATCTCGTGCTCGTCGGTGGAGAGGCAGTCGATGAGGGCGAAGACCATCAATGCCAGGTCGGCGAGGGCGAACAGAAGGAACAGACGGCCCATGCGTTTATCATCGCGCAGACATCACGCCATGCGTAGTACCACCGCGAGGGCGCCGAGAAGCGCGAACCCGACGGTGAGGCACGCCAGGACCGCGGCGGTCGGTCCGGCGGTCGGCGGACCCGGCCGGAGCACCGCGGCCATCCGACGCTGGCTGACAACGACCACGGCCAGCCACAGCAGCACGGCGAGGGCGGTGACCGGGACGCCGAAGCCAGCCAGCCGCGCGGTCAGCACCGTGACGACGGTCGTGGCGAGGACCGTGCGCTGCCAGGCGAGCCGGGTGCGTTCCGGCTGGCTGCCGGTGTCCGTCCTCACCCTCCCACCGCACCCGTCAGCACGACGGCCACCAGCGCTCCCGCGCCGAACGCCACCACCAGCGCGAGTATCGCCGGAAACCGTGACCGGGGCAGTTCGCTGTCCTGCCGGATAGCCCGCTCGCAGCGTGCCCAGTGATCCACCGAGCGCACCGCGACCGCGCCGCCCAGGCCGAGCAGGCCCACGGCGAGGGCGTCGCGCACGACGCTGGGAGACAGGAACTGGGCCACGGCCAGGCCGCCGCCGATCAGCGCGAGGCCGGTGCGCAGCCAGGCCAGGAACGTCCGCTCGTTGGCCAGCGAGAACCGGTAGTCGGGCCGGTCGCCGACCGCATAGTTGGCGGACGGGTCGAACCAGTCGCGAAGGGTGCTCCACACACCCGGATTATCGGCTCAGACGGTCCACAGGGCCCGCACGCGCAGGCGTACGCACTCCTCGCGCGGCAGGCCGCAGGTGCACCGCGGATCGTCCGGCTTGAGATCATGCATGACCGCCGGCGCCGGCGCCCAACCTGACATTTCTGACCCCTGCTCCATGGTGCCTCCTCTTCACAGCACGGTGAGCCGAGTCACCCCGGTTCAACGGCGACGGAAATTTACTGACGGGTAACATCGGCGGTGAGTCACACCGCCCGGGGTCCGAGCCATGGACCCGCGAACCGACCCGTAACGTGTGGCGCGGGGACGAACGCTCGTTTGAGCCAGGAGGACGTCGGAGAACGATGAAGATCGTCGTACTCGTCAAGCAGGTGCCGGACTCCGGTGCGGAGCGCAACCTGCGCAGTGACGACAACACCGTCGACCGTGGGTCGGCCAACAACGTGATCAACGAGATGGACGAGTACGCCATCGAGGAGGCCCTGCAGGTGCAGGCCGCGCACGGCGGCGAGGTCGTTGTGCTCACGATGGGTCCGGACCGCGCCACCGAGTCCATCCGCAAGGCGCTGTCGATGGGGCCGGACTCGGCCGTGCACATCGTCGACGACGCCCTGCACGGCTCGTGCGCCGTGGCGACCTCGAAGGTGCTTGCCGCCGCGCTCTCCGAACTCCAGCCCGATCTGGTGATCTGCGGCGCCGAGTCGACCGACGGCCGCGTGCAGGTGATGCCGCACATGATCGCCGAGCGCCTCGGCATCGCCGCCCTCACCGGCGCCCGCAAGCTCACCGTCGACGGCTCGACGCTCACCATCGAGCGGCAGACCGAGGAAGGGTACGAGGTCGTCACGGCTTCGACCCCGGCCGTCGTCAGCGTGTGGGACACGATCAACGAGCCGCGGTACCCGTCGTTCAAGGGCATCATGGCCGCCAAGAAGAAGCCGGTGGCGTCGAAGTCCCTCGCGGACCTGGGCGTCGCCGCGTCCGAGGTCGGGTTCGACGGTGCGACCAGCACCGTGCTCGAGCACAGCAAGCGCCCGCCCCGCCAGGCCGGCAACCGGATCGAAGACTCCGGAGACGGCGGCGCCAAGCTGGTCGAGTTCCTGGCATCCGAGAAGTTCGTCTGAAAGGGCTTGGAAGATGGCTGAAGTACTCGTCGTCGTCGAGGCCACCCAGGCGTTCGGCGTCAAGAAGGTCACCCTCGAGCTGCTGACCATCGCCCGCGAGCTGGGCTCGCCGTCCGCGGTGGTGCTCGGTGGCGAGGGTGCGGCCGCCGCGTTCGCCGACAAGCTCGGGGAGTACGGCGCGGAGAAGATCTACGCGGCCGAGGGCGCGGAGATCGACGGCTACCTGGTCGCCCCCAAGGCGACCGTGCTGGCGGACCTGGTGCGGTCGGTGTCACCGGCCGCCGTGCTGCTCGCCTCCACCCAGGAGGGCAAGGAGATCGCGGCGCGGCTCGCGGTCAAGCTCGACAACGGCATCCTCACCGACGCGGTCGCGCTGTCCTCTGACGGCGTCGCCACCCAGGTCGTCTTCGCCGGCTCGACCATCGTGAAGTCGAAGGTGACGAAGGGGATCCCGCTGGTCACCCTGCGGCCCAACTCGGTGACGCCGACCCCGGCGCCGGCTTCGCCCGCCGTCGAGAGCCTGACCGTCCAGGCCGGCGAGAAGGACAAGCTGGCCCAGGTCGTCAACCGGGTCGCCGAGCAGAAGGGCTCCCGCCCCGAGCTCACCGAGGCGTCGATCGTGGTCTCCGGTGGCCGCGGCGTCGGCAGCGGTGACAACTTCAAGCTGGTCGAGGAGATGGCCGACCTGCTCGGCGCCGCCGTGGGCGCGTCCCGCGCGGCCGTCGACTCCGGCTTCTACCCGCACCAGTTCCAGGTCGGCCAGACCGGAAAGACGGTGTCGCCGCAGCTCTACGTGGCAGTGGGCATCTCGGGTGCGATCCAGCACCGTGCCGGCATGCAGACCTCGAAGACCATCGTCGCGGTCAACAAGGACGAAGAGGCGCCGATCTTCGAGCTGACCGACTTCGGCGTGGTGGGCGACCTGTTCAAGGTCGTACCGCAGGCGATCGAGGAGATCCGCAAGCGCAAGGGCTGAGGTTCTCGCCCCTTCCGCTGAGTAGGGCGCCCTTATCACTGTGCAGACGGTGATAGGGGCGCCCTACTCACGCAAAGGGGCGACTTTCAGGTCGTCAGCGAGCCCCGGAGCATGCTGCGGCCGGAGTGCGCCGGGCGTCGCGCAGGCGCGCGGGTTGGCCGCGAGCCCGCCGGTATCCGTCTCGCTACCAGCCGTGCCCGTTCAGGACGGCGCGTCACCGACGGCCGCAGCCGATGTCGCGCCGGTCCGGCTGATGATCCCTACGCTGGGCGTGAACGCGGGAGTGGTGCCGGTCGGGGTCACCGGCGACGAGGCCGCGATTCCCGCCGACCCGGCGCTGGTGGGCTGGTACCGGTTCGGGCCGGGGATCGACGCGGGCGCGGGCTCCACCGTGCTGACCGGGCACGTGGACACCGCCGACCGCGGCCGCGGAGCGCTGTTCCGGCTGCGTGAGCTGGCCCCGGGTGCCCGGGTCGAGCTGTGCGGTCCGGACGGGCGTGCGCGCGGGTACCGGGTGGTGGCCCGCGAGGAGTACCCGAAGAGAGCGGTCCCGTTCGCCCGCTACTTCGCCCGCGACGGCGCGCCCCGGCTGACCCTGATCACCTGCGGCGGCCCCTTCGACAGCAACGCCCGCCACTACCGCGACAACGTCGTGGTCACCGCGGAGCCGGTCGGGTAAGGAGGGTCCCCCTCATAAGCGCTTTATGCGGTAAAGGGGGGACCCTCCTTACAAGCGGCTCGCCTCTCACGGCGGATAGGCTGGAGCCTGATGGTCTACCTCGATCACGCCGCCACCACCCCCATGCTCCCCGAGGCGCTGGAGGCCTACGTTGCGACCGCGCGGGAGCTGGGCAACGCGTCCGCACTGCACGCGCCCGGTCGCTATGCCCGCCGGCGCGCCGAGGAGTCGCGCGAGCGCGTCGCCGCCGCGCTCGGCGCCCGACCCTCCGAGGTGATCTTCACCAGTGGCGGGACCGAGAGCGACAACCTGGCGGTCAAGGGGATCTTCTGGGCCCGGCGGTCGGAGGACTCCGCGCGTACCCATGTGATCGCCTCGTCCGTGGAGCACCACGCCGTGGTGGACGCGGTCGAGTGGCTGGTCCGGCACGAGGGCGCGACGGTGAGCTGGCTGCCGACCGATGAGATGGGCCGGGTGGACGTGGCGGCCCTGGGGGCGGCCCTGGACCGGCACGGCGACCAGGTCGCACTGGTAACCGCGATGTGGGCCAACAACGAGGTGGGCACCGTGCAGCCGGTGTGCGAGCTGGCCAAGCTCTGCGCCGAGCACCGGGTGCCGCTGCACACCGACGCCATCCAGGCCGTGGGCCAGGTGCCGGTCGACTTCGCTGCCAGCGGCGCGGCGGCGTTGGCGGTGACCGGGCACAAGCTGGGCGGCCCGATCGGGGTCGGCGCGCTCGTGCTCGGCCGCGAGGTGGCCTGCACCCCCCTGCTGCACGGCGGTGGCCAGGAGCGGGACGTGCGCTCCGGCACGCTCGACGTTCCCGGCATCGTGGCGTTCGCCACGGCGGTGGAGGTGGCGATACGCGGGCGCGCCGAATACGCGGCCCGGGTGGGTGCCGTCCGCGACGCGCTGGTCGCCGGGGTACGCGAGGCGGTGCCCGGTGCGGTCCTCAACGGTGACCCGGTCGACCGGCTGCCCGGCAACGCGCACTTCTCGTTCCCCGGCTGCGAGGGCGACGCGCTGTTGCTGCTGCTGGACGCCCAGGAGATCGCCTGCTCGACCGGCTCGGCGTGCTCGGCGGGTGTCGCGCAGCCCTCGCACGTGCTGCTGGCGATGGGCGCCGATGACGACCGGGCGCGCTCGTCGCTGCGGTTCAGCCTGGGGCACACATCCACGATGGCCGACGTGGAGGCGCTGGTGGCGGCGCTTCCCGCGGCGGTCGAGCGGGCCCGCCGGGCCGGTGCGGTGCGGCGGGCCGGGTAATCTCGGTACCCGTGAAGGTTCTCGCGGCGATGTCGGGTGGGGTCGACTCGGCGGTGGCGGCTGCCCGGGCGGCCGAGGCCGGTTACGACGTCACCGGCGTCCACCTGGCGCTGTCGCGTAACCCGCAGACCTACCGGTCGGGGGCGCGGGGCTGCTGCACGCTCGAGGACGCCCGCGACGCGCGCCGCGCCGCCGACGTGATCGCCATCCCGTTCTATGTCTGGGACATGGCCGACCGCTTCCACGAGGACGTGGTGGACGACTTCGTGGCCGAGTACGCAGCCGGTCGCACACCCAACCCGTGCCTGCGCTGCAACGAGAAGATCAAGTTCGCCGCGGTGCTGGACCGGGCGCTCGCCCTGGGGTTCGACGCGGTGGTCACCGGTCACCACGCGCGGCTGGGCGCCGACGGGCTGCTGCGCCGGTCGGTCGACCTCGGCAAGGACCAGTCCTACGTGCTCGCCGTGCTCACCCGTGCGCAGCTGGACCATTCGATCTTCCCGTTGGGTTCGTCGACGAAGGCCGCTGTGCGCGAGGAGGCCGCCGCGCGCGGACTCGCCGTGGCCGACAAGCCGGACAGCCACGACATCTGTTTCATCGCCGACGGGGACACCCGCGGGTTCCTGGCGTCCCGGCTCGGCGCGTCGCCCGGCGAGATCGTGGACGCGGCGACCGGCGAGGTCCTCGGCAGCCACGAGGGGGCGTACGCCTACACCGTCGGCCAGCGGCGCGGCCTCGACCTGCGCCGCCCCGCCGCGGACGGCCGGCCCCGGTACGTGCTGTCGATCACTCCGGTGACCAACACCGTCGAGGTGGGGCCGGCCGAGGCGCTCGACGTGTCCGCGGTCTCCGGAGCGCGTACGGTGTGGACCGTGGACGAGCCGCCCGATGACGGCCTCGACTGCGAGGTCCAGTTGCGGGCGCACGGCTCCCCGATACCGGCGACCGTTTCCGTGACCGCCGACGGGCTGACCGCCACGCTCCACAGGCCGGCGCGCGGGGTCGCGGCGGGCCAGGCGGTGGTCGTCTACCGGCCCGACCCGGCCGGCGACGTCGTGCTGGGCTCCGCGACGATCACCGCGACGGACCGGGCGGTCACCGCCGCCTGACCGGCCGTGGGTGCCGGCGCCGTTGCCCGTCGCCGCGGCCGGTAACGTGCGAGGACGTGACCACCTCCTGGCCGTGGCCGGCCGGCGCGGCAACGGGCATCGGCTCGCTGCCCGGCACCGACATCGTCGAAGCCGTCCGCGTCGTGCTCGGCGAGCTGCCCGACTTCCCGCACCTGCCCGAGCTGCCGGCCCGCGGCCCGGGCGCCGATCTCATCGGTCGCGCTGCCGCCCTGCTGGTCGAGCTGCCGGTGGAGCTCTACGCCAACCGCTGGCGGGCCGCGGGCCGCCCGGGTCGTGACCTGCGGGTCGCCCGGGACATGTTGGAGCGCGACCTGGACGCGGTGACCGAGCAGGCGGGGGAGTACGCCGGAGCGTTCAAGGTGCAGGTCGCCGGCCCGTACACGCTGGCCGCGGGCATCGAGCTGCCGGCCGGCGGGAAGCTGCTGCGCGACCCCGGAGCGGTCCGCGACCTGGTGGCGTCGCTGGCCGAGGGGGTGCGCGGGCACGTTCTCGACGTCGGCCGCCGCCTGCCGGGCGCGCAGGTCGTGCTGCAGGTCGACGAGCCGTCGCTGCCGGCGGTGCTGGCCGGGCACATCCCGACCGAGAGCGGCCTGGGCACGCTGCGGCGGGTCGAGCCCTCGGAGGCGCGCGCTGCGCTGGCGTCGATCGTGGCGGCGGCCGGCGTACCGGTGGTCGTGCACGGCTGCGCCGAGGACGTGCCGCTGGAGCTGATCCGGGGCGCGGGCGCCGCGGGCGTCTCGCTCGACCTCGGGCTGGTGAAGGACCTGGACCCGCTCGGCGAGGCCATCGACGCCGGCATCGGGCTCATCGCGGGCGCCGTGGACACCCGGGTGCCGTCGGCGCCTTCCTCCGCGGAGGTGGCTTCCCGGGTACGCGACGTCTGGGCCCGGCTGGGCTTCCCGGCGGCCCGGCTGCCGGCCCAGGTGGTCGTCGCCCCGGCGTGCGGACTGGCCGGGCTGACGTGGGCGCAGGCGCGCGCGGTGCTCGCCGCCTGCCGGGACGCCGGGCGGCGCCTGCGCGAGGACTGAGTTTTCTGTCAGCCCTCCGATCGTCGCGTCATGAGCAGGAGGCACGGGTGAACGACGACATCGGCGAGGTCATGGAGGCCGCGACGGCCGCGCAGGAGGCGGCGGCCGGTGGCGAGCCCACCCCCGAGGCGCGCGAGCGGCACGCCGACCTGACCCGGGAGCTGGACGAGCATCAGTACCGCTACTACGTGCTCCAGTCGCCGTCGGTCGACGACTACATCTACGACCAGCTCATGCGCGAGCTGGAGGCGATCGAGGAGCGGTACCCGTCGCTGCGCACCCCGGAGTCGCCCAGCCAGCGGGTGGGCGGCACCTACTCGACGCTGTTCAGCCCGGTCACCCACATCGAACGCATGCTCAGCCTGGACAACGCGTTCGACGACGAGGAGCTGTCGGCGTGGGCCGAGCGGGTCGAGCGCGACGCCGGCGGCCCGGTGCGCTACCTCTGCGAGCCGAAGGTGGACGGCCTGGCCATCGACCTCGTCTACGAGCAGGGTCGACTGGTGGGCGCCGCGACGCGCGGTGACGGGCGGGTCGGCGAGGACGTCACGCTCAACGTGCGCACCATCAGGCAGGTGCCCGAGCGGCTGGCCGGCGATGACGTGCCCGAGCTGCTGGAGGTGCGCGGGGAGGTCTACTTCCCGATCCAGGCGTTCGCCGACCTCAACGCGGCCCTGGTGGCGGCAGGGGAGCGGCCGTTCGCCAACCCGCGCAACGCCGCCTCCGGTTCGCTGCGCCAGAAGGATCCGCGGATCACGGCGAGCCGGCCGCTGCACATGGTGGTGCACGGCATCGGCGCCCGGCGCGGCTTCGACCCGCCGACGCAGTCGGAGGCGTACGAGTCGCTCAAGGCCTGGGGGCTGCCGACGAGCACCCGGTGGCGGGCCGTCCCGGACATGGCGGGCGTGCGCGGCTACATCGACTACTACGCCGAGCACCGTCACGAGGTCGAGCACGAGATCGACGGTGTTGTGGTCAAGGTTGACCAGGTGCCGGTGCAGCGACGGCTGGGCGCCACCAGTAAGGCGCCCCGCTGGGCGATCGCGTTCAAGTACCCGCCGGAGGAGGCGATGACGCGGCTGGTCGACATCCGCGTCAACGTCGGCCGCACCGGGCGGGTCACGCCATACGCGGTGCTCGAGCCGGTCTTCGTCGCTGGTGTCACGGTGACCACCGCGACCCTGCACAACGCCCACGAGGTCGAGCGCAAGGGCGTCCAGATCGGCGACACGGTCGTGATCCGCCGGGCCGGCGAGGTCATCCCCGAGGTGCTCGGGCCGGTCGCCGACAAGCGCGACGGCAGCGAGTACCCGTTCGTCATGCCCACGCACTGCCCCGAGTGCGGCTCGCCGCTGGCGCCGGCCAAGGAGGGCGACGTCGACATCCGCTGTCCCAACAGCCGCACCTGCCCGGCGCAACTGCGTGAGCGGGTGTTCCACATCGCCGGCCGCGGCGCGTTCGACATCGAGGTCCTGGGCTACAAGGCGGCGGTCGCGCTGCTGGAGTCGAAGGTGATCACCGACGAGGGCGACCTGTTCAGCATCGACGCGGAGAAGCTCGCCTGGTCGCCGTTCTTCGTCAACAAGAACGGCTCGCTCGGCAGCAACGCGCAGCGGCTGCTGGCCAACCTGGAGGAGGCCAAGGACCGTCCGCTGTGGAGGGTGCTGGTCGCGCTGTCGATCCGCCATGTCGGGCCGACCGCCGCGCAGGCGCTGGCCAACGCGTTCGGCTCGATCGACGCGATCGAGGCGGCTCCCGTGGACGAGCTTGCCGCGGTCGAAGGGGTGGGGCCGACGATCGCCGAGTCGGTCAAGGAGTGGTTCACCGTCGACTGGCACCGGGAGGTCGTGGCGAAGTGGCGGGCCGCCGGGGTCCGGATGGCCGAGGAGCGGGTGGCCGCCGGCCCACGACCGCTCGAAGGGGTGACCGTGGTGATCACCGGCTCCCTGCCGACGTTTTCGCGCGACGAGGCGACCGAGGAGCTCGCCTCCCGGGGCGGCAAGGTCACCGGCTCGGTTTCCAAGAAGACCCACTTCGTCGTGGTCGGGGAGGCACCCGGCTCGAAGTACGACAAGGCTGTCAGCCTCAAGGTGCCGATCCTCGACGAGGACGGGCTGCGGGTGCTGCTCGCCGAGGGTCCGGACGCCGCCCGCGCGGCCGCCCAGCAGCCCGACGAGTAGCCCAACTCCGGGCGACATGGCACACCGTGCGTAGCCGGGGACCGGTCGCCAAATAGACTCGCGGGGTCCGGACTATCCCGACCCGAGAAGGGGCCACGCGATGGCTGCCATTTCCCGCGAGGAGGTCGCGCACCTGGCGCGTCTCGCGCGGCTCGCCGTGACCGATACGGAGCTGGACACGTTCGCCGGGCAGCTCGACGTGATCCTCCAGTCCGTCGCGCGGGTCGGTGAGGTGGCCGCCGCCGACATCCCGCCGACGTCGCACTCGGTGCCGCTGACCAACGTGCTGCGCGACGACGTTGTGGTGCCGGGCCTGACCCAGGACGAGGCGCTCTCCGGCGCGCCGGACACCGAGGGCGGCCGGTTCCGCGTACCGCGGATTCTGGACGAGGAGGTCTGACCATGGCGGACGTGACGAGGACGACCGCTGCGGAGCTGGGTCGGGCGATCGCGGCGGGTGAGGTCTCCGCCGAGGAGGTCACGCAGGCCCACCTCGACCGCATCAGCGAGGTCGACGAGAAGGTCCACGCGTTCCTGCACGTCGACACCGTGGGCGCGCTCGCCGCCGCCCGCGCGGTCGACGAGGCGCGGGCGCGCGGCGACGAGCTGGGCCCGCTGGCCGGCGTCCCGATCGCCGTGAAGGACGTCATCGCGACGAGGGGCGTGCCCACCACCTGCGCCTCCAGGATCCTGGAGGGGTGGCGGCCGCCCTACGACGCCACCATCGTCGAGCGGCTGCGCGCCGCGGGTCTGGTCATGCTCGGCAAGACCAACATGGACGAGTTCGCGATGGGCTCCTCGACGGAGTACTCGGCGTACGGTCCGACCTACAACCCGTGGGACCTGGAGCGCATCCCCGGCGGTTCGGGCGGTGGCTCGGCGGCGGCGGTGGCCGCGTTCGAGGCGCCGCTGGCCATCGGCACCGACACCGGCGGCTCGATCCGCCAGCCCGGTGCGGTCACCGGCACGGTCGGGTCCAAGCCCACCTACGGCGGCACCTCCCGATATGGGCTGGTCGCGTTCTCGTCGTCGCTGGACACGCCGGGCCCGGTGTCGCGCAACGTCCTCGACGCCGCGCTCCTGCACCAAGTGATCGGCGGGCACGACCCGCGCGACTCGACGTCGATTCCGCAGCCGGTCCCGGACGTGGTCGCCGCGGCCCGGCTGGGCGCGACGGGTGACCTGTCCGGCGTGCGGCTGGGCGTCGTCAAGGAGTTCTCCGGCGAGGGCGCCGAGCCCGGTGTCGCGGCGGCCGTGCGTGAGTCCATCGAGGCCCTGGTCAAGCTCGGCGCCGAGGTGGTCGAGGTCTCCTGCCCGCACTTCGTGTACGCGCTGCCGGCGTACTACCTGATCGCGCCGAGTGAGGCGTCGTCCAACCTGGCCCGCTTCGACGGCGTGCGCTACGGGTTGCGCGTCGGCGACGACGGCCGGCACTCCCTCGAAGAGGTCATGTCGCTCACGCGGGAGGCCGGCTTCGGGCCGGAGGTGAAGCGCCGCATCATCCTCGGCACCTACGCGCTGTCTGCGGGCTACTACGACGCCTACTACGGCCAGGCGCAGAAGGTGCGCACGCTGATCACCCGCGACTTCGCCGCCGCGTTCGAGCAGGTGGACGTCCTGGTCGCGCCGACCACGCCGTTCGTGGCATTCCCGTTCGGGTCGCGCACGTCCGACCCGTACCAGATGTACCTGGCCGACCTGTACACGATCCCGTCGAACCTCTACGGTGGCCCGGCGATCTCGGTGCCGGCCGGCCTGTCGGAGGGTCTGCCGGTCGGCCTGCAGGTGATGGCCCCGACCATGGCCGACGACCGCATGTACCGCGTCGCCGCCGCCCTGGAAACGGTCATCCCCCCACTCACCCCACCGGAGTTGTAACCCAGCTCTACGGCCGCCGCCGGTGGCCGTCGTCGAGGCGGGCGATCAGCTTGCGGGTCGGCCCGTCGACGCCGAGCACATCCCGCCAGCGGTCACAAGTCCGGCCGCGACAGTGTGGCGCTGGTCGAGGGCGATGACGGCGTGGAACTCGCGGGTTTCATGGTGGAGTCGGGGATGTCCTGGTGCGCGCCAGGACACCCCCAACCCGACCGGTGTCGCCCCCCAGCTCCACCCGGTCATCCCCCCACAGGCCCGGCACGTGGCATGCCCCGCCCCACCGGGCGCGTGCCGGGCCCCGCCCACGTCCTCCTCACACCGCAGCCACCGCGTAGTGGAAGACGTTGCGCATCAGGTACGAGCCGTCGTGCCGGCGGTACGGCTCGATCGACTCGCCCACCGCCGCGGCGACGGTGTCCTCGCCGGAGTGCCCGATGGCGCGTACCGCGCTGGCGCCCGAGAGCAGGCCCCGCACTGCCGTCTCCAGGTCCGGGTAGTACCAGGGGCAGGTCACGATGCGGCGCTCGGCCGGCTCGATCCCGGCGCCCTCGAACAGCCGGGTCAGGCCGGCGGGGCCGGCCAGCGCGAACGGGTGGGTGACGGGCTCGGGCAGCAGCCGGGCGAGCGCGGCGAAGTACCCAGCCGCCTCGCACTCGTCGGCCGTCCCCCAGAGCATGGCGACCACCTTGCCGCCGGGCCGGACCACCCGCGCCGCCTCGGCCAGCGCGCGGCCCGGATCGGCCGCGTACGGGAAGCTGTTGACCCCGCTGACCACGGAGAAGCTGGAGTCGGCGTAGGGCAGGTACTCCATCTCGCCGACCCGGAAGGCGCCGCTCGCCACACGCCGCTCCGCGATGTCGATCAGCTCGGGTGCGGCGTCCACCCCGGCGACCCGCGCTCCGCAGGCGGCGGCGAGGCTGGCGAAGCCACCCGAGCCGCAGCCGACATCGAGCAGTGTCCGGCCGTGCCAGGGGCCCAGCTCGTCGAGGATCGCCTCGTAGACCGGGCGGACCGCCCACTCCTGGATCGCGGCCCAGTCGTCGGCCCGCGCCCCCCACAGTTGTCCCTGAACGGTTGCCGTACCCATGCCGGAAATCCTGGTCAACCGGGCTGCCCCGGGCATCATGCGTTATCGGTATTCCGGTCGACAATCTTGGACGGGTGGCCCGGTCGACGTAGGTATCGCCGGCCGACAGAATGGCGGGATGGCACGGGTGGCCGCGACGGCCTTCGTCGGCCGGACGGCGGAGCTGGCACGGTTGGCGGAGTGCCTGGCGCAGGTCAGGGCCGGCGAGCCGGCGCCGCTCGCGCTGCTCCTCGGCGAGGCCGGTGTGGGTAAGACCCGCTGCCTGCAGGTCTTCCTCGACCGGGCGCGCGATCACGGCGCGACCGTGCTGCTCGGCGGCTGCCCGCCCCTGTCGGGCACCGAGTTGCCCTACGCTCCGGTGGCCGAGGCGCTGCGTGGCCTGCGGCGCGTGGTCGGCGCGGAGCGGCTGAGCGGCTGGCTGGGCGGCCACGACGAGGTGCTGGCGCGGCTCGTCCCCGAGCTGGCGAGCGGCGCGGGACCGGCGCCGGACGCCGCACCCGCGCAGCTCTTCGCGGCGCTGCTGGGCATGTTCGACCTGATGATCGCCGACGGCCCGGTCGTGCTCGCGGTCGAGGACGTGCACTGGGCCGACCGGTCCACCCGCGACCTGCTGGCGCTGCTGGTGCGCGCGCTCGCCGACCGCCCCCTGTTGACCGTGCTTACGTGCCGCAGCGACGAGCTGCCGCCGGCGCACCCCGTGCTGGCGTGGCTGGCCGACCTGGGCCGCGCCCGGCCCGCGGAGCGGCTGGAGCTGGGCCGGCTGCGCCCGGACGAGCTCGACGCGCTGCTGTCCAGCGTGCTCGGCGCGCCGCCGGAGCCGCGGCTGGCCGGCCGGATCTACGCGCGCTCGGAGGGCAACCCGTTCTTCGCCGAGGAGCTGCTGGCCGTCCATCCGGTCGGCGGCGGGCTCCCGGCGACGGTCGCCGACGCGGTGCTGTGCCGGGTCGGGGTGCTCCCCGAGGCGGCCCGCTGGCTGGTACGCACTGCGGCCGTCGCCGCCGGGTCCGGCCCGGAGGTGCCGCACGAGCTGCTCGCCGGCGTCCTGGACTGGCCGGACGGCCAGCTGCTGCCTGCGGTACGCGCGGCCGTCGCCGCACACATGCTCATGAGCAGGGACCGGGGGTACGTGTTCCGCCACGCCCTCACACGGGAGGCGGTGGAGAGCGAGCTGCTGCCGGTGGAGTGCGCCCGGCTGCACGCGCGGGTGGCCGAGGTGCTGGAAGGGCTGGCCGCACCCGGTGACCCGGTCGCGGCGGCGCGCCTGGCGTACCACTGGCACGCCGCCGGTGACCGGCCCCGCGCGCTCGTCGCGGCGGTGGCGGCGGGTAAGGCCGCGGCGGGCGCCTTCGCGTTCCACGTGGCCGCGCAGCTGTTCGACCGGGCCATCGAGCTGTGGCCGCAGGTCCCCGACGCCGCCGCCGTGGCGGGCATCGACGAGGCGGGGGTGTACGAGCAGGCCGCGGAGGCGATCTACCTGGCCCTGCACCACGGCCGGGCCGAGGAGCTGGCGCGGGCCGCGCTCGAGCGCATCGACGAGGCCGCCCATCCGGAGCGGACCGCCCGGCTGCATCTGTTGGCCGGCACCGCGCGCTGGGCGTCCAACGCGGACTCCGGTGGCGCTCTCGACGAGGCGCAGCGGGCCGGCGCGCTGGTGCCGGAGGATTCGCCGGTGCACGCCGAGGCGCTCGCGGCACAGGCCCGGTTCCTGATGCTCCTCGACCGGCACGTCGAAGCCGCGCCCGTCGCCGAGCGGGCCGTCGCGCTGGGCGAGGCGACCGGCGCGGGCTTCGCGCGGGCGAGCGCGCTGGTCACCCTGGGCGTCTGCTACGACAACCTGGGCGACGAAGAGGCCGGCCGGCAGGCGCTGGTGTCCGGGCGGGAGCTGGCCGTGCGCATCGGCGACGCCGAGTCGGCCGGGCGCTCCTACATCAACCTGGCGTCCTGGTACAGCCGTCGCGGAAGGTACGGCGAGACCGTGGACGAAGGGCTGGCCGGCGTGCACACCATGATCCGGTTCGGCATGGATCGCACGATCGGCATGGTGCTGCGTACGGTGGTCGCGAGCCGGCTGGTGGACATGGGCCGGTGGGCCGAGGCCGACGAGTTGAGCGGCCAGGCGATGGACGTCGACGGCAACGTCCGGATGTGGGCGCTGTGGACGCGGGCCCGCCTGGAGATCGCGCGCGGCGATTTCGCCGCGGCGGACGCCGTCCTCGCGGAGCTGTTCGCGCTGGTATCCGGCCCGGCGGAGGCGCAGGTGATCTCGCCGGCCTACGAGCACGGCGCCGACCTGGCACTGTGGCGCGGCGACGTGGAGACCGCGCGCCGCCTGGTCGCGACCGGCCTGGACCGGGTGCACGAGTTCGATGGCGAGCCGCCGACACGCTGGCTGTGCTGGCTGGGCTGGCGGGCCGAGGCCGACGCGGTGGCCGCGGGCCGGGAGCCGGACCCGGCCGCCGTCGAGCGGTTGCGCGCGGAGAAGGCGCCGCCACTGGTACCCATCCAGGCCGGCGACGCGGCACTGGTCGACGCGGAGATCACCCGGTTCGAGGGCGCCTCCGACCCGGATGCGTGGGACGCGACCGCTGCGCTCTGGAACCGGATGGGCGCATGCTTCGTGGCCGGCTATCCGACGTTGCGGGCCGGCGAGGCGTACCTGGCCCGTGGTGACCGTGCCGCCGCCACCGAGCGGCTGCGGACCGTCTGGGAGCTGGCGAACCGTCTCGGCGCGGTGCCGCTGCGGGACGCGGCCGCCGACCTGGCCCGCCGGGCGCGGATCGTCCTGGAGCCGGCCACCGTGCCCACCGCACCAGCGCACGGCCTGACCGCACGGGAGTGCGACGTGCTGGCACTGGTCACCGAGGGCCTCACCAACCGGGAGATCGCCACCAAGCTGTTCATCAGCGAGCACACCGTGGGAGTACACGTGTCACGGGTGTTGACCAAGCTGGGCGTGGCCCGGCGCACCGAGGCCGCCGCCGCGGCGCACCGCCTGGGCCTGGTGTGATGCGGGTACTCGTCACCGGCGGGCTCGGCCTGCTGGGTCGTGCGGTCACGCGGGACCTGCGCGCCGCCGGGCACGACGTGACCGTGCTCGCGCGACGCCCCGGCGCGGGCGTGATGACGGCCGACCTGCGCGACCGGGAGCGGATCCGCGAGGTGGTCGCCGGGTTCGACGCCGTCTGCCACCTCGCGGCGCTGACCCGCGCCCGGGACTCGTTCGCCGACCCGCTGTCGTTCTACGACGTCAACGTCGGCGGGACGCTCAACCTCCTGCTCGGCGCCGCGCCCGGCACCCGGTTCGTGTTCGCGTCCACCAACCTGGTGTACGGCTCCAGCCACACCGGCGCCCTGCACGAGGACCTGGAGCCGCGCCCGGAGAGCCCGTACGCGGCGTCGAAGCTCGCCGCGGAGCAGCTCATCGCCGCGCAGGCCGCGACCGGCGCGATCGGTGCCGTGTCGCTGCGGCTGTTCAACGTCGCCGGTGCCGTGGACGGGGTGGGCGACACCGACACCGCCCGGATCATCCCCAACGTGTTCCGCGCGCTGACCGGCGAGCTGCCGCACATCACGCTCAACGGCGACGGCTCGGTGGTACGCGACTATGTGCACATGGTCGACGCCGCGGCGGCGGTGCGGGAAGCGCTTTCGGCGTGCCCGCCTGGGCGGCACCGCGTCTACAACGTCGGCAGCGGGGTCGGCACGAGCGTCGCGCAGATCGTGGCGGCCGCCGAGGCCGTGGCCGGCCGGCCGGTACCGGTCGAGCGGATGCCGCCGAAGCCGGAGCCGCAGTCGATGACCGGCGACATCGGCCGTGCCGTGCGGGAGCTGGGCTGGCGGCCGACGCGGTCCACGGTGGACGAGATCGTCGCCGACGCCTGGGCGGCCTGGCAGCGCTGAGGTGGTGGTGGGGGCAGATGTAACCCATCTGCTGCTGCCAGCCCGCCGGTAGCCGCAGATGGGTTACATCTGCTCGGATCTTGAGCGCGTCGGCACCCCGTACCTGAGATTGGAGGGCGGCGGCACCCAGCGTGAGCGAACCACTAGGCTGGATCAGTCTTTCGCCAGCTGTCCGGGAGCGCCGCATGAGCACGATCACCCTGCCGCCCTACGACGACGTCGTCGCGCGCTACGAGCCCGTGATCGGGCTGGAGACGCACGTCGAGCTGGGCACGCGCACGAAGATGTTCTGCGGCTGCCCCACCGACTTCGGCGCCGAGCCCAACACCCAGGTCTGCCCGGTCTGCCTGGGCCTGCCCGGCAGCCTGCCGGTCGCCAACCGGGCCGCGATCGAGGCGACCATCCGCATCGGCCTCGCGCTCAACTGCTCGATCGCGTCCTGGTGCCGGTTCGCGCGCAAGAACTACTTCTACCCGGACATGCCGAAGAACTTCCAGATCAGCCAGTACGACGAGCCGTTGTGCGTGGGCGGATACCTCGACGTCGAGGTCGACGGCCGGACCGTGCGCGTCGGCATCGAGCGGGTGCACCTGGAGGAGGACACCGGCAAGACGCTGCACGTCGGCGGCGCGACCGGGCGCATCCACGGCGCCACCGAGTCGCTCGTGGACTACAACCGGGCGGGCATCCCCCTGGTCGAGATCGTCACCAAGCCGATCCCCGGGACCGGCACCGACGCCCCCGTCGTGGCGCGGACCTACGTCACCGAGCTGCGCGACGTGATCCGGTCGCTCGACGTTTCCGACGTACGCATGGAGCAGGGTTCGCTGCGCTGCGACGTGAACACCTCGCTCAACCGCCCGGGTGAGGAGTGGGGCACCCGCACCGAGACCAAGAACGTCAACTCGCTGCGCAGCGTCGAGCGGGCGGTGCGGGCCGAGATGCTGCGCCAGGCGGCCGTGCTCGACTCCGGTGCGCGGATCATCCAGGAGACCCGGCATTTCCACGAGGACACCGGCGACACCCGGCCGGGCCGCAGCAAGGAGACGGCGACCGACTACCGGTACTTCCCGGAGCCCGACCTGGTGCCGCTCGCACCCGACGCCGGGTGGGTGGAGCAGCTGCGGGCCAGCCTGCCGGAGGCGCCCCGGGTGCACCGGCGCCGGTTGCAGGAGCAGTGGGGCCTGTCCGAGCACGACATGCAGTCGATCGTCAACGCGGGCGCGGTCGAGCTGATCGAGGCGACCATCGCCGCGGGCGCGTCGCCCGACGCGGCGCGCAAGTGGTGGCTCGGTGAGCTGGCCCGGCGCGCCAACGAGTCGGGCATCGAGCTGTCCGCCGTCGGGGTCACCCCGGCGCACGTCGCCGAGCTGCAGAGCCTGGTCGACGAGGGCAAGCTCACCGACAAGCTCGCGCGCACCGTCCTCGAAGGGGTCATCGAGGGGCAGGGCGGGCCGGCGCAGGTGATGGCCGCCCGAGGCATCGCGATCGTCTCCGACACCGGCGCGTTGACCGCCGCGGTCGACGAGGCGATCGCCGCGAACCCCGACGTGGCCGCGAAGGTACGTGAAGGCAAGGCGGCCGCCGCCGGGGTCATCGTGGGTGCGGTTATGAAAGCCACCCGCGGCCAGGCCGACGCGAAGACCGTGCGGGAACTGGTCATCTCCCGCCTGAGCTGAGCGGGACGGGGTCTACGGGCTCGGGCTCGGACTGCCCGACGGCTGGCTGCTCGTGTCGTCCTTGACGACGTGCCGCCCCAGGTTGACCTCGGTCTGGCCCATGCCGCCGACCCGGATGTCGTCGTACGCCTGGAGCGCGCGGTTGCGGTCGAAGTAGAGCACCGACAGCGCCAGGGGTAGCGGCTCCTTGGTCTCCAGGCCGCGCAGCCCGGCGCCGCCGGTCGAGCCCTCGACCATGAGCAGCGTGCGGGGCGTCCCCTTCGGCGTCCCGCCCGGCGGGTCGAGCCGGCGCACCTCGCGCTGGTGCAGGTGGCCGGCAAGGACCACCGGGCAGTACCCGGCGAGCGGCCCGGCTGCGGCGGGCTCGTGCACGAGCGCGATGTCCGGGGTGCGGTTCATCTCGACGATCGAGTTGACGAGGGCCTGGCCGGCGTTGATCTCGACCTGGTCGTGGTCGGCGCCGGGGAGGTTGCCGGGCGCCGCCTTGTCCGGGGTGAACCGGGGATCGCCGATCCCGACGATGGTCAGCCCGTCGATCGTGACCGACGAGTTGTCCAGCACTTTCGCATTCGGCTGGCGGGCCACCGCCGCGGCGGTGCTCTCGGAGTCGTGGTTGCCGCGGACGAACACGTACGGCTTCTGCAGCCCGGCGATCGAGTTCATGTAGGACGCCTCGGCCTGGCTGCCCCAGTCGTTGATGTCGCCGGTGTCGACGATGAAGTTGACGTTGAACTGCTGTGCCACGGTGCGCACCACGGACCAGGCGCCCGGGTTGAGGTGCATGTCGGAAATGTGCAGCACGCGGATCGTGGAGCTGTCCGGCTCGTACACCGGCAGTGTCGAGATCGTGCTGTAGAGCCGCCCCACGTTCTGCACGAGCCGCTGCAACTCGGTGCGGTACTCCTCGTACCGGCCGGCGATGCGCCGCGCGTCACCGACCACGGCGGGCGCGTTGACCAGCAGCCCTTCGTAGCGCGGCTCCTCGATCGCCGCCGGGCGGAACGTGCCGAGCGAGACGAGCGCTGTCACGGCGAGTATCACCAGCGAGAGGCCGCCGGCCGCCGCGACCCGGCGCGTCGAGCGGTAGACGATCGCGGCGAGTGCCAGGGCGCCCAGGATCGACACGCCGGCGACCTGGTAGGCCAGCCGGAGCACACCGTGCTGGACGTCCTCCAGCGCGCCGCCACTCGCCTTCGCCAGCCCGGTGGGGCTGCTGACCAGCTCCTTCGTGCGCTGCTGGTCGAGGATGTCGAGGCCGATCGACAGGTGCGCCGGCCCCGCGTGGGTGGCCAGGTGCAGCTTGCCCAGCGGCGGGATCGCCACCTCGGTGCCGCCGGTCAGCGCCGGGGTGATCGCGAAGTGCGCCCGGAACGGCCCGACGTCGGTGGACACCCGGCCGGCGATCAGGACGCCGATCACCATGCCGGCAGCGGTCACGCCGAGAAGCGCCAGCACCCTGCCCACCCGCCGGGTACGAGGATGGCGCACCCCGCGCGCGACGCGGCGGGCCAGGCGCGCCCCGGGGTTGAGTCGGCGCCGCGCCCCGGCCAGCCAGCTCCCGTCCAGCGGGTCCATGCGTATAGGCACGTGCTCTATCGTGCCCGACGATCAGCCCCGGTCGGCGCCGCCCGCCCCGGAGATGACCACGCGAATTATCTGGTCGTCATCCGGCTTGGGGTTGCCACGACCGTCCTTGTTTGACGTGGAGACCCACAGCGACCCGTCCGGCGCCAGTGTCGCGGCGCGCAGCCGGCCGAACGAGTCGACCAGCAGGGGTGTGGGCGCACCGAAGGTCGCCCCGCTCGCGGTGAGCTGCACCAGCCACAGCCGCTGGCCCTTCAGGCAGGCGGTGGCCAGCACCTTGCCGGCGACGATGGCCGCGCCCGAGCAGGAGGCGTCCGACGGCTTCCACTGCACGATCGGGTCGACGTACCGGGCGTCGTGGGCGATGCCCTCCACGTCCGGCCAGCCGTAGTTCTTGCCGGCCTCGACGAGGTTGACCTCGTCCCACGTGTCCTGGCCGTACTCGGTGACGTAGAGCCGCTTGGCCGCGTCCCAGGCCAGGCCCTGCACGTTGCGGTGACCCATGGAGTACACGAGATTGTTGAACGGGTTGCCTGGGGCCGGCTTGCCGTCGGGCGTCATCCGCAGGACCTTGCCGCCGAGGTCGTCCTTGTTCTGGGACCTGGACCGGTCGCCGGCGTCGCCGGTCGTGGCGTAGAGGAAGCCGTCCGGGCCGAAGGCCAGCCGCCCGCCGTTGTGGTTGGTGCCGGCCGGGATGCCGGTGACGATCGGCTCCGGCTTGCCGCCGAGCGTCAACTTGGCGATGCGGTTGTCCGACGCCGTCGTGAAGTACACGAATAGAGTTTTGTCGTCTTTGTACGTCGGCGAGACGGCGAGGCCGAGCAGGCCGCCCTCGCCGCGCGGCTGGGCATCGTCGATCGTCTGTATAGGCGTGACGGTCAGGCCGTCGTTGCCCCCGTCCGGGCCGATCTTGAGGATCCGCTTGCTGTTACGCTCTGTAACCAGGGCGGCGCCGTCGGGCAGGAACGCGATTTCCCACGGCACGTCGAGGTTCTTGGCGAGGACCGTCGTCACCACGCCCAGCTCCGAGCGGTCACCGCCGCTCGAGGTGCTCGGCTGCGGCAGCTTCGGCGGCGAGCCGGCCTGGTCGGGCGGCGGCGGCCCGAACGCGCAGGCCGCGACGAGCACGCCGGCGGCCAGCGCGGCGCCCGCTGTGCGGACGGCGGCCGTGGCGGAGGGGGCGATCACGCAATCCAGCCTAGCCGGCCGGCGCAGCGCGCCTTTGCGCCCCGATATCGTCATCAGGCCGTTCCGGCCGATATCGTCACCAGGCCCTCCGGCCGATATCGTCGGTGCCCGTGAAGGCGTGGATTCCGCACGAGGCCGGCCGGTCGTTCATCGGTGAGCTGCCTCCGGAGGTCACCGTCGAGGTGTTCACCGGCGACGAGATGCCCTCCGACCCGGCGACCGTCGAGTTCTGGTCGCCGCCGTTCCTGTCGTCGGGCAACACCTCCCGCCTGATCGAGAAGATGCCCCGCCTGCGCGTGGTGCAGCTGCTCTCTGCGGGCGCCGACGCGTGGGTGGGCAGGCTGCCGGCCGGGGTCGTGCTGTGCGACGCCCGCGGCGTGCATGACTCGTCCACGTCCGAGTGGGCGGTCGCCGCGATGCTCGCGTACGTGCGGGACTTCCCCCGGTTCGTGCGCGCCCAGGAGCGGCGGGAGTGGTCCTACGGGCAGACCGACGAGCTGGCCGGCAAGCGGGTGCTCATCGTCGGCGCCGGTTCGATCGGTGCGGCGATCGCCCGCCGGCTGGAGCCGTTCGAGGTGTCGTTGACGCTGGTGGCGCGCACCGCCCGGGACGGTGTGCACGGCATCGACGAGCTGCCCGCGCTGCTGCCGCACGCCGACGTCGCCGTGGTGATCGTGCCGCTCACCAGCGCCACCACGGGCCTGGTCGACGCCTCGTTCCTCGCTGCGCTGCCGGACGGGGCGCTGCTGGTCAACGCCGCGCGCGGGCCCGTCGTCGACACGGCGGCGCTGACCGCTGAGCTCGCCTCCGGTCGCATCGCCGCAGCGGTCGACGTGACCGACCCGGAGCCGCTGCCGGCCGACCATCCGCTGTGGGAAATGCCGAACCTGCTGCTCACGCCGCATGTCGCCGGGTCGGTGCGCGGACTGCTGCCCCGGGCGTACCGGCTGGTGGGTGACCAGCTGCGGCGCTTCGTGGCTGGGCAGCCGCTGGAGAACGTGGTGGCGGACGGCTACTGAGCGCGGTTGTCGCCCACGGGCCCTTCGAGCGGGTCGGGCGCCTGCGGGTCGGGCGCCTTCTGGTCGGGCGCCTTCTGGTCGGGCGCCTTCTGGTCGGGCACTTGCGCGTTCGGCGCTTCCGGCTCCGGCCGGTCAGTGCCGGACTTCTCCGACAAAAGGGGCAGGTCGGCCGCGCTGACCGCGGGCAATCGCAGCTGGCGGCCGTTGTTGAGCACCGCGTAGACGCGGGTGCGACCGGCCGGCACGAGCGCCTCCACGTACGGCCACGGAATGAGCCGGGAGCCGAACAGCGCGCGGATCCGCAGCCCCGCCGTGCTCACGTCGGTGCCGGCCCGCCAGCCCCAGATCGCGACCAGGATCGGCACCAGCAGGATCGGCAACAGGTATGCCCGGGAGGTCGCGAGCGGCACCGCACCGAAGAACGCGACGACCGCCGCGATCGTGATGGCGGCGTTGTACCGGAACTTTTCGGGGCGCACCTCGCCATCGTTGCATCAGCCCTCGGCCGCCATCCACTTGAGGGTGTGGACTTGTCGTACGCCAGCTGCATACTGGCCCGGTAGTCGCCAGTTGGAGGGTGCAGATGGACACGCTCGTAGCGATAGGCACTGGTAAAGGCCTGTTCCTGGCCCGCAGCGAAGACGATCGCAAGAGCTGGGAGGTGTCCGGCCCACACTTCCCGATGACCGCGATCTACGGTGTCGCGATCGACACCCGGCGCGCCACGACGCGGCTGCTCGCCAGCATCACCAGCTCCCATTTCGGGCCGAGCGTCGCCACCAGCGACGACCTGGGTGCGTCCTGGCAGGAGCCGGAGCGGGCGCCGGTCGCGTTCCCGCCCGACACGGGTGCGGCGCTGGAGCGTGTCTGGCAGCTCACGCCCGGCCCCGCCAGCCAGCCCGAGCGGGTCTACGCGGGGACCCAGCCGTCGGCGCTGTTCATCTCCGACGACGGCGGGCACGCGTTCGAGCTGGTCCGCAGCCTGTGGGAGCACCCCCATCGGGAGCAGTGGGACGCCGGCTTCGGTGGCCAGGCCATCCACACGATCCTGCCGCACCCGACGGAGCCCTCGGTGCTGGTGGCCATGTCGACCGGCGGGGTCTACCGCAGCGACGACGGCGGGGCGACCTGGGCGCCCTCCAACACCGGCGTCAAGGCCTCCTTCATGCCCGACCCCTACCCGGATTTCGGCCAGTGCGTGCACAAGGTCGCCCGCCAACCCGACCAACCCGAGCAGCTGTTCCTGCAAAACCACCACGGGGTCTACCGGTCGGACGACGGAGGCCGCACGTGGCAGTCGATCGCCGAGGGGCTGCCGAGTGACTTCGGATTCACCATCGTCGCGCACCCGCACCGTCCCGGTGTGGTCTACACCTTCCCGCTGGTCGCCGACGCCCGCCGCTATCCGCCCGACTTCCGCTGCCGGGTCTACCGCAGCGAGGACGCCGGAGCGAGCTGGGCCGCGCTGTCCGACGGCCTGCCCGACGAGCCGTTCTACCCGGCGGTGCTGCGCGACGCGATGTGCGCCGACGACGCCGACCCGGCCGGGGTCTACTTCGGCAGCCGCTCGGGGGAGATCTTCGCCAGCGCCGACGAAGGCGACTCGTGGCGGCAGGTCGCGGCGCACCTGCCCGACGTGCTGTGCGTCCGGGCGGCTGTTCTGTCATGATCACCGTGCTGCTGCCGGGCACCCTGCGCGCCGATGCCGGTGGAGCCACACACCTTTCGGTTGCGGCCGCCGGCACGCTGGCCGCCGTGTTCGACGAGATCGACGGCCGCTGGCCCCGCCTGGCCCGCCGGATTCTCGACGAGCGCGGCGAGTTGCGCCGCTACATCAACGTCTACATCGACGGTGAGGAGTGCCGCGCTTCGGCCGGTCTGGAAACCCCCGTGTCCGATGGTGCGGAGATCCAAGTGTTGCCGTCGGTGGCGGGTGGCTGACAAGGTAGCCGGGATGAGCAGCGGATCGGGTTGGACCCGTGGAGCGGAGTCAGCCGTCCCAGGCCAGCGACACGGCGACGACGACCGTGCCGGGGACAATCGGGGCGCCTGGCTGAGCGACGACGACCGCTCGGCGGCAGGCGACCGCGGCCGGTCGGGTGGCGCCGACGGTGATCCCTACGGCCACGACGAGCGCGGCTGGCGCGGCGGCGACAATCGTGACCCGCTGACCGGCGGCGGAGAGCCGGGCTGGCGGGGCCAGGGGCCGGGGGCAGGCCCCGGTGAGGGCGCCGAGGCTTCACGCGGGCGGTCCCGCTGGCGAAACCTCGGCCGTGCGACCCGACGTGGCGCTGACGAGCCGCCGCCCGAGCCCCTCGACGAGGACGAGTACTGGTCATACCTGCGTGACGGCGAGCACCCGCGGCGCGGCGACTCCGCGCGGCGCGACGCTCCGCCTGACCGGGCCCCCTCGTCGGGCGCGTCCGGTCGCACCGGCGGCCGGCCGGCGCGTGCCGAGCGCCAGCCGGGTCGCGCCGATGACCGCTCCGGCCGCACCGATGACCAGCCCGGCCGTGCAGACGATCAGCCGGGCCGTGGAGACGATCAGCCGGGCCGTGCCGGCGAGCAGCCGGGCCGTGCCGAGCAGGAGGCCCGCCGCCGGTGGGGCCTGCGGCCCGCGCCGCCCGAGCCGCCGGAGACCGGGGCCCACCCCGAGTCCCCGCCGGAGCCGGCGCGGCGTGCCTGGCGGTGGGGCCGCAAATCCCGCGATACCGGCCCGGTGGGCGGCCGCGATCCGGTCGGCGGCGTGCCTGATCGGGACCCGGTCGCGCCTGATCGGGACCCGGTCGCGCCTGATCGGGACCCGCTCTACGAGTTCGGCCGGGACCAGGGCCGGGGGCCCGCTCCGGCCGCCCGCTCCGGTCCGGTGGACCGCGGCGGCCCCGGCGCGGGCGTCGTCGACGACGGATCGTGGCGGTTCACGACGCCCGACCCGGACGAGGCCGAATGGCCGGCGGCGACCCCGTCCCAGCCGCCATCGCCGGCGGAGACCCCCTGGCAGTTCGACGAGTCGGCCTGGCGCCGCGACGAGGCGCCGCCGCGCCGCGACGAGGCGCCGCGCCGCGACGAGGCGCCGCGCCGCGACGAGACCGTGCTCCGACCGGACGAGGCCCCACCCCCATGGGAGGCGGCGCACACCCGCTCGGAGGCGCCACCCCACTGGGACGCGCCCCGATGGGAGGAGGCACCACCCCGCGCGGAGGGGCCCGCTTCCACCACGCCCGCCGCGCGGCGCCCGGAGGAGACCGCCTGGGCCGCGCTCGCGCGATCCTCGTCCCCGACGGCCCCGCCCCCGACAATCGCGTCCCCGAAGACCCCGCCCCCGAAGACCCCGCCCCCGACAACCGGGTCCCCGAAGACCCCGCCCCCGACGGTCACGCCGCCGCCCGGGGCCGAGACGCCCGACCGCCGCGAGGCCTGGGCAGCCCTTCGCCGCAGCATGTCCACCGACGACGCCGTCCCACCTCCGCTGGCCGTGGAGCCGCCCGCCGCGTGGCAGAAGCTGATCCGGTCCGGCAAGCGCGAGCGGGTACGCCCCGGCATCGTCCGGCCGGTCGCGCTGATGGTGCTCGCCGGGCTCGCCTGGCTCGCCGTGGTCGCGCTGGGCGTGCTCAAGCTCAACCCGCTCTGGAGCCTCGGCGCCCTGGTCGCCGGCCTCGGCGCGCTTGCCCTGGCGGTCCGCGGCCGCTCGGTGCTCGGCCTGCTGCCGGTGCTCGCTGGCGCGGCGGCATGGGGCATGGCCACCGGCGACAAGATGCCCGACTCGTTCTCCGATGTCGCCGGTGACCTGACGGTGGTCGGCTGGAACGTGCTCTACGCGGTGCCGTTGCTCGTCGCGTACGGCTGCGCCACGTGGGTGGACTCCGCCCGCGACGTCCGGGACCGGGTGGACGCGGCATTGGGACAGCGCCGGTGGTTCGGGGCGGCCGACGTGCCGGACGCCGAGCCCGCGCTCGCCGTGTTGGAGACCGTCCCGTCCGTGCGCTTCTTCCAGTTGCACGAGGGAGCCTGCGCGCACCTGGTGACCGCCGGCCGCCGGGTGGCGCTCATCCGGGCGACCGTCTGGCCGCGCGGCGATTACACGGTGACCGACGTTGGTGAGGTGCACCGCAACGGCCGGATCTTCGCGCCCGGCTCCGACGACCTCAACGGTGTCATGGCTGACGTCCGCAGATGGGGTGAGCGACTCGAGGGCGTCGCACCGGTAGGGGTCGGCTTCCTGGTGGTCCACGCCGCCAACGACCGCGACGGGGAGGCGGTCAGGATCGACGTGCCGGAGACCCGGGGAGTCCGCGTGATCTCGGCCCACCGTTTCGTCACGGCGGTGGGGGAGTTTCTGGCCGAGGAGCCCTACCGGGTCGACGTGGCGCTCGCCGAACGGCTGGGCGAGCACATGCCGATCTTCGAGCCGGCCACGGAGTAGCGACCCGGGCGCCGTGGCCGCGGCGCCCGGGACGGTCGGCTCAGTCCGGGACGCGCCGGTATGCACCGTCGCTGGCGCTGGTGGCCATCGACGCGTACGCGCGCAGCGCCGCCGACACCGGACGGTCCCGGTCGGCCGGCGTGTACGGCCGGTCCCGCTTCTCCTGCGCCACGCGGCGCGCCTCCAGTTCCTCGGCCGGGACGTTGAGCACCAGGGACCGGGCCGGGATGTCGATGGCGATCTCGTCGCCCTCCTCGATCAGCGCGATCAGTCCCCCGCTGGCCGCCTCGGGGGAGATGTGGCCGATGGACAGTCCTGACGTGCCGCCGGAGAACCGGCCGTCGGTGACCAGCGCGCAGGCCCGGCCCAGGCCCCGGCCCTTCAGGAACGAGGTCGGGTAGAGCATCTCCTGCATGCCCGGCCCGCCGCGCGGCCCCTCGTAGCGGATGACGACCACGTCGCCCGCGGCCACGGAGCCGTTGAGGATGCCGGAGACGGCGGCCTCCTGCGACTCGAAGACGCGCGCCGGCCCCTGGAAGGTGAGGCAGTCCGCCGGTACCCCCGCGGTTTTCACGACGCAGCCGTCCGGCGCGAGATTGCCGAAGAGGATGGCGAGCCCGCCGTCGGCGGAGTATGCGTGCTCGAGATCGCGGATGCAGCCGTCGGCCGCGTCGGTGTCCAGCGACGACCAGCGGTTGTCAGTGGAGAACGGCTCGGTGGTGCGGACCCCGCCGGGCGCGGCGTCGAACAGCTCGATCGCCTCGGGTGCCGGCGAGCCGCCGCGGATGTCCCACGTCGACAGCCAGGACTCCAGCGACGGTGCGTGGACGGCGTGCACGTCGGTGTGCAGCAGTCCGGCCCGGTGCAGCTCACCGAGGATCGCGGGGATGCCGCCGGCCCGGTGCACGTCCTCCATGTGGTATTTCGGCGTGTTGGGCGCGACCTTGGACAGGCACGGCACCCGGCGGGAGACGGCGTCGACGTCGGCGACAGGGAAGTGCAGCTCCGCCTCCCGGGCGGCGGCGAGCAGGTGCAGCACGGTGTTGGTGGAACCGCCCATGGCCACGTCGAGGGCGACGGCGTTCTCGAACGCCGACCGGGTGGCGATGCTGCGCGGCAGCACCGATGCGTCGTCGCCGGCGTAGTAGCGGTGGGCCAGTTCGACGACGAGGCGGCCGGCGGTCTCGAAGAGCTGCCGGCGGGCGACGTGGGTAGCGAGCGTCGAGCCGTTGCCGGGCAGCGCGAGACCGATCGCCTCGGTCAGGCAGTTCATCGAGTTGGCGGTGAACATGCCCGAGCAGGAGCCGCAGGTCGGGCAGGCCGACCGCTCGATCTGCCCGAGCTGTTCGTCGGTGACGGCGTCGTTGGCCGACGCGATCATCGCGTCGATCAGGTCGATCTTGGGGTGGACCACGCCCTCGACGGCGACCGTCTTGCCGGCCTCCATCGGGCCGCCGGAGACGAAGACCGTCGGGATGTTGAGGCGCAGCGCGGCCATCAGCATGCCTGGCGTGATCTTGTCGCAGTTGGAGATGCAGACCAGCGCGTCGGCGCAGTGCGCGTTGACCATGTATTCGACCGAGTCGGCGATCAGCTCGCGGCTGGGCAGCGAGTAGAGCATTCCGCCGTGGCCCATGGCGATGCCGTCGTCGACGGCGATCGTGTTGAACTCCTTGGCGACACCGCCGGCCTCGGCGACCGACTCCGCGACCAGCGCGCCGAGGTTCCGCAGGTGCACATGCCCGGGTACGAACTGGGTGAAGCTGTTGGCGATGGCGACGATCGGCTTGCCGAAGTCGTCGTCCGTCATTCCGGTGGCCCGCCAGAGGGCGCGCGCGCCGGCCATGTTGCGTCCGTGCGTGGACGTCTTTGACCGCAGTTCAGGCATGGCGGCAAGTCTTGCACCGGCCGGTCCCGCGCGGGAGGTCCGCCACACATCCCGCCCAGGAGGCGGGACACCATGACCGTCACAACTTCCGGGAAGTCGTTGCCCCCAACCGGCTTGAGGCCGCGACTTTCGGAGAGTTGGGACGATCGAGAGGTGCGACTGTCGGCGAAATGACGGACGACAGGCGGCCGACTTGGGCGTACGGGCAAGACAGGATTGCGCGATTGATGCACAGTGGAATTGTGCGGCTCGTGTCCGGTCTGTTACTCAGTGCAGCGATCTTCGCTATCGCTGCACCGCTGTCCGTGCTCATCCTGGTTCGGGCAGGTGCGCTGCCACGCCGCACGCGGCTGGCCATCGGAGCTGCCTTGCCGGTCGCCGCGCTCGGACTGGCCGGCGCCGCCGCCGACGGTCTGCTGGCGCAGACCGTCGACCAGACCCGCCTCGCGGGCGAGGCGGCCATCGCCGTCTCGCTGGCGATCGCGCTGGCCACCGCCGGGGTCCTGGTCCTGCCCGCGGTCCCCGGCAGCGGTCGGGCGCGGCTGCGGCACGTGCTCGACGGCCTCGTCGCCGCCGCCAGCCTGTTCTACATCGCCTGGTCGCTGGTCCTCGAGCCGGTGCACCGGCGGCTCACCGGCGGCCCGGTGCCGCTGAAGCTGACCGCGCCGTGCCTGGTTGTCGCGGGCCCGTGCCTGGTCGCGCTGGTCGCGCTGGGCATCGTGACCGCGGTGGCGATCGATGCGCCCAGAGCCCGGCGGGCGTGTGTGGTCGCCGCGGTCGGCGGCGTGGCGGGGGCCACGCTTCCGGCCGCGATCTTCTTCGGCCGCCCTTTCGAGGCGGTCGCCGCCGCGCTCGGCTGCACTGGCGCGCTGCTCTGGCTGGCGCCCGCGGCACGAGCGGCGGCGCCGCACCCGCCGGTGAGCCGGGACCGGCCGCACGGGGGCCTGGCGATGTCCCTGGTGCTGGTCGGCCTCGCCGTGGCGGCGTCCGGCATCCGGTTGATCTTCCTCGGCGGCTGGATCGACCGCATCAGCGTCGCCAGCGCCGCCGTCGTCGGGCTGGCGCTCGCCACCCAGCAGGCGCTGGCCCGCATCGAGCTGCGCCGCACCACCGACCGGCTGATCCAGAGCGAGGCGCACTTCCGGTCGATGGCCTACACCGACCCGCTGACCGGCCTGGCCAACCGTCGGCAACTGCTCGTCACCCTGCGCGACGATGCCGTCGGCGGGCCACCGTGCGTGCTGCTGGCCATCGACCTGGACGGTTTCAAGAACGTCAACGACATCCGTGGCCACGACGTCGGCGATGCGGTGCTCATCGAGCTGGCGCGCCGGCTGCGGACCAACGTACGCCCCGGTGACCTCGCCGTCCGGGTGGGCGGCGACGAGTTCGCGGTGCTCATGTGGGCGCGCGCGGCGGAGGCGACGGCGGTCGCCGAGCGGGTGCTCGCGGTGCTCGGCAAGCCGTACGAGGTGGACGGCGGGTCGGTGTTCGTGTCCGCGAGCATCGGCCTGGCCACCTGCTCCACCGCAGACACGATCGAGCAGCTGATGCGCAACGCCGACGTGGCGCTGCGCTTCGCCAAGCAGCGCGGCAAGCACCGCGTCGAGCAGTACGACCTCGCCTACGACCAGTGGCTGCGCCGGCGTACCGATCTCGAACACGAGCTGCGCGGGGCGGTCGAGCGCGGCGAGCTGATGCTGGCGTACCAGCCGATCACGCACCTGCCCGACGGCCGGGTCGTCGGCGTCGAGGCGCTGCTGCGCTGGCACCATCCGCGGTTGGGCACGGTGCCGCCGGACGAGTTCATCCCGCTCGCCGAGGAGGCCGGGCTGATCAACGGGCTGGGCGCTTTCGTGCTGCACGAGGCGTGCCACCAGCTGTCCCGGTGGCTGGCCGACGGGCACGACGTCTACCTGGCCATCAACGTCTCCGTGCGGGAGCTGCACACCCCCGAGTACGCCGTGCAGGTCGCCGATGTGCTGCGCGCGCACCGGCTGCCGCCGGAACGGGTCGTCATCGAGGTGACCGAGCACGCGGTGGCCATAGAGGTGCAGCAGCTGGTCGACCGGCTCACCGCGCTGCGCGAAGGCGGGGTGCGCATTGCGCTCGACGACTTCGGCTCCGGGTACTCCTCGCTGGGCCAGCTCCGCACGCTCCCGGTCGACATCCTGAAGATCGATCGGGCGTTGATCGCACCGCCGGGCGCCGAGCCGGTCCGGTTCGTGCCGCCGCTGGCCGACGTGGTGGTCCAGCTCGGCAACCGGCTGGGGCTCGATGTGGTCGCCGAGGGCATCACCGACGAGGGGCAGCGGCGGGTCCTGGAGGAGGCCGGCTGCCGGTACGCCCAGGGCGATCTGTTCGGCCGCCCGATGCCCGCCGAGCGGGTGGAAGCGCTGTTCGGGGCGGGTCCGGTGCCGGCGCAGCGCGCCGCTGAACCGGAGCCGGCCCAAAACGTGGGATCGGTTGACTCAGCGCATGAGATGCGGCAGAGTTAGCCGCATGTCGACCTGGTCTCGCCGAGTACTTATCACCTAGCGCGCCGACCTCGCCGTCGACGCGCTAGCCCCCGTGCCCCGTCGCACGTGGGCTTTTTTAATGCCCGGACTGACAGACCATCCCGCCAACCTGAAGGCGATCTCCGATGACCAGACCAACGCCAGAAGTCCTCGCCCACCGACCGCCCACCGCCGCGGCCACCACCGCCCCGACGCCGGTAGCGCAGGTCACCGCGGGGCCCATGAGCGGCGCGCAGGCGCTCGTGCGTTCGCTCGAGGCGCTCGGCGTAGACGTCATCTTCGGCATCCCGGGCGGGGCCATCCTTCCCGCGTACGATCCGCTGTTCGACTCGCAGAAGGTGCGGCACATCCTGGTCCGCCACGAGCAGGGCGCGGGGCACGCCGCGACCGGGTACGCGCAGGCCACCGGCCGGGTCGGCGTGTGCATGGCCACCTCGGGGCCGGGTGCGACCAACCTGGTGACGCCGATCGCCGACGCATACATGGACTCGGTGGCCATGGTGGCGATCACCGGCCAGGTGCCCAGCGGCGCGATCGGCACCGACGCCTTCCAGGAGGCCGACATCCAGGGCATCACGCTGCCCATCACCAAGCACAACTACCTGGTGCAGTCCGGCGAGGAGCTGCCGCGGATCCTGGCCGAGGCGTTCCACCTGGCGGGCACCGGCCGCCCCGGTCCGGTCCTGGTCGACATCCCCAAGGACATCCTGCAGGCCCAGACGACGTTCCACTGGCCGCCGACGATGGAGCTGCCCGGGTACCATCCGACGCTGCACCCGCACGGCAAGCAGATCCGCGAGGCGGCCCGCATGATCGCCGGCGCCCGCCGGCCGGTCCTCTACGTCGGCGGCGGCGTGATCAAGGCGGGCGCCTCCCCGAGCCTGCGCAAGCTCGCCGAGCTGACCGGCCTGCCCGTGGTGACCACGCTGATGGCCCGCGGCGCGTTCCCGGACTCGCATCCGCAGCACCTCGGCATGCCCGGCATGCACGGCACCGTCGCCGGGGTGTACGTCCTCCAGCGCGCCGACCTGATCGTGGCGCTGGGCGCCCGCTTCGACGACCGGGTCACCGGCAAGCTCGACTCGTTCGCGCCCAACGCGCAGATCATCCACGCCGACATCGACCCGGCGGAGATCGGCAAGAACCGGCAGGCCGACGTGCCGATCGTCGGCGACGCCCGGTACGTGATCGACGAGCTCATCGCAGCGGTGAGCGCCGAGTACGCCGCAGGGCACAAGGCCGACCTGGCCGACTGGTGGGGCCAGCTCGACGAGCTGCGCGGCCGGTACCCGCTCGGGTGGGAGGAGCCGCCGGACGGCACGCTGGCGCCGCAGCAGGTGATCAAGCGGCTCGGCGAGGTCGCCGGCCCGGAGGCGATCTACGTGGCGGGCGTCGGCCAGCACCAGATGTGGGCCGCGCAGTTCATCTCGTACGAGAACCCCGCCACCTGGCTCAACTCCGGTGGCCTCGGCACGATGGGATACGCGGTGCCGGCCGCCATGGGCGCCAAGGTCGGCGCGCCGGACAAGATCGTCTGGGCGATCGACGGTGACGGCTGCTTCCAGATGACCAACCAGGAGCTGGCCACCTGCGCGCTGGAGGGTATTCCGATCAAGGTTGCCGTGATCAACAACGGCAACCTCGGCATGGTGCGCCAGTGGCAGACGCTGTTCTACGACGAGCGCTACTCCAACACCGACCTCGGCACCCACAAGCACCGCATCCCCGACTTCGTGAAGCTGGCCGAGGCCCTCGGCTGCGTCGGGCTGCGCTGCGAGACCGCGGCTGACCTGGACAACACGATCGCGGCCGCGATGGCCGTCACCGACCAGCCTGTGGTGGTCGACTTCGTGGTCGGCAAGGACGCGATGGTGTGGCCGATGGTGGCTGCCGGCACCAGCAACGACGAGATCATGTTTGCCCGCGGCGTGCGGCCGCGTTTCGACGAGGACGACGTCTGACCGACGCCCGGTCGCGTCGATCTAGGAGAAATGGCCGGACAAACCGGACACGGAGCGGCCATAACTCCTAGATCGACGACGAGGGTTCGAAGGCGAGGAGAGAGAAGGAACCCGATGACCATCCACACACTGTCCGTCCTCGTGGAGAACAAGCCCGGCGTCCTGGCCCGGGTGGCGGGGCTGTTCTCCCGGCGCGGGTTCAACATCGACTCGCTCGCGGTCGGGGAGACCGAGCATCCCGAGGTCTCGCGGATCACGATCGTGGTCAACGCGGAGGCCTCGCCGCTCGAGCAGGTCACCAAGCAGCTCAACAAGTTGGTCAACGTCCTGAAGATCGTCGAGCTGGAGCCGGGCGCCTCCGTGCAGCGCGAGCTGCTGCTGGTCAAGGTGCGGGCCGACCGGCCGGTCCGCTCGCAGGTACTGGAGACTGTGCAACTGTTCCGCGCGCGGGTGGTCGACGTCGCCCCGGACGCGCTGACGATCGAAGCCACCGGCACGGCCGAGAAGCTGGACGCGCTGATCCGCGACCTGGAGCCGTACGGAATCAAAGAAATGGTGCAGTCCGGAGTGGTCGCGATCGGTCGCGGCTCGCGCTCGATCACCACCGGACCAGCCCTCCGGGCTGCTAGCTGAAAGGGAGCATATGACCGCCGAGGTGTACTACGACGACGACGCCGACCTGTCGGTGATCCAGGGCCGCAAGGTGGCGGTCATCGGATACGGCAGCCAGGGTCACGCACACAGCCTGTCGTTGCGCGACTCGGGCGTCGACGTGCGCGTCGGCCTCCCCGAGGGCTCGAAGAGCCGCGCCAAGGCTGAGGAGCAGGGCCTGCGGGTGGTCACGCCCGCCGAGGCCGCCGCCGAGGCCGATGTGATCATGATCCTCGCGCCCGACACCGCGCAGCGCAAGATCTACGCCGAGGCCATCGTCCCGTCCCTGTCCGCCGGCAAGGCGCTGTTCTTCGGCCACGGCCTCAACATCCGGTACGGGCTGATCCAGCCCCCGGCGGACGTGGACGTGGCGATGGTCGCCCCGAAGGGCCCCGGTCACCTGGTGCGCCGCCAGTTCGTCGACGGCAAGGGCGTACCCGTGCTCGTGGCCGTGGAACAGGACGCGTCGGGCAACGCCTTCGCGCTCGCCCTGTCCTACGCGAAGGCGATCGGTGGCACCCGCGCCGGCGCGATCAGGACCACGTTCACCGAAGAGACCGAGACCGACCTGTTCGGTGAGCAGGCGGTGCTCTGCGGCGGCGCCTCGGCGCTGGTGCAGACCGGCTTCGAGGTGCTCACCGAGGCCGGGTACGCCCCCGAGGTGGCCTACTTCGAGTGCCTGCACGAGCTGAAGCTGATCGTCGACCTCATGTACGAGGGCGGCATCGCGCGCATGCGCTACAGCGTCTCCGACACCGCCGAGTACGGCGACTACACCCGCGGCCCGCGCATCATCGACGCGCGGGTCAAGGACGAGATGCGCCAGATCCTGCGCGAGATCCAGGACGGCACGTTCGCCCGCGAGCTGATCGCCGAGGACGACGCCGGCCGGCCCAACTTCAACAAGTACCGCGAGCAGGGCGCCGCGCACCCGATCGAGGAGACCGGTCGCAAGCTGCGCGGCATGATGAGCTGGGTGGACCGCCCGATCACCGAGACGGCGTAGCGGTTTCTCCGCGATCTTGGACACTTGTGCGACGTACAGGTCGCACAAGTGTTCAAGATCGCTCTTTTTTGGCGGTGAGCGGTCGCCCGCCTACGATCGGCAACGCGCAGCGTCGCGTACCCGCATCGTTCGACCGAGACAACCGAGGACTCATGACCCCCCTTGCTTACCGCCCGGTGGTACTCATCGCGGAGGAGCTGGCGCCCGCGGCGCTCGAGGTGCTCGCCGACGACTTCGACGTCCGGCATGTCGACGGCACCGACCGACCCGCCCTGCTCGCCGCGCTCGCGCAGGCCAACGCGGTGATTGTGCGCAGCGCCACGCAGATCGACGCGGAGGCGATCGCCGCCGCGCCGCGGCTCCGGGTCGTGGCCCGGGCCGGCGTCGGCCTGGACAACGTCGAGGTGCCCGCCGCCACCGCGCGGGGCGTCATGGTGGTCAATGCTCCGACCTCCAACATCGTGTCGGCCGCCGAGCAGGCCGTCGCGCTGCTGCTCGCGGTCGCGCGGCACACTGCCAGCGCCAGCGCCGCGCTCAAGGCCGGGGATTGGCAGCGGTCCAGGTACACGGGTGTGGAACTGGCCGGCAAGACGGTCGGCGTGGTGGGGCTGGGCCGCATCGGCGTGCTGTTCGCCCAGCGGATGGCCGGCTTCGGCGTACGCCTGGTCGCCTACGACCCCTACGTGCAGCCGGCCCGCGCGGCCGCGCTCGGGGTGCGCCTCGTCGGCCTGGACGAGCTGCTGCGCGAGAGCGACTTCATCTCGATCCACCTGCCCAAGACGCCGGAGACGATCGGCCTGATCGGCGCGAAGGAGCTGGCGACGGTCAAGCCCGGGGTCCGCATCGTCAACGCCGCCCGCGGCGGCCTGATCGACGAGCAGGCGCTCGCCGACGCGATCGCGGAAGGGCGCATCGCCGGCGCCGGCATCGACGTGTACGCGAAAGAGCCGTGCACCTCCTCGCCGCTGTTCGCCTTCGACAACGTCGTCGCGACCCCGCACCTGGGCGCGTCGACGGCCGAGGCGCAGGACAAGGCCGGCCTCGCCGTGGCCCGCAGCGTGAAGCTCGCGCTGCAGGGGGAGTTCGTCCCGGACGCGGTCAACGTGCAGGCCGGCGGTGTGGTCGCCGAGGACGTACGCCCGCTGCTGCCGCTGGCCGAGAAGCTCGGCCAGGTGTTCACCGCCGTCGCCGAGGGGGTCGCGGCCGCGGTGACCGTCGAGGTACGCGGTGAGATCGTCGCCAACGACGTCTCGGTGCTGAAGCTGGCCGCCACCAAGGGGCTGTTCGAGTCGGTGGTGGAGGAGCAGGTCACCTACGTCAACGCGCCGCTGCTCGCCGCCGACCGCGGCGTGGAGGTTTCGCTGACGACCTCCGGGGAGCTGGCCGACCACCCCAACCTGGTCACGGTTCGCGGCGCCCTGCCCGACGGCCGGGTGGTGTCCGTGTCGGGTACCTACATCAACGGCCCCCGCGAGGCGGTGAAGCTGACCGAGCTGGACGGCTTCGAGCTGGAGCTGACCGCCGAGGGCGTCCTGCTGTTCCTCCGGTACGCCGACCGCCCCGGCGTCGTCGGCGCGGTGGGTACGATCCTCGGCGAGGCCGGCGTCAACATCGGCGCCATGCAGGTGGCCCGGCGCGAGGCCGGTGGCGAGGCTCTGATGACGCTGACCGTCGACAGCGCGATCACGCCCGAGCTGCTGGCCGCGGCGGCCGAGGCGGTCGGCGCGACAGCTGCGAGCACCGTCGACCTGACCACCGACTGATCATGCGTGATGGCGTGCCATTTGGTGGGACCCGTGTACCGAGCGTTAAGACGATGGCTTAACGTTCCCTAGTCAGCAGGTTACGAGAGGACGGACGAGGCAGTGGCGCGCATCGCGGTGGTGGCCGGTGACGGCATCGGACCCGAGGTCGTCGCGCAGGCCCGGAAGGTGCTCGACGCGATCCTGCCCGGCACCGAGGCGACCGAGTACGATCTCGGCGCGGCCCGGTTCCGCGCCACCGGCGAGGTCCTGCCCGACGCCGTGCTCGCCGAGCTGGCCCGGCACGACGCGATCCTGCTGGGTGCGGTCGGTGACCCGTCCGTGCCGCCCGGGGTCCTGGAGCGGGGCCTGCTGCTCAAGCTGCGGTTCGCGTTCGACCAGTACGTGAACCTGCGCCCCTCGCGCCTGTGGCCCGGCACGGCCAGCCCGCTCGCCGCGGTGAAGCCGGGCGAGATCGACCTGATCGTGGTGCGCGAGGGCACCGAGGGGCTCTACGCGGGTGCCGGGGGCAACCTGCACCCCGGCACCCCGGCCGAGGTCGCGACCGAGGAGAGCCTCAACACCCGGCACGGCGTGGAGCGGGTGATCCGGGACGCGTTCGCGCGCGCCGCCCGGCGCCCGCGGCGCAAGGTCACGCTGGTGCACAAGACCAACGTGCTCACCCACGCCGGCGGGCTGTGGGCGCGCACGTTCGCGGAGGTGGCGGCCGAGCACCCCGACGTCACCACCGAGTACCAGCATGTCGACGCGGCCGCGATGTTCCTGGTGACCCAGCCGCAGCGCTACGACGTGATCGTCACCGACAACCTGTTCGGCGACATCCTGACCGATGTGGCGGCGGCGGTGACCGGTGGGATCGGCCTGGCCGCCAGCGGCAGCATCAACCCCGACCGGCGCCACCCGTCGATGTTCGAGCCCGTGCACGGCTCCGCGCCGGACATCGCCGGCCGCGGGATCGCCGACCCGGCCGCCGCGGTGCTGTCCGTGGCGCTGCTGCTCGACCACCTCGGTCACCCCGAGGCGGCGCAGCGGGTCACCGACGCGGTGGCGGCGGAGCTCGCGGGGCGTACCCCCGGCGGCGCGCTGAACACCGCGGAGATCGGCGACCGGCTCGCGGCTGCCGTATCCGCCTGACCCTTTCTCGCGCCGATCTAGGAGTAATGGCCGCTCGATGCCCGTTTTGTCCGGCCATATCTCCTAGATCGACGGGCACCCAGGCTGCGGGTCACGCTTGAACGACCGTTCGGGGTAAGTTGTGGCCCACAACACTTTCTCGTCTACGGAGGGCATGAATGAACGGCGGTGAGAGGCTCGAGTTCGAGATTCATCGGAATCCGGCACCGGTATCCGCCGCCGAGCGGGCCGCGCTACTGGCCAACCCCGGGTTCGGCCGGGTCTTCACCGACCACATGGTCACCATCCGGTACGCGGAGGGCAAAGGCTGGTACGACGCCCGGGTCGAGGCACGTGCGCCGATCCAGATGGACCCGGCGACGGCCGTCCTGCACTACGCCCAGGAGATCTTCGAGGGGTTGAAGGCCTACCGGGCCGACGGCGGCGGGGTGACCCTGTTCCGCGCCGACGCCAACGCCCGGCGGTTCCGTGACTCGGCGCAGCGCATGGCCATGGCGGCCCTGCCCGAGCAGGCGTTCCTCGACTCGCTGAAGGCGCTCGTCGAGATCGACCGGGAGTGGGTGCCCGACGACCCGGAGGCCAGCCTCTACCTGCGCCCCTTCATGTACGCCAGCGAGGTCTTCCTCGGCGTCAAGCCGTCCGCGGAGTACCTCTACGCGGTGATCGCCTCGCCGGTCGGCCCCTACTTCAAGGGGGGCGTCGCGCCGGTCGCGGTGTGGGTCTCGGACAAGTACACCCGGGCCGCGCCCGGTGGCACCGGCGCGGCCAAGTGCGGCGGCAACTACGCCACCAGCCTGGTGGCCCAGGCCGAGGCGGTCGAGCACGGCTGCGACCAGGCGCTGTTCCTCGACGCGGTGGAGCGCCGGTACGTCGACGAGCTGAGTGGCATGAACGTCTTCTTCGTGTTCGACGACGGCAGCCTCGTGACGCCGCCGCTGACCGGCACGATCCTGCCCGGCATCACCCGCGACTCCGTGCTCACGCTCGCCCGCGAGCAGGGCCACGAGGTGCGCGAGGAGCTCTACTCGTTCGAGCAGTGGCGCGCCGACGCGGCCAGCGGCCGGCTGCGCGAGGTGTTCGCGTGCGGCACCGCGGCCGTCCTCACCCCGATCGGCACCGTCCGGTCGACGGACGGCGAGTTCGTCATCGCCGACGGCGGCACCGGCGAGCTGACCGGTCGGCTGCGGCAGACGCTGGTCGACATCCAGCGTGGCCGGATCGCCGACCGGCACGGCTGGGTGCGGCGCATCCTCTGACCGACGCCCGACGCCCGACGCCCGACGCCCGACGCCCGACGCCCGACGCCCGACGCCCGACCCGGGGCACCCGCGCCTGTCGCGGGTGCCCCGGATTTTCGGGAACGGGGGCGCCTGCCGCGACGTCCAACCGGCCCCTGCGTGACCGGAGGTGCGTCCCGTGACCAGGCCCGTCTCACTGTGCCGCTTCACCACCCTGCCCATGACCGCCCGCGCGCTGACCGCGGCCGCCGGCGGTCCCGCACACGTCCGCCAGGCCACCGCCCGGGTGCGCGACGAGCCGGCACCGGTCCACCTCCCTGTGGGGGCGACGCTGCGGGTCAGCGCCGAACCGGCGCGAAACGCCTGGCAGTCGCTGCGTACCTCGGACGACGCGGTGCTCTCCTGCGCCACGGCGCCCGGCCCGGACGGCACGGTCGACGGCACCTGCCGCGCCCTGCGCCCCGGCACCGCCACGGTGACCACGAGCTGTGGCGGGCACCGCTGGCAGCTGACCGTCGTGGTGGTCGCCTGACCTGCCCGGAAAGAAAACAAATCCCGGAATGCGGAAAAAGCTTCCGGGATGTAGACCTGCGTGGCAAGGTACCGGACGTGACCAGAGTGCCCGCCGAGCTCATTATTGGCCCCTAGCGCGTCCAGCATCCACGCTGAGCGCGCAGACCTCTCGCATCCGCGAGGGGTCTTTTGCGTTGCGGAGAAAGGTTCAGATACATGCAGGTCTACGACACCACGCTGCGCGACGGGGCCCAGCGCGAAGGCATCACCTACTCCGTGGTGGACAAGCTCGCCGTGGCGCGCCTGCTCGACGACTTCGGGGTCGGGTTCATCGAGGGCGGCTGGCCGGGGGCCCTGCCCAAGGACACCGAGTTCTTCCGAAGGGCGCGCACCGAGCTCAACCTCAAGCACGCCCTCTTCTGCGCCTTCGGGGCCACCCGCAAGGCCGATGCCGCGGTCGACAAGGATCCGCAGGTCCGGGCGCTGCTCGACGCCGAGACGCCGGTGGTGACCCTGGTCGCCAAGTCGGATGTCCGCCACGTCGAGCGGGCGCTGCGCACCACGCTCGAGGAAAACCTCGCGATGGTACGCGACACCGTCGCCTTCTTCGTCGCCGAAGGCCGCCGGGTCTTCCTCGACTGCGAGCACTTCTTCGACGGGTACTTCTTCGACCCGAAGTACGCCACCGAGGTCGCCGCGACCGCGCTGCAGGCCGGGGCCGAGGCGGCCGTCATGTGCGACACCAACGGCGGCATGCTGCCGTCCCGGATCACCCGGGTGGTCGGTGAGGTCCGCGAGCGCCTCGCCTCCCGGCTGGGCATCACCGCCGACCAGGCCGTCGCCAACCTGGGCATCCACTGCCAGAACGACACCTCCTGCGCGGTGGCCAACACGATCGCCGCTGTCGAGGCGGGCGTGCCGCACTTCCAGTGCACCGCCAACGGGTACGGCGAGCGACCCGGCAACGCCGACCTCTTCGCCGTCGTCGCCAACCTGCAACTCAAACTCGGGCTGCCGGTCCTACCGGAGGGCTGCCTGGAGCAGATGGTGCGCGTCTCGCACGCCATCGCGGAGATCGCCAACATCGCGCCCGACACCCACCAGGCCTATGTCGGGTCGTCATCCTTCGCTCACAAGGCGGGGCTGCACGCGAGTGCGATCAAGGTGGACCCCGTGCTCTACAACCACGTGGAGCCGGAGGTCGTCGGCAACGACATGCGCATCCTGGTCACCGAGATGGCCGGGCGTGCGAGTGTCGAGCTGAAGTCTCGGGAGCTGGGCATCGACCTCGGTGCCCACCCCGAGGCACTCTCCCGGGTGACTGCCAGGGTCAAGGAGCTGGAGGCGGTGGGCTGGTCGTTCGAGGCCGCCGACGCCTCGTTCGAGCTGCTGGTGCGCTCGGAGCTGTCCGACAACGGGCTCGTGCGGCCGTTCACCTTGGAGAGCTACCGGGTACAGGTCGAGCACCGCGAGGACGGCGCGGTCGTGAGCGAGGCCACCGTCAAGGTCCGGGTACGCGGTGAGCGCGTCATCGCCGCCGCCGAGGGCAACGGTCCGGTCAACGCCCTCGACGAGGCGCTGCGGGTAGCGCTGGCCAAGCACTACCCGGAGCTGGTGAGCTTCGAGCTGGCCGACTACAAGGTCCGCATCCTCGAAGGCAGTCACGGCACCGGCGCGAAGACCCGGGTACTCCTGGAGACCGCCGACGGCAGCCGGGACTGGACCACCGTCGGGGTGCACGAGAACGTGGTGGAGGCGAGCTGGCATGCGCTCGTCGACGCGCTCAGCTACGGCCTCGCCCAGGAGCGCCAGCCCGCCTAGCCCCCGCCGCCCCCCGTCATGATCCTGAAGGATTTTCCGTGTCCGAGCGCGGAAAATCCTTCAGGATCATGGGAGAAGGTGGGGGGCGGCGGTTGAGTTTGGCGCGCAGGGCGCGGCGGGCCACCGGGCCCAGCTCCTCGACCACCTCGACCAGCGCGCCGAGGCGTTCGAGGGCCTCCAGCGCCCGTTCCGCTCCGCGCGGGTCGACTCCCTCGTACAGCTCCAGACCGATGAAGGCGGCCGACACCGCCGGGGCGAGGCCGGCCGGATCGGCCAGCTCGGCCAGCGGCGAGCCGGCGAGCAGCCGCGTCAGGACCCCTTCGACCTCGCGTACCCACACATTGAGCGTCTCGCCGGTCGACTCGGCCAGCCGCCCCTCGGCCTGCGCGGCGGCGAGCAACTGGGCCAGCACCGCCACGTTGCCCTGCGACCGCTCGGACTCGTGCAGCTCGCGGCCGAGCTTGAGTAGCTCGCCCAGGGAGCCGACGGCCGCGAGCCGGGCCCGGTACGCCTCCACCCGCCGCTCGGTGGCCACCCGGCAGGCCTGGGCGAGCAGGTCGTCGACGCTGCCGAAGTGGTAGAACACGAGCGCCTGGTTGACCCCGGCCGCGGCGGCGATGGTCCGCGCGGACACCCCGGCGATGCCGTGGGTACGCATGGCGTCGAGGGCACCCTCGATCAGCCGCTCGCGGGTGTCAGCCATAGCCGGGATTCTCGCGTACCGGCTTGACGGCGGCGGGGACCGGGGCGACCCGGGTGTCCACGTAGGTGACGGTGAAGCTCCCCTCGTACCCGAAGAGCGGCCCGAAGCGCGGGTTGGTCACCGTGACGCGGATGCGGAACCGGTCGCTGCGCTCGTCGTACCACTCACGTAGGTCGGCCTCGCCGGCAAGCGCCCGCGGGCACGCCACGCCGCCGCGGAACCGGGGTGCCCCGGACCGGATGCGCAGCCCACCGTGGTCGTCGACGCTGACCGCCAGCTCGACCGCGAGGTGCTGGTGGGTACCCAGGAAGTCCACGACGGTGCCGTGCCGGGCGCTGTAGATCATCGTGGCGTCGAAGCGCCGGCGGCGGTGCCCCGCGACCTCGAAGGTCCGCACGAAGCTGACCGTCTCGCGGCCGTAGCCGTCGACGTAGGCGTAGTTCTCGATCGTGAACGGGATGTCCCGGCCGGTCTCGGGAAACAGGATGTGCCGGGTGCTGCCCACGGCGAGGAACGGCAGGACGTAGGCGCGGCCACGCCATACCCGGTCCATCACGCCGGTGCCGACACAACCGACGCCGTCCGAGCTGTCGAAGCCGAAGCGGCGCTGCAGCCGCGGATGCAGGCGCGCGAAGTCGGCGCCGAGCGCGCGGGCGAAGATCGACATCAGTGACCCTCCACCTGGGTGAGGATGGCCGGCGTCCGGAGGTCCCGGGCGCGGCGCCGGCACCGCCGCGCGGCCGGGGTGTGCGGGTCGGGCGGCACGGCGGCGGCCAGGACGGCGGCCGTCACCACCAGCCAGACCGAGCCGGTCAGCAGGGTGAGCGCCACGAGAGCGGAGCGCGCGGCGGCCTCGGAGAGCGCGTTGCGGCGGGCCCGCTCAGGCGGCACGCCGTGTTCGAGCCAGATCCGCAGCCGGTCGAACGACCACGCGGTCGCCCAGCCGAACAGCGGGCGGAACACCAGGTCGGCGGCGCGGCCGGCCACTCCCCAGCGGACCTGGTAGTCGTACCCGGTCAGAAAGCGCACGCCGTCCGGGCCGGGCAGGTAGCGCCAGTAGCCGGAGCCGAGCCGGATCAGCGAGCGCGGGTCGTCCGAGGCGAACCGCAGCGCCGAGGTGCAGGTGCCGTCCGGCCGGTGCCGCTCGCCGGCCGAGAACCCCACGCCCGCGACGGTGAGCCCCGGGAGGACGCGGGTGGCGTACTCGAACGTCCGGGAGTCCCGGTAGGTGATCCGGGTGAACCGGGCGTCCCACCGCTGGTGCTGGCTCGGGTCCTGGCTGGCCCGCCACAGCGCGTCGAGGTCGGCTCGGACCAGGGTCTCGACATACAAGGAACGCACGGCTCACCTCCGTTTGAGCGATCGCTCAAACGGAGGTTACGGCATGTTTGAGCAATCGCTCAACCCCGCGGAAGGGTGAGTTCGGCGAAGACCGCGCGATGGTCGCTGCGGGGAACCGGGTACACGCCGTAGCCGGTCACGCCGACCCGCCGGTCGGCGAGGATGTGGTCGATCGTCACGCCCGGGATCCACCACTTCTCGTCGTACGGCCAGGTCGGCGTGAAGCCCTGGCCCCGCGCGGCAGCCGCGTCGCGGTAACCGGTGGCGATCAACCTGCGCAGTCCGCTGTGGTCGAGGGTGGCGTTGAAGTCACCGGCGAGCACACGTAGCGGGCCGTCCTCGGTGGCCGCCGGCTCGCCGGCGATGTCCGCGCGCCAGCAGGCCGCCATGGCCGGCGTCGCCGGTGCGCAGGGGTGCGCGGACTCCACGGCGACGGCTTGGGAGCCGGGCACCGACACGGTCGCCCTGGCCTGGGTGAAGCCGGACGGGTGGGTGCGCAGCCCGCCGTCGCGCAACGGGTACCGGCTGAACAGGGCGGAGCCCTCCGTACCCAGCTGGGGGTGGGAGACCCGGTGCGGCAGTACCCCAGCCAGGCCGGCCGCGTCGAGCGCCCGTTCGGCGCGCGGGGTGAACTCCTGCACCGCGAGCACGTCGACCCGGTGGCGACGGACCAGGTCCATGATCGTCTCCGCGTCGGCGCCGCCGACGAGCATGTTGCTGGTCAGTACCCGCAGCCGGGGCCGGTCGGTGGCCAGGCTGTCAGCACCCGTGCCGTCGGTCAGCCAGCGCGGCAGCACGCACGCCAGCAGGACGAGCACGGCGATGCCGGCGAGCCCGGCGGCCCACCACGCGCGCAGCAGCAGGGTGGCAGCGAACACCAGCACCGAGCCGGCCGCCATGTACGGCGTGAACGCGACCAGCAGGACCAGCGCGCCGTCCCGGTCCAGGCCGGCGGCGCGCACCAGGGCCCAGAGCGCACAGAACCCCGCCAGCGCCCAACTGCCGCTGTGCGCGAGCGTCTTCGTCGTGAGGGCCTGTGTGGTCGCCATGAGGGCGACCGTAACCGGCACCCGCCAGCGGTGCGACACGATCGTCACAGCCTGCGCACAAGGTAGTGGGCTCGGCGGGCCGGCCCGCCGAGCCCACTCAGGCCAGGGGAAGGCCGTGCCCGGAAAGGGCGTTGGCCGCGTCGTTGGCCGCTTCACAGGGGCAGTCGTGGCCGCAGGCCGCGCAGCGCCCGCTCTCCTCGCACAACTGGTGGGCGGCGAGAGTGGCCCGGGCGAGCGCGATTTCGGTGACCCGCTCAGGGTCCGGAGCGGAGCGGGTTCCGATCAGCAGTGCGGGTGCGCGGCGGGCCGGCGGGGGGCCGGGTATGGGAGCGAACCACCGCCGCGCACCCACAGGTCACCCCTCGCCGCAGTCAACGCGGCAGTACGGCGACGGGGACGTGATGATCGAACTCCGGCCGGTGCGCTCCAGGCTCGGGAGCGTCCTGAACACGTCGTTCACCTACCTTTCGTTGCTGTCGGGGGCCATGAATCCGGCCGGTAACAGCCACTACTCGCTACGGTCTCCTGGTGGGATGGTCGAAACAACCGCCAGCTGACCCTGATTGTCACTCGCCGTAGAGCTTTGGCCGGGGAAATTGCACGATATTGCCCCGTTTTATTAGCACCGCTGGTGCTACGGAGCGCGCCGATCGTAGGTATGCACCGCCAGCTCGACCCGGGACGTCAAACCCAACTTCCCCAGGATTCGCGAGACGTGGTTGCGCACCGTGCGCCGGGACAGGAACAGCTCGACCGCGATATCGGGATTGGACCGGCCGTCGGCGACCAGCGTCGCGACCCGGCGCTCGGTTTCGGTCAACGAGTCCCAGCCGGTCTTCGGCCGGCGCGCGTGCCGGTGGCGGACGCCGGCGTGGCGCAGTCGAGCCTCCGCCCGGCTGACGTCCCAGGCCGCCCCGAGCCGCTCGTAGCAGTCGACCGCGGCGTCCAGCGCCGCCCGGGCCGGCCCCGGCTCACCCGACTCGGCCAGCGCGGCAGCGGCGCTCTCGTACGCGTACCCGGCATACAGCGGGCAACCCAGCGCCCGAGCCGTGGTGAGCAGCAGCGTGGGATCGGCGTCGGCGATCCCCCGGCACAGTGCGGCCATGGCGCGCAGGTGGGGTGCGTCCGGGCGGTCCAGCTCATCGGCCAGCGGCCGGGCCCGGAAGCGCTGCCCGACGGCGGCGGCGAGGCGGGCGATCTCCGGTGCCAGGCACTCCGCGCGGCTGGCGGCCCACGCGTCGAGCAGCGCGTCGAGCGCGCGCTCCGAGCGGCCGGCCCGCTCCCAGGCGAGGGTATGAGCGCACAACCGCAACGCCGCCCAGTGCCGGCCGCCGAGGCTGGCGTCGCGGTGCGCCAGCACGTCGCCGTGCGTGGTGAAGTCACCGCGGTGCATCGCGATCAGGGCGGCCTGGCTGCGCAGCGTCTCCGTCACGCCCAGCGGGTCGGGCCGCTCCAGCCCCGCTTCGGCCTCGGCCAGCGCGTCGTCCCACCGCCCGTCCAGGAAGCGGATACGCGTCCGGACCAGGTGGTACCACCCGAGGAAGGCACCGGCCCGCCCCTCCTCGCACGCCACGTCGGCGTCGGCGAGCCGGTCCAGCCGCAGCAGGCAGAACGCCCTGACCAGATGGGGTGCGAACTGGTGATCGGGGCCGGCCACCCGGTCGGCGAGGTCCGCCAGCGCCCGGTCGACCAGGTTGAGCGCATCGGCCGGGCGATGGCGGGCGAGCTGGACGGCGGCGCGCGCGTACCAGCCGTGCGGGCCGGACGCCGCGGCCGCCACCGCGTCCGCAGCGTCGACCTGACCCAGCAGCAGCAGGCACTGTGCCGCGAAGGCACGCAACCGGGCGGCGAGATACTCGTCCGGTACCCCCGCCGTCACCGCGTTGTCGGCTTCGGCGAGAGCGTCGTCCACCTGGCCGGCGGCGAAGTACGCCTGGGTGAGCAGCCAGCGCAGCGGGGCTTCCGGATCGGGCACCGCCTTGATCGTCTTCTGGGCGTCCACCGGCCGGCCGGCCCACAGCAGCGCCCGCGCGTACGCCGCCCGCAGCTCCTCGGCGCCCAGGCCGAGCGCCCGGTCGAGCAGTTTCACGGCGAGCGCCGGGGCGCGTTCGGTCAGCGCGTCGGCCGCCGACGCCAGCCACTCGCGCGCGTCCGGATCCAGTCCTGCGCCGGCGACCAGGTGCTGCGCGACGCGCTCGACCGGCGCGCCGGCCGCCGCGAGGGCATGCCCCGCCCGTACCTGTAAAGCGGCGCGCTCCACCGAGGTCAGGTCGGCGGCGAGCGCCGCCCGGATGACCTCGTGCCGGAAGGCCAGTTGGCCGTCGGAGTCGGTCAGCAGCCCCGCGGCCACCGCGTCGCTCACCGGCTGCCACAGCTCGATCACCGGGGCGCCGACAACCGCGGACAGCTCGCCGATGTCGAAGCGCGGGCCGAGGATCGCCGCGTCCCGCAGCACGTCCCGGGTATGCGGAGGGAGGGCGTGCAGCCGCTGCGCCATGAGGTCGGTCAGGGAGCCGGGCGGCCGATCGTCGCCGCCGACCAGCGTCGCGGCGCCGGCCACGACGCGGATCCGGTTCTGGCGGACGAGGGAGGCCATCAGCTCCATCAGGTAGAGCGGGTTGCCGCCGGCCCGGCCGAGCAGCCGGGACAGCTCGGCGTCGGGCGCCCCGCCGAACAGCTCGCTGGCGAGGGCGTGCACCACGGGCTCCGGCAGCGCACCGAGGGTCAGGGTCACCGCGCCCCGGGCGTGCAGGCTGCGCAGCAACGCCTCCAGCTCGGCGCGCCGGGGCGTGGGCTGGTACCCGCCGGCCAGCAGCACCGGCAGCTGGCCGAGAGTGTGCCCGAGCCGGGCCAGGACCAGCAGGCTGGACCGGTCGGCCCGGTGCAGGTCGTCGACCAGCAGCGCGAGCGGGCCCGCCGCCGACCACTGGTCCAGCAGCTCCAGGATCGCCTCGGCGACGACGAACTCGGCCGCACCGTCGGCGCGCGCCAGGAGCGCCGCCAGCTCGGGAGCGTCGGCGAACCAGGTGCCGAGCGCCGAGAACGCCGGGGCGCACTCCGACCGCGGAGCCCCGCCCCGCAGCACCCGCGCGTCCAGCCGGGCCGCCTCGACGGCCGCCACGTCCAGGAGCGTGCTCTTGCCCGCCCCCGGCTCACCTTCGACCAGGACGGCCTGACCATGACCAGCGATCACTCCGTGTAGGACCTTCCGAAGAAGATCCACTTCAGAGTCCCGCCCAACAACGCCGACCGACAACGGCCACATGGGAATGAGCCTATTGGTAACCCTGCGTATCGCCACCGCATAGGTCCTTTCTGCGGTATGCGGTCATCGACCTGCGACGAACCGCACTTGGCTACCGCTTACCGGCGCGGCGTGCTACGCAGAGTTATCTTCTCCGTACCGCGGGCATGGATCATCGTGGACGTCGGCGCCGATCGCGGCCAGCAGGCGGGCCCGCAGCGGGGCCGCCCGCTCGGCGAACTCGCGCTGCGCCTGCGCGTACTCGGCGCGCCCCTCCGGCGTCTCGATGTGCACCGGCGGATAGCCGAGGTCGGCCAGGTCGTACGGGCTGGCGCGCATGTCCAGCGCCCGGATCTCGCGGGCCAGCGCGAAGCAGTCGGCGATGAGGTCCGCGCCGACCAGCGGGCTCAGCTTGTAGGCCCACTTGTAGAGGTCCATGTTGGCGTGCAGGCAGCCCGGCTGGTCGTTGTCGTGCTGTGTCTCGCGGGTGGGGTGCAGCAGGTTGAGCGGCCGCGCCGGGGCGGTGAAGAACCGGTACGCGTCGAAGTGGCTGCACCGGATCCCGCGCGCCTCGACGATCTCCGCGATGCGCTCCGGTGGCAGGCGCAGCGGCCAGGCATTGTGCCGCACCTCGTCCTGGCTCTGCCGGTAGACCATCGCCCACTCGTGCATCCCGAAGCAGCCGAGCTGCGGCGTGCGGGTGGCGGTGGCGGCCAGCAGCGTCCTGATCCAGGCGACCCGCTCGGGCTTGACGGTCACCGCGGGAGTCTCCGCGCCCTCCAGGATGATCCCGGCTCCCGGGTGCCAGCGGCGCAGTTGCGCCGGCCGGTACGAGTAGTAGGTGAACATGAAATCCTCGACCGGATGCTTCACCCCGGCCCGGCGCCGGGCCAGATGCGGCCCGATCCACGCGTCCACGCGCCGCTCGTGCGCCGCCTGCCGGGCCCGCCACACGGCGGCCGGCAACACGGGCACGGTCGGAGCGCTCACCGCTCCAGTGTGGCAGCCGGCGTTCCGGGCACCGTCCGGTGCGTACGGTTAGATTTGTGCCGTGCGTATTGCTTTGTTTGCCCACGAGGCTGGCATGTCGTTCGGTGTCGTCGAAGGCGAGGCGGGCGCCGGGCCGGAAGGCCTCACCGTCGCGCAGATCGACGGGCACCTCTTCAGCGACATCCGCTTCACCGGCCAGCGGTGGGCGCTCGCCGACGTGCAGCTGCTCCCACCCGCCCTGCCCAGCAAAATCGTCTGCGTCGGTCGCAACTATGCCGCGCACGCGGAGGAGCTGGGCAACGAGGTGCCGGCCGAGCCGTTGCTGTTTCTCAAGCCGCCGACGTCCGTGATCGGGCCGGACAAGGCGATCCGGTTGCCTGTCCAGTCCAAGCAGGTGGAGCACGAGGCGGAGCTGGCGATCGTCATCGGCCCGCCGGGCGCCCGCCGGGCCGACAAGGCCGCCGCCGCGCGCGCCATTTTCGGGTACACCTGCGCCAACGACGTGACGGCGCGGGATCTGCAGCGCAAGGACGTGCAGTTCACACGGGCGAAGGGGTTCGACACGTTCTGCCCGCTCGGCCCGTGGATCGAGACGTCGGTCGACGTGGGCGACCTGGAGGTGCGCTGCGAGGTGCTTGCCGCCGGCTCACCCGCGGGCACCGAGCCGGAGGTGCGCCAGCTCGGGCGTACCAAGGATATGATCTTCGATCCGGCGACGCTTGTGTCGTATGTGTCACACGTGATGACGCTGCTGCCGGGGGACGTCGTGCTGTCCGGGACCCCGTCCGGCGTGGGTCCGCTCGCGGCCGGTGACCTGGTGACCGTGAAGATCGAACAGGTGGGGGCGCTGACGAACCGGGTCGTCGGGCCGGAATGACACGCGCCGCGCCGAGTCGGGGAACCGATTTGGTTGGGCGGTTGGGGCTCAGGTAGAGTTCACCCCCGGTGCAGCGAGCACGGATGGGGTATGGGGTAATTGGCAGCCCGACGGATTCTGGCTCCGTTAGTCTAGGTTCGAGTCCTGGTACCCCAGCCACCGATGCTCGACAGCATCGGCGCTGGTAGATTTGAGTGTCGATGCAGGTGCATCGGAGATCCTGGCCCCGTCGTCTAGTGGCCCAGGACGCCGCCCTCTCAAGGCGGTAGCGCCGGTTCGAATCCGGTCGGGGCTACAAATGCAGGGCCCGCGCCTCCCCAACCGGGGGCGCGGGCTTTTCTGTCGCCGGTCCTATCGGCGCACCATGTCGGGCACGGTGTTGACGAAACCGCGAAATTGGGCGCCGGGGCAACCGCGGTTGCGCGGCTGGTGGCGGCAGTCGAGAATCCGGCGACGAAGCCGGGAAGCGGACGCCGCGGCGAAGGCCGGGGAAGCGAACGCCGCGGGGTAGGCGCTACAGGCCCGACAGGCGCTGGCCGGCGCGGACAACGGCCATGGCGTGCCGGTCGCCCGGCCGGCGGCCCAGTCGCTCGAGCGGGCCGGAGATGCTGATCGCGGCGATCACGCGACCCGTGCGGTCCCGGATCGGCGCGGAGACGCTCGCCACGCCCGGCTCGCGCTCGGCGACGCTCTGGGCCCAGCCGCGCCGGCGCACCTCGGCCAGGGTCCGGCCGGTGAACTTGCAGCGGGGCAGCAGTGGCATGACCGCCTCCGGCGGCTCCCACGCCAGCAGCACCTGGGCGGCGGAGCCGGCGGTCATCGGCAGCACGGACCCGACGGGCACCGTGTCGCGCAGCCCGCTGGCCCGCTCGGCAGCGGCCACGCACAGGCGCTCGTCGGCCCGGCGCAGGTAGAGCTGCGCGCTTTCGGCCGTGGCGTCCCGCAGCGCGGCCAGCATCGGCTCGGCGGCGGTCAGCAGGACGTCGGGCGCGGCGTTGGCCAGCTCACCGAGTCGGGGGCCGGGCCGCCAGCGTCCGTGCGCGTCGCGTACCAGCATCCGATGGATCTCCAGCGCCTGCGCCAACCGGTGCGCGGTCGCCCGCGGCAGCTTGGTGCGCTCGACGAGTTCGGCCAGGCTGGCGCCGTCGACACAAGCGGCAAGGATGACCACCGCCTTGTCCAGCACGCCCACACCGCTCATACTGTGTCCCACGAGCCGAAACTTACCTCCCAAACTTTAGGATGTCCAGATGCTGGGAGAAGCACCGCGAACGCTGTCCGAGAAGGTCTGGGACGCACACGTCGTCCACTCGGCCGACGGCGAGCCCGACCTGCTCTACATCGACCTCCACCTGCTGCACGAGGTCACCAGCCCGCAGGCCTTCGACGGGCTGCGGATGGCCGGGCGCCCGGTCCGCCGGCCCGATCTCACCCTCGCCACGGAGGACCACAACACACCGACCGACAACCTCATCACGATCGCCGACCCGATCAGCCGCACGCAGATCGAGACGCTGCGCAAGAACTGCGCCGACTTCGGCGTCCGCCTGCACCCGCTCGGCCATGCCCAGCAGGGCATCGTCCACGTCATCGGCCCGCAGCTGGGCCTCACCCAGCCGGGCATGACGATCGTCTGCGGCGACTCGCACACCGCGACCCACGGCGCGTTCGGTGCGCTGGCGTTCGGCATCGGCACCAGCGAGGTCGAGCACGTGCTCGCCACCCAGACCCTGCCGCAGCACAAGCCGAAGACGATGGCCGTCACGGTCACCGGCGAGCTGCCCTACGGCGTGACGGCGAAGGACCTGATCCTCGCGCTCATCGCCAAGGTGGGCACCGGAGGCGGGCGTGGGCACGTCGTGGAGTACCGCGGTCCGGTCATCGAAAAGCTCTCCATGGAGGGCCGGATGACGGTGTCCAACATGTCGATCGAGTGGGGCGCCAAGGCCGGCCTCGTCGCGCCGGACGACACCACCTTCGCCTACCTCGAAGGCCGCCAGCACGCGCCCAAGGGCGCGAAATGGGAGCAGGCCATCGAGTACTGGCGGAGCCTGCGCACCGACCCCGGCGCGCGCTTCGACACCGAGGTGACCCTCGACGCCGGCACGCTGACGCCGTTCGTCACGTGGGGCACCAATCCGGGCCAGGGCGCCCCGCTGGACGCGGTCATCCCCGACCCGGCCAGCTTCGAGGGCGAGGCCGAGCGGACGGCCGCCCAGCGGGCCCTGGAGTACATGGATCTGCGCCCCGGCACGCCCCTGCGGGACGTGGCCGTGGACGTGGTGTTCGTCGGCTCGTGCACCAACGGGCGCCTGGAGGACCTGCGGGCCGCCGCCGAGGTGCTGCGCGGGCACAAGGTCGCCGACGGCGTGCGGATGATGGTCGTCCCGGGCTCCGCCGCGGTGCGCGCGGCAGCAGAGGAGGAGGGCCTGCACGAGGTGTTCACGGCCGCCGGTGCCGAATGGCGCTTCGCCGGCTGCTCGATGTGCCTGGGCATGAACCCGGACACTCTCCAGCCCGGCCAGCGCTCGGCATCCACCTCCAACCGCAACTTCGAGGGCCGGCAGGGGCGCGGTGGGCGTACCCATCTGGTGTCCCCACCGGTCGCGGCGGCCACCGCCGTGACCGGCCGCCTGACCGCGCCCGCCGACCTGAACCGGGGCTGACGACCATGGACAAGTTCACCATTCACACCGGGACGGCGCTGCCGCTGCGCCGATCCAACGTGGACACCGATCAGATCATCCCGGCCGAGTACCTGAAGCGGGTAACCAAGACCGGTTTCGCCGACGGCCTGTTCAACGCCTGGCGCGCCGACCCGGCGTTCGTGCTCAACAATCCGGCCTACAACGGCGCCTCCATCGTCATCGCCGGCCCGGAGTTCGGCACGGGTTCGTCGCGGGAACACGCGGTGTGGGCGTTGCGCGACGGCGGGTTCCGGGTCGTCATCTCACCGCGGTTCGGGGATATCTTCCGGGGCAACGCACTCAAGGACGGGTTGCTGCCGGTGGAGCTCGAACTGCCGGTCGTGGAAGCGCTCTGGGACGCGGTCGAAGCCGACCCCACGCTGGCGGTAACCGTGGACCTGGAGGCCCGGGAAGTACGTGCGGCGGGCAGAACATGGGCCTTCCCGCTCGACAATTTCAGCCGTTGGCGGCTGCTGGAGGGCCTCGACGACATCGGGCTCACGCTGCGGCATGAAGCCACTATCGGAGCGTATGAAGAGCGCCGTCCGGAGTGGATGCCGGCCGTCATCTAGGGCGCTCACAACGGTTTGGCCGGTGCTCCAATCGGGGTTCCGGCCAAATCTGTTACGACACAACGATTTCTTTTTCCGAACATGTTTGTATCCTGTCGACATGGGCCTAACGTTTGCGCGATGAATGACTCGTGCAACCCCATGTACAGGAGGAAATCGTGAACAAGGCCGAGCTCATCGAAGCGCTGTCGGCTCGTCTCGGTGACAGACGCGCGGCAACGTCGGCGCTCGACGCCGTGCTGTCAGAGATCCAGAACGCTGTCACCAAGGGCGACAAGGTCGCCATCACCGGCTTCGGCGTCTTCGAAAAGAAGGTCCGTGCGGCGAGAACGGCGCGCAACCCGCGCACCGGCGAAGCCGTGAAGGTGAAGAAGACGTCGGTGCCGGCGTTCCGTCCGGGTGCCGGTTTCCGCGAGCTGGTCGCCAGCGGCAAGGTGCCGAAGGTCGCGAAGGCCGCGGCGGCGAAGGGCGCCGCCAAGGCCCCGACGAAGGCGGCGGCGGCGAAGGCCGCGATCAAGTCGGCCGCCACCAAGGCGACCGCCACCAAGTCGACGGCGAAGGCGACCAAGGCAGCACCGGCGAAGAGGGCCACCGCGAAGGCCACCAAGGCCGCGGCGGCTCCGGCGGCGCGCAAGACGACGACCGCCAAGGCCACGACGGCTAAGGCCACGACGGCCAAGGCCACGACGGCTAAGGCCACGACGGCTAAGGCCACGACCGCCAAGGCCACGACGGCCAAGGCCACGACTGCCAAGATCCCGGCGGCCGCGAAGAAGGCCCCGGCGAAGAAGCGCTGAGTCGAACGGGAGAAGGGGCGGGCCGGAAGGCCCGCCCCTCGCCGCGTCGATCTAGGAGAAGTTGCGCTCTGGGAGCGCTTTCCGGCGCCGACTTCTCCTAGATCGACGAGGAGGGCGGTCAGGCCGGCGCGGAGACCGGGGCGGGGTCGAGCAGATCCGCCCCCACGTACTCGCTGCCGGCGAAGCCGAGCACCCGGGCCGACCCCTTCGGCGTGTGGTACGCCGACGCGTCGCGCCCGGCCAGCGTGGCCACGACGCCCGGAATCAGGCCGCCCTGGCTGCACACCACCGTCACGCCGTCCGCGGCCGCCAGATCGCGGATGAGCGCCCCCGCCTGGGCCACGTCGGCGCACTCGTCAAAGCTGTCGTCGCCTTCCAGCGGCAGCCCGGTCAGGGCGGCGAGCGGCTCGACGGTCTGCACGCACCGGGCTCGCCGGGCGCTGATGATGCGCGTGGGTCCGTATGCCTCCAGCAGCGCGGCCAGGATCGAGGCGGTGTGCCGGCCGGATTCGTCCAGCGGCCGGGCGAAGTCGTCGCCCGGCCAGGAGTCCCGGTCGCCGGCGTTCGCATGGCGCAGCAGCAGGATCAGACCGTCCACCGGGGCCACCGGCGGGTAGCCGGCCACCACACCCCGGTCGTGGGCATACGTGAGGAGCGTGGCCGCGTCCGCGACGGGTACCCACCGGACGTCGTCGACCTCGTCGTTGGCGACGAAGTCGGCACTGCCCCGCCACTCCATGGCCCAGTACTCCACGGCCTTCTCCACGTCGGGGTCGCCGGTGAGGTACCGGGTCGTGGGCAACCGCAGCCGGGGCACCGCCCGCGAGCCGGTCTCCTCGAAGACCTCCCGGACCGCGGCCAGCAACGGATGCTCTCCCCGGGCCAGCTTGCCCTTCGGCAGTGACCAGTCGTCATACCGGGGCCGATGCACCAGCACGATCTCGGTGCCGGCCGCGCCCTGGCGGCCCACCACGCCGCCCGCGGCCCGGACCACGCGCGGGCTCATGACGGCAGCCACTCGGTGAGCGCAGGCTTGTTTGCCGCCTCCCAGGCGGTTGGGAACCGCTCCCGGACGCGCCGGATCAGCGCCCGCTCCCGCTCGTACAGCCGGCCCGCGGTCACGGCGAGGACCCGGTCGTCCGGGTACGAGTCCGCCACGGCCAGCCAGGTGTCGGCGGCCACCGCGGCGTCCTGGTGCTCGCCCAGCAGGTCCTGCACCTTGCCCAGCGCCTTCGCCAGGCCGGCCGCGCCGCCGCCGAGCGTGGTGGCCGCGGCGTCGGTGGCGTAGCGGGCCCGCTTCGCGCGGATCCGCACGCCGTGCCACACCGAGTCCGGGTCGTCCGCGGACAGCTCGCCCGCGACGGCCAGCTTGCCCCAGGGCCGTGCGACCAGGCCGGGCAGGACGTCGCGGGCCGGCCCGTGGGCCGCCGGCGCCACCTGGGGCGAGCGCGCGGCCTCCAGCAGGTGTTCGAGCAGGTCCAGGTAGCGCGGGGAGTCCAGCGCGGCATCCACCGCCAGCACCGCATCCTCGTGCCGGGCCGTGAGGTCGGCGTCGATGCGGGACACGGCGGCCTCGTCGAGCGGGGCGAGCGGATCGAGCGCGGCGGTGCGCCGCAACCGGGCGCGCAGCACCTCGGCGTCGCGCGCTCCGCCGAGCACGTCGGCCAGCCACGACAGCTCGCCGCGCAGGCGCTCGGCCCAGCCGGCGTCGAGCAGCGGCCGGAACGTGCGCAGGTCGCTGCGCAGCCGCCGGGTGCCGACGCGCATCTGGTGCACCGCCGTGTCACCGTCGGGGAGCGGATCCCCCAGGCGTACGAGCGGGTCGTACGTGAAGATCCGGGCGATGTCGGCGCGCAGCGCGTCGCTCACGACCGAGGCCGCGGACGCCTCGGGCGGGACCGACGTGGACGGCGCGACGAGATCGGGTGGTTCAAGGGCCGCGGCACCCATCGCCCGCACGTGCTTGGCCACGAAGTCGCCCTCGACGGCGCCCGCGTCGCGCAGCACGGCCGCGACCTTGTCCAGCAGCTTGCGGCCGCCGTCGTACCGCTCCGCCTCGATCTCGCGGAACTCGCCGGTCGGCTTGCGCCCCTTGAGCACGGTCACCGCGTCGTCGGCGATCTCGACCAGCACCCGGTCTTCGGCGTCGTGCACCTCGTACCCGCGGCGCACGGTCTGCATGGTCGCCGCTACCCGCAGCCGTGCGCCGCGATGGTAGGCGGTGAGCAGCCGTGCGAGCGGCTCCGGGATGGTGCCGGCCGGCCCCGGGCGGGAGATCTCCTGCCGGATGCCCACCGTCTCGGTCGGCAGCTTCACCGTCCACGGGCGGTCGTCGCCGCGCCGGTGGCGCAACGAGACACCGGCACGCGCCAGCCGGTGGTCGGCGGTGTCGTAGTAGGTGGCCTGGAGCGTCTTCGGCGGCCGGGGCAGCAATCGCCCGCCGGACGGCACGCAGCCTGAGAGATCGGGCATGGTGAAGCCCGGATCCACCTCGAACTTCCGTTCCTCTTCCAGCACCGCCCTATTCAACCTTGTCCACGACCCTGCGCAGGAGGGCCTCCTGCGGATCGATCAGAGGTTGGTCGTCAATTGCCACCCGCCGGTGCCACGAGCCGTCCCCGGACAGATCGAAGCTGCGGGTGTGGTCGTCCATGGCCACGCGCATCATCCGGTCCAGCTCGACCCGGGCGGCCAGGTCGGTGACCTGGACGAGCGCCTCCACCCGACGGTCGAGGTTGCGGTGCATCAGGTCGGCCGACCCGATCCAGAACTCGCCACCCGGTGCGCCGGCGGGAGACTGCGAACCGACCGAGCCGTCACCGAACCGGAACACCCGCGAGTGCTCGAGGAAGCGGCCCAGGATCGAGCGCACCCGGATCCGCTCGGACAGCCCCGGCACGCCCGGCCGGATCGTGCAGATGCTGCGGATGACCAGGTCCACGTCGACGCCGGCCTGGCTGGCCCGGTAGAGCGCGTCGGTGAGCTCCTCGTCGACGAGCGAGTTGACCTTGATCTGCACCAGACCCGGGCGGCCGGCCCGGACGTGCTCGATCTCGCGTTCGATCCGGTCGACGATCCCGCTGCGCACCCCGTGCGGCGCCACCAGCAGCCGCCGGTACGCGGTCTGCCGGCTGTATCCGGTGAGCACGTTGAACAGGTCGGTCAGGTCGGCGCCCACCTCCGGGTCGGCGGTGAGTAGACCGAAGTCCTCGTAGAGCCGCGCCGTCTTGGGGTGGTAGTTGCCGGTGCCGATGTGGCAGTACCGGCGGATCTGGTTGCCCTCCTGGCGTACGACCAGGGCGGTCTTGCAGTGGGTTTTCAGGCCCACGAGGCCGTAGACGACGTGGCAGCCGGCGCGCTCCAGCATGCGCGCCCAGCCGATGTTGGCCTGCTCGTCGAAGCGCGCCTGCACCTCCACCAGGACGACGACCTGCTTGCCGGCCTCGGCGGCGTCGATGAGCGCGTCGACGATCGGGGAGTCGCCGCTGGTGCGGTAGAGCGTCTGCTTGATCGCCAGCACGTTGGGGTCGGCCGCGGCCTGCTCGATGAACCGCTGCACGCTGGTGGAGAAGGAGTGGTACGGGTGGTGCACCAGGATGTCGTTGTCCCGCAGCCGGGCGAAGACGCTGCGCGGCGTCTCACCCTCGGCGAACTGCGGGTGCGTGGCCGGCACGAAAGGGCGGTCTTTGAGATCCGGTCGGTCGGTCTCGTTGTAGACCTGCCACAGCGACGACAGGTCCAGCAGCGCCGGCACCCGCATCACGTCGTGGGCGTCCATGTCCAGCTCGCGGACGAGCAGTTCGAGCACGTGGTCGGAGATGGAGGCGGCCACCTCCAGGCGCACCGGCGGGCCGAAGCGGCGGCGGGCAAGCTCGCGTTCGAGGGCCTGCAGCAGGTCCTCGTCGCGGTCCTCGTCCAGCTCGAAGTCGGCGTTGCGGGTCACCCGGAACAGGTGGTGCTCGACCACCTGCATGCCGGAGAAGAGCTGGCCCAGGTGCGCGGCGATCAGGTCCTCGACGGGCAGGAAGCGGACCAGCCGGGTGCTGTCGCGGTCGACCAGCACGAAGCGCGGCACGTTGTTGGGCACCTTCACCCGGGCGAACAGCTCCGGCCCGCCGTCGGGGTCGCGGACCACGACGGCGAGGTTGAGCGAGAGCCCGGAGATGTACGGGAACGGGTGCGCCGGGTCCACGGCGAGCGGGGTGAGCACCGGGAACACGTGCTCCCGGAAGTACGCCCGCATCCGTTCCCGCTCGGCGGCGTCCAGCTCCGACCAGCGCACGATCCGGATGTTCTCCGCGGCGAGCGCGGGCTCCACGTCCTGCGCGAAGCAGCGCGCCTGGCGCCCCACCAGCGCCGTCGCCCGCTCGGCGATGCGCTCCAACTGCTCGCGCGGCGACAGCCCGTCGGTGGTCCGCACGGGCAGGCCGGTCTGCTGCCGGCGCTTCAGGCCGGCGACCCGGACCATGTAGAACTCGTCCAGGTTGGTCGCGAAGATCGCCAGGAACTTGGCCCGCTCCAGCAGCGGGGTCCGCGTGTCTTCCGCCAGCGTCAGCACCCGGGCGTTGAAGTCCAGCCAGGACAGCTCGCGGTTGAGGTAGCGGCCGGTGGGCAGGGGCTTCTCTTCGGGTGGCGCTTCGTCGGCCGCTGCCGGCTCCGTGCCGGCCGGCCGCACCCCATCCGGGGGTACGGGCGGAGCCGGCGGCTCGGGCTGCGGGGGAGGCTCCGCGGTGCCCGCCGCGCGGCGCCTGGCCGCACGCGCGCTGCCGGTGCCGGCCGACTGCGCCCCGTTGAACCGTTGCGGGCCGTCGTCGGGGCCGACGTCGGTCGGGGACCGGGGAGTGCGCGGAGCGGAGCTTGCGGTCACCCGATCATCATGACCCCACAAAGGTTAACGGCGCATGAACTCAGGGCAGGGTGGGCAGCGTAACTTTGCTGATCACGCCTGTTTCGTCGCGGTCGAGCCGCACCCGCTGGCCCAGGCGCAGCAGCCGCAGCCCGGACCGCGCGAACGCCTCGCCGGGAAACACCAGCTCGGTGCCGTCGTCGAGCAGCACCGACCCGGCACCGGTCTGTTCGTCGAACGTCGCGACCGTCCCCTGCATGAGATCTCCTCAATCGTTCAGCAATGTGCGGCACCGACGAGGCCGGCGGTGTGCGGGCCGAGCCCCAACTCGCAGGCCGCGGCGAGGTCGGCGGCGGTGTCGACGTCCTGGCGCAGCGACGGCCAGTGGCCGTCCAGCCGGACCGCTCCGGAACCGCGGTGCGCGCGCGCCGAGCCGGGGCCGAAGCGGGGATCGAGCTCGACGCCACCCAGCGCGGCGAGCATCGCGGTACCGGTACCCGCGGCGTCCGGGACGTAGCCGCGGCCCGGCACCGGGCCCACCGCGGCGAGGGCCGCGGACAGCTCCGGCGACCGCAGCGCCGGCAGGTCGGCGGTGAGGGCGACCACCGGGGAGCCCGCCGCCAGGCGCGCGCCGTGGGCCAGCGCGGCGTTGAGGCCGGCGTCCAGCTCATCGGGGACGGCCAGCGCGCCCGACCCGGCCAGCGCGGCGGCGGCGACCGGGTCGTCGGTCACCACGAGCACCCGGTGCACCGACGGGCAGGCGAGGATCGCGGCGATAGTGTCGCGGGCCATCGCGACCACGAGCCGGTCGTGTGGGACGCCCTCGACCGCGCCCCGCAGCCTCGTCTTCGCCATGGCGAGCCGCTTGACCGGCACCACCGCGACCCACTCCGCGCCCCACACCCCTCGAATCCTGCCTCATCTGCGGGCCCTCCCTGGTCGGCGGGGCGGCCGGGCGGGCATGATGCGGCAAGCGGTGATGAGCGGTTGGAGGAGTCGTGGCGCGGCGGAGGCTCGGGTTCTGGCGGCGCTTCGCCGTGGTCGTCCTCAAGCCGCCGCTGACGGTGATGACGCGGCGGCACTGGTCGGGCATGTCACGTATACCGGCGAGCGGCGGCGCGATCCTGGTCGCCAACCACCTGTCGCACGCCGACCCGATCATCATCGGGCACTACGTCTACGACGCCGGCCGGTGGCCGCAGTTCCTGGCCAAGTCCAGCCTGTTCGACGTCTCGCTGCTCGGGCCGCTGCTCAGCGCCGTGCGCCAGATCCCGGTCCACCGGGGCACCGCCGACGCGGTCAAGGCCCTGCACTCCGCCGTCGAGGCGGTCGAAGCCGGCGACGCGGTGATCATCTATCCGGAGGGGACCACCACGCGCGAGCCGGACCTGTGGCCGATGCGCGGCAAGACCGGCGCGGCGCGCCTGTGGCTGGTCACCGGCGCGCCGGTCATCCCGGTGGTGATGTGGGGCCCGCAACGGCTCTTCGACCCCCGCACCAAGCGGATCGGTCTGCGGCCGCGGACCCCGGTGACGGTGGTGGCCGGCCCGCCGATCGACCTGTCGCGCTTCGCGGGCAGGGCCCCGACCGCCGCCACCCTGACCGAGATCACCGACGTGATCATGCTGTGCCTGCGGGACATGCTCGCCCAGATCCGGGGTGGGACGCCCCCGGCGCTCTACGCTCCGGTACGGACCCGGTCCGGTGAGGGGGAATCATGAGTCGTGTCGCGGTGCTGGGCGCCGGGTCGTGGGGCACAGCGTTCGCCAAGGTGCTGGCCGACGCCGGTCGCGAGGTGACCCTCTGGGCGCGGCGGCCCGAGATCGCCGTGGCGATCCGGGAGCGCCACGTCAACCCCGACTACCTGCCGGCGCTCCGGCTGCCCGACGCGGTCACCGCCACCATGGATCCGCGCCAGGCCCTGCACGCCGCCGACCTGGTGGTCGTCGCGATCCCGTCGCAGACCCTGCGGGCCAACCTCGCCGCGTGGTCGCGCTATCTCAGCCACGACGCGACCCTGGTCAGCCTGATGAAGGGCATCGAGCTCGGCACGCTCAAACGGATGAGCGAGCTGATCGTCGAGGCGGCCGGCGTGGCGTCCGACCGGGTCGCGGTGGTGACCGGGCCCAACCTGGCGGCCGAGATCGCCGCCGAGCAGCCGGCCGCGACCGTGGTGGCGTGCGCCGACATCGTCCGCGCCACCGCCGTGCAGCGGGCGGTGACCACCCGCTACTTCCGGCCGTACACCAACGACGACGTGATCGGCTGCGAGCTGGGCGGCGCGGTGAAGAACGCGATCGCCCTGGCATACGGGATGGCCAACGCGATGGGCTTCGGCGACAACACGAAGGCGATGCTCATCACGCGCGGGCTGGCCGAGACCTCCCGGCTCGGCGCCGCGCTCGGCGCCAACCCGCTGACCTTCGCCGGGCTGGCCGGGCTGGGTGACCTGGTCGCCACGTGCTCGTCGCCGCTGTCGCGCAACCGCACGTTCGGCGAGCACCTGGGCCGCGGCGAGAGCCTCGAGCAGGCGCAGGCCGCGACCCGGTACACCGCCGAGGGCGTGAAGAGCTGCCTGGCGATCCGGGACCTGGCCCGCAAGTTCGGGGTGGAGATGCCGATCACCGAGCAGGTGGAGCGGGTGTGCCACGAGGGCCTGGACCCGCGGGTGGCGGTCGGCGCGCTGATGAGCCGGGAGACGAAGCCGGAGTGAGCGGCGTCGTGAACTACGGCGACGGAACGCGGGCGGTGCACGCCGGGCGGCCGGCGGCGCAGCCCGGGCAGCCGTTCCTGCCCGGCCCGGTGTTCGCGGCGCCGTACCATCTCGACCCGGTCGCCGGCCCTGCCGCCGGCGTCGACGGGTACGGGCGGGCGGACAACCCGACCTGGCGCGCGCTCGAATCGGCGATCGGGGATCTCGAAGGCGGCGAGTGCGTCGTCTACTCGTCGGGGCTGGCCGCGGTGTCCGCGGTGCTGCTGTCCCTGGTGCGCCCGGGTGACACCGTCGTGCTGCCCGCCGACGGGTACTACCTGACCCGCACGTTCGCGGCCTCCCTCGACGGCGTCACGGTTCTCCTCGCGCCGACCGCGGGCCCGTACCCGTCGTTCGTCGGCGCCCGCCTGGTCCTGCTCGAAACGCCGGCCAACCCCGGTCTCGACGTCTGCGACATCACGGCGCTGGCCGAGCGGGCGCACGCGGCCGGCGCGCTCGTCGCGGTGGACAACACCACCCCCACGCCGCTCGGTCAGCGCCCGCTGGAGCTGGGTGCCGACCTGTCCATCGCCTCCGGCAGCAAGGCGCTCACCGGGCACTCCGACCTCATCATCGGGTACGTGTGCGGCAGCGCGGATCTCGTGGCCGGGCTGCGTGCCTGGCGTGGGCGGACCGGCGGCGTACCCGGCCCGTTCGAAGCCTGGCTGGCGCACAGGTCGCTCGGCACGCTCGACCTGCGCCTGGCCCGGCAGGCGCAGAACGCCGCCGCGCTGGCCGATCTGCTGGCCACCCGGCCCGAGGTGCGCTCGGTGCGGTGGCCGGGGCGCCCGTCCGACCCGGCGTTCGAGCTGGCGCGCCGGCAGATGCGGCGGGTACCCGGTGTGCTCACGTTCGTCCTCGCCTCCAAGTCGCATGTGGACGCGTTCCTGACCGCCTCGCGGCTGGTCGCGGCGGCGACCTCGTTCGGCGGCCTGCACACGAGCGCCGACCGGCGGGCGCAGTGGGGCGACGACGCGCCGGAGGGTCTGGTGCGCCTGTCCTGCGGCGTCGAGGACACCGAGGATCTCGTCGCCGACGTGGCGGCCGCCCTCGACGCGATCGCCCCTGATCGGCACTAGAGTCGGCCGCGTGCCCTTGGACCTGATGCGGTTGCTGCCCGAGGACTGGCGCGCCGCGATGACGCCCTACCTCGACGCCCGGACCATGGCCGAGCTGGCCGACTTCGTCGCCGCGGAGTACGCCGCGCACCCGGTCTACCCGCCGCTGGACGACCTGTTCACGGCGTTCCGGCTGTGCCGGCTCGGCGATGCCCGGGTGCTGATCCTGGGCCAGGACCCCTACCACAAGCCGGGTCAGGCGCACGGGCTCAGCTTCAGCGTCCGGCATGGCGTGCCGGTGCCGCCCTCGCTGCGCAACGTCTTCAAGGAGCTGCGCTCCGACCTGGGCGTCGAGCCGCCCGCGCACGGCGACCTCACCGGGTGGGCGGCCCAGGGCGTGTTGCTGCTCAACGCCGTGCTCACGGTTCGCGGCGGGGCGCCGGCCTCGCACGCGGGGCGCGGTTGGGAGCAGTTCACCGACGCGGCGATCCGGGCGCTGGACGCCCGGGACAGCCGGGTCGTGTTCGTGCTCTGGGGCGGGTACGCGCGCCGGAAGGCCGCCCTGGTGACCCGCCCGCACCACGTTGTCCTGGAAGCCGGCCATCCCAGCCCGATGAACCCGCGCGGCTTCCTGGGCAGCCGCCCGTTCAGCGCCATCGACAAGGCGCTCGCCGACGCCGGCCAGCCGGCGATCAACTGGTCCCCGTCCTGATCACGGCAAGAGTGGGTTACCGGAGGCGGCGCCGGAGTTGTCGTCGGCGGCGAGGACGATTGCCGGCCGGGGGGAGCGCTTGTCGTGTACGCACGGTAGGGTCTGCCGGGTGAGTACGCCACGGAAGACGCGCGTCGCCCTCGTGTTCGGCGGGCGCAGCACCGAGCATGCGATCTCCTGTGTCAGCGCCGGCAGCGTCCTTGCCGCCCTCGATCCCGACGAGTTCGAGGTGGTCCCGGTCGGGATCACGCGGGAGGGGCGCTGGGTGCTCACAGCTGGTGACGCACAGTCACTGGCCCTCGACGGCCGTCGGCTCCCGGAGATCACGGCGGGGTCGGGCAGCGCGGTCGTGCTCGCCCCCGATCCGACGTCGCGCGAGCTGGACGCCCGCGAGGGCGTGCGGGTGCTCGCCGACGTCGACGTCGTCTTTCCGGTCCTGCACGGGGCCTATGGCGAGGACGGCACGCTGCAGGGCCTGCTGGAGATGGCCGGCCTGCCCTACGTCGGTGCCGGCGTGTTCGCCTCCGCGGCCGGCATGGACAAGGAGTTCACCAAGAAGCTCGCCACCTGCGAAGGCATCCCGGTCGGGCCCTACGCGGTGCTGCGCGCCGGCCAGTCCCTGTCCGAGGTGGACCGGGAGCGCCTCGGCCTGCCGGTCTTCGTCAAGCCCAGCCGGGCCGGGTCGAGCTTCGGCATCACGAAGGTCGGCGACTGGGCCGACCTCGAGCGCGCCATCGCGGTGGCTCGGGAGATCGACCCGAAGGTGCTGGTCGAGGCGGCTATTGTCGGCCGCGAGGTCGAGTGCGGTGTGCTGGAGGGGGAGTACGGTGGGCCGCCCGAGGCGAGCCTGCCGGCCGAGATCCGGGTTGTGCGCGATCACGAGTTCTACGACTTCGAGGCGAAGTACCTCGACGACGCGTGCGAGTTCGACCTGCCGGCGCAGCTGCCCCCGGCGGTGATCGAAAAGATCCGGGAGTACGCGTGCCGCACGTTCACGGCCCTCGACTGCGCCGGGCTGGCCCGGGTCGACTTCTTCGTCACCCCTGACCTCGAGGTCTACCTCAACGAGATCAACACCATGCCGGGGTTCACGCCGATCTCGATGTTTCCGCGGATGTGGGCGGCGTCGGGTCTCGAGTACCCGAAGTTGGTCTCGAGGCTGGTGCGCACCGCGCTGCGCCGCGGTGTGGGCCTGCACTGATCCCCCAACCCCGCGCCGATCTTGGAGTTATCTACACGGTTTGGTCTCCAAACCGCGTCACTTTCTCCTTGATCGGCGGAAGGGGGTCACGATCGGCGGGGATCGGCGGAAGGCGGGTCAGCAGCCGCTCGGGATGCTGGTGGCGGTCGGCACGGCGGCGGTGATCGGCCCGGAAAACTCGATCACCCACTGGCCCGGGCTGTCGTAGCTCTTCGGCACCGTCACCCGCACCGGCGTCGCGCGGTCGACGGTGGTCCAGGCCGTGCCGTCGCCGGTCGGTGTGGACAGCCAGCAGACCCCGGAGAGCACGAACACCTCGGCGCCCGCCGGGATCGATGGTGCCGGCGCGCCGCAGGCGAGCGTGATCGCGGGATCGCCGTAGGCGGCGTTCTGGTCGGTGCCCGCGGTGACCGGCCGGCGCGGCTCGGTGCGCAGGGCGCCGGGCAGCTTTGCGACCAGGCCGCGGCAGGTGGCGGCCGCCTGGTCGGGGAGTGCGGCGGCGGGCACCGTCACCGGGGCCGTGGAGCGCGGCCGCTCCGGCTTCGGCGCGCGGTCGGCGCCGAGCCCGCCGAGCCACCAGAACGTCGCGATCCCTACGAGGACGGCGATGGGCAGGGCGACGAGGGTCGCCGTGCGGGCCGCTCCCCGCGTTGCGCGGTCGACCATCTAGAGGTGGACCACCGAGCAGGTCAGCGTACGCGTGATGCCCGGCACCAGCTGCACCTTGCTGACGATCATCTTGCCCAGCTCGTCGACGTTGTGCGCCTCGGTGAGCACGATGACGTCATACGGCCCGGTGACCGCGTCCACCCGCACCACGCCGTTGATGTCGCCGATCGCTGTGGCCACGTCTCGCGCTTTTCCTACCTCGGTCTGGATAAGGATGTACGCCTGGACCACGACACGACTCCTTCTCCGCCGGCTGAGGGTGGCTCGCCAGGAGAAACTACCGCACGGGGCAAGACGTCCGTGAGGCGTGCAGGGACCCGCTCCCGTATACAGCTAGGTGCGGTGGCTCGCAGGGGAGGAAGACCATGACGGTGGCTAAGACGGGTGAGTTCGGCCTGATCGCGCGAGTGACCGCACGGCTGGGCACCGGGGCGGCGACGCTGCTCGGGCCGGGCGACGACGCGGCGGTGGTGGCCGCCCCGGACGGCCGGGTTGTCGCGTCCACCGACGTCCTCGTGGAGGGCCGGCACTTCCGCCGCGACTGGTCCAGCGCCCGCGACCTCGGCCACCGCGCCGCCGCCGCCAACATGGCCGACATCGCGGCGATGGGCGCGACCCCTACCGCGCTGCTCGTCGCGCTGTGCGCACCGCCCACCCTGGAGGTGCGCTGGGCCGAGGAGTTGGCCGACGGGCTCGCGGCCGAGGCGGCGCTGACCGGCGCGGGCGTTGTCGGCGGGGACATGTCGGCCAGCCCGACGCTCACGATCGCGGTGACCGCACTGGGCGACCTGGGCGGCCGGGCACCGGTCCTGCGTTCGGGGGCCCGGCCCGGCGACCTCGTCGCGGTCAACGGGCGGCTCGGGTACGCGGCGGCCGGCTACACCGTGCTCTCCCGCGGGTTCCGCACGCCGAAGCTGCTCGTGGAGGCGTTCCGCCGGCCGTCGGTGCCGTACGCGGCCGGTCCCGAGGCGGCCCGGTGGGGCGCCACGGCCATGATCGACGTGTCGGACGGGCTGCTGGCCGATCTGGGCCACATCGCGGCCGCCGGCAAGGTGGCGATCGACGTGCGGCGGGAGGCGTTCACCGTGCCGGGGCCGATGCGGGATGCCGCGAGCGCCCTGGGTATCGACCCGTACCACTGGATCCTCGCCGGCGGCGATGACCATCCGCTCGCGGCGACCTTCCCGTCATCGACCGTCCCGCCAGCCGGGTGGACCGTCGTGGGCACCGTCGCCGAAGGCGCCGGGGTGACCGTCGACGGCGCGCGTTACAAGGGCGGACCCACCGGGTGGGACCACTTCCGGTAAGGCGCGCATCTCCTCGTACTCTTTACGCTTGTGACCGTGATCGAGATCAGGCCGACCCGTTTCGACGACCCGGTGGCACTCGCGATGATCGAGGCGGCGCTCGCCGATCTGAGCGCCCGCTACGGTGGCGGCGGCGACAGCACCCCGGTCGACCCGGACGAGTTCGCCCCGCCGCAGGGTTGCTTTCTGGTCGCCTGGCTCGACGGCCGGCCGGCCGGCTGCGGCGGCTGGCGCACGCTCGCCGGCGACGACACGGTGGCCGAGATCAAGCGGATGTACACCGCGCCGTCCGCGCGGGGTCGGGGAGTCGCCTCCGCAGTGCTGCGCGCGCTGGAGGACTCGGCCCGCGACGTCGGCCGGAAGCGGGCGATGCTGGAGACCGGCGAGCAGCAGCCCGAGGCGATCGCGCTCTACCAGAAGCTCGGCTACGAGCGGATCCCCAACTTCGGGTACTACAAGGACTCGCCCAACTGCGTGTCGTTCGGCCGGGTGCTCTGAGTTCTGTCGGTTCCTGGCCCAGAAGATGCCTGATCCGTCGCGAGCACCATGACACTCGGATAGTGATTCGTCACTCTGTGAAGCGGATGTTCGCCGATTTCTACGACGCGAACGCCGACAGCTACCGGCGCCAGGCCGAGCGGCTCGTGTACCGGCACCTCGCCCGGCCGCTGGTCGCCGCGCTCACCCCGGTGCCCGGCCCGGTCCTCGACGTCGCCGGCGGCACCGGCGCGTTCGGCCGGCTGGTCGGGGCCGCCGCCGCCCTGGACATCTCCGCGCGTCAACTGGCCCACCATCCGGCCGGCTGGCGGGTGTGCGGGGACGCGGAGCGGCTGCCCTTTCGCTGCGACGCGTTCGCGGTCGCGGGGTGCGCGTTCGGGATCAACCACTTCCCGGACGCCGCCGCGGCGGTACGCGAGATGGCCCGGGTCGCGCCCGTGGTGGGCCTGCTGACCTGGAAGCGCCCGGAAGCCAGACCGTACCTGCCGCGCCAGGTCGTGGAGGCGCTCGTCCAGCCCCGCACCTGCGCCACCGCGCGGATGGCCGAGGAGCTGGGGGTGCGCGCCGGATCGGTGGACGCCGTCCACGAGCTGCTCGCCGCCGCGGGTCTGGAGCCGTGGGTACACGAGGTGGTGGTGGAGGTGCCGTGGCCCGGCACGGCGGCGTACGTCGAGTACCGCTTGGGTCTGACAGTCGGGCGGGCGGCGGCCAAGGAGAAGATCCGGCGGCAGGCGGTGGCCGCCATCGCGGCGTTGGAACCGGCGGCGCTGCGCTGGCAGCCCCGGCTCGTCCTGGGCCGGTAGGCCGCCGGCCGGTCAGATAGTGGACCGACACGCGACCGCCGGGTCGCCCTCGGGCGTCCCGGCGGTCAGCGAACGTCAACGCGGGCTATGCGCGGGTAACCTTGCCCGCCTTGATGCAGGAGGTGCACACCTGCATCCGGCGGGTCGTGCCGCCACCGGCAGGGGTGCGCACCGTCTGGATGTTGGGGTTCCAGCGACGGTTGGTCCGCCGGTGCGAGTGGGACACGTTGTGGCCGAAGCCCGGCCTCTTGCCACAGACGTCGCACACGCTAGCCACGGGAATCTCCTGGGTTGATCGAGATTGGCTGCCCGCTGATCGGTCCGGGCAACCCGCCCACAGTACCCGATGCCGCCACCGTCCAGCCAACCGGGCGCCGGTCCGCCCCGATGTCGGACCTCGGCACTAGGCTTTCCGGACGTGCGGGACACCCTGGACGCGGCCGCGGTGCGCCGCTGGTGCGAGATCGGCCTGGAGCGGCTGCGCGTGCACCAGCGCGAGATCGACGAGCTCAACGTCTACCCGGTGCCCGACGGCGACACGGGCACCAACCTGGTGCTCACCCTGACCGCGGCCGGCGAGGCGATCGCCACCGAGCGGGACGAGGCGGACGGGCCGGTCACCGCGCTCGGCCGGCTGCTGCGCCGCCTGAGCCGCGGAGCCCTGCTGGGCGCCCGGGGAAACTCCGGCGTGATCCTGTCGCAGATGTTCGCCGGCATCGCCGAGGTGCTGGCCGAGGTGCCGGCGGCGAGCGGTCGCACCTGGGCCGCGGCACTCGACCGGGCCGCAACCTCGGCCTACCGGGCGGTCGCCGCGCCGGTGGAGGGCACCGTCCTCTCGGTGGCGCGGGCGGCCGCCGACGCGGCGCTGGCCGCCGAGGGCGACAACCTGCCGGCGGTGGTGACCGCCGCGGCCGCGGCGGCGCGCGCCGCGCTGGCGCGCACGCCCGAGCAGTTGCCGGCGCTGGCGCGGGCCGGTGTGGTCGATGCCGGTGGCCGGGGCCTCGTCGTGCTGCTGGACGCGCTGGTCGAGACGGTGACCGGGGTCGCGCCGGCAGCGACGGTCCTGCCGGTGCGCCGCGCCGCGGTGGCGGCGGCCCGCGAGACCGGCTCCGACGAGTACGGCTACGAGGTGCAGTACCTTCTCGACGCTCCGGAGGAGGCGGTGGACCGGCTGCGGGCGACGCTGGGCGCGCTCGGGGACTCGCTGGTGGTCGTCGGTGCCCGCGGTCCCGACGAGGGCCATCCGACGTGGAACGTGCATGTCCACGTCAACGACGTCGGTGCCGCCCTGGAGGCCGCGGTCGAGGCCGGCCGGCCATACCGGATATCGGTGACCCGTTTCAGCGACGAGCCGAGCCCGCCCCGGGTGGCCGAGCCGCCGGCGGCCCCGCCGGCGCCGGCCCTGGAGTGGGCCGGCCAGGGCGACGGTGACCGGCCGGAGCCGGCGGTCGCGGAGCCGCGCGGCCGGGCCGTGGTCGTGGTCTGCGACGGCGACGGCCTGGCCGAGTTGTTCGCGGCGGAAGGCGCGGCGGTCGTGCGGCGCCATCCGGACGGCGCCGCCCCGTCCACGGGCGAGATCCTCGATGCGATCCGCGGCACCGGCGCCGGTCGCGTCGTAGTGCTCCCCAACGACCCGAACGTGTTCGCCGCCGCCGCGGCCGCCGCCGGCGAGGCCCGACAGTCCCGCGTCCGGGCTGGCGTCGTGCCCACCCGCTCGCCGATGCAGGCCCTGGCCGCCCTCGCGGTGCGGGACCCGGGCCGCCGGTTCGAAGACGACGTGATCGCCATGGCCGAGGCCGCGGGCGCCTGCCGGTACGCCGAGGTCACGACCGCCAGCCGCGAGGCGCTCACGGTGGCCGGCAGGTGCGCGCCCGGCGACGTGCTGGCCCTCGTTCAAGGGGAGGTGACCCTGATCGGTCAGGATCTGGAGGAGACGTGCCGCCGGCTGCTCGACCGGTTGCTGGCGGCCGGCGGCGAGATGGTCACGCTGCTCACCGGTGAGCAGGCCCCGGACGGCCTGGCCGACAACCTGCGAGCGCACGTGGCCCGCGAGTGGCCGTTCGTGGAGGTGCACTCTTACGAAGGGCGCCAGCCGCACTATCCGCTGCTGGTAGGTGTGGAGTGACGACGACCGTCGAGACCCCGCTCAAGGGGCTGGTGGGCGACAAGACGGCCAAGGCCCTGGCCGCGCACCTCGACCTGCACACGGCCGGCGACCTGGTCTACCACTTCCCGCGCCGCTACGACGAGCGCGGCGAGCACACCGACATCCGCGCGCTGGAGGTCGGCGAGCAGGTCACCGTGCACGCCCAGGTGCAGCGCACGAGCGTGCGCCCGATGCGCAACCGGCGCGGCCAGATCCTCGAGGTCACCGTGGGCGACGGCCAGGGCGGCGTCCTGACCTGCACGTTCTTCAACCAGGCATGGCGCGAGCGGGATCTGCGGCCCGGGCGTTGGGGCCTGTTCGCCGGCAAGGTGACCGAGTTCCGGGGCAAGCGACAGCTCAACGGCCCGGAGTACATGCTGCTCGACGGCGACAGCGCGGCGGGCGAGGTGGAGGAGTTCGCCGGCGCGCTGATCCCGGTCTACCCGGCGGCCGCCGCCGTCCCGACGTGGGTGATCGCCCGGTGCGTCCGGGTGGTGCTCGACACGCTCACCCCGCCGGAGGATCCGCTGCCCGCGAGCGTGCGGGCCGAGCGCCGCCTGGCCGGCATCGCGAAGGCGCTGCGGGAGATCCACCGGCCGTCCTCGCGGGAGGCGCTCGCGGTCGCCCGGCGCCGGTTGAAGTGGGACGAGGCGTTCGCCGTCCAGCTCACCCTGGCGCAGCGCAAGCGCCGGGCGGCCGACTGGCCGGCCAGGCCGCGCCCGCCGCGCCCCGGCGGGCTGCTGGCGGCCTTCGACGCGGCGCTGCCCTACGAGCTGACCGACGGCCAGCGCCGGGTCGGCGAGGAGGTCGCCGCCGACCTCGCCGTCGCGCACCCGATGCACCGGCTCCTGCAGGGTGAGGTCGGCTCCGGCAAGACGCTGTGCGCGCTGCGGGCGATGCTGCAGGTGGTCGACGCGGGCGGCCAGGCGGCGATGCTCGCCCCGACCGAGGTGCTCGCGGGCCAGCACTACCGCAACGTGCTCGACCTGCTCGGGCCGCTGGGCCGGGCCGGCGAGCTGGGCTCGGCCGCCGACGCGACCCGGGTGGCCCTCGTCACCGGTTCGTTGGGGGCGGCGGCCAGGCGCGCCGCGCTGGCCGATGTCGCGTCCGGCAGCGCCGGCATCGTCCTCGGCACCCACGCCCTGCTCTACGAGGGGGTCGACTTCGCCGACCTGGGGCTGATCGTGGTGGACGAGCAGCACCGGTTCGGCGTCGAGCAGCGTGACGCCCTGCGGGCCAAGGCCGACCAGCCGCCGCACGTGCTCGTGATGACCGCCACGCCGATCCCGCGCACGGTCGCGATGACCGTCTACGGCGACCTGGAGATCTCGACGCTGTCCCAGTTGCCGCGGGGCCGGTCGCCGATCGCGTCCCACGTGGTGCCCGCGGCGGAGAAGCCCGCATTTCTCGACCGCGCGTGGCGGCGCCTGCGCGAGGAGGTCGCGGCCGGCCACCAGGCGTATGTGGTGTGTCCCCGGATCGGCGACGCGACCGCCGAGGGTGAGGACGCGCCCGACGGCGACGAGGGGCGCCGGCCCCCGCTCGCCGTGCTGGAGGTGGCGCCGCTGCTGGCCGATGGGCCGCTGCACGGGCTGCGCATCGGCGTCCTGCACGGGCGCCTGCCGGCCGACGAGAAGGACGCGGTGATGCGCGAATTCGCCGCCGGCAAGCTCGACGTGCTCGTGGCCACCACCGTCGTCGAGGTCGGCGTGGACGTGCCCAACGCCACGATGATGGTCGTCCTCGACGCCGACCGGTTCGGCGTGTCCCAGCTGCACCAGCTCCGCGGCCGGGTGGGCCGGGGCAGCGCCCCGGGGCTGTGCCTGCTGGTCACCGAGGTGGACGCCGGCACGCCGACCCGCGAGCGGCTGGACGCGGTCGCCTCCACCGTCGACGGCTTCCGGCTCGCCGAGCTGGACCTGGAGCAGCGGCGCGAGGGCGACGTGCTCGGCGCGGCCCAGTCCGGCCGGCGGTCGCACCTCAAGCTGCTGTCGCTGCTGCGCGACGCCGACCTCATCCGGGACGCCCGGGCCGACGCCATCGGATTGGTGGCCGCGGACCCGGACCTGAGCCGGCACCCGGCACTGGCCGCCGCCGTGGCGCAGCTCGTGGACGAGGATCGCGCGGAGTACCTGGAGAAAGGCTGAAACCGGGTGCGGGTCGACGACCCGCACCCGGTTTCACCGGGCCTCAGAGGATCAGGCCTCGAACTTGATCCGGCGGCGGCGAGCGATGAAGAACAGGCCGGCACCCGCACCGAGGAGCAGCAGCGAACCACCCGCGTAGGCGGCGGTCTGCGCACCGGTCACCGGCAGCGCGGGCGTCGAACTCGACGGCGTCGGCGACCCGGCGCCGCCGCTCTCGGACGGCTTCGGCGACGCTGAGGACGACGGCCGCGCCGAGGTCGACGGGCTGGGCGAGCCTTCCGGCTTGCACTTGCCCTTCAGCGTGACCGAGCCCTTGTAACGGTCCACCCTGTGGCCGTTGCTCCAGACCGGGTGGAAGCTCAGCTCCGCCTTGGTGGTCGTGCCGGGCACGGTCTGGGTCGCCTCTACATACGCGGGCTGTCCCTTGATCTTCTTGCCGTTCAGGTCGGGAGTGAGCGGTGTGTCCGGCGTCACCTTCACATCGGTGATCGTCAACTCAACGTCCGGGTAGTCGCTGGTGATCTTCCAGGTGATGGTGTACGTGCCGTTCGTCTCGCAGACGGACGTGCCGGTCACGCTCGCCGTTGTGGCGCTCGCGGGTGCGGCGAAGAGTGCGGTGACGGCGAGGCCGACGACGGCGGCGCCGCCGAGCGTGAGCAGCCGTCGGGTGGACGGCATGAAGCGTCGCAAGAGGTACCCCCAAAAACTCGGGTCCGGGCGGGTGGATTCGGGTGTTACCGCTGGGCTGTCCGCGCCGCGACACCGTGCGATGTCCCGGCGCACGTCTTTGCGCCCCCCGGCGCGTGGCGCAGCGGGCGTGGCCGCGCTGATGCCGGACCGAAGCATAGGGGGTCAACCAGCGCGAAGAGAAGTCCAGTAACCACAACATTTTTCGAGTAGTTGGACCATTACGCATTGACATCAAGCGAGATCATGGAGGACGCGGAGTGTTGTCAGATAAGGATTCAACCCCGAAGCGCTCCTGACATCACACCGTCCCGATCCGCCGGCTACATCGAGTTTTGCCTGGTTACGCCCGGGTTTTCGGGTCGACACGCAGGTCAACCCTCCACTTGGGACGCTGGCCACGGCGCCGTTGCCGTTTTCCGCAAACGGCTCAGAACGCCCGGTAGTACCGTCACGGCATGCCCGTCCCGCACGACCGTCGCGCCCCGTGAGCCGAATCGTCGCCGGGCGATACGGCGGTCGGCGGCTGGCCACGCCGGCTGGCCAGGGCACCCGGCCCACATCCGACCGCGTCCGCGAGGCACTGTTCAACACGCTCGACACGATGGTGGACCTGTCCGGCGCGCGGGTGGCCGATCTCTACGCGGGCTCCGGCGCCGTCGGGCTCGAGGCAGCGTCCCGGGGCGCCTCGCACGTACTCCTGGTGGAGTCCGACGCCCGGGCGGCGCGCGTGGCGCGCGGCAACATCGCCGCACTCGACGCCGGCGGGGTGGTCCGGGTCGTGACCGCCCGGGTGGAGCAGGTCGTGGCATCCGCCCCCGACGAACCGTACGACGTGGTTTTCGCCGATCCGCCCTACGCTGTGCCGGAAGGCGATATCGATGCCATGCTGGCGGCGTTGGTGGCGAACGGTTGGCTGGCGGAGGAGGCGGTGGTCGTGGTGGAGCGGTCGAGCCGGGGCCCGGCGCTGACGTGGGTGCCGGGCGTCACCGGAGAGCGCAGCCGCCGCTACGGCGAAACCACCCTTTGGTACGGTCGCCGATCATGAAGCGTGTGGTCTGTCCGGGCTCGTTCGACCCGGTCACCAACGGTCACCTCGACATCATCAGCCGCTCCGCGCGGCTGTACGACGAGGTAGTGGTCGCCGTCCTGGTGAACCAGTCGAAGGCCGGTCTGTTCACCCTCGAGGAGCGGATCAGCATGCTCCGCGAGGTCACCGCGCACTATCCCAACGTGCGGGTGCAGTCGTTCCAGGGCCTCCTGGTCGACTTCTGCAAGGCCAACGACATCGACATGGTGATCAAGGGGATCCGGGCCGCGAGCGACTTCGACTACGAGTTGCAGATGGCCCAGATGAATGTCGGCCTGGCCGGGGTGGAGACGCTGTTCATGGCGACCAACCCGCTCTACTCGTTCGTGTCGTCGAGTCTGATCAAGGATGTGGCGAAGTGGGGTGGGGACGTGACGCAGCACGTTCCCGAGCTGGTCGCCGCGCGCCTGCACGAGCGGCTGGCCGCGCCGCCGAGCTGAGCGCGACACGAACCGCGTAATTACCCGAACTGCCGCATATCAGGCGTCCGGCAGCGCACACTTCTCCACAAGTCGGATCGATCCTGCCAACCTTGTGCTCCGGCTGACCGGTCGGCGCCAGATCGTGATCCGGTACGCCGGCCCGCCAACCGCGCGCGGGTGGCGCCGGAGCGGCATCATTGTCTGCGACCGCCTCTGCTGTGGCGACCGATCGCTGACGGGAGTGACCTCAGGTGGATCCGCTCGATCGCATCGACGAGATCATCGCGCTGATCGAAGGCGCGCGCTCGGTGCCGATGTCGCGCAACTGCATCGTCGACCGGGCCGAGATGATCGGCACGCTGGAGCAGTTGCGCGGCGAGCTGCCGGCGGAGCTGCGCCGGTCGAGCGCATTGCTGGAGGAGCGTGACAAGATCATCGAGGCCGGCCAGCGCGAAGCGGAGCGCATCATCGCTGAGGGCGAGGCCGAGCACGCCCGGCTGGTGTCGATCAACGAGATCGTCGTGTCCGCCGAGCACGAGTCGTCGCGGATCATCGGCGAGGCCCGCGCGGAGGCGCAGCGGCTGCGCGACGAGGTCGACGACTACGTCGACACCGCGCTGGCCAACTTCGAGCAGTTGCTCACCCGGTCGCTGGCGAGCATCGAGCGGGGCCGCGACAAGATGCACGCCCTGCGCGAGATCGGCTCCTTCCAGACCGAGGAGCACGAGCGCCCGCTGCCATTCTGACCTGCATGATCCGCACAACACGACTAGTGTGGCCCGCGAGCTTCGCCGTGCGGCCCAGACCGGTCGCCGGGAGGTTGTGGTCTCCGTGCGGCCCTGAGGCCACAGCTTCCCGGACGTTGTGGCTGTGCACAGGAGGGCCGTTCGACGCCCACCCTGCCGCTCGGGTAACCTTGCCCGACGGCCTCTCCCGGCCGGAGCCTTACGATGCCACATCAGACACCGACCCACCTGGATCCCCGGTCGCCGCTTGTCCTCGATACCAAGGACCTGCCACGACGACCGGGTGCTATGCGTATGGTCGAGCGGACGGTGCCGGCGCCCGAGGGCCTCGGCCTGGAGCTGATCAAGGTGCCGGCTCGCGCCGACCTCACGCTCGACCTGCGGTTGGAATCCGTTTCCGAAGGCGTTCTCGTCTCCGGCACGGCAACCGCACCAATCGAGGGGGAGTGCGGCCGCTGCCTGCGCCCGATCAGCGAGACTCTCGAAGTCCCGATCCAGGAGCTGTACGCCTACGCGCACAGCACCACGGACGAGACCACCGACGAGGACGAGGTCGGCCGGTTGCAGGGCGACCTGATCGACCTGGAGCCGGCGTTGCGGGACGCGGTGGTGCTCGCACTGCCGACCAACCCGCTGTGCCGTGAGGACTGTCCCGGACTGTGCCCCGACTGCGGGGTGCCGTGGGACGAGCTGCCCGACGACCACAGTCACGAGCAGGTCGACCCGCGCTGGGCGGCCCTCTCACAGATCAACACCAAGACCGAGGAGTAGTTCCCGTGGCCGTCCCCAAGCGGAAGATGTCGCGCAGTAACACCCGCTCGCGCCGGGCGCAGTGGAAGACCACGGCGGTGGCGACCGTGGCGTGCCCGCAGTGCCGTTCGCCCAAGCTGCCGCACGCGGCGTGCACGGTGTGCGGCACATACAACGGCCGCCAGATCATCGAGGTCTGAGCCCGATCACCGGGTGACGCGATCCGAGCGGCAACTGCACCTCGAGCCGGCTCAGGCGGCGTCGGCGGCCCCGGTCCCGGGGCCCCGGCAACCGGCGTCCGCCGCCGGCACCGCACGGATCGCCGTCGACCTCCTCGGCGGGGATAGCGCCCCCGCCGTCGTGGTTGACGGCGCTCTGCGCGCTTGCAGCGCCGACCCCCACCTGCGCCTCATCCTCGTCGGCCCGTCCCGGGTAGCCGACGAGGTGATCGGCATGCTCGACGCCGCCGACCGGGAACGGATCTCCGTTCTCGACGTCGACGGCGCCGTCGGCATGGCCGATCCGCCCCTGCGGGCGGTCCGGCGCGACACCTCGATACGGGCGGCACTCGGCGCCGTGACCGACGGGCGCGCCGACGCCATGATCTCGGCGGGGCAGAGCGGCGCCGCGGTGACGGCCGCCGTGCACGCCTTCGGGCGCCTGCCCGGCGTGCGCCGCCCCGCTCTTGCCGTCACGGTGCCGGCACTCGCCGGTCCCGTGGTGCTCCTCGACGTCGGCGCCGGCACCGAGGCCAACGCCACGACGCTGGTGCAACATGCCGGCCTGGGGGCCGGGTACGCCCGGGTGATGCACGGCCTGGCCGCCCCCCGCGTGGGGCTGCTGTCCAACGGCACCGAGCCGGGCAAGGGTGACCGGGCCCGGCGGTCGGCGGCGGCCGCGCTCGCCACGGCGGGGCTCGCCTACGTCGGGCCGGTGGAAGGCTACGACGTCCCGCTGGGCGGCCCGGCCGACGTGGTCGTGACCGACGGCTTCACCGGCAACGTCCTGCTCAAGGGCATCGAAGGGGCATACGCGCTCGCCGGTGGCGCCACCTACCCGACGGCGCCGCGCGCGGCGGCCCTGCTGGGCGTGCCCGGCACGGTCGTGATCTGCCACGGCAACGCCACCGGCACAGATATCGCCTCCGGCATCGCGCTGGCCGCCCGGTTGCACCGCACCCAGGCCGCTACGCGCATCGCGGCGGAGACCGTCCCGCCGGCCACGGCGGCCGGCAAGGGTGAGGTGAAACATGACCACTGACCGGATGAAGAGCCGCCCACCGGTGGCGCATCTGGAGGCCGCGTTCGGGGTGGCGTTCGACGGCGCCCTGCTGCGCCGGGCGCTGACCCACCGGTCGTACGCGTACGAGAACGGCGGCCTGCCCACCAACGAGCGGCTGGAGTTCCTCGGGGACTCGGTGCTCGGCGTGGTGATCACCACCGCGCTGTTCCACAACCACCCCGACCTGCCGGAGGGACAGCTGGCGAAGCTTCGCGCAAGCGTGGTCAACATGCGCGCGCTCGCCGACGTGGCACGCGGCCTCGGGCCCGCCGGGCTCGGCCCGTACCTGCTGCTGGGCAAGGGCGAGGAGGCCACCGGGGGCCGGGACAAGGCGAGCATCCTCGCCGACACCCTGGAGGCGCTGCTCGGCGCGATCTACCTCCAGCACGGCCTGGACGTGGCGACGAAGGTCATCCACCGGCTGTTCGACCCGCTGATGGAGGACGCCGCCGGCCAGGGTGCCGCGCTGGACTGGAAGACCAGCCTGCAGGAGCTGACCGCCGGGCTCGGGCTCGGCGTGCCGGAGTACCGCATCGACGAGGCCGGCCCCGACCACGCCAAGACGTTCACCGCCTGGGCGGTCGTCGCCGGGGAGCGTTACGGCGGCTCCGACGGCCGCAGCAAGAAGGAGGCCGAGCAGCGGGCCGCCGCCGCGGCGTGGCGGGAGCTGTCGGCGCGTGCCGAGCGGGCGACCGCCCAGGCCGTCGCGCAGGACACCGCCGTGCCGGGCACCGCCGCCGAGGCCGGCCAGGCCGCCGCCGAAGTCGTCGACGCGCCCGACGGCAAGCCGGCCGGGGAAGAGCCGGCCGGGGAAGAGACAGACTGAGCCGTGGACGTCGAGGAGAAGGCCGCGGAGACAACGGCCGGGCCCGACGAGGCGAGCCGGCCCGGTGACCGGGCCGCCCGGTGGCGGTGGCTCGGCGTGCCGCTGGGCATCTACGCCGCGACCCGGGTCGTGCAGCTGGCGCTGATCGCGTGGATGCTTCCCGACGGCGGCACCGCGACCGTCACGTCCCGGCTGCTGTCGTGGGACGCCGGCTGGTTCGTCAAAGTGGCCCGGGAGGGCTACCCGCACGGCTACAGCTACGACTCGACCGGCAGGCTGACCGGCAACGGCCTGGCGTTCTTTCCCGGATACCCGGTGCTGACCCGGGTCATCCACGAGATCACCCGGCTCAGCTACGAGGACTCCGCGCTGACCCTGTCCTGGCTCGCCGGCGCCGTGGCCGCCGTGCTGGTCTACGCCCTCGGCCGGCGCCTCTACGACGCCCGGGTCGGCACCGCGCTGGCCGTGCTGTTCTGCGCCCAGCCGATGTCGGTCGTGCTCTCCATGGCGTACTCGGAGGGTCTGTTCGTCGTCTTCCTGGCGGCGGCGCTGCTCGCGGCGCACCGGCGGGCGTGGCTGGCGGCCGGCGGCTTCGGCCTGGCCGCCGCGCTCACCCGGCCGACCGGCGCGGCGCTGGCGATCGCGCTCGCCGTCGCCGCCCTGATAGAGCTGCGCGAGCGGGGGGCGCAGCGCTGGCGGGCCGTCGGCGGGGCGGTGCTCGCCCTGCTCGGCGTGCCGGCGTACCTGTGGTGGGTCGGCGCCCGCGTGGGCGAGTGGCACGCCTGGTTCGACATCCAGACCGCCGGCTGGGGCTCGACGTTCGACTTCGGCGCGGGCGCCGTGCGGTTCGTGCTGACCACCCTGCGCACCGGCGAGGGGTGGATCGAGATGAGCGTCGCGCTGATCCTGATCGCCGCCGTGGTCACCGCCGTCGCGGCGGTCGCCCGCCGCGTCTGGCCACCACTTCTGGTGTACGGGCTGATCGCGCTCGCCCTGGTCCTCGGGCAGAACGGGTTCTTCCACTCCAAGCCGCGCCTGCTCGTCCCCGTCCTGCTGGTCCTGGTGCCCCCGGCGCTCGCGCTCAGCCGGGCCCGGCCACGCACGGCGGCGCTGGTCCTGGCCGGCTACGCGCTGTTCGGCCTGTGGTACGGCGCCTACCTGATCACCGTCTGGCGCTACGCGATCTGAAGGGGGAGGCGTGCCGGAGCTGCCCGAGGTGGAGACCGTGCGTCAGGGGCTGGACCGCTGGGTCACCGGCCGCCGGATCAAGGCGGTCGAGGTGCACCACCCGCGCGCGGTACGCCGTCACCTGGCCGGCCCGGTCGACTTCGTCGCCGCGCTCGCCGGCCGCACGGTCACCGGCGTGCGCCGGCGTGGCAAGTACCTGTGGCTGCCGCTCGACGACGGCGCCGCGGTGCTCGGCCACCTCGGCATGTCCGGCCAGATGCTCCTGAGGCCGGCCGGCGCGCCCGAGGAGACCCACCTGCGGGTGCGGTTCCGCTTCGACGACGACGGGCCGGAGCTGCGCTTCGTCGACCAGCGCACGTTCGGCGGCCTGGCGCTCTCACCCGGCGGCGCCGAGCTGCCGAGCGAGATCGCGCACATCGCCCGCGACCCGATCGACCCGTCATTTGTGGACGCGGACTTCGTGGCGGCGCTGCGGCGCAAGCGGACCGGCCTCAAGCGGGCGCTGCTGGACCAGACGCTCATCTCGGGCGTCGGCAACATCTACGCCGACGAGTCGCTGTGGCGCGCCAGGCTGCACGGCGGCCGGGCCACCGAGACCCTGACCGGCCGGCGGGCACACACCCTCCTCGGGCATGTGCGCGACGTGCTCACCGAGGCCCTCGGCCAGGGCGGCACGAGCTTCGACTCGCTCTACGTCGACGTCAACGGCGAGAGCGGGTACTTCGACCGCTCGCTAGCGGTCTACGGCCGCGAGGGCGAGCCCTGCCCGCGGTGCGGCACCCCGATCCGCCGGGAGCCGTTCATGAACCGCTCGTCGTACTCCTGCCCCCGCTGCCAGCCCCGACCACGCGCCGTCCGCTAGGCCGCCGCCTCTGTGCCGCCACCCGCTTTGGACAACCGCCGCCCACCGGCCAGGTAGCGACGTTGGTCGATCCAGTCCCATTGGAGAGCCCGGATTCGCGTTAGATCGACCAGCGTCGAAGTGGGTGGGTGGCCCGGTGCTACTGCCCGAAAACCTGGGTCCAGTACGGCGTGCCGTCGGCCGCCACGCTCACCCCGACGCCGACCGCCCGGGCGTCGCAGTCGAGGATGTTGTCGCGCTGCTCACGGCTGCCCAGCCAGCCGTTTGTCACGTCACGGGCGGAGCGGAACCCGCGCGCCAGGTTCTCCGAGAGCGGAGCACCGTACCCGGCCGCGCGCATCCGGTCGTCGGCGGAGCTGCCGTCGCTGCCCCGGTGGCGCAGGAACCCGCCGGTGGCCATGTCGGCGCTGTGCTGGCGGGCCGCGGTGCGCAGCCGGTCGTCGTTGGTCACCGGATCGCACTTGGCCTTGCGGCGCTCCCGGTTGACCAGCGCGACGACCGCGTTCTCGGCGCCCGCGTTGCCGGTGGCCGCTCCGGTGGGCGTCGGCGTGGGCTCGGCGGAGGCGGTCGGCGCGTCGCTGGGTGGGGCGAGCGGCGGCTCGGCCTGACCGGTCGGCACCGGCACGGCGGGCGCGCCGCTGCCGGGCTCCTCGATCACGCCGGGCAGGTTGGGCGCCTTGCTCAGCGGCTGGCCGGAGAAGGCCGGCGAGAGCAGCGACAGCGCTAGACCCACCGAGATCAGGATCGCGGCGACCATGCCCGTGATCGCAATCGGGCTCATCTTGCGCGCCCCGGGTCGTTCGGGCGGGACCGGATCGAACGCGACGGTCCGCGCCCAGCCCGGTGACTGTGCGTACTCGTCGATATAGGCCGTGTCGTCTGGCACGCGGCCGCGCAGCCCAGACAAGCTCTGCCTCCCATGGGTGAGGTACCCGCCCGGCTGCGACCGTACGCGGCCGGACCGCCGGTCGACAACCGTGCGGCCGGCCGCAACACGGCCGGTGCCGGTGTCGCGACGCGGCGGGAGGACGTGTCCGGATCCATAGACGGAATGGGATGTGCTCGGTCACCTATTCGGGTACCATGACGCCGCTGTCCCTGGTTTCCGGCGTCGCGCGTTTTCGCTGGCCGGGGCGCCAAGCTTGACTCTGTCGCCTCGGCGACGGACTATAGAGAAGTCGCCAGTCGCGCCCATTCCTGCCCTTGTGCAGTGGCCGCGATACACAACTGGGCGCGCGTTGGCCGGCCGACCCGGCTGCGCTTTACAAGGAGACGATATGGCGAAGGCCCTCTACGGCCACGTTGGTAGCGCGCCCGACCGGCGCCTGCTTGACGAGGTCACGCAACTGCGTGCCAAAGTACGGGCACTGGAGTTCGAGGTTGCTCGGCTCCGGGCGGAAAACGACCGCCTGGTTGCCGCTGCATCGGACGCCGACCTGCTGCGCCTGCCAGAACCGGCATTGGCCTGACGTTTCGACACATGCGCCCGCCGGCTACCTGTCGTGCGGGCGATGTCGAAGCCCCGAACCGGCACCACAACCACACAACGCGCGCCGACTCATCAAATGGTGATCGGCGCGCAGTTTTGTGAGGGTTATTTCGAGAATTGTGTTCCCGGCCACATCAACCGGGTTGATTTCGTGTGCCGAAGTGTGCCGCTACGAGCGTGCATACCCGACGCACGGTACCCTCGCGGCGTAAGCGCCGTTCGCCCAGACACCGGAGATTCGTGCACCTCAAGACCCTGACGGTGAAGGGTTTCAAGTCCTTCGCCTCCGCGACGAGCTTGAAGCTCGAGCCGGGGATCACCTGCGTGGTGGGCCCCAACGGCTCGGGCAAGTCCAACGTCGTCGACGCCATCGCCTGGGTCCTCGGCGAGCAGGGTGCGAAGGCGCTGCGTGGCGGCAAGATGGAAGACGTGATCTTCGCCGGCACGTCCGGCCGGGCTCCGCTGGGCCGGGCCGAGGTCACGCTCACGATCGACAACACCGACGGTGCCCTGCCGATCGACTACACCGAGGTGTCGATCACCCGGCGGATGTTCCGCTCCGGCGAGAGCGAGTACGAGATCAACGGCAACCACTGCCGGCTCCTCGACATCCAGGAACTGCTCAGCGACTCCGGCATCGGCCGCGAGATGCACGTCATCGTCGGGCAGGGCCAGCTCGACGCCGTCCTGCACGCCAAGCCGGAGGACCGGCGCGCGTTCATCGAGGAGGCGGCCGGCGTCCTCAAGCACCGCAAGCGCAAGGAAAAGGCGCTGCGCAAGCTCGACGCGATGCAGACCAACCTCAACCGGCTCACCGACCTGACCGCGGAGCTGCGCCGCCAGCTCAAGCCGCTGGGCAAGCAGGCCGAGGTGGCGCGGCGCGCCCAGGGCATCCAGTCCGACCTGCGCGACGCCCGGCTGCGGCTGCTCGCCGACGACCTTGCGACGCTGCGCGAGACGCTCGACAAGGAGATCGCCGACGAGACCGCGCTGCGCCAGCGCCGCGAGGAGATCGAGCAGGCCGCCGAGTCGGTCGGCGAGCGGCTCGCCGCGCTGGAGGCCGCGCACGCCGCCGACGCGCCGGTGCTCGCGAAGGCCCAGGAGACCTGGTACCAGCTGTCCGCGCTGCAGGAGCGCTTCCGCTCCACCCACCAGCTCGCCACCGAGCGGCTGCGCCACCTGTCCGCGCCGGCCGAGGAGGAGCGGCCCGGCCGCGACCCGGAGCAGCTGGCCGCGGAGTCCGAGAGGGTGCGCGAGCAGGAGGCCACGCTGCGGGCCGAGCTGGAGGCGGCGCAGGAGCGCCTGGCCGATGCGGTGGAGAACCGCCAGCATCTCGAGCGGCGCCTCGCCGAGGCGGAGAAGGCGCTCGTGGCCGCGCACAAGGCGATCGCCGACCGGCGCGAGGGCCTGGCCAAGCTGACCGGCCAGGTGGAGTCGGCCCGCAGCCGCACCACCGCCGCGAGCGACGAGATCGCCCGGCTCGCCGCCGGCCTGGCCGAGGCGCAGGGCCGGGCGGAGACTGCGCAGGCCGCCTATAACGAGCAGGCCGCGGGCGCGACGGCGGCCGACCGCGACGACGCCGACCTGGAGATCCAGCACCGGGAGGTGGTGACCGCGCTGGACGCGGCCAACGCGACGGTGAAGCAGCTCAGCGACGCCGAGCGGGCCGCGGAGCGCGAGGTCACCCAGTGGAAGGCGCGCGAGGAGGCCCTGTCGATGGGCCTGCGGCGCAAGGACGGGGCCGGCGCGCTGCTGGCCCGGGCCGACCAGGTGCCGGGGCTGCTGGGCAGCGTCGCCGCGCTGCTGTCGGTCGAGCCCGGACACGAGGCCGCCCTGGCGGCGGCGCTCGGCGCGCTCGCCGACGCGGTCGTGGTGGGCGGCGTCCAGGGTGCGGTCGCCGCGGTCGAGCTGCTCAAGGCCGACGACGCCGGGCGGGCGGCGCTGCTGGTCGCCTCCGCCCACACCGACCAGGACGGCAAGCGCGCGGAGCGGCCGCCGCTGCCGAGCGGCGCGCACTTCGCGCTCGACCTGGTGCAGGCGCCCGAGGAGCTGCGGCCGGCGCTGGTGCGGGCCCTGCACGACGTGGTCTTCGCTCCCGACCTGGCCACCGCGCAGCGGATCGTCGGATACGCCCCCGCGCTGCGGGCGGTGACCCCCGACGGGGACATTCTCGGGGCGTACGCGGCGGCCGGCGGGTCGGCCAAGGCGCCCAGCTTCATCGAGGTGCAGGCCGCCGTCGAGGAGGCCCGGCAGCGCAAGGTCGAGGCCGAGGCCCAGGTGGCCGTGCTGCGCGAGGAGCTGGAGAGCGCGCGGGAGACCGTGGCCGAGGCCAAGGACCGGGTCGCGAGCGCGGCGGCCGCGAAGAAGGCGGCCGAGGGCGAGCGCAACGCCGCCGCCCGCAAGCTCGCTGAGCTGGGCGCCGCCGCGAAGTCCGCCCGCGCCGAAGCCGACCGGCTGGCGGCCGGCAAGGCGAAGGCCGAGGCGGCCCGCGAGGCCGGCCTGGCCTCCCTGACCGAGCTCGAGGAGCGGCTGCGGGTGGCCGAGGACACCCCGCTGGAAGACGATCCGTCGACCGTGGAGCGCGACGAGCTGGCCGCTGCCGTGCCGCAGGCGCGCCAGCACGAGATGGACGTGCGGCTGGCCGTGCGTACGGCGGAGGAGAGGGTGGGTGCCCTCGCCGGGCGGGCCGACTCCCTGGCCAGGCAGGCCGCCGCCGAGCGCGCGGCGCGGGAGAAGGCCGCCGCCCGGCGCGCCGCCCGGGCCCGGGGCGCGCAGGTGGCGCGGGCCGTGGTCACCGCCGCCGACCAGGCGCTGGTCGCGATCGCGCAGTCCCTGGCAGAGGCCGCCGAGCACCGCGATGCCGTCGCCGAGGCGCGGTCCGCGCGCGAGGAAGAGCTTTCCGGAGTACGCGCGAAGTCGGGTGAGCTGCGCACCGAGCTGGAGCGGCTGACCAGTGCCGTGCACCGTGACGAGGTGGCCCGCGCCGAGCAGCGGCTGCGCATCGAGCAGTTGGAGGCCAAGGCGGCCGAGGACTTCGGCCTCGACGTCGAGACGCTGGTCACCGAGTACGGGCCGCAGAACCTGGTCCCGCCGACCCACGTGGAGCTGGCGGCGGCCGAGACGGCCGGTAGGCCCGCGCCCGAGTCGGTGCCCTTCGACCGCGCCACGCAGGAGAAGCGCGCCGCGAAGGGCGACCGCGAGCTGGCCCTGCTGGGCAAGGTCAACCCCCTGGCGCTGGAGGAGTTCGCCGCTCTCGAGGAGCGCTTCAAGTTCCTGTCCGACCAGCTCGAAGACCTCAAGAAGACCCGGCGTGACCTGCTCACCGTCGTCAAGGACGTCGACGACCGGATCCTGGAGGTCTTCGCCGACGCGTTCCACGACACGGCGCGGGAGTTCCAGCAGGTCTTCGCCGTGCTGTTCCCGGGCGGCGAGGGCCGGCTGATCCTGACCGACCCGGAGGACATGCTCAGCACCGGCGTCGAGGTCGAGGCCCGGCCGCCGGGCAAGAAGATCAAGCGGCTTTCGCTGCTCTCCGGCGGGGAGCGCTCGATGACGGCCGTGGCGCTACTCTGCGCGATCTTCCGGGCCCGACCCAGCCCGTTCTACATCATGGACGAGGTGGAGGCGGCGCTCGACGACGTCAACCTGGGCCGGCTGATCACCCTGTTCGAGCAGCTTCGGGAGAAGAGTCAGCTGATCATCATCACGCACCAGAAGCGCACGATGGAGGTCGCCGACGCGCTCTACGGCGTGACCATGCGTAACGGTGTCACCGAGGTCATCAGCCAGCGTCTCAGCCGCGCCGCCGAGGCCGCGTGACCACCACACGATCGTCACAACTTTCCGGAAGTGGTGGTCAGGCCCGGGACTTGCGGCAACGACTGTCGGAAAGTCGTGCCGGATGAGGGCGACCCGCTCGCGTCCGGACGCCCTGCTGGTCGACGGCGACGTGGCGACCGACCTGCTCGCGTTCGTCGAGGAGGTCCACAGACCCCGCCGGAGCGGTGCCTGTTCGTCGACGAGGTCGACCGCAATGTGCGGGGCGCGCGGGCGGCCGGTTTGTCCGCATACCGGTACAGCGGGGCGGACGATCTGCGGTATCTGCGGGCGGCGCTCGGGCTGTGATCCGCGCGGGCGATCGGATGGTCGCCCGATAGCCGATCATCCATGTTCGACCGGCCGTTGGGGTGGATCCCGGGTTGCGTTGCCGGTCGACCGGCTCTGCCCGTACACCCGCATGGGTTTGATGTTTTTCCTGCTCAAGGCGGTCGCCGTCGGTGACCCGGAGCGGTGGTTGTCGATAACAGTTTGAAAACCCGCCCAGCGGTCTTGACATCGACGTCTTTAGTAATAATTCTTTTCGCCCATAGTAAACTTTCTTTCCGGAAAGGCTTCCGATGGGCGAGCGCGATGTCCAACTGACCGCGGTGCAGGCCGCGTCAGCGGACGGCGCGCGCCACGGGGTTGACGGGTCGGACCCGATGCCGGACGGCGTGCTGGTGCGCCTGCGCTCCCGGCTGCCGGAGTTCACCGGGGCGCTGCAACGGGTCGCCGAGCAGGTCCTCGTCGACCCCGCCGGAGCCGCCCGCGCCAGCATCGTGGAGCTGGCCGAGCGCAGCGGCACCTCACCGGCCACGGTTACCCGGTTCTGCCGGGCGCTCGGCTTCGAGGGCTACGCCGACCTGCGGCTGAGCATCGCCGGGGACACCGGCCGCGCCGCGCAGGCGGCCGGGTGGAGCGTCGACATCGGGCGCGAGATCCAACCGACCGACCCCCTGGACCGGGTGCTCCAACAGATCATGGCGGCCGACACCCACGCCATGCACGACACCGCCGCGCTGCTCGACCTTCGGGAGATCGAGCGGGCGGCGGACGCCATCGCCGCCGCCAGTCGCGTCGACATCTACGGCGCGAGTGGCAGCGCACTGGTCGGCGCGGAGATGCAGTTCTGCCTGCACCGCATCGGCGTACCGGCGTGGAGCTGGGTCGATGTCCACAACGGACTCGCCAGCTCCGCGCTGCTCGGCTCGGGAGACGTCGCGCTCGGCATCTCGCACAGCGGCCAGACCCGGGAAACCATCGAAATGATCGCCGAGGCGGGCAGCCACGGCGCGACGACGATCGCGCTGACCAGCTACCCCCGATCACCCCTCGCCGAGGTGGCCAGCGTCGTCCTGCTGACCGCCACCCAGGCGACCACGTTCCGCCCGGACGCGCTATCCGCCCGCCACCCGCAACTGGTCGTCCTCGACCTGCTCTACATCGCAGTGGCGCAGCGGCTGCCCGACCGGGTGCACACCGCCTTCCAGGTAACGGCCCAGGCCGTGCAGCCCCACCGGCGGTCCACGTAAACACATCTGTTCGAACCCCAATTAGGAGGAACGCGTGAAGCGAAGGACTGCGGTTGCCGCGGCTCTCGCGGTGACGCTGCTTGGGGCCGCAGCGTGCGGTTCCGACACGAAGAGCACCGCCGCCCAGGACGATCTCAACGGCAAGGGCAAGACCCTCAAGGTCTGGCTGATGGTCGACGCCCAGACCAGCTGGCAGGCGGTCGTCGACGCGGCCACCGCCAAGTTCAAGGCCGACACCGGCGCGGACGTGGTCGTCGACTACCAGCAGTGGGCCAACCACCTCACCAAGCTGGACGCGACGCTCGCCGGCGCCGACGTCCCGGACGTGGTCGAGCTCGGCAACACAGAGGCGTCGAAGTACGTCTTCAACGGCGCGTTCGCCGACATCAGCTCCAACAAGAGCAAGTTCGACAACAGCGGCAACTGGCTGACCGGCCTGTCCGGCCCCTGCGAGTCCGACGGCAAGACCTACTGCGTGCCCTACTACGCCGGCGCCCGGGTGCTCATCTACCGCACCGACACGTTCCAGGCCGCCGGCCTGACCCCGCCGAAGACCTACGACGACCTGATCAAGGCCGCCGACATGCTGCAGCAGAAGAACGCCGCGGACCCGAAGTTCTCCGCGTTCTACATGCCCGGCAAGTACTGGTACGCGGCGATGTCGTGGGTCTACGGCGCCGGTGGCCAGATCGCCAAGAAGGAGGGCGGCAAGTGGAAGGGCACACTGTCCGACCCGGCCGCGCAGCAGGGCCTGCAGAAGTGGGCTGATCTGGCCAAGAAGTACTCCAAGGGCGACCCGACCAAGGACGAGAACGACCAGGCCCAGGTCTTCGCCCAGGGCAAGACCGGCATGATGTACGGCAACGGCTGGGAGGTCGGCGCCGCCGAGCAGCAGCGCAAGGACCCCAACGACCCCAACTCGCCGCTGGTCGACACCGCGGTGAAGGGCAAGGTCGCCTCGGTGCCGCTGCCGGGCCTGACCGCCGGTAAGGGCATGCCGACGTTCCTCGGCGGCTCGATCCTCGGCGTGGCCTCCAAGAGCAAGAACCGGGGCCTCGCGGCGGAGTGGATCAAGGCCTTCACCAGCACCCAGCAGCAGCAGGCGCTGCTTGCCAAGGGTGCGCTGCCCAACGCCACCTCGCTGCTGGACCAGGCCGCGGCGGTCAAGGGCAGTGAGGCCACGGCGGCGGCCGCGAAGAACAGCTACTTCGTGCCGAACGCCCCGAAGTGGGCCGACGTCGAGAAGGCCAACGTCCTCCAGCAGATGCTGGTCGACATCGTCACCGGCAAGAAGACGGTCGCGGAAGCCACCAAGGCCGCCGACGACCAGATCTCGTCCACGCTCAACGGTTAGCTCGCCCACCGTCGCCGGGGGCGCGGCAACGCGCCCCCGGCAACGGCCCTTCCTAAGGAGTACGCGATGACGGCGGTCGAAGTCTCGACCCCGGCGCCGGCGGGGAAGCGGTCACCCGCGCCGCGACCCGGCCGCAAACGGCGGCGCAAGCTCGCGCTCACGCCGTACGTACTGGCGCTGCCCACGCTGGCCGTGCTGGGGACGCTTCTGGCGTACCCCCTGGTCAAGATGGTCATGCTGGCGTTTCAGAAGCTGACCCTGCGGGAACTGTTCTCCGGCGAGGCGCCGCCCTGGGTCGGCCTGGACAACTTCATCTCCGTACTCGAGAACTCGTTCTTCTGGACCGTCGTCGCCCGCACGATCGTCGTGGCCCTGGTGTGCGTGGTCCTGTCCGTGGGCCTGGGGCTGCTGGTCGCGCTGCTGATGCAGCGGGTCAGCGCCTGGGTGCGCATCGCCATGACGCTCGCCATGATGCTTGTCTGGTCGATGCCGCAACTGGTGTCCACCCAGGTGTTCGCGTGGCTGGTCGACACGGACTGGGGCGTCGTCAACTGGATGGTCGACCGGATCCCCGGCGTCGACTTCACCAACCACAGCTGGTTCGTCGACCCGACGCAGGGCTGGTCAGTGATCATCACGCTGATCGTCTGGGGCGCGATCCCGTTTCTCGCGATCACCCTCTACGCCGGGCTCACCCAGGTGCCGCGCGAGCTGATCGAGGCCGCGGTTGTGGACGGGGCGAACGCGTGGGACGTCTTCCGCAACGTCACCGTGCCGATCCTGCGCCAGCTCATCATCATCGTGACCACCCTGTCGGTGATCTGGGACATCGGCGCGTTCACCCAGGTGTACGTGATTCGCAGCAGCAAGCCCGAGCAGGACTACTACAACCTGGCGATCTATGCCTACCAGGAGGCGTTCGGCAAGAGCAACTACAGCCTCGGGTCGGCGATCTCCATCCTCAGCGTGGTGCTCATGCTCGGCGTGACGATCTTCTACGTGCGCCAGATGTTCAAGATCGGAGATGCGGACTGATGACCGTCGCCGGAACCCAGGTTGCTCTTGACACCCAGCGCCGCGTCCCGCCACGCCACCGCTCGCGCCACCGCCGGGACACGGTGGCCGCCGGCCGCGGCCGTGGCGCCACCGTCGCGTTCAACCTCGTCGGGCTCGCCTTCGCCGTTCTCATGGCCTTCCCGGTGTACTGGATGATCAACACTGCGTTCAAGCCGGTCAACGAGGTGCAGACGTTCGAGCCGCAGTTCTTCCCGGCGCACCCGACCCTGGACAACTTCCGGTCGGCCCTGCACGCGCCGAACTTCCTCACCGACCTCAAGAACGGCGTGATCATCACGCTGTGCGCCGTGCTCGCGGGCATGGTCGTCGGGTTCCTCGGCTCGCTCGCGATCGCCCGGTTCCGTTTCTACGGCCGGCGCGCCCTGGTCCTGGTCATCCTGATGGTGCAGATGATCCCGTTCGTCGCGCTGCTGATCCCGCTGTTCCTGATGCTCAACCGGATCCACCTGACCAACACGCTGACCGGTGTCACGATCACGTACCTGGTCCTGGTCCTGCCCTACACGGTCTGGATGCTGCGCGGCTTCATCATCAACGTGCCGCGGGAACTCGACGAAGCCGCCCTGGTGGACGGCTGCACCCGGTGGCAGACGTTCTACAAGATCATCCTGCCGCTGACCGCGCCGGGCCTGGTCGCCGCGTCGATCTACGGGTTCATCCAGACGTGGAACGAGTTCATCATCATCAACACCCTCAACGACGCGGACGAGTGGAACCTGATGGCGTGGCTGGCCTCCAACCAGACCCTCCGGGGTACGACCTGGGGGCCGCTGATGGCCGGCGCCACCCTGACGTCGTTGCCGGTCGTCGTTTTCTTCATGATCATCCAGCGCAACGTCGCGACCGGCCTGACCGCGGGTGCGGTGAAGGGCTGACGTCCACCTCGCGGGCCGGGTGGCAACGTTGGGGAGTGACGACGCCCCTCTCCGCCGCGGCCACCCGGGCACGCGTCGGCAGCACCGCCACGTTCGCCCTGGCCGGCGCGCTCTGCGCGGTGTGGACCGTGCGCATCCCGGCCCTCACCGACAAGCTGCACCTCAACCCGGCCGAAGTCGGCACCGCCGTCCTGGCGTTCGGGATCGGCGCCATGATCACGATGCAGCTGTCCCGGGCGGCGATCGCCCGCACCGGCAGCCGGCGCACCCTGCTGCTCGCAGCGCCCGGGTCGGCTCTGCTGTCGGCCGGGATCGGCCTGGCTCCCTCGTATCACTGGCTCCTGCTCGCGGCGGTGCTGTTCGGCGCGGCTTTCGGCGCCCTGGACATCGGGATGAACGCCCAGGTCGCCGTCCTGGAACGGGCCTCCGGCCAGCACCTGATGAACGGGGCGCACGCCGGGTGGAGCATCGGGTCGGTGCTCGGGGGCGGGCTGGGGGCGCTCAGCGCGTACCTGCACATGTCCTTCACCCAGGCCGTCGTCGGCGTGGCGGTGCTGGCGCTGCCGCTGGCCCTCGCCCTGCTTCCCACGTACGTGGCCGATCCACCCGCGCCCGCCGGGAAGCGGGCCGCCCGCCGGCGGATACCCCCGGTGGTCTACCTGATCGGCGCTGTGAGCTGCGCGTCGTTCATCATCGAGGGCTCGGTGGCCGACTGGAGCGGGCTCTACCTGCGCAACGAACTAGGTGCGCGGGAGGCGGTCGCCGCGCTGGCGTACCCGTGCTTCGAGGCCGCGATGATCATCGGCCGCACGTTCGGTGACCGCGTCCGCCGCCACCTGGGGGCGCGCACGATGCTGACCGGCGCCGGCATCGGAGTGGTGTTCGCCTTCGGCGTCGTGGTCACCGCGCCGGCGTGGTGGCTGGCGCTCGTCGGGTTCTTCCTGGTCGGCCTGGCCGTGTGCACCGTCGTGCCGCTGGCGTTCTCCATCGCCGGCGCCCTCGACGACACCGGCGCGGCGATCGCGCAGGCCGGCGCGATGAGCTACGGCGGGATGCTGATCGGCCCCGCCGCGATCGGGTACCTCGCCAACCTCACGTCGCTGCGCACCGGGCTCGCGGTCTCCATCGGCCTCGGCGTGGTCACCGCGGTACTCGGCCGGATGGCCGGTGCGGTAGGCGATCGCGGCCGCGTGCACGGATTGCGGTGATCTGCAACCGCGTTGACCATCCATCGAGGGCTGGCTACGGTTGGCCCGCCATGCCAGCCAGCGTCACGCCACTGGCCGGGGCTGATCCCCCGGTCCAGTACCGCATCCTCGGGCCTCTCGAGGTATGCGCTGGCGAACGCGCGCTGAACCTCGGCGGCACCCGCCAGCGACGCATCCTCGCGGCGCTGCTGCTCGCCACGAACCGCCCCGTCAGTCTCTTCCGCCTCGTGGAGTCCGTGTGGGAAGGGGCGGAACCGGCAACCGCACGCCGGCAGGTGCAGAACGCGGTCGCCGGGCTGCGCGCCGTGCTCGGTCGCGCCGGGGCGGCCAACGCGATCGAGACCCACGAGACCGGGTACCTGCTGCGGGTCGGCCCGGACCAGCTCGACGCGCTCGTCTTCGAGCAGCTGGTGGACCGGGCCCGGGCCGCCGCGGCGGACGGTGACCCGAGCGGTGCCGCGGCGGCGCTGCGCGAGGCGCTGGGGCTCTGGCGCGGCCCGGTGCTGGCCGGGCTGGGCGGCCAACTGGCCGAGGTCCGCGCCACCCGCCTGGAGGAGAAGCGGCTCGCGGCCCTGGAAGAGGTCATCGAGCTGGAGTTGGCCGCCGGGGCGCACGCCCGCCTCGTCAGCGAGCTGCGCGGGCTGGTCACCGAGCATCCGCTGCGGGAGCGCTTCGTCGGGCAGCTCATGGTGGCGCTCTACCGGGGCGGTCGGCAGGCCGAAGCGCTCGCGGCATACCACGAGCTGGCCGGCCGGCTGTCCGGGGAGCTGGGCCTGGATCCCGGCCCCGACCTGCGCCGGTGCTACGAGGCGGTGCTGCGCGAGGATCCGTCCCTGGACCCGCCGGGCGCCCGGTCCCCGGCCGTCCCGGGCGATCCGGGCGCGCCGCCGGCGCCGGACGCGATCGCCCAGCTTCCCGACGACATCCCGGCGTTCACCGGCCGCCAGAGCGACCTGGCACGGCTGGACCGGCTGCTCTCCGACGGCCACACCGACTCGGCCGTCGTGATCTCGGCGATAGCCGGCACCGCCGGGGTCGGCAAGACCGCCCTTGCCGTGCACTGGGCCTACCGCGTCCGCGACAAGTTCGCCGACGGCCAGCTGTACGTGAACCTGCGCGGCTACTCGTGCGCCCCGATGCGCCCGATCGAAGCGCTCGCCGTGTTCCTGCGCGCCCTCGGCGTACCGGCCGGGCGGGTGCCGACCGACCAGGACGAGGCGGCCGCGATGTACCGGTCGCTGCTGGCCGACCGCCGGGTGCTGGTGGTGCTCGACAACGCCCGCAGCCCGGAACAGGTCCGCCCACTACTGCCCGGCAACCGCGAGTGCGTCGTGCTCGTCACCAGCCGCGACCAGCTCGGTGGGCTGGTCGCGCTGGACGGTGCGCGCCGCGTCACGCTCGACGTGCTGGAGCCCGGCGAGTCCGTCGACCTGCTGGCCGGGGTGCTCGGTGCCGCGCGGCTGGCGGCCGAGCCCGGCCCGGCCGAGCGGCTCGCCGCCGCCTGCGGGCACCTGCCGCTGGCCCTGCGGATCGCCGCCGCCGGCCTGGCCGCCGCGCCACGGGAGCGGATCGCCGACCGGCTCGACCAGCTCGGCACCAGCGGTACCGGCGGCGGGGGTGACGGCGGCGCGCGCGGCGACGGCGGCGGTGTGCGCGCGACGTTCGACGTCTCCTACGCCGGGCTGCCGGAGCCCGCGAAACGGGTCTTCCGGCTGCTCGGCGCGGTGCCGGTGCCGGTGCTGACCCCGGCGGCCACCGCGGCCGCCGCTGGCAGCACCGCCGAGGCGCAGGGGGTCCTCGACCGCTTGGTGGCCGCGCAGCTGCTCATCCCCGCCGGGCCGGGCCGCTACACCATGCACGACGAGCTGCGCCGCTTCGCCGCGGAGCTGGCCGGCGGGGACGAGGCGCCGCTGCGCGGCCTCTACGACCACTACCTGCACGCCGTCGACGCCGCCGCCCGCCGGCTCTACCCGCAGATCCTCCGCCTTCCGCTGCCATCAACCCCCGACGCCGTCACGACCTTCTTCCCCGACCCGGCGCGCTTCTTCCCCGACCCGGCGCGCGCCGCCGCCTGGCTCGACGACGAGCGGTCCAACCTGGTCGCCATCGTCCGGCACACCGCCGAGCACGGGCCGCTGGACGTCGCGTGGCTGCTCGCCGACGCGCTGCGCGGGTACTTCACGCTGCACACCGACCCGGTCGACTGGCTGACCGTCGCGCAGGCGGCGCTCGCCGCGGCCGAGGCCGACGGCGCGCCGCGAGGGGTCGCCGCCGCGCACATCAGCCTGGCGATGCTGCACCGCCGGGTCAGCCAGTACCCGCAGTCGATCGAGCATCAGAACCGCGCCCTCGAACTGACCCGGCGCGCCGGCTGGACCCCGGGCGAGGCGGCGGCCCTGAGCAACCTCGGCGGCCTCTACGCCGAGCTGGGCCGGCTCGAGGAGGCCGCTGACCACCACACCCGGGCGCTCGCCCTGGAACGCGCAGTCGGTGACATCGCAGGCCAGGCGGTCGGCCTGAGCAACCTGGGCCGGGTACTGGTGTCGCTGGGCCGGCTGGAGAGCGCCGTCGACCACGCCATGCAGGGCCTCGCCCTCTACCGCCGGATCGGCTCCCGCACCGGCGAGATGTCCGCGCTGCGCCACATCGGCGCGGCATTCCACGGGCTGGGGCGCCTGGACGAGGCCCTCGACTACCTGACCCGCGCGCTGGCCCTGCACCGGGACCTGCGCGACAGCGGCGACGAGGCCGACTACCTCGGCGTGATGGCGCAGGTCCACGTGGACGCCGGGCGCTACGAGGAGGCCGGGCGGATCGCGCACGGCATGCTGGCCGCCGCCCGCGAGGCGGGGCGCCGCCCGGTCGAAGCCGAGGCGCTCAATCTCCTGGCCGAGATCGCGCTCCGGCAGGGCCAGCACCGCCCGGCCCTCGACCAGCACCGGCAGGCGCTGCGGCTGGCGCGCGACAGCGACAGTCCCTGGCTGGAGGTGCAGGCGCAGATCGGGCTGGCGCAGGTGCACCGGCAGCTCGGTGAGCCGGAACAGGCGCAGGCCGCGGCCGAGCAGGCCGTAGCGCTGGCCGCGAACTCTTCCTTCCGGGTACCCGAGGGGCAGGCGCGGACCGTTCTCGCGGCGGTGCATCTCGACGCTTCGCGCGTTTCCGAAGCAGTCACGGAGGCCGAGCGAGCCCTTGCCGGGCATACCGAGACCGGCCATCGGCTCGGCGCTGCCCGTACCCATGTCGTGCTGGGCCGGGCGCTGGACCGCGACGGCCGTGCCGTCGCCGCCCGGGCCCACTGGCGGACCGCCCTGGCGCTGTTCGCCGATGTCGGCAGCCCTGAGGTCGCGGAAGTCCGGGCGCTGCTCTCTAGGTGAGCTGCACCGAGCCGAGGCGCCGCAGTCGCGCCTTGGTGTCGGTGCCCTCGACCAGCACGCGCGCGGCCCGGCCGTGGTGGACCAGGGTGCTCACCGCGTTGCCGAAGTACGGGCCGGCGGCCAGCTCCCAGCGCACGCTCGGCGCCGGCGTGCCGGCCAACCGCGCCAGCGCCCGGGTCGACCCGGCCGCCACGCCGGTCCAGCCCAGCCGGGTGGTCAGCTGCAACGTGCTGGGCAGCCGATTGTGCACGGGCGAGCAGGTCAGCTGGTGCACCTGGCTCGTCACCTCCGGGCCGAGGTAGGCGCGCGCGGCGTACGAGTGGTGCACATCACCGGACAGGACGCTGATCGTGGCCGGCGCGTCCGGACCACTGCCCACCTGCGCCAGCAGCGCGCCGAGCGCGTCGAACGAGCGGCCGAATGCCGCCCAGTGCTCCAGGTCGAGCAGGCGCCGGATGGTCTCCGCGGGTCTGGACACCCACAGCCGGCCGGCGTCGGCCAGGCGCTCGTTCATCGCCTCCACGTGGTGGAAGGCGGGCGCGAGCAGCCACGGCAGCGACGAACCCAGCACCAGATGCTCGTACCCGCCGCCGCCGCCGACCGTGCCGACCAGCCAGCTCCACAGGCTCTCCGGCAGCATGGTCCGCTGCCCGGGACGCAGGTCCCGGCCGGCCCGGTTGTCGAGGATCACCAGCCGGGTATGCCCGATGTCGAAGCCGTAGCTCCACCGGTACCCGCCGCGGTCGCGGTCGGCCCGCGCGCCGAAGTCGGCCAGCGCCCCGGTGGCGTCGCCGGCGGCCGTGACCGCCCGGTATACCGGGTCGTCGCCCAACTCGTCCGGCGACAGGTTGCCCAGGTGCTGGTAGACCCAGTACGACGAGAGCCCGGCGGCGATCCGCTCCGGCCACCAGGATTCCTTGGACTGGTCCTCGCGCCAGGACGCCGAGGTGTTCCAGTCGTCGATGATCTCGTGGTCGTCGAAGATCATCGCGCTCGGCACGGTGGACAGCAGCCAGCGGATCTCCGGGTCGGTCCACGACTCCAGATACAGCTGGGTGTACTCCTTGAAGCCGACCACCTGGGTGTCCGGCCCGTCCCGGCGGCGCCGGTGCGAGGGCCGGCGCAGCCAGCGGCGGATGGCGGGCGAAGTCTCGTCGGCGTACACCTGGTCGCCCAGCAACACCATGCAGTCGGGCCAGCCAGCGGCCGCGCTCCCCGCCCGGACCGCGTCGGCGAGGCGCACCGCGTAGGCGTCGATCGCGTCCGGCGGGTGCCGGTGCGTGACGAGCTGGCTGGCCTGCCGGCAGGAGCCGTAGATCAACCGCACCGGCTGGTCGGCGTCGCGGGTGTGGATCGCCGGGGGCGGGAAGCGGTACGCCGGCGGCGGCCACACCGGCTCGCCGTCCAGCCGGACCTCGTACTCGGTGACCCCGGCGGGAGGCAGGTCCTCCACGACGACGAGCGCGTAGTGCCGCTCGTACGCGGTGAACGTGCGGGCCGCCCCGCACGGCTTGCCGCGGTCGCTCGCGCGCACCTCGACCGTGCCCGGCCGGCTGGTCTGCACCCAGACCGTCGCCCGCGAACCGACTACCCGCCGGAGGATCGGGCCCAGGACGAGGGCTCGGGCGGGCTGCTGTGGCATTTCGGTACTCCAAAGGTGGGGCTTCGATGATCGCTTGTATTACCCACTGCCGCCATAACCGACGCGGTCCGGGTCGGTGGCGGCTCACCGGCGCGCCGGTTAGCGCCTGTTTCGACGTTGTTCTAGACGACGCGAATACAAGGGTCGAAATGGGACTAGATCGACCAACGTCTATGTAACACGCCGTGAGGTTCGGTGTTCGGACGAAATGGCGCTGATCGCGCCTCGCCACTATGGCCGCCCAACGAGCCCCTGCTCTCCGGATCTGCCAGGATTTCGGGCATGGAGATGTACGTCGCCATCGGCCTGGTCCTGCTCGTCCTGCTGCTCGCGAGCGTGTTCGCGCTGCTCGCGCCGACGCGTCGGCGCCCGCCGCGCCAGCCACCGGCGGGGACCGGAACGGTGGAGGCGCCGGAGCGCCCCGAACAGATCGCACCAGGGCCGGTCGAAGTCATAGAGAAACCGGTCGAGGTCGTCGAAGAGGTGCCGGTCCTCGAGCGGCCGGAGCCGACGGCCGGTCGGCTGGTCCGCCTGCGTTCGCGGCTGTCGCGTTCCCAGAACGTCCTGGGTAAAGGGCTGCTCACGCTGCTGTCCCGGGACAAGCTCGACGACGACACCTGGGAAGAGGTCGAGGAGACCCTGATCGGCGCCGACGTCGGGGTCGCCGCCACGACCGACATCGTGGAGCGGCTGCGCGAGCGGGCCCGCGTGCTCGGCACGTCGAGCCCGAGCGAGCTGCGCAAGCTCCTGGCCGACGAGCTGACCGAGGCGCTGAAGCCCGAGCTGGACCGCTCGCTGAAAGCCACCCCGCACGACGGCCGGCCCGCCGTCCTCCTCGTCGTCGGCGTCAACGGCTCGGGCAAGACCACCACCTGCGGCAAGATGGCCCGGGTGCTGATCGCCGACGGCCACACCGTCCTGCTCGGCGCGGCGGACACCTTCCGCGCCGCGGCGACCGAGCAGCTGACCACCTGGGCCAGCCGGGTCGGTGCCGAGGTCGTACGCGGGCCGGAGGGCGCCGACCCGGCGAGCGTGGCGTTCGACGCGGTCAAGCGCGGCATCGAGACCGGCGTGGACAGCGTGCTGATCGACACCGCGGGGCGGCTGCAGAACAAGGTCGGCCTGATGGACGAGCTGGGCAAGGTCAAGCGCGTGATCGAGCGGCACGGCCCGGTGGACGAGACGCTGCTGATCCTCGACGCGACCACCGGCCAGAACGGCCTCGAGCAGGTCCGGGTCTTCACCGAGGTGGTGGACGTCACCGGCGTGGTGTTGACCAAGCTGGACGGCACGGCCAAGGGTGGCATCGTCATCGCCGTACAGCGGCAGTTGGGCATCCCGGTGAAGCTCGTCGGTCTCGGTGAAGGCGCCGACGACCTGGCACCCTTCGAGCCGGCCCAGTTCGTCGACGCGCTGCTGGGCACCGACGCGTAGATGCTTCGTGCCCACCGGCGTGGACGAGCGCGCCGAACGGTCCCCACAATGGCTGCTACGCGCGCACCGCGCAGCGCGAGGACCGCAGCCTGCGAGGACCGCAGTCGCAAGCAAGCCACATTGCCGGAGGAGTTGCCGACCGTGACACAGCAGGAGATCCCGCTCCTGGGTGGAAACACCTCGACGGTGGTGCGCGCCGGCGACACCGTGCGCCGCAACGTCGGGCCGTGGACGCCGTCCGTCCACGCGCTGCTGCGGCACCTGGAGTATGTCGGGTTCACCGGCGCGCCCCGAGCGCTCGGCATTGACGAGCGCGGCCGGGAGGTGCTGTCGTACCTGGAGGGCGAGTGCGGGGAGTACCCGCTCGCGCCGCACTGGGTCACCGACGAGGCGTTGGTCACGGTCGCCACGATGCTGCGGATGTTTCACGACGCGCAGTACGGGTTCCGCCCGGTCCCCGGCGCGGTGTGGCGCTCGTTCGGCCCGCCCCCGCCGGACACCGAGGTGATCTGCCATCACGACGCGGCGCCGCACAACGTGATCTGGCGCCCAGACGGCACCCTGGCGCTGATCGACTTCGACCTCGCCTCGCCCGGCGCGCGCATCTACGACGTCGCGTACGCGGCCTGGACCTGGGTCCCGCTCTTCTCCGATCGTGACTCATATACTTTGGGCTGGAAACGCCCTAACCGGCCCCGCCGGCTGCGCCTGTTCGCCGACGCCTACGGGTTGACGCCGCGGGACCGGCACCGGCTGATCCGGGCCATCCGCAAGCGGATCGTGGACCATATCGAAGGTATTCGACGTATGGCGGCCGCGGGTGATCCGGCGTTCGTCCGCATCGTGCACAAGGGACACCTGCGCCGGCCGGTCCGTGACCTGCGGCTCATCGACTACGAAAGGCACACGCTGGAGTACGCTCTGCGCTGATGAAATGTCGCCGGCGTGACCTGACGAACAGCTGTGACCCGGCGAACCAACGGTGCCGCTCGCTGCGTACCTTGCGATAGGGTGCCCGCGGTCAAGGTGTGCATCCGTCGGCGCAGGGCAGGCGCCAGCCAGGTGCACGTCCGCGCGCCGGTCGGGCCCCGGGTCCGCACCGGAGAGGGAGGTCGGACACTCCATGAGTCGACCCTCGTTCGGCGAGCTCGGGGGCCAGGATCCTTACGAGATCCTCGAGTTGCCGGTGGGTGCGCCCGACGCTGAGGTTCGCTCTGCCCGTAAGCGCCTGCTTCGTCAGTATCATCCGGATTTGCCCACCGGGGACCTCCGGCGGACCCAGATGATCACCGCGGCGGCCGACCTGCTACTCGATCCCGTCCGCCGGACCGGCTACTACGACCTGCGCGCGCACGAGTCGAAACCGGCGCCGGCCAGCACCGCCGGCGGCGAGTGGTTCGACGGCTCCATGCCAAAACCATCGTCGGGTACGCGTACCGACGGCAACGGCTTCCACCCGACGGCCGGTGCCGACGGCCGGTCGGCCCGCTCGCCGGGCAGCGGCGGCGCCAGGACGACGGGTCCCCGCCCCGCGTCCACCGACGGGTCCGGTGCCGCCACCCGCCGCCGGGCCACCCGGTCCCGCCGTCCGGCCCCATACGGCGGCCGCTGGGCCAGCCGTCCCCGCCACCGCGACAACGCGGGCGAGCCGTCCGGAGACGACGCCGGCGAGCCGTTCCCCGGCACCGGCGGCGAGCCGTTCCCCGGCACCCGTGGCGGGCCGACGATCAACCCGCCCGCCCGCCCGGTGCTGCGCGACACCACGCCGACCCGCCCCACCCCGCCACCCACCGGGGCCGCGCCGAACGGTGGTACCGCCCCCGTCACGGAGACCACCGCGGGTCCGAAGGTGGGCGTCAACGCCGGCCCGACGCAGCCGATCCGGCCCACGTTCATCACACCGCCGTCGCGCGAGCCGGCGGGGCCGGGAACGCCGAACGGCGCGGCACCGAAACCGTCAACGCCGAAGGGTTCCACGCCGAAAAGGCCGGCGGCGGAGACGTCAACCCCGGTCCGGGGCGGGCGCCGGCGCCGGACCTACCGGGCGCGCTCGGACTGGAACGCGCTCGCCATCGCTGCCGTCGTGTCGATCCTGACCTGGACCCCGATCCCGCTCGTGCTGGGCCTGCTCGCCCTGCGCCAGCTCCGACAGTACGGCCAGCGGGGTGCTCGGCTGGCCATCGCCGCGATCGTGGTCGGTGCGATCCTGCTCCTGGTCGAGGCATATCTGCTCGCGTCGAGCTTCTAGCGCCACCGCGCAACACATCGGTGCCCGTCGACGCGCTGACCGGCACGTTCGCGGTACGCCGCCTTCACACGTTCGAAACAATGTGTCACGGGACCGAAACGGCAGCTGGTCGAAGCCCGAAACAGCGGTTGGCAATTCTGTCGGCCATCCGGCAGCCGGGGCAATGTCGCCACAGGTCGGCCGGGAGTGGGAACACGACCGAGAGGAGGCCGCGTGCCGCCGATCAACTACGGCGACACCGCCTGGGTGCTCGCTTCGAGCGCTTTGGTACTGCTCATGACGCCGGGCCTGGCCCTGTTCTACGGCGGCATGACGCGGTCCAAGAGCGTTCTGAATATGCTCATGATGAACTTCGCGACGATCGCCGTCGTCAGCGTCATCTGGGTCATCTACGGCTTCAGTGTGGCGTTCACGACCGACCGGGGGGCCGGCCTCATCGGTGGCTCCGAGAACTGGTTCCTCCGGGGCTCTTTCGATGCCCTGACCGGGCCTGACACCGACAAGATTCCGCTGCTGGCGTTCGCCGCCTTCCAGCTCATGTTCGCGATCATCACGCCGGCTCTGATCAGCGGCGCGATCGCCGACCGCGCCAAGTTCGGGGCCTGGATCCTGTTCGTGGCCCTGTGGACGACCCTTGTCTACCTTCCGGTGGCGCACTGGGTCTTCTTCTTCGACGCTGGCAAGGGCGGGTGGATCGCCGAGCGGTTGAAGGCGTTCGACTTCGCCGGTGGAACGGCGGTCCACGTCAACGCCGGTGCGGCCGCTCTCGCCCTGGCGCTGGTGCTCGGCAAGCGCGTCGGCTGGCCGAGGGAGAAGTTCAAGCCGCACAACCTGCCGATGGTGCTGCTCGGTGCCGCTCTGCTGTGGTTCGGCTGGTTCGGCTTCAACGCCGGTTCGGCACTGGCGGCCAACAGCCTGTCCGCGATCGCCTTCGTCAACACGCAGGTGGCGACCGCAGCGGCGCTGCTCGGCTGGATCATCGTGGAAAAGCTGCGGGACGGTAAGCCGACCACCCTGGGTGCCGCGTCCGGCGCGGTCGCCGGCCTGGTCGCGATCACCCCCGCGTGTGCCACGATCGAGCCGATCGGTGCGATCGGGCTGGGCCTGGTAGCCGGTGCGCTCTGCGCCCTGGCGGTCGGGCTGAAGTACAGGTTCGGCTACGACGACTCGCTCGACGTGGTCGGCGTCCACCTGGTCGGTGGGGCCACCGGCGCGCTCCTGATCGGCCTGCTGGCCGCACCGTTCATCCCCGGCACCGGCGGTGTCGCGGGCACGTTCTACGGCGGCGGGTTCGACCAGCTCTGGCGGCAGGCGGTCGCGGTGGTCGCGGTCGGGCTGTACTCCTTCGTGCTGGCCTGGATCATCGGGTTCGCCATCCAGAAGACGATCGGCTTCCGGATCACCAGCGAAGCGGAGGTCGACGGCATCGACACCGCCGAGCACGCGGAGAGCGCGTACGACTTCGCGCCGACGACGGGGACCGGTGGGGCGTTCGCCCTTGCGGGTGTGGGGGCGACCAAGCCCAGCAGCACTGACGGCGCGGACAACGTGCCCGTCACTGAAAAGGTCACCGGTTAGCGTGCGGGAATGGAGGGAATGAGCATGAAGCTGGTGACCGCGGTCATCAAGCCCTACCAGCTGGATGCGGTCAAAGAGGCGCTGCACGCCCTGGGCGTGGCCGGACTGACCGTCAGCGAGGTGCAGGGATACGGCCGGCAGAAGGGCCACACCGAGGTGTATCGGGGCGCCGAGTACACCGTGGAGTTCGTTCCGAAGATCCGGGTCGAGGTCGTCACCGACGAGATCGACGTGGAAAAGGTGGTGGACGCCATCGTGACGGCGGCCCGCACCGGAAAGATCGGCGATGGAAAGGTCTGGGTCACGCCGGTCGACGACGTGGTCCGGGTACGCACCGGCGAGCGCGGGCTGGACGCGCTCTGACCGGAACGGGGGAGAGAACGGTGGTGCCGGCGGGGCTTGCAGGCACAGTGCATGCCCCCGCCGGCACCGCCGTGCCTGCACCCTTGAAAGTCCCTGAGGGCGTCGGCGCGGTCGCCCGTGCCGCGCGCGCCGACTTCTTCGACACCTGGCTGGCCTCGCTGTTCACGGCCGCCGCCGCGTCCCCCGACGGCCTCGCGCTCGTGGCGGTCGGCGGGCTGGCCCGGCGCGAATGCGCCCGGCACGGCGACGTCGACCTTGTCCTGCTCCACTCCGGACAGTCCGACGTGGACGTGGTCGCGGAGCGGATCTGGTACCCGGTCTGGGATGCCCGGGTCGCGCTGGACCATTCGGTGCGCACGGTCGACCAGGCGGTCGACGTGGCGGGGGCCGACGTCAAGGCCGCACTCGGCCTGCTCGACGCCCGGCTCGTCGCCGGCGACGCCCGGTTGCTGGCACGGCTGCGCGAGCAGGTGGCGGGGCAGTGGCGGCGCGACGCGGTCCGGGTCCTGCCGGCGCTGCGGGAGCTGTCCGAGCGGCGTTGGGAGACCCACGGTGAGCTCGCCTTCCTACTGGAGGGCGACGTCAAGGAGGCCCGCGGCGGCCTGCGCGACCTCGGTGTGCTGCGCGGCATCGGATACGCCGGCGTGGCCGACGGAACCCGCCCGGCGGTGCGGGCCGCGCAGCGCTGGCTGCTCGACATCCGCGACGCCCTCCACACGGTTACCGGCCGCCGGGTCGACCGCATGCTCGCCCAGGACCGGGCCGAGGTGGCCAGGCTGCTGGACCTGGCCGGTCCGGACGACGCGATGCGGCGGGTGACCGACGCCGCGCGTACCGTCGCCTATGCCGTCGACGACGCCTGGCGCGCCGTCGAGGGGTGGCGCCGCGGTCGGCCGGTTGGCCGGTCCGCGCCGCGCAACCCCATCGCGCGGGACGTGGTCGAGCAGGGCGGCGAGGTGGTCCTCGCCCGGGCCGCCATCACCCCGAAGCCCGACCCGAGCCTCGCCCTGCGGGTCGCGGCCGCCGCCGCGCGGGCCCGGCTGCCGATCGCGCGCCCGACGCTCGAATGGCTGGCGGCGTTCGACAACCCGCTGCCCGTGCCGTGGCCGGCACCGGCCCGGGACGCGCTGCTGACGCTGCTCGGCTCGGGCACCGCGCTCGTGTCGACCTGGGAGGCGTGCGACCGCTACGGCCTCGCCGCCCGCTGGCTGCCGGAGTGGACCCGGGTGCGCAGCCTGCCGCAGCACAACCCGGTCCACCGCTTCACCGTCGACCGGCACCTCGTCGAGACGGCCCGCATGGCCGCGTCGTACGCGCGCGAGGTGCCGCGCCCCGACCTGCTCGTGCTCTGCGCGCTGCTGCACGACATCGGCAAAGGGCTGCCGGGCGACCACAGCACGGTCGGGGCGCCGATCGCGACGGCGGTGGCGGCGCGCATCGGGCTGGACGCCGGCGACGTGTCCATGGTCGAGCGGGTGGTCCGCCTGCACCTGCTGCTGCCCGACACCGCCACCCGCCGCGACCTCGCCGACCCGGTGACGATCCGGGGTGTCGCCGCCGCCGTGGGCGACGTGGAGACGCTCGCCCTCCTGTGGGGCCTGGCCCGGGCCGACGCCGCGGCCACCGGTCCGGCCGCCTGGTCGTCGTGGAAGGGCCGCCTGGTCGCCGAGCTGGTGGACCGGGTCGCGCACGCCCTGGACACCGGCGAGGTCCCCCGGCTGCCGGCCGCCGCGCCGGTGCCGGTCGGCCCGCTTCCCTCGGTACGCGTGAGCCGGGAACGGGTCGCGGTGACCGCGACCGACCGTCCCGGCCTGCTCGCGGCGGTGGCCGGCTGCCTGTCCCTGCACCGGCTGGACGTGGTCGCCGCGGACGCGTCCGCCTACGACGGGGTCGCCCGTGTGGTGTGCGCGGTGCAGCCGCGGTTCGGCAGCGAGCCGCCGGTCGAGGTGCTCACCGCCGACCTGCGGCGCGCCGCGACCGGCGAGCTGGACGTGGCGGCGCGGCTGGCGGCCCGGGAGCGTTCGACCCGGCGCCCCCCGGCGACGGCCGACCCGCGCGTGGTGTGGCAGCCGGCCACCGGCGCCGCCGTGCTCGAGCTGCGCGCCGCCGACTCGCCCGGGCTGCTCTACCGGGTAGGCGCCGCGCTCGCCATGGCCGGCGCGGAGGTACGCGCGGCGCGCATCTCCACCCTCGGCGGTGACGTGGTCGACGCGTTCTATCTCGTGGGCCCTTGGGACGACGCCGAGGAGCGGGCCGCCGTCGAAGCCACGGTGCTGGGAGCGGTCGCGCCGGTGACGTAGCGCGGCGCCCGGACGGGGTTTCGGCCGTCCCGCCGGTTGGGTAACGGCCGGATACCGCCGGGTGACCGGTCGGCTAGCGGCCGCGGCCCGATACGCTTCATGCGGGGCGGCCGCCCCGGGTACTCGCAGGAATTCCGACATTCAGGGATGTAGCGCCGTGTTTGACACGCTGAGCGACCGGCTCTCCGGGATCTTCTCCAAGCTCCGGAGCAAGGGCCGGCTCACCGACGCCGACATCGACGCGACCGCGCGGGAGATCCGCCTGGCGCTGCTGGAGGCCGATGTTGCGCTTCCGGTCGTCAAGGCGTTCATCGCCCGGCTCAAGGAGCGCGCCCGCGGCAGCGAGGTGTCCCAGGCGCTCAACCCGGCCCAACAGGTCATCAAGATCGTGCACGAGGAGCTGGTCGGGATCCTCGGCGGCGAGGCGCGCCGGCTCCAGTTCGCCAAGCAGCCACCCACCGTGATCATGCTCGCCGGCCTTCAGGGTTCGGGTAAGACGACGCTCGCCGGCAAGCTCGCCCAGCACCTGCGCGCGCAGGGTCACCAGCCGCTGCTCGTCGCCGCCGACCTCCAGCGCCCCAACGCGGTCAACCAGCTTCAGGTGCTCGGCGGCCGCGCCGGCGTCGAGGTCTACGCCCCGCAGCCGGGCAACGGCGTCGGCGACCCGGTGGCCGTGGCCCGCGAGTCGATCGAGCACGCCCGGCGCACCATGCGCGACATCGTCATCGTCGACACCGCCGGCCGCCTGGGCATCGACGCCGAGATGATGGCGCAGGCCGCCGCGATCCGCGACGCGGTCGACCCCGACGAGGTGCTGTTCGTCATCGACGCCATGGTCGGTCAGGACGCGGTCGCGACCGCGGAGGCCTTCCGCGACGGTGTCGGCATCACCGGTGTCGTGCTGTCCAAGTTGGACGGTGACGCCCGCGGTGGTGCGGCGCTGTCGGTGCGGCATGTGACCGGGCAACCGATCCTCTTCGCGTCCACCGGTGAGAAGCTGGAGGACTTCGACGTCTTCCATCCCGACCGGATGGCCTCCCGCATCCTCGGCATGGGCGACGTGCTGACGCTCATCGAGCAGGCCGAGGCGGCATTCGAAGACGAGCAGAAGGAGCGGATGGCCGCCAAGCTGCTCGGCGGCCAGCAGTTCACGCTCGAGGACTTCCTGGAGCAGCTCATCGCGGTGCGCCGGATGGGCCCGATCGCCAACATCCTGGGCATGATGCCGGGCATGGGCCAGGTCAAGGACCAGTTGGCCGAGCTCGACGACAAGCACTTCGACCGGATCACCGCGATCATCCGGTCGATGACGCCGGGGGAGCGGGAAAACCCGAAGATCATCAACGCCTCCCGTCGGGTACGCATCGCCAACGGTTCGGGCGTCACCGTCACCGACGTCAACCAGCTGCTCAACCGGTTCGCCGACGCGCAGAAGATGATGAAGCAGATGGGCCCGATGATGGGCCTGCCCGGCCGGCGCAAGGCGACCAAGTCGCCGAAGAACAAGCGCAAGGGCGGCAAGGGCGGCGGCAACCGCGCGCGGGGTGGCGGGCTGCCGGCCGGCTTCCCGGGCGGGATGCCGGCGCTGCCGCCGGGCCTGGACCCCAACGCGCTGGACCCGAACGCCGCAGGGCTGCCCGCCGGTTTCAAGCCACCGAAGATCGACTTTTCCAAGCTGAACAAGCGCGACGGCAAGTAATCTCGCCGATCTTGGACAGTTGTGCCACCTATGGGTCGCACGACTGTCCAAGATCGCGAGAAGGGGTTGCGTGACCAAATAGACAGAAGCGCCCCGGGGACCAACCTCGACAGCGGGTAAGGGCGTGTACTACTCAGGGCCGTCCACGGCGAGACGGCCCTTCCGTGCGTTTCTTGGGGGCGGTGCATGCGCGAGCGGAAGCTCACGAAGGTCACGTCATTGCTGATCTGCGGCCTGCTGGCTGGCCTCGTGGTCGCGGCCGCGGCGCTGCCGGCCGCCGCCATGGCCGGCGTCCTGGCCAAGACCAGCGTCGACGCCTTCGACGGACTGCCCACCAACTTCACCTCGCTGCCCACCCCGCAGAGCTCGTTCGTCTACGCCGCTGACGGCAAGACGCTGCTGGCGATGCTCTACGACGAGAACCGGCGCGACGTGCCGCTGTCCGAGGTGGCGCCGGTCATGCAGCAGGCCATCGTGGCCTCCGAGGACACCCGCTTCTACCAGCACAACGGCGTCGACTTCAAGGGTGTGGCGCGCGCACTCGTCGCCAACAACAGCGGCGGGTCGCAGGGCGGCTCGACGCTCACGATGCAGTACGTGCGCCAGAGCATCATCTACTCCGCCCGCACGCCGGAGGAGGTCGTCGCCGCCAGCGAGAAGACCAAGACCCGCAAGGTACGCGAGATGAAGCTCGCGATGGCGCTGGAGAAGAAGCTCAGCAAGGCCCAGATCCTGGAGCGCTACCTCAACATCGCGCCGTTCGGCCATGGGGCCTGGGGCATCTTCGCGGCCAGCCACGTGTACTTCAGCAAGGACCCAAAGGACCTGACGCTGCCTGAGGCGACGCTCCTCGCCGGCCTGGTGCAGGCGCCCAGCAGCTACGACCCGGCCGACCCGGCGAAGAGGCCGGCCGCGATCGAGCGCCGCGAGCACGTGATCGACCAGATGCTCAAGGCCAAGCAGATCTCCCCTGAGCAGGCGGACGAGGCCCGCAAGGCGGTCCCCGAGATCACCGGTCAGCGCCCGTCCCAGGGCTGCGTGTCGATCCCGTACCCGAACCTGGGCGCCGGCTTCTTCTGTGACTACCTGTACCGGTGGTGGCTGGAGCAGCCGGCCTTCGGGGCCGACCAGTTCGAGCGGGAGAACCGGCTGCGCAGCGGCGGGTACACGATCATCAGCTCCCTGGACCTGAAGGCCCAGCGGGCGATGAAGGAGAACGTCGACGAGAAGATCGACAAGAACGACCGGCGGGCGCTGATGCTCGCCGCCGTCGACCCGTCGAACGGGCTGGTGACGGCGATGGCCACCAACCGCGACTACAGCCTGGACACCAGCGGCAACCGGCCCAATCCGGATCCGAAGAAGAAGGGGCGCCCGGGCAGCTTCCCCAACACGACGAACCCGCTGATCAGCGGCGGCGGCGAAGTCGCCGGCTACCAGGCCGGCTCGACGTTCAAGATGTTCACCATGATCGCCGCGCTGGAGCAGGGCATACCGCTCAGCCATCAGATCAACACCGACAACCCCTACCACTCCAAGGTCTACCGGGTCGGCACCAGCGACAGCAGCCACTGCCCCGGCAGCGACGCCTGGTGCCCGAAGAACGCCGTCGAGAGCGAGAAGGGCCCGTTCGACATGTGGACCGGCTTCGGTGCCTCGGTCAACACCTACTTCGTCCCGCTCGAAGAACAGGTCGGCGCGGAGAACGTGGTGAAGGTGGCACAGAAGATGGGCATCCAGTTCCGATCCGACGGCGACCGCAGGCAGGCGGCCAACGCGCACACCTGGGGCGCGTTCACCCTCGGCGTGTCGGCGTCCACGCCGGTCGATCTGGCCGGGGCGTACGCCACCCTCGCCAACGACGGCGTGCACTGCGCGCCGACCCCGATCAAGGAGATCCGCGACTCGTCCGGCAAGGTGCTGGACGCCGGCAAGCCGGACTGTGCCCGCGCGATCAGCGAGGACGTCGCCCGCGCCGCGCTCGACGCCGCGCGCTGCCCGGTCGGCGACCCCGGTGGGCTGGGCAAATGCGGCGGGCACGCCACGGCCGGTGAGGTCGCCAACATCGTCGGCAGACCGGTCGCCGGCAAGACCGGCACGAGCGACACCAACTGCGCCACGCTTGTCGCGACCACCAAGCAGATGACGATCGCTGGATACGAGACCGACCCGGACTGGCCCGACGACACCAGCGCCAGTTATGCCCGGGTCAAGTCGGTCGTCGCCAGCACGCTCAAGGAAACGACCGCCGGCCAGCCCCGGCAGGACTTCCCGAAGCCCAGCCAGGCGCTGGCCTACGGCAAGGGTGGACCCAAGCCGGATCCCAGCCGCAGCGGCCCGGGCAGGTAGCTTCTGCGACATGACGCTGCACGTGCGGGGCGTGGTCCTGCCCGACGACGAGGTCCGTGACCTGTGGCTGGTCGGCGACCGGGTGACCTGCTCGCCGGTCCCCGGTGCCCAGACCGTCGCCGACGGCGGCTTCGTGCTGCCCGGGCTGGTCGACGCGCACTGCCACATCGGCATCGCGCCGGGCGGCGCACCGATCGGCGCGCTCGATGAGGCCCGGGCGCTCGCCGCCGTCGACCGGGACGCCGGCGTGCTGGCGATCCGGGACGCCGGCTCGCCGTACCCGTACCCCCAACTCGACGGCGACCCCGACGTGCCGCGACTGGCCCGCGCGGGCCGCCACATCGCGCCGCCCAAGCGTTACCTGCGCGACATCGGCGTCGAGGTCAGCGCCGCCGAATTGCCCGGCGAGGCGGCCCGGCAGGCCGCGGCCGGCAACGGCTGGGTGAAGCTGGTCGGCGACTGGCTCGACCGGGGGACCGGCGACCTCGCACCGGCGTGGGACCTGGGCGACATGGCCGCGGCGATCGAGGCCGCGCACGGGGCCGGCGCGCGGGTGGCGGTGCACACCTTCGCCGAGGAGTCGGTGGCGGCGCTGGTGCGCGCCGGCGTCGACTCGGTCGAGCACGGCACCGGCCTGTCCGACGACGACATCGCCGAGATGGCGCGGCGCGGCACCGCACTGGTGCCCACAATGATCAACGTCGAGACGTTCGGCGGCATCGCGGCGCGGGCGCAGGACAAGTTTCCCGGGTACGGGTCGCACATGCTCGCCCTCCGGGACCGCCTCCCGCGCGTGGTGGCCGCCGCGCACGAGGCCGGCGTGCCGATCTATGTGGGCAGCGACGCGGGCGGCGGGATCGACCACGGGATGGCCGCGCGGGAGATGCTGCGCCTGCACGAGCGGGCCGGCCTGCCGGTCCTCGACGTGCTGCGCGCCGGCTCGTGGGGCGCGCGGGAGTGGCTGGGCTTCCCCGGCCTGGTCGAAGGTGGCCTCGCCGACCTGGTGGTCTACCCCGAGGACCCGCGCCGCGACCTGCGGGTCCTGGCCGCCCCGAGCCTGATCGTGCTGCGCGGCCGCGTCGTCCCCCGCGCCGCGTCGATCTAGGAGAAGTCGGGGTGCTTAGCCAGTCACCGGCCTCGGAGATGAGGCCGCCGATCCACAACAGCCGGAAGTCGCGCTCGCGCAGTGGGCTGCTCATCGCGGGAACGCCGCCAGGCTCACGTGCACCAGATCGCCCTCGGAGTCCTCCCGGGTCGCCGCGATGTAGGGCCGGATCAGCGCGTCCAGCCGCTCGCCAAGCTCCCGCAACTCCTGCGGGGTCAGCCACAGCGTGTAGGTGTTGTGCATGTCCACGCCGCGCCAGCGCTGGTCGACCTGGTCGCGCCGGGCCAGGTAGTCGCGCATCAAGCGGTGGTCGCGCTGCACCGTCACGGCGATCAGCGCCGCCGCGTCGGCCGCCTCCGGGGTGCCTGGGTCGGCCTCGCTGCCCGGCGTCTGGATGCCGGTGACGCAGGCCCGCCACGGCCGCTCCCGGCCGTCCGCCGAGGCCTCGGCGTGTCGATCTAGGAAAAGTTGGGCGACAAAACACGCAGATCAACCCCGACTTCTCCTAGATCGGCGCGGAGAGGGAGGGCGTCGCGCGCGGGCCCGGCACGGCGAGCGCCTAGGATGACCGGTCATGGCGCGTGTGCTCACTCCCCGGGCGGAGGACTTCCCCCGCTGGTACCAGGACGTTGTCGCGAAGGCCGAGCTGGCCGACAACGGCCCGGTCCGCGGCACCATGGTGATCCGCCCGACCGGATACGCGATCTGGGAGCGGATGCAGTCCGAAATGGACGACCGGATCAAGGCGGCGGGCTCGCAGAACGCGTACTTCCCGCTGTTCATCCCGGAGAGCTACCTGCGCCGGGAAGCCGAGCACGTGGAGGGCTTCTCGCCGGAGCTGGCCGTGGTCACCCACGGCGGCGGCAAGCAGCTCACCGAGCCGGTGGTCGTGCGGCCCACGTCCGAGACGGTCATCGGCGAGTTCATGGCGAAGTGGATCGACTCATACCGGGACCTGCCCCTGCTGCTCAACCAGTGGGCCAACGTAGTGCGCTGGGAGCTGCGGCCGCGGATCTTCCTGCGCACGAGCGAGTTCCTGTGGCAGGAGGGGCACACCGCGCACGCCACCGAGGCCGACGCGCGGGCCTACGCCCGGCGCATCCTGCACGAGGTGTACGAGGACTTCATGGTCAACCTGCTGGCCATGCCGGTGCTGGTCGGGCGCAAGACCGCGCGGGAGCGGTTCGCCGGCGCCACGAGCACCTACACGCTCGAAGCCATGATGGGCGACGCGAAGGCCCTCCAGATGGGCACCAGCCACGAGCTGGGGCAGAACTTCGCGAAGGCGTTCGACATCGTGTACTCGTCGGCCGAGCGCCGCCAGGAGTACGCCTGGACGACGTCCTGGGGCACCTCGACGCGGATGCTGGGCGGCCTGATCATGGCGCACGGCGACGACAACGGCCTGCGCGTGCCGCCGCGGATCGCGCCGATCCAGGTGTACGTGATGATCGTGAAAGACGGTGACGGCGTGGCCGCGGAGGCCGCGAAACTGCGGGACGCCCTGCGCGACGCCGGCATCCGGGTCGGCTTCGACGACCGGGTCGACACCGCCTTCGGCCGGCGGGCCGTGGACGCCGAGCTCAAGGGGTACCCGGTGCGGGTGGAGGTGGGCCCGCGCGACCTGGCCGCCGGTAACGTCACCGTGGTGCGCCGCGTCGACGGGGTCAAGACGCCCACCGCGCTCGATGAGGTCGTCAAGGCGGTCGGCGCGGCGCTGGACGCCGACCAGCAGGCCCTCTACGACGAGGCGCTGGCCCTGCGCGAGTCGCACACCGCCGAGGTGGGCAGCGTCGACGAGGCGATCGAGGCGGCAAGCACCGGCTGGGCCCGGCTGCCCTGGGCCAAGGTCGGCACGGAGGGCGAGACCAGGGCCAACGGCGTCGGCGTGACGGTCCGCTGCCTTACGCGCGCCGACGGCACGGTGCCCGACTCCGAAGACGAACCCGACCTGATCGCCTACCTGGCGCGCGCGTACTGATGCCCTTCGCACCCGGTCAGGTGGTGCTGCATCGCCACTTCACCGGCAGGGGATTGGCCTGGGCCCCGTGGTCCGGGTGGTCTCCGACGATCGTGGTCGACGTCTACCGTGGGCCGGCCACGCTCAAGCTGGTGCTGCGCTACTCGCGGCACTCCGTGTGGTGGCTGTTCGATCCGGACGGCGCGTTCGCCGCCTGGTACGTCAACCCCGAGGAACCTTCGGTGCGGTGGAACGACGGCGCGGTCGCCGGCGTTGATACAACCGACCAGGACCTCGACATCTGGGTGCGGCCGGACCGCACCTGGGAGTGGAAGGACGACGATGAGCTCGCCGAACACCTGGATTTTCCCGACCACCACTGGGTCCGCGACCCCGAGGCCGCGTGGACGGAGGGTCGACGCGTGATTCCCCTCATCGAAGCCGGCCGGTACCCCTTCGACGGCACCTGGTGCGACTTCCGACCCGACCCTTCCTGGACGCTGCCCGCCCGGGTACCCCCCGGCTGGGACCGACCGCGGGCGGTGCCTTCATGATCGTTTTTGAGCCGGGACGCACCATCCTGCACCGGCATTTCCAGCGTGACCGGCTGGCGTGGCTGCGCGTCGCGCTCGTGGTCAGTGACGACGAGCGCGGGCTGCTGCTGTGGATCCCGCCGGGTAGCCCGTCACACAGCCTGCGCGCCAACGACGGCCGCACGATCCGGTCCATGCCGTTCGCGGAGTGGATCAGGCGGGAGCGGCGCCTGATGGCCGGCAGTTGGGAGGGGCCGGGCGTGCTCAAGCTGGTCCCACCCGCCGCCGCGCACTCGATCTGGTGGTTCTGGAACGACGACGGCGCGTTCATCGGCTGGTACGTCAACCTCGAGGAGCCCGGCGTGCGCTGGGACGACGGGGCCACGGCCGGCATGGACATCGTCGACCAGGACCTCGACATCTGGGTGGAGCCCGACCGCGCCTGGATGTGGAAGGACGAGCACGAGCTGACCGAGCGGGTGCGCTTCCCGGACCACTACTGGGTGCCCGACCCGGACGCGGTCCGCGCGGAGGGCCAGCGGCTGATCCCGCTGATCGAGAAGGGCCGGTTCCCGTTCGACGGCACCTGGTGCGACTTCCAGCCGGACCAGGCCTGGAGCACGCCGCCCGCCCTGCCGGCCGGCTGGGACCGACCCCGCGCGGTGGCCGAGGTGAGCGTGCGGGCCTGAGTGGGGCGGGGTGCGGCGGCGTAACCGTTACCCATCTGGCACAATGGGCGACTGGTATCCGGTGCGTGCCCGGCGCCCTCTAACCCGGGCACGTCGCCAGTCCACCAGAGCACCCGGTCGCGCTAACCCCACGGCGCGGTTCGGCGGGCTCAGCTTCCACGAATCCAGGAGCGAGCACACAGTGGCCGTACGTATCCGGCTTCTGCGGATGGGTAAGATCCGCAACCCGCAGTACCGCATTGTCGTCGCCGACGCGCGCACCAAGCGCGACGGCCGGGCGATCGAGTACCTGGGCATCTACCACCCCAAGGAGGAGCCCTCGCTGATCGAGGTCAACTCCGACCGCGTCCAGCACTGGCTCAAGGTCGGCGCCCAGCCGAGCGAGGCGGTCCAGGCGATCCTCTCCAAGACCGGTGACTGGCAGAAGTTCAAGGGCCTGCCGGCCCCGGAGCCGCTGAAGGTCGCGCCGCAGCGCGCTGACCGTCGCGCGGCCTACGAGGCCGAGGCGCAGGCGGCGGCCGGGGTGGCACCCACCGACGCCAGGCCGGCGAAGAAGGCCCCGGCCAAGAAGGCGGAGCCGGCGGCGGCCGAGCCGGCGGCGGCCGAGCCGGCCGCGGCCGCTGACCAGACTGAGGAGCAGGCCGGTGCCGGCGCCGGCGAAACGGCCTGACGCGCTGCGCCCGGCGCTGGAGCACCTGGTCAAGGGCATCGTCGACCACCCCGACGATGTCCGGGTCCGCATGGTCGACTCCCGCCGCGGCCAGCGTCTTGAGGTGCGCGTCCACCCCGAGGACCTCGGCACGGTCATCGGGCGTGGCGGGCGCACCGCCAAGGCACTGCGCCAGGTGATCACATCGATCGGCGGTCGCGGCGTGCGCGTCGAGATCGTCGACTCGTACTAGCGGTCATGCTGCTCGTCGTCGGCCGGATCGTGCGCCCGCACGGCGTCCTCGGTGAGGTCGTCGTCGATGTGCGCACCGATGAACCGGAAGAGCGCTACACGCCCGGGTCGGTGCTCGTCACCGACCCGGGGCGCGCCGTCGCGCCGGTCCCGGAGAAGCTGACCGTGCAGACCGTGCGCCCGCACCAGGGCCGGCTGCTGGTCGTCTTCGACGGCATCCACAGCCGCGATCTCGCCGAGCGGCTGCGGGGCGCGCTGCTGTGCGTCGACAGCGCCGAGGTGCCGCCGCCGGCGGACCCGGACGAGTTCCACGACCACCAGCTCGTCGGGCTGGCTGCCGTCACGCCGGACGGTGAGGCACTCGGCGAGGTGGTCCGGGTGGACCACGCGCCCGCGTCCGACCTGCTGATCCTGCGCCGGCCGGACGGCCGCACCGCGCTGGTGCCATTCGTGAAGGCGATCGTGCCCGAGGTGGATCTCGCCGGCCGGCGCGTCGTGGTGACCCCGCCCGAGGGTCTGTTCGACCTGTAACTTTCCGCGATCTTGGACACTGTGCGGGGCTATGGGGCCGCCGGGTGTCCAAGATCTACGAGTATTGGGGGCGGCGTGAGGGTCGACATCGTCTCGATCTTTCCGGAGTACTTCGCGCCGCTGGACCTCTCGTTGATCGGGCGGGCGCGCACCACGGGTCTGCTCGACGTCGCCGTGCACGACCTGCGTACCTGGACCCACGATGTGCACCGGACCGTCGACGACAGCCCGTACGGCGGGGGCGCCGGCATGGTGATGCGCCCCGAGCCGTGGGGCGAGGCGCTCGACGCGGTGGCCACGCCCGGCGCACGCCTGGTCGTTCCCTCGCCGGCCGGGGTCCGGCTGACCCAGGCGCTCGCGCACGACCTGGCCGGCGAGGCGCACCTGGTCTTTGCGTGCGGCCGCTACGAGGGCATCGACCAACGGGTACTCGATCATGCCGCGCAACGCATGCCGGTGACCGAGGTCTCGCTCGGTGACTACGTGCTCTTCGGCGGCGAGGTCGCCGTACTCGTGATTCTGGAGGCCGTGGTGCGGCTGCTCCCCGGCGTCCTGGGCAACGCCGAGTCGCTGGTCGAGGAGTCGCACGCCGAGGGCCTCCTCGAAGCACCGGTCTACACCAAGCCGGCGTCCTGGCGCGGCCATGAGGTCCCCGAGATCCTGCGCTCGGGCGACCACGGCCGGATCGCGCGCTGGCGGCGCGAGCAGGCGCTGTTGCGTACGGCGGTCCGGCGGCCCGATTTGCTGGCGGCGCTCGATCTGGATAAAAAGGACTTAGCCCTTCTTGAAGGGGCCGGATTTCAGGTACCGCCCGCCGATATGGCAAAGTAGTGGGGTTGCCGCGGGCCGATACCCGCGAGCGTCAGTTTGATCCCAGTCGCGCGCCCGCTGTCGGTGCGCCTTGAGCACGAGGATGTAGCAGCGATGAACACGCTGGACGCTCTGGACGCCCAGTCGCAGCGGACCGACATCCCGGACTTCCGCCCGGGCGACACGCTCAAGGTGCACGCCCGGGTTGTCGAGGGCAACCGGTCCCGGGTGCAGATCTTCCAGGGCGTCGTGATCCGGCGCCAGGGGACGGGTCTGCGGGAGACCTTCACCGTCCGCAAGGTCAGCTTCGGCGTCGGTGTCGAGCGCACCTACCCGGTCAACGGTCCGTCGCTGGACCGCATCGAGGTCGTCACCCGCGGTGCCGTCCGCCGGGCCAAGCTCTACTACCTGCGCGACCTGCGCGGCAAGGCCGCCAAGATCAAGGAGAAGCGCGAGAAGCAGCACAGCTGACTCGCGTACCGGACGTAGGGGTGCGAGTTTCGCGCACTCCCCAAAGTGGCGATCGCCAACTAGTCTGGCGGCAGTGATGTATCGGGACCGCAACGACTATGACCCCTACGAACGGGATCCGTACGGTCGCGTCGACCCGTATGCGCAATACGACCGCCCTCAGCGCGACTACGGCGCCGAGGGCGGTGACTATCGCGCACCTCGACGTGAGATCGACCCGGACGACGACGATGGGGCGTCGTGGGGTGCGCGGATGCGGCAGAAGCGCAAGGACATGCCGCTGTGGCAGGAGTTGCCGCTGCTGCTGATCGTGGCGTTCTGCCTGGCAGTCCTGGTCCGCACGTTCCTGGTGCAGGCGTTCTTCATCCCCTCGGGCTCGATGGAGCCGCGACTGCTCGTCGGCGACCGGGTGCTGGTCAACAAGATCGTCTACGACGTCCGGCAGCCGGAGCGCGGCGAGATCGTGGTTTTCCGCGGCACCGACAACTGGGCTCCGGAAAACCAGGTCGACACCAACATCGGCTTCTTCGCCAAGCTCGGGCGCACGGTGGGCGACCTGGTCGGCTTCAGCCAGCCGGGCGAAAAGGACTTCATCAAGCGCGTGGTCGGCCTGCCCGGTGACACCGTCGCCTGCTGTGATGTCGCGGGTCGGGTCACGGTCAACGGGTTCCCCCTCGACGAGCCCTACGTGACGGAGGACTCGCCGCTGGACGCCCCGCCGAGCGCCCGCGAGTGCAAGTCGCGCCGGTTCGGCCCGATCAACGTCGAGCAGGGCCAGATGTTCGTGATGGGCGACCACCGCCTCGTCTCGCTGGACGCCCGCTGCCAGGGACAGGTGCCGATCGAAAACGTGATCGGTCGCGCCTTCGTGATCGTCTGGCCGAACAACCGCTGGGACGGCCTCGGCGTGCCGCCGACGTTCGCCAAGGTGCCGCGACCGTTTGCGGGCGCGGTGCCCGGCCATCCGCCCGCCCGTCCGATCCCGGGCGGCCAGGCGGTCGTCGACGCGGTGCTCGTCGTGCCAATCCTCGCATCTTCGGCGTTTGCGGCGCGTTCCCGACGCATCCGGCGCCCCTTACGACGTAGGCTCCACCGGTGATTGACGAGCAGACCAACCGGCGCAAGAAGAACACGTTCTGGACCGAGTTGCCGATCCTCGTGGTCGTCGCCATCGCCGTCGCGTTCCTGGTCCGCATCTTCGTCCTCCAGACGTTCTACATCCCGTCGGAGTCGATGGAGCACACGCTCAACATCAACGACCGGGTGCTCGTCAACAAGGTCGTCTACGACTTCCGGGACCCGCACCGCGGCGAGATCGTGGTGTTCAAGTCGCCGGACTCCTGGCGCAGCGACCCCAACGAGGTCGACTTCATCAAGCGGGTGATCGCCGTCGGCGGTGACCACGTGGTCTGCTGCGACGACCAGCACCGCATCGAGGTCAACGGCCACGCGCTCGACGAGCCCTACATCTTCCACGACACCGACGGGACGGCCGACTCGGCCAGCGAGGAGCAGTTCGACATCAGGGTGCCCAAGGACCGCCTGTGGGTGATGGGCGACCACCGTGCCCACTCCGGGGACTCACGGGAGCAGTTCATCCGCACCCGGGACGCGACCGCGGCGAGCATCCCCACAAAATCGGTTGTCGGGCGCGCGTTCGTGGTGTTCTGGCCGCTCTCCCGCGGGGCGTGGCTGTCGGTGCCCGAAACATTCGACAAGGTTCCGGACCGGCCCACGAGCTGAGCCGGGTGGCGGCGAGCTCGGGCCGGCGCGGTGCGTAGGCTGGGCATGCCATGACTCGACCCGACGCCATACCTCGCCGGGCGGCACGCGTGCTGCTGGTCGACGCCGCCGGAAAGGTTCTGCTGCTGCGCGGCCGCGATCCCGGCCGCCCCGACCATCAGTACTGGTTCACGGCCGGCGGCGGTCTCGACCCCGGTGAGACCCCGGCGGAGGGGGCCGTGCGGGAGCTGTTCGAGGAGACCGGCCTGCGGATCTCCCCGGACGCCGTCGGCGAGCCGGTGTTCCGCGAGGTGACGGAGTTTCCCTTCGACGGCGTGTGGTACCGGCAGGAGCAGGAGTTCTTCGTGGTACGCGTCGACTCCTGGCAGGTCGACTTCGCCGGGCACAACGCTATCGAGCGGGCCAGCGTCGACGCGTACGGGTGGTGGAGCGTCGACGAGCTGCGCGCGACCGGCGAGCGGTTCTACCCGGCCGAGCTGCCCGAGCTGCTGACCCGGTTGGAGTTGCCCGAGAACGCACCGGAGGCATCGTGCTGACCCCGCCGCGCACCGTCGTCCGCCGCGAGGCCGGCCTCTACGCGCTGGAGCGCACGCTGCAGCGGCGCGGCTTCGCCGCGGTGGCCGGGGCCGACGAGGCCGGCCGCGGGGCTTGTGCCGGCCCGCTCGTGGTGGCGGCCGTGGTGCTACCCGCCGGCCGGCGCGGCGAGATCGACGGCCTGGCCGACTCGAAGCTGCTCGCCCCGCCGGTCCGGGAACGGGTCTACGACGCGGTGGTCGCGCAGGCATCCGCGTACTCGGTGGTGGTCATTCCGCCGGGGGAGATCGACAGCCGGGGACTGCACGTGTGCAACCTCGCCGGGATGCGCCGCGCGCTGGCCCAGCTCCCCGAGCGGCCGGAGTACGTGCTCACCGACGGCTTCCGGGTGGACGGCCTCGACGTGCCGGGCCTCGCGGTCTGGAAGGGCGACCAGGTCGCCGCGTGCATGGCGGCGGCCAGCGTGGTGGCGAAGGTGACCCGGGACCGCATGATGACCGAGCTGCACGAGACCTGGCCGCAGTACGGATTCGCGGTGCACAAGGGGTATGTCACCCCGGAGCACACGGCGGCACTGCGTGAGCATGGGCCGTGTCGGATCCATCGCTTCTCGTATGTGAACGTGGCCGCGGTGGCGGGTGGGGTGGGTGACCGGGGTACCGTCGGCGTGGCGTCCGGCGTGGCCGCACCGGGAATGGTGACGGTGGGCGACAATGTCTGTATGGAAGGCGGAGTGCGGTGAGCGAGCGCAGCGAGCGAACCAGTTGGCTCAGTGCGGTGAGCGAGCGCAGCGAGCGAACCAGTTGGCTCAGTGCGGTGGAGCCTCATCGCGCTGGCGAGCGAAGCGAGGCAGTGCGATGAGCGAGCGCAGCGAGCGAACCAGTTGGCTCAGTGCGGTGGAGCCTCATCGCGCTGGCGAGCGAAGCGAGGCAGTGCGATGAGCGCCGAAGATCTCGAAAAGTACGAGACCGAGATGGAGCTGCAGCTCTATCGCGAGTATCGCGACATCGTCCGCCAGTTCTCCTACGTCGTGGAGACCGAGCGCCGCTTCTACCTGGCCAACCAGGTCGACCTGCACGTGCGCAACTCCGACGGCGAGGTCTACTTCGAAGTCGAGATGCACGACGCGTGGGTCTGGGACATGTACCGTCCGGCCCGGTTCGTCAAGAACGTCCGCGTCATGACGTTCAAGGACGTCAACGTGGAGGAGCTGGAGAAGCCGGACATCGCGCTGCCCGACAGCGGGTTCGCGGGCTGACCGGGGCCGGCTAGCGCAGGGCTCCGCGGGGGCCGGCTAGCGCCGGGCCCCGCGCATCGTGGCTCGGGCCCGCCGGTAGAGGTAGAGCGCGGCGCCGACCGCGAGCAGCCCGACGATCAGGTAGAACGCGAGCGAGACGACCAGCTTCACCGCCCACCAGCCGATCACGAGCAGCACCAGCAGCGCGGCCACGGCCGGCCAGACGCGTCCCGACATGGCGTCCTCCCTATAGCAGATCATTCAGATCCTCGCATGCCTGTCCACAGGCACCCTCGCTGTCCACAGGCCGGCCGGGTCGCGGTTGCGCGGGCGGATCCTGTGGTCCCAAGCTGCCGGGCATGCCCGTTCACCCCATCCGTTTCGTGCCGCTGATCGCCGCCTTGGTTGCGGTGTTCGGGCTGCTGTGCGGGGTGCGGCCGGCCCTGGCCGGACCCGGCGCCACTGCCCGTCCGGCGCTCGGCGACGGCGTCATCGCCGGCCCGGGTGTCGAGGCGGGGTCGGGACCGCGCCGGGCGCCGGTGGGCGCCGCCGCCGGGTTCCGCTGGCCGCTGGACGGCCGGCCGGCGGTGGTCCGGCGGTTCGCTCCGCCGCCCGCGCCGTGGCTGCCCGGCCACCGCGGCGTCGACCTCGCCGCCGAGCCGGGCGCGCGCGTGCTCGCCGCCGGGCCCGGAGTCGTGCACTTCGCCGGCCGGGTGGCCGGTCGCGGGGTGGTCAGCGTCGACCACCCGGGCGGGCTGCGGACCACGTACGAGCCGGTCGTGACGGAGGTGAGCGCCGGCCAGGCGGTGTCCGCCGGCGCTCCGCTCGGGTCGCTGGAGGCCGGCCATGCGGGCTGCCCGGTCGCCGCCTGCCTGCACTGGGGGCTGCGTCGCGGCACTGTGTACCTCGATCCGCTGGCCCTGCTCGGGGCCGGTCGGGTGCGACTGCTTCCACTGACGGGCCGCCGAGACCGCGATCTTGACCGCTCGCTGCCGCCAGAGCGGACTGAAGAGTCGCTAGAGCGGCAGCCCGGAGTCAAGATCGGCTGGCCGGGCCGGTCAGGCGGTGCGCAGCGTGGCCGGCAGCCGCTCGGCCAGCCGGTCGTACTCGTCGGGCCGGTTGTAGACCTGCGCGGACAGGCGCAGCAGCCCTTGGCCGTGCAGGGAGTTGATCGCCACCTCGGTCTGGAGCTGGTCGGCGATGTGCCGGCGCAGCCGCAGCGCGGTCTGCGGGTCGGTGGCGAGCCCGGCAGGCAGCGGCACGACCCGCATGGCGAGCCCGGCCGCGGCGGGCGGCAGATCGTCGGCCTTCAGGCCGAGGGCCTCGCCGACCACCTGCTGGCCATAGGTGGCCAGCGCGGCGTTGTGTTCGCGGACCGTGTCCACGCCGAGGGTACGCAGCGTGAACAGTCCGGCGGGCGCCGCGAGCCACGGGGTGTAGTCGAGCGTGCCCTGCCACTCGACGCTGGCCGGGAAGCCCGACTCCTGTTCCCACGACACGACGAGGGGCCGGATCCGCTCCCGCCAGCGGGGCGCGGCGGTGAACAGGGCGGTGCCGCGCGGGGCGTAGGCCCACTTGTGCAGGTTGCCCACCCAGAAGTCCGCGCCGATCTCGTCGACCCGCACCGGCAGCTGGCCCGGCACGTGCGCGCCGTCGACCAGGACGGCGGCGCCGGCCGCCCGCGCCGCGTCGACCACCCGGCGCACCGGAAACAGCCGGGCGCTGACGGAGGTGATGTGGTCGATGACGACCAGCCGGGTCCGCCCCGTCAGGGCCCCGCTGACGCCCGCGACCACCTCGTCGCCGCCGGGTGCCGGAGGCAGCGCCACGACGCGGTGCACGGCACCGCTGCGGGCGCAGACGGCCTCGACGGCCAGGCGCACCGCCCCGTATCCGTGGTCGGTGGTGACGATCTCGTCGCCCGGCCGCAGGTCGAGGGAGTTGAGCGCGAGCGAGACGCCGATCGTGGTGTTGCCGACGAGGGCGCTGCCGTCGGGGTCGGCGCCGAGGAACGCGGCCAGGTGCCGGCGGGTGTGCGCGAGCCGGTCGGTCAGGCCCTGCGCGTAGAAACGCACCGGGTTGGCCTCCACCTCGTCGCGCAGTCGCTGCTGGGCGCGCTGCACGCCGATCGGCACCGCGCCGGACGAGCCGTGGTTGAGGTGGCTCACCGCCGGGTCGAGGGAGAACAGCAGCCGCGCGCCTGGGAGCGGGCTCGGCGGTGGGGCGGCGGGCACGCGCTGATCTTACGGTCAGGCACGGGGATGTGCCTGGTGATAGGCGGCACGCAGCCGCTCCACCGAGACGTGGGTGTAGATCTGCGTGCTCGACAGCGAGGCGTGGCCGAGCAGTTCCTGCACCGCGCGCAGGTCGGCGCCGCCCTCGACCAGGTGGGTGGCGGCAGAGTGGCGCAGCCCGTGCGGGGACAGGTGGGGCAGGCCGGCACGCGTCGCGGCGGCGGCCACGATCCGGCGCACCGCGGTGGCGGCCAGCCGGCCGCCGCGCGCCCCGAGCAGCAGGGCGCTGCCGCTACCCGACCGGGCCAGCGCCGGGCGGCCGTGCCGCAGGTACGCCGCCAGTGCCTCCTCCGCTGGAACGCCGTAGGGCACGCTGCGCTCCTTGGCGCCCTTGCCGAGGACCCGGACGACCCAGCGCCCCCGGTCGACGTCGGCCAGGTCCAGCCCGCACAGCTCGCCGACCCGGATGCCGGTGGCGTAGAGCAGCTCGAGGACCAGCCGGTCGCGCAGCACGAGCGGCTGCTCGTCGGGCTCGCGGGTGGGCGTCGTGACCAGCGTGGTGGCCTGCTCGGCGCGCAGGACCCCGGGCAGCTCCCGGTGCGCCTTCGGGCTGGCCAGGCGCTGGCCCACGTCAACGGCCGTCAGCCGCTCGCGGTAGGCCCAGGTGCAGAAGGTCCGGGCCGCGGCGCCGCGCCGAGCGAGGGTCGTCCGGGCCGCCCCGGTGGTCCGCAGCCGCGCCAGCCAGCTGCGCAGCACGGTCAGGTCGACCTCGGCGGGGGTGCGGGCGCCCATCCGGACCGCATGGTCGAGCAGGGACACCACGTCGCTCAGGTACGCCCGGACGGTGTGCGCGGCGCGGTTACGCTCCGCGGCCAGGTGCCGCGCGAACCCGTCGACCGCCTCTCGCATGGCGTCCGGCAGGCCGGCGTGCATCTCCTCGGTGCCGCGACGACCGCTCATCTCGTCGACCGTCGTGGTCCACCGGGCCGCGCGTCAAGCCGCCACGCCGGGTCAAAACCGCCTATCCAGCCTGCCCTCTTGCGGTTCCGGCTGCAGCAGGTGACAGTGCGGTAACACCTGTTGCAGGTTTGCTACAAGCGAGATTGGATGTTGACACGTTAAACACTCCGATCCGCCGCGGTTGGTGCCTGACTTCAGGCGCGGGGAGCTGGCCGAGCAGCTACCGCGGCGCGAGTAGCGAGCGCAAGGGAGCGCCGCGGAGGGGAGCTGTGATGCGGGGACCGCACAGGTCACGGGCATCGATCGCATTAGTCGGCGCAGTCGCGCTTTTCATCGGACTCACCGGTTGCGGCGGGGGCAACGGGTCCTCGTCGGGAACGTCGGGCAAGGCGGGCACCTTTGACGGCAAGGGCCCGATCACGCTGGCCAGCGGCAAAGACACCTCCGGCTACCTACCATCGGCGTTGGAGAAGTGGAACAGCGCCCACCCCAGCGAGAAGGCAACGCTGATCGAGCTGCCGGAGGCCGCCGACCAGCAGCGCCAGCAGATGATCCAGAACGCGCAGACCAAGTCGGACGCCTACTCGGTCCTCGTCACCGACGTGGTCTGGACCGACGAGTTCGCGGCCAACGGCTGGATCGAGCAGTTGCCGCAGGACCAGTTCCAGCTGGACAAGGTCCTCAAGCCGGTGACGGACACGGCCAAGTACTTCGGGAAGCTCTACGCGGCTCCGTACCTGACCGACGCCGGGCTGCTCTACTACCGCAAGGACCTGCTGGACGCGGCCGGCATCACCTCGCCGCCGAAGACCTGGGACGAGCTCAAAGCCGCCTGCCAGAAGGTCATACCGCAGTCGGGTGGGGCCAGCTGCTACGCCGGCCAGTTCGAAAAGTACGAGGGCCTGACGTGCAACTTCAGCGAGGCGGTCAACTCTGCCGGCGGTGCGGTGGTCAACGACCAGGGCAAGCCGGTGGTGGACAGCCCGGAGGCCAAGAAGGGGCTCGACTTCCTGGTCAACGGCTTCAAGGACGGCACCATCCCGAAGGAGGCGATCACCTACAAGGAGGAGGAGGGTCGCCGCGCCTTCCAGGACGGAAAGCTGATCTTCCACCGGCAGTGGCCCTACCAGTACGCGAAGGCGAACGCCACCGACGGGTCGAGCAAGGTGGCCGGCAAGTTCTCGGTCGCGCCGCTGCCCGGGCTGACCGGCCCCGGCAAGGCCACCCTGGGCGGCCACAACCTGACGATCAGCAAGTTCGCCAAGAACAAGGGGAGTGCGCTGGAGTTCATCAAGTTCATGACGACTGAGTCCGAGGAGAAGCTGCACCTGCAGAAGACCTCCGAGGCCCCGGTCTACGCCTCGCTATACGACGACCCGGAGCTGGTGAAGCAGTTCCCGTACATGCCGGTGCTCCGGGACGCCGTCAACGCGGCCCAGGCACGGCCGAAGATCGTCAAGTATGGCGATGCGACCACGGCGATGCAGGAGGCGGCGTACGCCGCGATGACAGGTACCCAGACGTCGGACGCGGCGTTGAAGAGCCTGCAGAGCAAACTCAGCACGATCACCGGCAAGTAGCGCCACCCGCCGGGCCGGGGTCCAGCACCCCGGCCCGGCACTCCCACCGCGAGGAGGTCCATCCGTGACCACGACGACCTCGACACAAGCGCCGACCGCGGCGACCCCCAAGCCCGGGCGGCCACCAGGCCGCCGCGCGGGCGTGGGCCGCCTCGCGAGCTATCTGATCTCTCCCGCGCTGCTCGTGCTGGTTCTCACGATCGGGTACCCGATCGTGAGCGCACTGCGGCTGTCGTTCGTCAAGACCACCGAGGGAATCGACCCCAACACCGGCCTGGTCACCCGCAAGACCGCGTTCTCGGCGGAGAACTACACCGACATCTTCCATGGTGAGACGGGTGCGCACTTCTGGCGCGCCTTCTTGAACACGACCACCTTCACCATGACCACGGTCATCGTCGAGACCCTGGTCGGTGTGAGCATGGCCCTGATCATGAATAAGGCCTTCCGGGGCCGCGGCCTGGTACGCGCCAGCATCCTCGTGCCCTGGGCAATTCCCACGGCCATCTCGGCTCTGTTGTGGCGGTGGATCTTCTCGTCGAACGGCATCGCCAACGACATCCTCCACTCCCAGATCCTGTGGAGCACCGAAGGGTTCCAGTCGTGGCTGGCGGTCGTGATCGCCGACACCTGGAAGACCGCGCCGTTCATCGGGCTGTTGGTGCTCGCCGGGCTGCAGGTCATTCCGGCCGAGGTCTACGAGGCGGCCAAGATGGACGGGTCCGGCGCCTGGCGGACGTTCTTCCGGATCACGTTGCCGCTGGTGCAGCCCGCACTGGTCGTGGCCGTGCTGTTCCGCATGCTCGACGTGCTGCGCATGTTCGACCTGCCGTTCGTGCTCATCGGCTACAACAAGAAATCCACCGACACGCTCTCGGTCCTGGCCTGGGCCGAGATGAACAACCTGCGCTTCGGCCCCGCCGCCGCATACGCCACGGTGTTGTTCATCTACGTCGCGGTGGTCGCGTTCGTCTTCGTTCGTCTGCTCGGCGCCGACATCGTCGGCCGTGGTGTAGGGAGGTCGAAGTGAGCCAGTTGACGCCTCCGGCACAGGTCACAACCCAGCCGGTCGCCAAGCGTGCCGCCGTCAACGTCGCCAAGCGCAACAAGCGTCCGGGCAGCAGCCCCTGGTACTACCTGGGCATCGCGGCCATCGTGGTCTACTGCCTGGCGCCGTTCTACTGGATGATCGTCTCCGCGCTGCGGCGGCCCTCCGACCAGTTCTCCAACTCGCCGTTTCCGGCGCCGATATCAATGAAGAACCTCCAGGCCGCGTTCTCGCCGGGCAACGGCTTCGCACGGGCGCTGCTCAACAGCGTCATCGTGGCCGGGACGACGACGATCCTCACCCTGCTCATCGGCATCAGCGCAGCGTACGCCTTGGCGCGCCTGGACTTCCGCGGCAAGAGCTGGGTGCTTTGGGTGATCATCGCGACCTCGATGTTCCCGACCATCGCGGTCGTCGTGCCGCTGCTTCAGGTTTTCGTCAACATCAACTGGATCAACACGTACCAGGCGATGATCATCCCTAGCCTGAGCTTCGCGCTACCGCTGGCGATCTGGCTGCTCACCGCGTTCTTCCGGCAGATGCCGGTCGAGCTCGAGGAGGCCGCACAGATCGACGGCGCCACGCCGGCCCAGGCGTTCCGCAAGGTGATCCTGCCGTTGGCCGCGCCGGGCGTGTTCACCACGGCGATCCTGGTCTTCATCTCGGCGTGGAACGAGTTCCTTATCGCGGTCAGCGTGGTCAACAAGAATGAGTACAAGACCGCCAACGTGATCGTTTCGCAGTTCACCGGGCAGACGCAGTTCGACCAGCCGTTCGGCACCCAGATGGCAGCCGGTGTCATCGTGACGATTCCGTTGGTCATTGCCGTGCTGCTGTTCCAGCGTCGGATCGTGGAAGGGCTCACCGCGGGCGGGGTGAAGTAGAGCGCAGTCAATTCTTATCGTGGTCATTTGCTAGCGGATAGTGACGAGAACCCGACCGCTGTCGGATCCGGGACCTGGATCCGGCAGCGGCGGGAGAAGAATCCTCGACGTCCTCCACGCCGACCTCGACGCTGATGGGCCCGTGTCCGTCGATGCGTCCGAGCGGCCGTGCGCCGACCCGGCGCCGACCCTCGGCCGCATCGCGGGCGGGCCCTTCGTCGTCCGGCCGACGTGACATCCGCGGCCCACAGGAGGAGCGATGACCAGCCCAGAACCCGTGGATCTCACCGCAATTCGAGCGGCACTCGGCGAGCAGGGCCATCCCTGGCAAGCAGCCGAGAATCCCATGACACGCATGCCCGCCGAGCAGCGCCGACGCAGATTGGGCGTACCGCTGCCCGACGAAGCGGAACGCGCCGCCATCCGCGAGCGCCAGGCCCGTGCCAACCGGCTCCACAAGGCGGCGCGTGGCGCGGCGGCCGGCGCGCCGGCATCCTTCGACGCCCGTGACGTCGCGGGCGCCAACTACGTGACGGCCGTGCGCGACCAGGGCGGCTGCGGCTCGTGCGTCGCCTTCGGGTCGGTCGCCGTGCTGGAGACCGTCGCCGCGTACACCCGGCGCCAGCCCGGCCTGGAGCTGGACCTTTCGGAGGCGCACCTGTTCTACACGCACGGCGGCAGCGTGGGCGCCACCTGCGACACCGGCTGGCTACCGCAGCCGGCGCTGGAGATGTGCCGCGACATCGGCATCACGTTCGAGGACTACTTCCCGTACACGCCGGGCAACAGCGGCGGGGTGGTCCTCAACGGCGACTGGCCCAACCGGCTGGCCCGGGCGGTCCAGCTCGCCGGGGTCACCGGCGACCCGGTGAAGATCAAGGAGCAGATCTCCACGTACGGGGCGGTGACGGCCTGCTTCCTGGTCCACACCGACTTCTTCGGCTACCGATCGGGCGTCTACCGGCACGTGTCGGGCGGCGTCGAGGGAGGCCACTGCGTGGCGCTCGTCGGCTACGACGACGCGCAGGGCTGCTGGATCGCCAAGAACAGCTGGGGTCCGAGCTGGGGGGACAACGGCTTCGTCCGGATCGGGTACGGCGAGTGCGACATCGAGGCGTGGCAGAACGTGGGCGTCAACGGGGTGCGGCTGCGGGCGTGGACCGGGTACGCGCACATCCTCGGGCTGTGGAGCAACGACGCGGCCCGCAACGGCTGGGCCTACCTGGAGAACTACGGCTGGCACAAGCTGGCGTCGAACGACGACCAGGTCGAGACCACGACGCTCAGCCAAGCGGTGACCGCGAAGGTCGCCAACCGCACGGTGAACGCCTTCACCGACAACGGCACCATCGACACCCTGTACGTGTTCTAGGCAGCGGAGGAAGCCATGTCGAACGCTCGATCCACGCGGCCGGCCAGCAGCCGCTCCGCGCCCGTCCTCGACCCGCAGACCAGCAGCGAAACCCTCGACCAGCCGCGCCAGCTCGACGAGAGCGACCTGGCCCTGGCGCAGAGCGCCGGTGCGCAGGCGACGGCGGCCGCCGCGGCCATGGCCGCCGAGGCGCAGCCGATGCTCGACCCGCCCGGCACGCCGGGCGCGGCCCGGCAGCCCGCAAATGCCGGCGCCTTCCAGAGTGTGCGCATTCAGGCTCTGTTCAGCAGCGCCGCGCACGACAACGGTTGGGCGTACCTGGAAGGGGTCGGGTGGCGCCGCATCGCCACCACCAACGACTCCGCGCAGACCTCGCTCGGCCTGCTCACCGCGGCCGCCCGGATCCAGGGGACGCCGGCGCCGGTGCGCTACGAGAACGACAACCAGATCCACGAGATCTACGTCTGGTGAGGGGGTGGCGCCGGTGACCGCCCGCGTCGGATTGTCCAATGACGGCGGAGTGGTCACCGTCGCCCCCGGAGAGACGGTCGAGGTGGTGTTGCCGCAGAACGCGTCGACCGGCTACCGCTGGGAGGTGTCGCCGTCCCCGGGGCTCACGGTCGTCGACGACCGGGTGGAGGGTGGCGGGGATGCCCTTCCCGGGGCTGCCGCCCAGCGGGTGTTCGTCCTGCGCGTGCGGGAGCCGGGGGAGGTGCGGGCGTTGCTGCGCCGGCCGTGGGAGCCGCCGGAGGCCGCCGCGCGGACGTTCCGCGTGCAGGTGCGGACCGGCTGACGGCCGCGGCGCCGCCCGGTGGGGTCAGGCGGCGGTCGGGTACGCCCGGACCAGCGCGCTGCGCAGCTCGGCCGCGTCGCGCACCGCCATCGCGTGCCCACCGGGCAGGCGCAGCTCGAGCCCGAAGCCCAGCTGTCCGGCCCGCACGGCGGTCGCGGCCAGCACCGCGACAGCACCGTCGTCGATCGACGGGACCTCGACCAGGTCGACGACCAGCGGCCGGGTGCCCGTGTCGAGAAGCTCCTGCAGGACGCGGTACAGCTCGGGGGCCGCCGCGCCGTCCAACGTCCAGTCGGTCCACAGCAGTGCGGCACCGTCGAGGCGCACAACGACGAAGGAGTTCATAGCCATCGCCCTCCTCGGCGACTCAGGTGATCCGGGACTACCCGCACGACCGTCGTCGAAAACCTTCCGGGTCCGCCGTTGGGATGAATGCCGTTCCGTCGGACGGGGACTGGCGTTGATCAGCTCGCCGTGCAGGACACCCGAAGCGCGGAAACGCCGAGGTGGGCGCCGTCGCGACCGGGGCCGAAGTCGATGCCGCGGGTGACCATGCGCACTGACAGCCGCCCGCCGCGCGAGACCGGGAAGCGGCCACCCTCGACCCACCTGCCGCGGTTGCGGGTCTGGTCCACATCGAACTGGCCGACCGCCGGGCCGGTCGCGTCGGTGGTGCCGAACACCAGGTAGTGGGCGGGTTGGCCAGCGGAGTCGGATGGGGTGCCGGTGTCCGGGACGTAGGCCGACACCGCACAATTTCCCGTCGTGACCGGCGCCGTGGTGAACCACCAGACGACGACGTTGTCGTCGTCGTCCTTCCGGGGATCACCGGACATGGGTACCGACACGACGGCGCCCCGACAGCCGTCCCCGGTCCAGCCGCCCCGCGGCGGGGTGCGCCAGTCGGCGGCGAAGCCCTTGCGGAAGTACCCATGATCCTTGGTCTGTGGACAGCCCTCCCCGGTCACGGCGGTGTAGGTGGCGGGCGGAGCCGGCTTCGCCGGCGCGCTCGGACTCGGCGCGGGCTCGGCGCTCTGGCTGGGCGAGCTGTCCACCGTGGGCGGTGGTGACTCGGGCGCGGGCGGCAGCGTCCCCCAGTCGGGAAGGCTGCTCGGGTCGGCCGAGCTCGTCTTCACGTCGCTGTGCTGGTTGTCGCGGAAGATGCCGAGCGCGGCGAGGAGGCTCGCGGCGAGCATGATCCCGCCGATCGTGGTCAGCCACCCGCGCGGGCTGATGCGGGGCGTCCTGCGCGGCGCGCTGTGCGAGGCCCGCGGCCCGGTGAGTCGGGGCGCTACGTAGCCGGGTTGGCCGGAGGGGGTGACGATCTCGAACTTATCGGGGTCGTCCTGCACGTATCGATCCTCCTCGGCGTCATCGACGGGTAGATCGCGCCCACTGTAGACAAAGATCCGGATGATCGGTACTTATCGGCACCGTAGTCAGCCGCTTACCGTCGCGTCTGTCCGGGCGAGCTGTTCGAGCAGGTCGGCGCTCTCGCCGGCGGCGTCGTGCCGGGCGAAGTCGGCCTGGATGCGCCGGGCGTTGTCGCGGTAGGAGGGGTCGCGCAGCACCGCGCGCACGGCGTCGCCGACCTGGCGCGCCGAGGGCCGGTCGGTGCCGAGGCTGATGCCCGCGCCGCTCCACGCCACCCGCGCGCAGACGGCCGCCTTGTCCTCGCTACGGCCGGCCACGACCAGCGGCACGCCGTGGGCGAGAGCCGTGAGCACCCCGTTGTAGCCGCCGTTGCTGACCATGACGTCCACCTTGGGCAGCAGCAACGGGTGCGGCAGGAACCGGGCCACCCGCGCGTTGGCTGGCACCGGTCCGGTGACCTCCCCGGTCACGACGACCAGCGCGCTGCGGTCGTCGTGACCGGCGAGCGCGTCGAGAGTCGGCCCGACCAGGGCCGTCGGGTCGGTGGCGACGGTGCCCTGGGTGACATGCACGACCGGTCGGCTGCCGTCAAGCTCGCCCCACCAGTCGGGCAGTGCCGGATCGGCCGGTGGCGCCGGGATCAACGGTCCGACGAAGTGCACCTGTGGTTCGAGACCGCGCCGCGGGTACTCGAACGCCAGCGTTGTCGGCTGCAGGTGCAGCAGCGGTGACCGCAGCAGGTCGCTCAGGTCGCGGCCGCGGGGCAGCGGTGGAAGGTCGAGCCGGGCGCGTTCGGCGTTGAGCAGTGCGTTGAGGCGGCGCATGAACAGCCGGGTGAAGCGGTGCGCCGCGCGGTTGCGCATCCGACCGAGGGCCGAGGTGGCGGGCGGCCGGCTGGATGCGAACGGCGGGATCTCCGGGTCGGAAGTCACCAGCGGGTTGATGCCGAGCGTGGCGTAAGGCGGGCCGCCGCGTTCGCGCAGCGTGGCGGCGCCGATGCTGCACATGTCCACGATCATCGCGTCCACCGGACGCGCGCGCAGGATCCGCTCGTAGTCGGCGACCTGCCCGGCGATCCGGTCGATCCACAGCCGGCGCAGGACCGACAGGGCGGCTGCCGGCCCGCGCGCGCCGGGGTCGGGCTCGACGGGTATGGCCGCGAAGTCCGGCGCGTCGTGGAACGGCAGGAACTCGGCACCCATGCGCGTCACCTGCTCGGCGTAGTCCTGACCGGTGTGCCACAGCACCGCGTGGCCGCGGGCCCGCAGCCGGGTGGCGAGAGGCAGGAGGGGGGCGACGTGCCCGGCCGCCGGCATGCAGGTGATCAGGAAGGTGCCCATGGTGGCTCCTCGGTTATCGTGCTTGTGGTTCCAGGACCATAACTTTCGACTTTGGAATGATACGATAATGGAAACGTTTCGTCAAGAACTGCTGGCCGCGCTCGGCCAGGCGGCCCGCGAAAACCAGCGGGCCATCGACGCGCTCGACGACGCGGTGGCCAAAAAGCTCGGCGTAAACCGCACCGACCTGCGCACTCTCGACGTACTGTTCGACGCGCCCGCCAGCCCCGGCACGCTGGCCGCGAAGACCGGCATGTCACCCGCGGCGATGACGGCCGCACTGGACCGGTTGGAGCGGCGCGGCTACGTGCGCCGCGTGCCGGCGGCGGGCGACCGGCGCCGGATCGTCGTCGAGACCACCGAGCTGAGCAAGCGGCTCGCCGGCCGGCTCTACGGTCCGATCGCCGACGAGGGCCTGGCCCAGGCCGCCGGGTATACCGACGAGCAGCTCGTGCTGCTGCGCGACTTTCTGATCGCCGGCCGCGACCTGCAGGACCGCCACCGGGAGCGGGTCAACAGGGAAGTACTGGACCTGGAAAGGTGAGGATCATGGCTTTCTACGAGCCGGCCGGCGGCGACACCTTCCACTCGACGCCCGCCACCGCCGGCCCCTGGGATCCGGCCGCACAGCACGCCGGTCCACCGTCGGCGCTGCTCGCGCGCGTCTTCGAACACCACGAACCGGTCGACGGTCAGCGGCTGGCGCGGGTCGTGGTGGACATCCTGCGGCCGGTGCCGGTGGCCCCGCTGACGGTGAAGGCGCGCACCGTCCGGCCCGGGCGGCGCATCACGCTGGTCGAGGGCATCGTGGAAGCCGGCGGCCAGGAGGTGCTGCACGCGCACGGCTGGCGGATCGCCGGGTCGTCGTCGCCGGCGGGCGAGGCGGCCACCCAGTCGTCCGGCGTGCCCGCGCCGATCCCCGATCAGGACGCGGGCGGCGGGTTGTGGCCCGGCGCGCACGCGGCCGGGTACCTGACCGCGATGGAGTGGCGGTTCGTGACCGGAGGGTTCCAGCAGCCGGGGCCGGCCCAGGTCTGGATGCGGTCGCGGCTGCCGCTGGTGGCCGGCGAGGACACCAGCCCGTTCAGCCGGGCGATGCTGGTCGCCGACTCGGGCAACGGCGTGAGCGCCCACCTCGACCCGGCCGACTGGCTGTTCATCAACGTCGACCTGACCGTGGTGCTGCACCGGCAGCCGCGCGGCGAGTGGATCCTCCTGGACGCGACGACCACCATCGGCGCCGGTGGTGCGGGTCTGGCGGCCAGCCGACTGTCCGATCGCGACGGTGCCATCGGGCAGGGCCTGCAGACCCTCGTGGTGAGCCCGCGTCGGTGAGCCTGGCGGCGGGGCTCAGGCTAACCGGCGGGGACGAGTGGCCTGTGACGGGCGGCTCAACTGTTGACGAACGCGGCCGCGGTGGCCGCGTCCACCCAGTCGATCGTGGCGTTGTCCTCGACCGGGCCGGGTAGCTCGCCCGGCTTTCACCTCGCATGCAGCTCCTTGAAGACGTGCTCCGTCCGCGCCGGTATCCAGCCCATCGCCCGCGCAAACACCAGCGCCGCCTTCACCTCGGCCTCGGTAAAGCCACTGAGCCGTGCGCACTGGTCGTTGATGTCGTCATCGACGATCCACGTCGTATCGTCCACCCGCCAAACAACAATTGGCGGGTCGTCGAGCGTGCGGGTGATTGTCCAGTCGCCAACCTTGCCGCTTGGGTTGCGCCCGTAGGTAAACCACCTGTAGCTCTCAGACATACATCTCCTAGCGACAGCCGCCCTCTGGCGGGTTGTACGACGTGCCGGTGCGGTGACGGCCTTCCTTGCTCCGAATCGTGGCCTGCGGTGACGTGGCCGTAGCCTTGAACCAGGCCGTCGCTTGGGCGTAGTCGTCGTAATGGTAGACCTCGCGGCAGTACAGGCGCTGCCGGCGGTAGTCGGCCCGTCCGGTGCACTCCGCGTTGTCATTGCAGATGCGGGTCGCCCCGGTTAACGCGCCTTGCTGGCCGTTGGTCGAATGGTGGAAGACGACCGTGACGCCAATCTGCGCCATCTTGCCGGTGCAGCTCACGTCGCCCTCGGCGCGGCTGGTAAACCAGTAGAAGTTGGCGCCGTCCGGGTTTGGCCCGTCCACTTCAAACGGCGCGGACGGGCGGAAAATGGTGCAGTCCAGGCTCTGGTTTCCCTTGTCGCTGGAACCGCCCCCGCCGTCTTCAGGCTGGCAGGACGGTGACTCTGCTAGTAGCCCCGCCAGAGTAGTCAGAACAGTAATGAGTCGGATTGCTCGTTGCACGGCTGCCTCCCCAAACCGTAGCGGTTACTTACTGACGCTTGCTGGCACCTCAATTCCGGCCGTTGCACGCGGCGCCGCCTGCACCCAGCCCGCAACTCATGCCAAACCAGAAGGCCACCGCCGCGCGGGCAGATCGCCTCGCTGTCAATGCGCGGCGTTACCCGCTCAGGCACCACGCCGGCAGTGCTCGTCATGACGACGCACCCGGAGCAGCACCCGGTTCATAGGTCGGCAGCGACTTAGTTTGCTCGTTTGTCCAGTGGATAGCAGCTGGTCGCCGTGGCGGTGGGTCATAGCTTGCAGGATCAATACCAGCCGAGCGGATGACCTCGGCGGCGTGGAGCTGCACAGGGCATGACTGCGCCCGGCAGGCGGCACAGCGGTCGGCGAAGGCGAGCGGACTGTGGCGCACATACTGTTCGACAGCAACCTTGAACAGAACGGAATCCGGCTTTACCGTCGTGCCAGAGCTAGGCGTCGCCATTGCCCGCGGCCTCCTCGGCGTGCTCACGAAATGCCTGGTGTGCGTGCTCCATGTGTGGGCCGGCGTAGCCCCATTGCTCGCACGCGCAGACGACAATGACGCCCAGCTCATCGTGGCGGAACAGTATGGGTTCGTGGCCTAGCGGTAATGGCGGCTCGTTGTCCGCATTCGTCAACGTTCGCCCTCGACCGTATTTCTCTCTTGAGCGGCAATGGTGCCGAGCCAGTCATGTGCCCAGGCACCCGTGCGGCAGAGCCATCGCGTTTGGCAGACTTTGCAGCGCTGGCCCGTCCAGACGATCAGGGGCAATAAGCCCCACACGATTCGCACCCGTATGGTTGTTTGGCCCGGTCGGTGTAATCTGAATAAGTAGCGGGCGTGCTCATTGATCTGCTCAACGGACCAGGTGACCAGGCCGTAGCCTGGCACCTCATGCCAGGTCTGGCCCGCCGCATCCACGCTGCCGGACAGTGGGTACGAACGGGCGGAAGCCGTTGCGCCCCAACGCTTTATGACCATGGCGCGTCACCTGCTTCGGCGCGTTGCACCAGGTGCCGCATGTCTGTCGTCGTCCATCCGGCGGTTGTCAGCACCGCGAAACCCCAGCAGTACAAGCGGCACGGCCACTGGGCGTGGCAGTTGCGGCAGAACTTCCCACTCGGCCAGTCCTCTCCCTGGTGGATGACCACGGCCATCTGCCCGTAGCGCAAATCCCGCTCGGCTAACAGGCGGTCAGTTGGTACGGGGTACTCGTCCACCGGATCGCCGGCACACTGCATTTCGTCCGAGCGGACAAGCGCACCCATGACCCTGCCTCCCTGGTTGGCTGCTGGCGTGGCACCGAGACGGGCGGGGATGCCGCCGCCCGTGCTGGCGGCTGCTTCCTGGCGGCAGAGCCCGCGTCCACCCCGGTGCCGTGAGATCAGCTTCGATGACTGACGGGCCGCGAAGAACGGCTGATAGCGGGGATGTCAAGGGGAGACTTAGCGGGAGATCTGAGCGGCCGCCGAGTACCGAGATCGTCACGGTTCGTGTGACCATGTGCTCGCGGTCACAAAGCGGAGGAGGCAGGTGTACACGCCCAACGAGCAGCTTCGGCAGGCTCGTGAACGGATACCGTCTCGGCAGACGCCGGGCGAGTGCCTGTCGCGGCAAGAGGTTGCAGAGCTGGTCAACCAGTGGGTGTACGACCGCACCAGGAAACGCATTGAGCTTGACGCGAACTACGTCGGCAAGCTGGAACGGGGCGTGATCCGCTGGCCCTGCCGTCAGTACCGAGAGGCATTCCGGGCCGTGCTGCGCGTCGAGACTGATGCGCACCTCGGCTTCTACGGCACCCGGAAACGATCAGTTAGCGTTGCTGACGTGGATCGACAGCACTTCCTGCGGCTCACGGGCACGGTGGCGGCGCTGCCGTGGTTGGAGTTGTTCACGCCGACGACGCCAACTCCCGTGCCCGCGAAGGTGACGCGCGTCGAGATCGACCAGGTACGCACCGCGGCCACTGTGTTTTCGTCCTGGGACAACGCCTACGGCGGCGGCCTAGCGCGCGAAGCCGTCCTCGCGCAGCTCCGTTGGTCGGCCGGACTGCTCCATGCTGACTGTGACGAGGCGCTGAAGCCGGAACTGTTCGAGGCCGTGGCCTATCTCGGCGGCGTCGCAGGCTTCATGGCCTTCGACGCCTACGCCCACGACGACGCCCGCCGTTCGTTCCGCTTCAGCCTGGCCTGCGCCGAGCAATCCGGTAACTGGCACCTGCGCGCCCGCATCCTCAACCAGATGGCCCGCCAGGCTGTCTGGTGTGGACACTCGGAGGATGGGCTGACGTATGCAGAAACGGCGCTGGTACGCAGTGATCGGCTGACGGCCACCGAACGGGCGTCGCTCCACACCTTGCGGGCGCGGGCGCTGGCCAAGCTGCGTCGGCCCCAAGAGTGCCTATCGGCCGTCGGTGCCGCCGACGAGGCGTTCGCTCACGCCAACCCGGCGGTTGACCCGCCGTGGATGGCCTTCTACGACCACGCCCAGCACCACGGCGACACCGGCCACGCGCTGTTCGATCTCGCCATCCAGGGTCGGCGCACGCAGGCGGCGCAACGCCTGGCCTACTCTGTGGCGCACCACGGCGCGGCCTACGTGCGCTCGCGGGCGATTTCGCGGACGAAGCTCGCCAGCCTCCTCATGGCGACCGGCGACCCGCGCCAGGCAACGGCCATCGGGCAGAAGGCGCTTGATACGGCCGGCAGCCTGCGTTCCCGCCGCGCCGTCGATGACCTCTGGGAGTTGCAGCGCTTTGCCGGTCGTCATCCAAAGATCACGGAAGCGGCCGAGCTGCACGACCGCATCACCGAAACGTTGAACGCGCGGTGACTAGCGAGGCGGGCGCGGTGCTGGCTGAAGCCTGCCGCGTCGTTGGCTTGGACGCCGCCGGCGCCGAGCTGATTCGTGCCGGCGAGAACACGCTGTACCGGCTGCCGGGCGGCGTTGTCGCCCGCGTTACCCGTAAGGGGCAGGTTGCCGCTGCTGCCAAGGAGGTTCGGGTCTCGCGCTGGCTCACCAGCTTGGGTGTGCCGGTCGTCGAGGCGCTCACCGACATCCGGCAGCCCATCGAGGTTGACGGGCGTGCGGTGACCTTCTGGCGCGAGCTGCCGCCGCACCGAAGCGGCACCGTTGCCGAGTTGGCCGAGCTGCTGCGCCAACTGCATGGTCTGCCGGCACCGGACTTCGAGCTGCCTCTGCTCGCCCCGTTCGTGCGGCTCAGAGAACGCATCGAGGAGGAGGCTTGGCTGGCTGAATCTGACCGCCGCTGGCTCCTGGATCGCCTTGCCGACCTGACGCAGGAGTATGCAGAGCTGCCGTCCGGTCTCCCGTGGTGCGCGGTGCACGGCGACGCCTGGGGCGGAAACGTCGCGGTCACCAACGATGGCCCGGTGCTGCTAGACCTGGAACGCTTCGCTCACGGGCCGCCCGAGTGGGATCTGACCTCGATCGCGGTCAACTACACCACGTTCGGCTACGTCTCGGCCGAGGAGTGGACGGGCTTCTGCAAGCACTACGGCCGGGACGTGACCGCCTGGGCGGGGTTCGAGGTGCTGCGCGACATCCGCGAGCTGCGCAAGGTCACGTTCGCAGTGCAGATGGCCAAACAGCGGTCCGACCTCGCCGAGCAGGCCAGGTACCGGCTGGCCTGTATCCGTGGCGAGCACGGATCTCGACCGTGGGGATGGACGGGTGTGCCGTAGCGCGGGTACGGCGCCGGTGGTCTTCGCGGGGTCCCATACGGCGGCGACGAGCAGGTCACGCGCGGGCCCGGTCGGGTGCGCAGGCACGGGGGCTGACCCGTCCGGCGGCTGGCCCTCGAGGGCTTTCTCGTGCCCGCTCGGGTAGGAACGGCGGGGAACGCCGTCCCTGGCCACGGTGGTCATCTGCGGGCCAGCCGGTAGCCGCCGTCGTGCTCGATGACGAAACCGGCCTCGACCAGCATCGGCAGCGTCCGGCGGGCCTCCGTGCCGGTCACGCCGGCCGCGGCGGCGATCTCCTCGGCCGTCCGTACCCGGCGGGGCAGGACCGCGTCGAGGAGTTGGTTGGACAGCGGATCGAGGGTGTCGTGCGGGCGCTGCGGCCCGCGGGCGGGAGTCGTCAGGTCGTCGCCGATCCGGCCCACCTCCTCCAGGACCTCTTTGTAGTCGGTGACGAGCCGGGTGCCCTCCTCGCGCAGCTCCTCGTGGCAGCCCATGGATGTGCCGCTGGTGACCGGGCCGGGCACCGCCATCGCCGCCCGGCCGAGGGCGCGCGCCCGCCCCAACGTCTGGCGCGCGCCGCTGCGGTGCGCCGCCTCCACGACCACCGTGCCCCGGGTCAGCGCCGCGATGACCCGGTTGCGGATCAGGAAGCGCAGGCGGTGGGGCGCCGACCCGAACGGCCACTCACTGATCAGCAGACCCGCCTCGCTGATCCGGTCGAAGAGGTTGGCGTGGGCCAGCGGGTACGGCCGGTCGAGGCCGGACGCCAGCACCGCGGCCGTGAGACCTTCGGCGCCCAGCGCGGCGCGATGGGCCGCGGCGTCGATGCCGAACGCGCCACCCGACACGACGGTCCAGCCCCGGTTGGCCAGCCCGTAGGCCATCTCGGTCGCGACGTAGGTGCCGTACTGGCTGGCGGCCCGGGCGCCCACCACCGCCACCGCGCGATCGAACGCCTCGTCGAGGGCGGCCGTCCCGCGTACCCACAGGCAGTGCGGCGGGTCCGTGTTGCGCTCGACCGCGCGCCCGGCGCCGGGGCGGGCGATCCGGATCAGGTCGTCGAGCTGGCTCGGCCACTCGTCGTCTTCGGGGATGACGACGCGGGCGCCGAGCCGGTCGGCGGAGTCGAGCACCGACCGGGCGAGCCGCCACGGATCCACCTCACCGCCGGGCAGATCCTTGCCCAGCCGCAACCGGGCCGCGTCCCGCAGCCGCGCCGACAGGCCCCCGTCGAGCAGCTGGCCCAGCCCTTTGACCGGGCCGACCTGGCGGACCAGCATGCCGAGGTCCCGGTCACCCGGCTCGACCAGGCAGGCCAGGGCAACCCGCGCCAGGCGGACGGTATCGGCGCTCACAGGAGACTCCCTTTCCGTAGTTGCAGCGCTTCGTTGAGGTCCCCGGCGTCGGGACGGGTGCGGCCGTCGAGGTCGGCGATCGTCCATGCCACCTTGATGACGCGGTCGTAACCGCGGGCCGACAGTTGCCCGCTGTCGAGCGCCCTGGCGAGCACGCCGGTGATGGATCGGGGCAGCCGCCATCGCCGGTCGCGCAGGGTCGCGCCGGTGACGTCGGCGTTGCAGATGCCACCATCGGCGCCCCATCTCGCGGCGGCCGCGGCTCGCGCCTGCGCCACCCGTTCGGCGACCACGGTGGACGGTTCGCCGCCGCCACGATCGGCGAGCAGCGCAGCGGCCGTCACCGGCAGCAGCTTCACCTGCAGGTCGATGCGGTCCAGCAGCGGGCCCGACAGCCGGCCCAGGTACCGGCGTTTCACCAGCCGGCTGCAGTCGCACCGCTGATCGCCCTCCGGCCGTGCGCAGGGGCATGGATTGGCGGCGAGCACGAGTTGCACCCGCGCCGGGTAGCGGGTCTCGCCGCCCGAGCGGCGCAGGCGTACCTCCCCGTCTTCGAGCGGCTGGCGCAGCGCGTCGAGGACGTGGCGGCTGAACTCGGGCGCCTCGTCGAGGAACAGCACACCGCGATGGGCGAGGCTGAGCGCGCCCGGCCGGGCCAGGCCGGAACCGCCGCCCACCAGCGCCGCCATGGTCGCGGTGTGGTGCGGCGCCTGGAACGGCGGGCGGCGCATCAGCGGGCTGGCCGCCGGCAACGTGCCGGCGATCGAGTGCACGGCGGTGACCTCGAGCGCGGCCTCGTCGTCCAGCGGCGGCAGCACGCCCGGCAGTCGTTGCGCCAGCATGGTCTTGCCGGCGCCGGGCGGGCCGAAGAGCGCGAGGTGGTGCCCGCCGGCGGCGGCCAGCTCGACCGCACGCCGCCCGCGCTCCTGGCCGAGCACGTCAGCCAGGTCCGGCCCGTCCGGCGCCGGCAACCGCGGGATCTCGGGAGGTTCGCGCAGCGGTGCGCCCTCGCGGGCGAAACCGATCAGCTCACGCAGCGAGTCCGCCACCCGGACGGTGACCCCGGGGACGAGCGCCGCCTCGGCCCCGTTGGCGGCCGGGACGACCACGTGCTCGATGCCGGCCCGGGTCGCGGCGACGACGGCCGGGAGGACGCCGCGGATCGGCCGGACGGTGCCGTCGAGGCCGAGCTCACCCAGGAGCGCCGCGCGGCGCAGCAGGTCGACGGGGACCGCCCCGGCTCCGGCGAGCACGGCCACCGCGACGGCCAGATCGAATCCGGAGCCGTGCTTGGGCAGGTGGGCCGGCAGGAGGTTGACGGTGATCCGCCGCTGCGGCCAGCTCTCGCCGGAGTTGACGATCGCCGCGCGTACCCGGTCGCGGGACTCGACCAGCGACGCGTCGGGCAGCCCGGAGACCACGAGGCCGGGCAGTCCCGCGGCGAGGTCGGCCTCGACGACGACCACCTCACCGGTGACACCGCGCAGCGCGACCGAGTGGACCTTGGCGTACCCCACTAGAACGCACCCCGGACGTGCTCGACCCGGGCAGCGCCGGACGGCTGGGGCACGACGCTGACGACGTCGAAGCGCACGGTCGGAGCCCGCAGCCCGGCCTGGGCCAGCCACTGGGCGGCGAGGCGGCGCAGGCGGCGTACCTTGCGGGGGTCGACGGCTTCGGCCGGGGTGCCGAAGCGGTCGCTACGCCGGGTCTTGACCTCGCAGAAGACGAGGTCGGAGCCGTCCCGGAGGATGATGTCGATCTCGCCGGTGCGGCAGCGCCAGTTTCGGTCGAGCATGACCATGCCCTGCTCCACCAGGTGGGCCAGCGCCACCCGTTCGCCGTATGCCCCGACCGCGTCCTTCGCCTGCGTCATGCGGCAGACCCTGGCCGGCGCGGAGCCCCCGTTCAACCCGGTCAAGATCGAGATGTGGACAGCGAGGGTGCCTGTGGACAACGCAAGGCGAGCCACGTTGATCTGCTATGGCGGTGGTGCGCTACGCGCGGCGCCGTTACAGCAAACGGTCACTTTTTGCGGCTACGAGCGGCGCTGAGTCAGCAGAAGGTGACCTCTTGCGCGGATCATGGGGTGCGGCGCGTTACTTCGTGTACTCGACGAGGAAGCTCACCGGCATCGTGCCCGGGTCGTTGGCGTCCAGCGGCACGCGGTAGATGTCGAGCCCCGTGGCGCCCGGAGGCAACAGCATCGAGTTGCCCTCGTCCGGGCTGCGGGTCGCGTCGACCGTGATGCCGCGCACGTCCCAGCCGCCGCCGGCCACGGCGTCCTTGCGAATGGCTACGCGCAGCCGCGCCTGCGCCAACGTGTTGCCCGGGTTGTCGGCGAAGAAGCGGACGTACGCGGCGTAGTCGCGGAACGCGTACGCGGTGCTCGGGATCGCGACGACCGTGAGCAGCTCCGGGCGCGTGCGCCCCGAGCCGTCCGGGTACTCCGCGAAGCCGGGCTTGATCTCGTACGACGAGGTGGCGAAGTTGGCCATGTCATCCTCCACAGCGAGCGGTGGCGCACCCTCGAACAGCTCCCGCAGGAGGCCGAGGAAGTTGTCGTTGTCGGCTCTGCGCCCCTCCGAGTCCCGGAAGAACGAGAAATGGGTGTGCCAGAGGTGGCTGGAGTCGCCGGACGAGCGGACGCCGAGGCGGTCCCAGCGCCGCACCGTCGACCCGTCCGGGGTATAGATGATCTCCCGGACGTCGCGCATCCGGGGATCGCCGCGGCGCGCGGCGTCGACCAGAGCCAGCGTGATCTCGCGGAACCGCCCGAAGTTGCTGCCGATGTCCAGAGCGCTGGCGGCGTTGGTCAGGCCGGCGCGGTCGCGCGGCGACTCGCGTACCGAATAGTCGTTGTTGGCCAGCCCCGCCAGGGCGAGGTCGTCGCGGCCTTCGTGGTAGCCGCCGGTCGCGGCGTGCGCGGGATCTCCCGCGATGCCCAGCTCGGCCGGTGACAGGCCGGTCTGCCGCTGCAGGTAGGCCCGAACCGCGAGGAGGTCATCGGGCGAATAGGTCACGGCCTATCTCTACCACGACTTCGCGGAATCCAGCTTCCGAAGTCGGGCGACCGCCTCGTCGAGTACCTCGTCGCGTTTGCAGAACGCGAACCGCACCAGCCGGCGCCCGGCGGCAACGTCGTCGTAGAACACCTGCGTGGGCACGGCGACCACGCCGCAGCGCTCAGGCAGCGCACGGCAGAACGCCACCCCGTCGACGCCGCCGAGCGGGGTGATGTCGGCGGTCACGAAGTAGGTGCCCTCGGGTCGCAGCACGTCGAACCCGGCATCGGCCAGGCCGGCGCACAACCGGTCGCGCTTGGCCAGCAGACCGGCGCGGAAGCCGGTGAAGTAGGAGCGGGGCAGCGCCAGCGCGACGGCCACGGCGGGCTGTTGCGGACCGGCGTTGACGAACGTAAGGAACTGCTTGACCCGCAGCACCGCCGACACCAGCGGCACCGGGCCGCAGGCCCAACCGATCTTCCAGCCCGTACACGAAAAGGTCTTTCCGGCCGACGAGATCTGCACGGTGCGTTCGCGCATCCCGGGCAGGGTCGCGATCGGGACGTGCTCGCCGTCGAAGACCAGATGCTCGTACACCTCGTCCGCGACGGCGATCGCGTCGTGTTCGGCGCACAGCCGCGCGATCGACGCCAGCTCCGTGCGCGTGAAGACCTTTCCGGTCGGGTTGTGCGGGGAGTTCAGCAACACCAATCGGGTACGCGCGGAGAACGCCGCCCGCAGCTCATCCGGGTCGAAGACGTAACGCCCGTCGACCGCACGCAGCGTCACCGGCCGGCGGACCGCGCCCGCGAGGGCGATCGAGGCCGCGTACGAGTCGTAGTACGGCTCGAAGCAGACCACCTCGTCGCCCGCCTCACAGAAGGCAAGGATCGACGCGGCGAGCGCCTCGGTGGCGCCCGCCGTGACGAGGACCTCGCCGTCCGGGTCGTACTCCAGGCCCCAGAACTCGCGCTGGTGCGCGGCGATCGCCTGGCGCAGCTCCGGCACGCCGGGCCCCGGTGGGTACTGGTTGCGTCCCTCCCGGATGGCCCGGACCGCGGCCTCGAGCATCTCCCGCGGCCCGTCGGTGTCCGGGAAGCCCTGGCCGAGGTTGACCGAACCGGTGCGCACGGCGAGGGCCGACATCTCCGCGAAGATCGTGGTGCCGAACGGGCGCATCCGGGCGACGAGCGGATCGGTCAGCATGCGCCTCAGCCTAGGCGAGCGGACCAGGCGCCGACGCTCGGTGCGCGTCGGCTGATCGGCTCACGGTGACCGGGCTCATCCGTTCGGATTCGAGGCATTGCGGTCCCAGCACTGGCGGTGCTCCGCGGCGTCCCCTACGGTGCGAAATCGTGGATTCCCATCGCAGCTACCCTCCGGACGAGCACGACGGACGTTGGTCCCCGGGCGAACGCGGGTTCCCGGACCCCGAGTGGGATCGGCGCGGTGGCGACCCCCGCTACCAGCCGGCACCCGGTGACGCCTCCTACGGTGACGCCTCCTACGGTGACGCGTCCTACGGCGCGTCCCAGCCGCCGGCCTACGGCGAGCCACAGGCCCCGGTCTACAACGCGCCGGCCGGCTACAACGGCGGTGAGCCGCAGGGCTACCCGGGCGGCGACCCGCAGGGCTACCCGGGCGGCGACCCGCAGGGCTACCCCGGCGGCGACCCGCAGGGCTACCCCGGCGGTGGGCCGCGCTACACCGACAGCCCCGGCTACGGCGCCGGGTACCAGCCGGAGGGGTACGGCGACACCGCGCAGGCCACCGGGCTGCTCGGCACCGTGGGACCGCGCTCGGGGGAGACGCTGCCCCCGATGCCCGCCGCCCCCGGGTTGCCGGGCGCGGTCGAGCCGTCGTCCGCGCCTCCGGACCCGTCCCGCGACGGGCAGGGCGAGTCGCAGACGGTCCGCCACTCCACCGAGCCGATCGACCGCGCCGCGCTGCGCCGGCCGGCCGGCGGCCCGGGTCAGCTCGGCGACGGCGTCTACAAGAGCCGCCGCCCCGGCACCGCGGCGGCGCTCGGGGTCGTCACCGTGCTGATGGAGGTCGTCGCCCTACGCCTGCTGTTCTACGCGCTGTTCACACAGACCTCCGTGGGCGGTGCGATCGCCAGCTCGTTCGTCGTGCTGGGGCTGCCGATGTTCGCCTTGGGCCTCTACGGGCTGCTCAGCGGCAACGCGGCGACCCCCGGGGCGGGTGGGCGGGTCTGGCTGCGCCCGCCGCTGGTGTACCTGCCGGTAGCTCTGACGCTGTTCCTCGCCGCCGGCCTGTCCGCCTCCGGCTGACAGGCCGGCGCGCCCTTCCCGGCGGGCCCTTCCCGGCGCGCTGTTCCCCGGCGGGCCCTTCCCGGCGCGCTGTTCCCCGGCGCGCCATTCCCGGCGCGTCGATCTAGGAGATATGGCCGGACAAAACGGGCATCGCGCGGCCATTACTCCTAGATCGACGAGGAGAGGGCGGCGGGCGGGGCGGGCTGCGCGGTCGGCCGGCGAGGGCCGGCGTACACTTCACGGTTGGCGACCACGACATGTGGTCGACCTCGCGCGCCTTCCCCACGGCTGAGCCGGGGGCGGCGGCCGCCCTGGTCCCGACATCATCATGAGGTCGGGTGCGTTGCGGCCGGCGACCAGGCGCCAGGGCGGCTGACCGACCCGGTCCGCCGCGACAACCAGGGCCCACCGAGGAGCATCAGACATGGCCGTCGTGACCATGCGTCAGCTGCTGGAAAGCGGTGTCCACTTCGGACACCAGACCCGCCGCTGGAACCCGAAGATGAAGCGCTTCATCTTCACCGAGCGCAACGGTATCTACATCATCGACCTGCGCCAGACCCTCGACTACATCGAGAAGGCGTACGAGTACATCCGCAACACGGTCGCGGAGGGCGGCACGGTGCTGTTCGTCGGCACCAAGAAGCAGGCCCAGGAGGCGATCGCCGAGCAGGCGGCCCGCGTGGGCATGCCCTACGTCAACCACCGCTGGCTGGGCGGCATGCTCACCAACTTCCAGACGGTGTACAAGCGGCTGCAGCGGATGAAGGAGCTGGAGTCGATCGAGCAGACCGGCCAGGCGCAGGGCTTCACCAAGAAGGAGACCCTGCACCTGTCCCGGGAGAAGATCAAGCTGACCCGCACCCTGGGTGGCCTGCGGGACATGCAGAAGGTGCCGGCCGCGGTCTGGATCGTCGACACCAAGAAGGAGCACATCGCCGTCGACGAGGCCCGCAAGCTGGGCATTCCGGTGATCGCCGTGCTCGACACCAACTGCGACCCCGACGAGGTCGACTTCCCGATCCCGGGCAACGACGACGCGATCCGCTCCGCCGCGCTGCTGACTCGCGTGGTCGCCGACGCGGTGGCCGACGGCCTGATCGCGCGTTCGGGCAAGTCCCGCCGGGCCGACGAGAAGCCCGAGCCGGGCGCGGTCGGCGCCGACGAGCCGCTGCCCGAGTGGGAGCGCGAGCTGCTCGAGCGTGGGGACCAGTCGGCTGCCGCGCCCGCTGCGGAGGCTGCCGCGCCTGCCGAGGCGGCCGCACCCGCCGCGCCCGCGAGGGCTGCCGAGCCCGCCGAGGCTGCGACGCCCGCCACCGAGCCGGCACAGGCCTGATCATCGACCGTTGCGGCCGCCGGGCGGCGGTCGCAACGGCGCCGGTCCGTGCCACATTGCCCGCGCCGGATCGGGTATCCGCCAACCGCCCCACCAAACTACGTCTGAACCGAGAGAGAGCCATGTCCGACTTCACTGCCGCGGATGTCAAGCGGCTCCGCGACCTCACCGGCGCCGGCATGATGGACAGCAAGAAGGCCCTGCAGGAGGCCGAGGGCGACTTCGACAAGGCCGTCGAGTTCCTGCGGATCAAGGGCGCGAAGGACGTCGGCAAGCGCGCCGGCCGGACCGCCGCGCAGGGCCTGGTGGCGCACGAGGGGTCGGCGCTGCTCGAGCTGAACTCCGAGACCGACTTCGTCGCGAAGAACGCCGACTTCATCGCGCTGGCCGACCGGCTGGTGGCGCACGTCGACGCGACCCGGCCGGCCGACCTCGACACGCTGATCAACTCCAAGCTGGAGGACGGCCGCACCGTCGGTGAGACCGTCGAGTCCGAGTCCGCCAAGATCGGTGAGAAGCTGGTGCTCAACCGCTTCGCCGTTCTCGACGGCAACATCGCCGTCTACCTGCACCGCAAGAGCCCCGACCTGCCGCCGCAGGTAGGCGTCGCGGTGCAGTTCACCGGCAAGAGCGACGAGGCGGGCGCCGACGACGCCCGGGGTGTGGCGATGCAGATCGCCGCGATGCGCCCGAAGTACCTCTCGCGTGACGAGGTGCCGGCCGACGTCGTCGAGTCCGAGCGGCGCATCGCCGAGCAGACCGCCCGCGAGGAGGGCAAGCCCGAGCAGGCGCTCCCGAAGATCATCGAGGGTCGCGTCAACGCGTTCTTCAAGGACTTCGTCCTGCTGGAGCAGCCGTCGGTGACCGACCAGAAGAAGACCGTGAAGCAGATCCTCGACGAGGCGGGCGTCACCGTTCAGCGGTTCGTGCGTTTCGAGGTGGGCCAGGCCTGACAAGCTGCCCGTCAGCTGCCGAGAAGGGGGGTCGCAGGTGTCCGCACGCCGGTCGCCGCGGCCCCCGTTTTCGTTAGCTGCCCGCACAATGGACTACATCCGAGAGGCGCGCCCATGACGAAAACCGCCGAGCTGGCCATTCCGACGTATCGCGACGGCGAAGAGCCGCGGCCGCGACGGGTCGTGCTGAAGCTGTCCGGCGAGGTCTTTGGCGGCGGCGCCGTCGGCGTGGACCCGGTCGTCGTGCAGTCCATCGCCCGGCAGATCGCCACGGTCGTGCGCAAGGGTGTTCAGGTCGCTGTGGTCATCGGCGGTGGCAACTTCTTCCGCGGTGCCGAACTGCAGCGGCACGGCATGGACCGGGCGCGCGCCGACTACATGGGAATGCTGGGCACGGTCATGAACTGCCTGGCGCTGCAGGACTTCCTGGAGAAGGAAGGCATCGACACCCGGGTGCAGAGCGCGATCACGATGGCTCAGGTGGCGGAGCCCTACATTCCGCGCCGCGCCATCCGCCACCTGGAAAAGGGTCGTGTGGTCATCTTCGGCGCCGGCGCCGGGATGCCCTACTTCTCCACGGACACCGTCGCCGCCCAACGGGCTCTGGAGATCCACGCCGACGCCGTGCTGATGAGCAAGAACGGCGTCGATGGCGTCTACACCGCGGACCCGCGCACCGACCCCACGGCGATCAAGCTCGACACGGTGACGTTCGACGAGGCGCTGCGCCGGGGCCTGCGCGTGGTGGACGCCGCGGCGTTCAGCTTGTGCATGGACAACCGGCTGCCCATGCTCGTGTTCGGGGCCGAAGGCGAGGACACCATCATCCGCGCTGTCATCGGTGAGAGGATCGGGACGCTCATCACCGCTGTGTGAGCGCACGCGGTCAACCGGTGGCGGTCCCCAGACAGAAGGAGGCGACGGAGTACGTGATCGACGAGACACTCTTCGAGGCCGAGGAGAAGATGGACCGGGCGATCTCTTTCGCCAAGGAGGAGTTCGCGACGATCCGGACCGGTCGGGCCACGGCGGCGATGTTCGCCAAGGTCATGATCGACTACTACGGCACCCCGACGCCACTTCCCCAGATGGCGTCGATCGCCACGCCCGAGCCGCGGATGGCGCTCATCAAGCCCTACGACAACTCCCAGCTGCACGCGATGGAGAAGGCGATCCGCGACTCCGACCTCGGTGTAAACCCCAACAACGAGGGCACCCAGATCCGCATCATCCTGCCGCAGATGACCGAGGAGCGCCGCCGCGACATGATCAAGGTGGCCCGGCACAAGGGCGAGGACGCGAAGGTCGCCATCCGCAACATCCGGCGCAGGGCCAAGGAGGAGCTCGAGCGCCTGATCAAGGATGGCGAGGCGGGTGAGGACGAGGTCCGCCGGGCCGAGAAGGAGCTCGAAGACCTCACCCACAGGTACGTGGGGCACGTCGATGAGATCGTCAAGCACAAGGAAGCCGAGCTTATCGAGGTCTGATGTCCTACCTCGACTCCCCGAGCTGGTCGGATCCGCCGGACCGCGGCTATCCGAACCCGGCCCCTGACGACCAGGGTCACGGGTCACCTGGCTATGGCCACGACGACCCGTACCCCGGCCGGCAGCGGGCACGGCACGTCGATGCCGCGCCCGACCCGTACGCGGGGGGCTACCGCGACGGGGACGCCGAGCTGGACCTGGATCTCGACTTCGACCGCGACCGGCCGGCCCGCGACGACGGTGCCCCGCGCTCGGGCCGGCGCCGGGCGCAGCCGCGCCGCCAGGGCGGCCGTGCCATGCCGGACGGCGACACGGCGGCGTCCACGGACCCGGCCGAGCCGGCGGCGTGGACGCAGCCGGCCGGCTGGGGCGACCCGGGCGCCACCGCCGAAATCGTCGGCCTGGTGCAGCGCGAGGACGACGTTCGACCTGCGGACGATGTTCGGCGCGGGGGCGACGACCGGTCGAGCGGCGCCCTCGGACCCGGCGGCGACGACGCCACCCCGGCCCAGGCCGCCGACGTCTCCGCGGCCTCGCCCAACCTGGAGCCGGCCAAGCCGCGCAGCCGGGCCGGGCGCAACCTGCCAGCCGCGATCGGCGTCGGCGTCACCCTCGGGGCGATCGTGGTCGCCTCGCTGTTTCCGTGGCGCGCCGCGTTCCTCGGCGTGATCGCGCTCGCCGTCGCGATCGCGACCTGGGAGATGGTGCGGGCGGTGGCGGCCAGCGGTGCCCGGCCACCGATGGTGCCGCTCGTCGCCGGTGGCGTGGCGATGGCCGGGCTGGCCTGGGCCGGCGGCGCCGAGGCGCTGACGCTCGGCCTGATCGCGACGGTGGTCGCCGCGATGGTGTGGCGGCTGGCGGACGGACCGGCGGGCTACCAGCGGGATGTCGTGGCGTCGCTGCTCATCGCCGTGTACGTGCCGTTCCTGGGCGGGTTCGCGGCCCTGCTGCTGCGCCCGGAGGACGGCAACCTGCGGGTACTCGTCGCGATCGCCGGGGTGGTGCTCTCCGACACCGGCGGCTACATCTTCGGCGTGTTCCTGGGCAAGCATCCGATGGCGCCGTCGGTGAGCCCGAAGAAGTCGTGGGAGGGCTTCGCCGGCTCGCTGTTCGCCACCGCGGTCGGTGGGGCGCTGTTGCTGCACTTCATCTTCGACGTCCCGTGGTGGTACGGGGCGGTGTTCGGCGTGGCCGTCTCCGCCGCGAGCGTGCTGGGCGATCTCGCGGAGTCGCTGATCAAGCGGGATCTGGGGATCAAGGACATGAGCACGTTGCTGCCGGGCCACGGTGGGCTGATGGACCGGCTCGATTCGATCTTGTTCGCCCTGCCGACGGCGTACGCCGTCCTGGCGATCTTTGCCTCGGCGGCGACGTGAGCGCCGTGCGGCACCGCGGCCCCCGCCCGCGGCATGAAACACTGGAGAGGCTATGAACGCCCTCCCCATGATCGACGGCTCGCCCAAGGCGGCCGCCGGCGATGCGCCCCTGCGGCGCTCCACCCTGCCCTTGGCGCGCCGGGCCGCGATGCCTCCACGCCACCTGGCCGACCTCGACCTCGCCGGTCGGCGCACCGCCGTCGCCGAGCTGGGGGAGCGCGAGTTCCGCGCCGGGCAGATGTCGGCCCACTACTTCGGCCGGCTCGCACGTGACCCGGCGGCGATGACCGACCTGCCGGCCGCCAGCCGGCAGCGGCTCGCCGAGGCGATGCTGCCGCCGCTGCTCACCCCCGTCCGGGAGATGAGCTGTGACGGCGGCGCCACCCGCAAGACGCTCTGGCGGCTGCACGACGGGTCGCTGGTGGAGAGCGTGCTGATGGGATACCCCGACCGGGTGACCGTCTGCGTGTCCAGCCAGGCCGGTTGCGGCATGGCGTGCCCGTTCTGCGCGACCGGGCAGGCGGGGCTGACCCGCAACCTGTCCACCGCGGAGATCGTCGACCAGGTGGTCTCGTTCGCGGCGGTCGCGGCCAGCGGGGCGATCCCTGGCTCACCGCCGCGGTTGTCGCACGTCGTCTTCATGGGCATGGGCGAGCCGCTCGCCAACTACCCGCGGCTGATGGGGGCGATCCGCCGGCTCACCGACCCGGCGCCCGAAGGGCTCGGCCTGTCGCAGCGCCACGTCACGGTCTCGACCGTCGGGCTGGTCCCCGCGATGCGCCGGCTCACGGCCGAAAACCTCAACCTCACCCTTGCGGTGTCGCTGCACGCGCCCGACGATGACCTGCGCAACGAGCTGGTTCCGGTCAACCAGCGGTGGCCGGCCGCCGAGGTGCTCGACGCCGCGTGGGAATACGCGGGGAGGACGGGGCGCCGCGTGTCCATCGAGTACGCCATGATCAGAGATGTGAACGACCAGCCGTGGCGCGCCGATCTTCTGGGTCGGCTCTTGTCTGGCCGGCTGGCGCATGTCAATCTCATCCCGCTCAACCCGACTCCGGGCAGTCGTTGGGACGCCAGCCCGAAGCCGGTCGAGCGGGAATTCGTCCGGCGGCTGCGTGCGGCGGGAGTCCCGACCACCGTTCGAGACACCCGTGGCCGCGAGATCGACGGTGCATGCGGACAGCTTGCAGCCGCGACGAACGAGGAGACACCGTGAGCGAAGCGAAGCGGCCGCACTGTCCGGACCGGCGCAACGCGCCGGCGGCGACGGTCGTGGGTCGCCGGGCAGGACTCGCGAGCCGTGACCATCGCGAGATGCGCGGGGCGGCGGGACGATGGTTCAGGGCGGCGGGGCCGGGTTCGCGGGCCGGAACCATTGCCAATGGTTCTGGCCCGCACGGCGAAGCGCCGCCGGCCGGAACCATTGCTAGGTGCGTGGGGCGGCCGAGCGCGGCTAACGAGGAGACACAGTGACGAGTCAGGGTCAGCGATTCCGGCGTCGGGCGCTGCGTCGCGGTTACAAGGTCGACGAAGTCGACGCCTTCCTCGACCGGGTAGAGGCGACGCTCGCGGGTGACCCGCTCGGCGACGCGCCGGTCTCCGCACAGGAGGTGCACGACGTCGTCTTCCGCGTGCGCTTCGGCGGATACGACGAGTGGCAGGTCGACCTGCACCTCGACCGCGTGGAGCGGCAACTGGCCGAGTTGGAGGAGCGTGCGCCCTACGGCGGTGGCCGCGAGCAGCGCGTCCCGCCGCCACCGGAGCGGATGCCGCAGCCGGAGCGTATGGGTCCGCCGCCGCAGGTGCGCGACGACCGCATGGGTCCGCCGCCGCACGTGCGCGACGACCGGATGATGCCACCGCACGTGCGCGACGACCGGATGATGCCCCCGCCGGTGCGCGACGACCGGATGATGCCGCCGGTCGGGCCGCCGCCGATGGCGCCGCCCCCGATGCCGACCCGGCAGGGTCCACCCGTGCCCGCCGGGCCGCCGGGCGGCGGGTTCGACCGTTACGACGAGCCGACCCGCTTCGGCGGCGGCTTTGACGACGGGTTCGAGCCGGGCCGGCACGGCAAGAGCGACATGACCACGGAGATCCGGATGCCTGACGGCGGCTTCGACACCGGCGGCTACCCGGCCGGCCCGCCTCCGGCGGCCATGCCGCCGGAGGCCACCCGCATCGACCAGCTGCGACGCACGTTCCAGCTGCGCCGATTCGGCAGCGGATACGACCGGGTGCAGGTGGACCGGCTCTTCGACAACATCGTCGACGCGATGTCCGGGCGCTCCAACGTGTCGGTGAGCGAGGCGGAGCTGGATCCGGCGCAGTTCAGCCTCGTGCCGGGCGGCTACTTCGAGGCTGAGGTGGACGCCGCGCTCAAGGAGGTACGCGACATCCTGACGCGCCGGCGCTGACCGGTGGTCCCACCGTTCCTCGCGCTGGCTCTGCTGCCGGCGGGCACGCTCGCGCTAGCCGTCTACGCGCTGCGCCCGCGCGACCAGGTTCCGGGGCCGCTGCGCCTGGCGGTCGCGCGGGCCGCGGTCCTGCTCGGCGGATACGGCGTCGTGTCCGTCGAGGTGCTGTCGGCGTTCGACCTGCTCACGACCGGCGGCGTCATCGCCGTCTGGGTGGTCGCGCTCGCCGTCGTGGGCACGGCGGCGTGGCTGCGCCGGCATCGCGACGCGCCGGGCGGCGGCCAGGCGGGCCCCCTGCTCTCCGAGCGCTGGTATGCCCTGAGCCGCGCGGAACGGGTCCTCGCCCTGGCCGTGGTCGCGCTGGTCGTCGCCGAGCTGGTGCTGGCGCTGGCGTCGCCGCCCAACACGTACGACTCGCAGACATATCACCTGCCCAAGATCGAGCACTGGGCGGCGCAGCACGACGTGGACTTCTATCCCGTCCGCATCCACCGGCAGGTCACGTACGCGCCGGGCGCCGAGTACCTGCTGCTGCATCTGCGGCTGCTCACCGGGGTCGACACCCTCTACGCGCTGCTGCAGTGGTCGGCCGGCGTGGTGGCGATCCTCCTGGCGACCCGGCTGACCGCCCAGCTCGGCGGTGGCCGGCGGGCCCAGCTCCTCGCCGCGTTCGTGCTGGCCGCGGCGCCCGCGGTGGTGCTGGAGTCCAGCAGTACCCAGACAGATCTTGTGGTGGCCGCCTGGGTGGCCTGCCTCGCGACGCTGGTCCTCGACGGTGTCCGCGGCGCGCCGATCCGGCGGACGGTGCTGCTGTTCGGGGTGGCGACCGGGTTGATCGCGCTGACCAAGCAGACCGGCCTGTTCGCCGCCGCGCCGTTGCTGCTGTGGTGGGGGTTCGCGCGGATCCGCCGGTCCGACCGCCGGGTGCGCACGACGGCGGGCGTGGTCGGGTCGGCGGCCGTCGTCCTCGGCATCACCGCCGCCATCGCCGGGCCGTACGTGTGGCGCGTCTCCGCCGAATTCGGGCATCCGCTCGGGCCGGACTATCTGCGCAACTCGATCACGATGCAGCGGCACGATCCCGCCGCGCTGCTCGTCAACGGCGCCCGGCTCGCGCAGTCCGTGCTCGACACCCCGATCCCGGGGCTGAGCGACTGGTCGGCGGCCGGCGTGCGGGCGCTGGGGCGCGCGGTCGGCGTCGACGCGTCCGACCCGGCGATCACGTTCGACCGCACCACGTTTCCGGAGGCCGTCTGGTACCCGTCGGAGGACAAGGCCGCGTACCCGGTGCAGGCCCTCCTCATGATCGCCGGCACGCTGGCGGCGTTGGCCGGCCGGGGAAGGCCGCGGGCGTACGCCGCCGTGATCCTCGTCGCACTGGTGCTGTACACGGCGCTGGTGAAGTGGCAGCCGTGGGGCAACCGGCTCCTCCTGTACCTGGTGGTGCTCGCCGCGCCCCTGGCCGGGCTGCTGGTGGACGCGGTGCTGGCCCGGAAGCCGGTGCCGGCGCGCCGGCGGCGGGCTGTCCTGGCCGGTGCGATGGCCGCCGTGCTCGCCCTGGGCGGGGTGGCCGGCGGCCTGTCCGCGCTGTACGGGTGGCCGCGGCGGCTGGTCGGCAGCCAGTCGGTGTTCGTGCTGGACGACTGGCACGGCCGGTTCGTCACCCGCCCGTCGTGGGCCGACGACTACACGGCGGTGGCGACCGTGGTCCGGGCCTCGGGCGCCCGCCGGATCGGGATCATCCAGCAGAACGACAGCTGGGAGTACCCGTGGTGGCTGTTGTTCCGGGGTCGCGAACTGGTCGCCGTGCAGTCGATGCTGCGCCACCGGCAGCCGGCGTCCACGCCGGACCTGGACGCGATGGTGTGCGCGGGGCCGGAAGCGGCCTGCCGGGAATGGGTGCCGAGCGGGTGGCACATGCGCATGCACGGCCAGGTGGGGTGGCTGCTGCCGCCGGAGCGCGCGCCCGCGCCCGGCCCGTAGCGTCCCCATGCCGACCTTGGACACCGGGCGGGCCTGCAGCCCCACCAGGTGTCCAAGATCGCGGAGATGGGAGGGTCAGTCGCGCAGGCCGTTGCGGCGCAGCACCCAGTCGCCGACGATCATCAGGATGATCAGACCGGCGAGCCCGGCGAGCCAGATGTCCTCCACGTGGCCGTGATGCCCGGGAAGGAGCATCGCCACCAGGATTAGCACCGCCACGATCGCGCCGATCCGCGCCTTGCGCGGGTTGACCGGCTTGCGTTGATCGGGAGAGGTCACCGGCTCGTTCCCAGCCACGGTCGGGGTCCTTTCGCTGTCGGTTTCTCTGATGAGTTTCGCACGAACCGTTAGCCGGACCGGATTCCGGGGCGGCCGGCGGGGTCGGGTAGCGTCGGGGCGAACGCGACCGGAGTGGGAAGGACGTGCGGTGCGACTGACGGGAACGGGCCACGCGAGCATGCGGATCGACACCGCCGCGGGCAGCATCCTGTGCGACCCGTGGGTCAACCCGGCCTACTTCGCGTCGTGGTTTCCGTTCCCGGACAACTCGCAGCTGGACTGGGAGACGCTGGGCCGGGTCGAGTACCTGTACGTGTCGCACCTGCACCGCGACCACTTCGACGCGGCACACCTGAGGCGGTTCGTGTCGAAGAAGGCGACGGTGCTGCTGCCGGAGTACCCGACCAGCGAGCTGGAGGACGAGCTGCGCGAGCTGGGGTTCACCAGCTTCTTCAAGACGAAGACCAACGAGGTGCACACCCTCGACGGCGGCCTCAACATCATGATTCAGGCGCTGACCTCACCGACCGACGGGCCGATCGGCGACTCGTCGCTGTGGGTGGAGCACGACGGCGTACGCGTGCTCAACCAGAACGACGCCCGCCCGACCGACCTGGCGACCTTTGCCGAGCTGGGGCACGTGCACGCCCATATGCTGCAGTTCTCCGGCGCGATCTGGTACCCGATGGTCTATGAGCTTCCCGAGGCCGCCAAGCGGGCGTTCGGCAAGCAGAAGCGCGACCGCCAGTTCGACCGGACGATCCGCTACATCGACGACCTGAAGGCGTCGTACGTGTTCCCGATCGCCGGCCCGCCGTGCTTCCTCGACGACGAGCTGTGGCAGTTCAACGACATCTTCGGCGACGAGGGCAACATCTTCCCCGACCAGCAGGCGTTCGCGGACCACTACGCGGAGCTGGGCCGCGACAACGCCGTGATCCTGCTGCCCGGCACGGTCGCCGAGGTGTCGGCCGACGACGTGCGGGTCAGCCACCCGGTGCCGGACGTGAAGGAGTTCTTCGCGGCCAAGCCGGCCTACCTGGCCGAGATGAAGGCGCGCAAGCAGCCGGTCATCGACGCGGAGAAGGCGTCCTGGCGCCATCCCGAGGTCGACGTGCTCAAGGAGATGAAGCGGCGCATCGAGCCGCTGCTCGACGAGTCCGTCTACCTGGCCAAGGGCGTGGGCGGGCCGGTGCGCTTCGACCTGGTCGGCTACGACGGAGAGACGGTCGAGTCGATCGTGGTGGACTTCCCCGGCAAGGAGGTCCGCCGGTACGCCGACGAGAAGGTCCGCTACCGGTTCCGCACCGAGCGGGCGCTGGTCGAGCACCTGCTGCACATCGACGAGGTGGACTGGGTCAACTCGCTGTTCCTGTCCTGCCGCTTCTCCGCGGTGCGCATCGGGCAGTACAACGAGTTCGTCTACGCGTTCTTCAAGTGCCTGTCAGAGGAGCGGCTGCAGTACGCCGAGGGCTGGTACTCCGAGCAGCGCCCGGATGCCGAGGACGTCTGCATGGACGGCTGGGTGGTGCAGCGGCGCTGCCCGCACCTCAAGGCCGACCTGACCCGCTTCGGCAAGATCGACGACGGGGTGCTGACCTGCCAGCTGCACGGCTGGAAGTTCGACCTCGCGAGTGGCCGGTGCCTGACCAGCGTCGGGCACGAGATCCGCGCCAGCAGCGCCGACCAGCCGGCGCCGGAGCCCGCTTCCTGACCCGCGCGCCCGCGCGCCCCCGCCCTTCGCGCCGATCTTGGAGTTGTGTACACGGTTTGATCTCCAAACCACGTTACTTTCTCCTTGATCGGCGGGCCGAAGCGGTGGCGGGCCTAAGCGGTGGCGGGCCTAAGCGGTGGCGGGCCTAAGCGGTGGCGGGCCTAAGCGGTGGCGAGGCTCGTGCAGAGGGCGGCCAGGGCGCCGGCGAACGCGTGGTCCGGCGGCGTGCCGTAGCCGACCACCAGGCAGGCCGGGGCACCGGGGGCCGGGGCGTACCGGAACCGGGTGAGCCCTTCCGCCGCCAGGCCGTGGGCGCGTGCCCGGGCGACGACGGCCTCCTCGGACCCGGCGTCCGGGGGCAGTTCGAGCAGGGCGTTCAGCCCGGCCGCGATGCCCGTCACACGTACCCGCGGGGCCTGCTCGGCGAGCGCGGCGACGAGCCGGTCGCGGCGCGCCCGGTAGTGCGCGCGGGCCCGCCGCACATGCCGGTCGTAGGCGCCGGAGCTGATCAGCTCCGCGAGGATGAGCTCGTCCAGCGCGCCCGTCCGGCTGCCGGCGCGGGCCTTCGCCGTGGCCACCGGCCCGACCAGCGCGGGTGGCAGGACCAGCCATGCCAGGCTCAACCCGGGCGCGAGGCTCTTGCTCGCGGTGCCGCCGTAGACGATCCGGTCGGGGTCGAGGTCCTGGAGCGCGCCGACGGGCTGCCGGTCGTAGCGGAACTCGCCGTCGTAGTCGTCCTCGACGATCACGCCGCCGGTTTCCCGCGCCCAGGCGACGGCCGCCGCGCGGCGCGGCGGATGCAGCGGCACGGCGCGGACCTCCGCCGCCTGCAGCGCCGCGGCCAGGTGGGCCAGGCCCTGGGCGTACCCGGAGCAGATCGGGATGCGCTCCGGCGCCGCACGCACGCCGCGGGCCCGGGCCAGATAGTCGGCGAGCGCCCGGCGCAGCTCGATCCGCCCGCGCGGGTCGCCGTACCCGAGCGCTTCGTTGGGGGCGGCGGTCAGCGCCCGCTTTGCCGCCGCCAGCCATGCGGTGCGCGGAAACAACGAAAGATCGGGCGTACCGGGCGTGAGATCGTAGGGGGCCGACGCCGGCTCGGCGGCGGTTTGCGTCGAGATCCGGGGTACGGGTGCCGGACGGTCGGCGACCCGGGTGCCCGACCCCTGGCGGGCGGTGAGCCAGCCCTCGGCGACGAGCTGGGCGCTGCGGGACCCGTCCGCGCATGCCGACCGGCTGGCGTCGGTGCGGGCCGCGGCCGGCCCGGCGCTCGTGCTCAACGCCCGCGTCGACGTGTTCCTGGCCGGCGGCACGGTGGACGACGCGATCTCCCGGGGTCGGCTCTACCGGGAGGCCGGCGCCGACTGCGTGTACCCGATCTTCGCCCGGCCGGAGCGGCTGCGGGAGCTGGCCGACGGCATCGGCGCGCCGATCAACGCCCTGCACCTTCCGGACAGCCCGTCGCCGGTCCGGCTCGGCGAGCTGGGCGCGGCCCGGATCACCTTCGGTGGCGGCCTGCACGACCGGATCGCGGCGGCCGTCCGCGCGCTGGCAGCCGAGATCGCGTCATGACGGCGAGATGCCCAGGAGCTTCGCGGCGCTGGCCAGCTCGGCCTCGAACATCGGCTCCACGTCGCTCAGCGCGAAGTTGAGGTGCCCGAACACCTCCATCGCGACAAGCCCGTACAGCCTGATCCAGCAGGACAGAAACAGCTGTGCGGCGCCGGCCGGCAGGTGCAGCCCGGTGGCGTTCATGTACCCCTCGAGCTGTGACCGCAGCGCCGCGGGCAGCTCGTCGGCCGGCGGCGTCTCGAACGGCGCCCGCTGCCAGACCTCGACGAACAGCCCGAGGAAGATGCCGGCGAACCGGTTGCCCGCCTCGTCGACCGGGGTCTGCGGGTGCAGCTTGTCGGCCGGCAGCCCCGGCAGCGGGCTACCGAACATCAGGCCGAACTCCGCCGGATGCGCCACCGACCAGCGACGGAACTCGCGGGACACGGCCCGCAGTCGGTCGCCCGGATCGGTGGACCCGCACGTGTCCCGCGCATGCTCCAGCGCCACGCTCGCCTCGTCGTACAGGTCGGCGCAGAGCCCGCCGATCAACTCTCCCAAATTAGGGTAATACCGGTACAAGGCCGGTGCCGTCATGCCCATCTCGCGCGCGATGGCCCGCAGTGAGATGCCGGCGGGCCCCTCCGTGACGAGCAGTCGCCGCGCCACGTCCTTGATCTCGCCCAGGGTCGCGGTCCGCAGGCGTTCCCGCCGGCTGGGCATGGCTGCGGTCACTAAACACTCCTTGACTGGAGCTAACGCCGATGACAGAGTTAACGGCGTTAGCAAACTTAGTGCTGCATACAGTCTAAGGGGGCGTCGGGGATGTTCGCAGCGTGGGGACGCGCGGTGGCGCGGGCCAGATGGTGGGTCATCGCGGCGGGGGTCGTCCTGGCCATCGCCGGTGGAGTGTGGGGCACCGGCGTGTTCAGCGCGGTGGCCGCGGGCGGGTTCGAAGACCCGCACAGCGAGTCGTCGCGGGCGGCCAGCCGCATCGTCACCGAGCTGGGCCGCCAGGACGTCGACGTGCTCGTGCTCTACTCCTCGCCCGACCGCACCGTCGACGATCCGACCTTCAAGGCCGCCGTCACCGGCACCCTTGCCAGGGTCCAGGCCGAGGTGCACTCCTACTACGACACCGGCAGTCCCGCGTTCGTGTCCAGCGACCGGCACGCCACCTACGCGGCGATCCGGCTGTCCACCGCCGGCAGCACCGACCAGCTCGACGCGATCCGCGACCAGCTCGCCGCACCCGGGCTGCGCACCCAGATTGGCGGGCCGACGGCGATCTTCTCGGATGTGAGCGGCCGGGTGGCCGGCGATATCGGCCGGGCCGAGGCGTACTCGATGCCGATCCTGCTGATCCTGCTGATCATCGTGTTCGGCAGCGTCGTCGCGGCAAGCACCCCACTGCTCGTTGGTGGGCTGGCGATCCTCGGTGCGTTCGTCGCGACCCGACTCCTGACGTACGTCACGGACGTCTCCGTCTTCGCGCTCAACATCATCACGTTGATGGGCCTCGGCATGGCGATCGACTACGCGCTACTCGTGGTCAGCCGGTACCGGGAGGAACTGGCGGCAGGCCACGAACCGACGGTCGCGATCGAGCGGACCCTCGCCACCGCCGGCCGCACCGTCGCCGTCTCCGGGCTCACCGTCGCGCTCGCGCTGGCCAGCCTGCTGTTGTTCCCCCAGGTGTTCCTGCGATCGATGGGCTTCGGCGGGATGGCCGCCGTCCTCGTCGCCATGCTCGCCGCGCTGACCGTCCTGCCGGCGCTGCTCGCCGTGCTCGGGCACCGGGTGAACGCGCTGCGCGTCGGTCGGCGGCGCGCGGCCTCCGGCGGGGCCGGTGGGGCTGGCGGCGCCGGCTGGGCCCGCGTGGCCCGGGCCGTCATGCGCCGGCCGGTCGCCGTCGTCGTGATCACCGTCGGGGTGCTCGCCGTCCTCGCCGCACCCTTCTCACGGGCACAGTTCGGGGGTACCGACGAGCGTGTGCTGCCGGCCGGCACCGAGAGCCGGGTCGTCGCCGAGCGGCTCGCGGCCGACTTCACAGGTGGGGGAGTGGAGCAGCTGAAGGTGCTCGTCACCGGTACTGACGCCGCGGGCGCCGCCACCTTCGCGGAGCGGATTTCGCGGGTACCCGGAGTGTCGGAAGCGGCTGTCAGCACGGCCCGCGACTCGTCTGCGTTGATCTCCGTGCGGTACGCCGGCAGCTCGTCGTCGCCTGTCGGGCGGCGGATCGTCGCCGACGTCCGGGCGCTGCCCGCGCCGCCCGGCGCGACGGTGCTGGTCGGCGGGTCGGCCGCCGCGCTGACCGACCTGCTGAGCAGCCTGCACGACCGGCTGCCGTGGATGGCGCTGCTGGTCGCCGGAACGACGATGCTGCTGCTGTTCCTGGCGTTCGGGTCGATCCTGCTACCGATCAAAGCGGTGCTGATGAACGTGGTCTCCATCGGTGCCTCGTTCGGCGTGGTGGTCTGGGTCTTCCAGGACGGGCACCTGGCCGACCTCCTCGGCTTCACCCCGACCGGCTACCTGGAGGCGACACAGCTCGTCCTCATGCTGGCGATCCTCTTCGGACTGTCGACCGACTACGAGGTGTTTCTGCTGTCCCGGGTACGTGAGGAGTGGGACCGCACCGGTGACAACAGGGCCGCCGTGTCGACCGGGCTGCAGCGCACCGGCTGGCTCATCACCTGTCTGGCGCTGCTGCTCGCCGTGGTCATCGGCGGGTTCGCCACCGGCGGGATCACCTTCATCAAGATGATCGGGGTCGGGATGATCGTCTCCCTCCTGGTCGACGCGACGATCGTGCGGGCACTGCTGGTACCGGCGACGATGCGGCTGCTCGGCCGCGCGAACTGGTGGGCGCCGGGCCCGCTGCGCCGGTTCTACGCCCGGTACGGCCTGCGCGAGGAGCCCGAGCCGGTGCCCCGCGTCCCCGAGCTGGTGTCCCGGTAGGTTCGGGCCCCGGATGACGCGGTGATCATCGCCGGGCTTCGGCCGGCCTGGCCCCCGCCCGTTGCGCCGCTCCCGTAGACGTTGGTCGATCCAGTCCCATCTGGCCCCCGATTTTCGCGTTGTCTAGGCCATCGTCGAAACAGGAGCGCCCCAACCCGGTCGGCCGCACCACCCGCTGGTACGGGGTGGACGTCGAGGCGTTTCGACTGGCTCGGGGAGAATGAGAGGGTGAGCACCCCCCGCGAGATCGTCCTGCTCGGCTCCACCGGCTCCATCGGCACGCAGGCCGTGGATATCGTGCGGCGCAACCCCGACCGCTTCCGGGTGGTGGCCGTCGGCGCCGGCGGCGGGGACGTGGCCAGGCTCGCGGCGCAGGCCCTCGAGCTCGGCGTCGAGGTTGTGGGGGTCGCCAGGGCCAGCGCGGTGCAGGACCTGCAGCTCGCGTTCTACGCCGAGGCGCAGAAGCGGGGGTACGCGACGGGCGGCTTCCGCATCCCGAAGATTCTTGCCGGTCCGGACGCGATGGCCGAGCTCGCCACGCTCCCCTGCGACGTGGTGCTCAACGGCGTCGTGGGCTCCCTCGGCCTCGCGCCGACGCTCGCCGCGCTGCGCTCCGGGCGTACCCTCGCGCTCGCCAACAAGGAGTCTCTCGTGGCCGGCGGCCCTCTCGTCAGGGCCGCGGTTTCGTGGCCGGGGCAGATTGTCCCGGTCGACTCCGAGCACTCGGCGCTGGCCCAGTGCCTGCGCGGCGGCCGCGCCGACGAGGTCGCCCGGCTGGTGCTGACGGCGAGCGGCGGGCCGTTCCGGGGGCGGCGGCGCGAGGATTTGACCGCGGTCACGCCCGAGCAGGCGTTGGCCCACCCGACATGGAACATGGGGCCGGTCGTCACGATCAACAGCGCGACGATGGTCAACAAGGCGCTCGAGGTGATCGAGGCGCACGAGCTGTTCGACGTCTCGTACGAACGGATCGAGGTGATGGTCCACCCGCAGTCCGTGATCCACTCTCTGGTCGAGTTTTCGGACGGGTCCACGCTCGCGCAGTGCAGCCCGCCCGACATGCGGCTGCCGATCGCGCTCGCGCTGGGCTGGCCGGCACGCGTTCCGGACGCCGCGGCCGCGGTGGACTGGACCGCGGCGCACACCTGGGAGCTCGCGCCGCTGGATCCGGCGGCGTTTCCCGCGGTCGCGCTGGCCAAGGCCGCCGGTAAAGCCGGGCGGTGCCGGCCGGCCATCTACAACGCCGCCAACGAGGAGTGCGTCGCCGCGTTCGTCGCCCACCGGCTGCCGTTCCTGGGCATCGTGGAGACAATCGAGCGGGTGCTGGCGGTTGCTCCGGATTTTTCAGAACCAGGTACCGTCGAGGACGTGCTCGCCGCGGAGTCGTGGGCGCGGGCGCGCGCCCGTGAACTCATCGCGGCGGTTACATCGGAGGGAGCCTGATGGCGCTGGTTTTCGGGATCGTTGTCTTCGCCGTGGGCATCTTGATCTCGGTGTGCCTGCATGAGGCCGGACATATGGGCACGGCCAAGGCCTTTGGGATGAAGGTCACACGCTACTTCGTCGGCTTCGGCCCCACACTGTGGTCGTTCCGCCGGGGCGAGACCGAATACGGCGTCAAGGCGCTGCCCCTGGGCGGTTTCGTGAAGATCGTGGGGATGACCCCGCAGGACGACGACGTGGAGCCCGGCGACGAGAAGCGGGCGATGTGGCGCTTCCCGGTGTGGAAGCGGACGATCGTCATGACCGCCGGCTCTGTCACCCACTTCATCCTGGCGTTCGCGACGCTGTGGGCGCTGTTTGCGTTCGTCGGGGTGCCCGACGACCGCAAGGTGAGCAGCTCGCCGGCCAGGATCGGCGCCGTCACCTCGTGCGTCAACGACTTCAAGCTCGACCCGAAGACCAAGCAGCCGGTGGCCTGCAAGGCGGGCACCGACCCGGAGAGCCCGGCCGCCCAGGCGGGGCTGGAGCCGGGCGACACCATCACCGCGATCAACGGGCAGCCGATCGCCAACTACGGCGAGATGCGCAAGACCGTGCGGGCGCTCGGCGACCAGGACGCGACGATCACCTACACCCGCGACGGGAAGACGGACACCAAGTCCGTGCACATTCCGGCCATCACACGGCTCAAGGAAGACGTCAACAAGACCGCTGACCAGCTCAAGCCCGAGGACTACGAGCGCAGCGGCATCCTCGGCATCAGCGCCGAGGTGCCGACCCGCACGTTCGGGGTCGTGGAGAGCGCCGGACTCAGCGGCAAGCAGATGGGCCAGATCGTCGTCCTGACCTTCGAGTCGCTCAAGCAGATTCCGGAGAAGATCCCGGCGCTGTTCAGCGCGATCACCGGTGGCGAGCGCGACCCCGACACGCCGGTCAGCGTGGTGGGCGCCAGCCGCATCGGCGGCGAGCTGGTGTCGATCGGTGACTGGCTTCGGGTGCTCAGCCTGTTCGCGGTCCTCAACCTCTTCTTCGGGATCTTCAACCTGCTGCCGCTGCTGCCCATGGACGGCGGGCACATCGCGATCGCCTGGTTCGAGAAGGTCCGCTCGTGGATCGCCGCGCTCCGGGGCCGGCCCGACCCGGGCCGCGTCGACTACGTCAAGCTCACCCCGATCACCCTGGCGGTGATCTCGGTCCTCGGCGTCTTCGTGCTGCTGACCGTCACCGCCGATGTCGTCAACCCGATCACGCTCCCCAAGTGAGGGCACTCCTGTGACCGCTGTAAACCTCGGCATGCCGGCCGCACCTGCGCCGGCGCTCGCGCCGCGCCGCAAGAGCCGGCAGATCATGGTCGGCCCGGTGCCGGTCGGTGGCGGCGCGCCGATCAGCGTGCAGTCGATGACCACGACGCTGACCGCCGACGTCAACGCGACCCTCCAGCAGATCGCCGAGCTGACCGCGTCCGGTTGCCAGATCGTCCGGGTGGCCGTGCCGTCCCAGGACGACGTGGAGGCCCTGCCGGCGATCGCGCGCAAGTCCCAGATCCCGGTGATCGCCGACATCCACTTCCAGCCGAAGTACGTCTTCGCCGCGATCGACGCCGGCTGCGCCGCCGTCCGGGTCAATCCGGGCAACATCCGGCAGTTCGACAACAAGGTCGCCGAGATCGCTCGCGCCGCGTCGGACAACGGCGTGCCGATCCGGATCGGCGTCAACGCCGGGTCGCTGGACAAGCGGTTGCTGGAGAAGCACGGCAAGGCCACCGCCGAGGCGCTCGTGGAGAGCGCGCTGTGGGAGTGCTCGCTGTTCGAGGAGCACGGCTTCCGCGACATCAAGATCTCGGTCAAGCACAGCGACCCCGTAGTGATGATCCGGGCGTACCAGCAGCTGGCCGAGCAGTGCGACTACCCGCTGCACCTCGGGGTGACCGAGGCCGGCCCGGCGTTCCAGGGCACGATCAAGTCGTCGGTGGCGTTCGGGGCGCTGCTGGCCGAGGGGATCGGCGACACGATCCGGGTGTCACTGTCGGCGCCCCCGGTGGAGGAGATCAAGGTCGGCACCGCGATCCTGGAGGCGCTCGGGCTGCGCGAGCGCGGTCTGGAGATCGTCTCGTGCCCGTCGTGTGGCCGGGCGCAGGTCGACGTATACACGCTTGCCGACCAGGTCACCGCCGCCCTCGACGGGTTCCCGGCACCGCTGCGGGTCGCCGTCATGGGTTGCGTGGTCAACGGCCCCGGCGAGGCCCGGGAGGCCGACCTCGGAGTGGCTTCCGGCAACGGCAAGGGCCAGATCTTCGTCAAGGGCCAGGTCATCAAGACCGTCCCGGAGTCGCAGATCGTCGAGACCCTGGTCGAGGAGGCCCTGCGCCTGGCCGAGGAGATGGGCACCGAGCTGCCCGAGGAGCTGCGCGGCCAGGCGCCGTCGGTGACGGTGCACTGAGCCGCCGCAGCGGGAAGCCGGCGCCGGCTTCCCGCCCCGGCGCTACGGCGCCCGGAACTCAACGTTGGCGTATGCGACCTCGTGCGGGCCGTCCGTCACCGGGTACGGGACGACGACGCCCAGCGCGGTCCGTCCACTGGTGAACTGCGTGTTCTGCACGGTGTCGAGGCGCTTGCCGTTGCGGTAGAGCACGATCGAGTCGCCCTGGGCGACGACGCCCACCCGGATGGTCGTCCCGACAGCGAGCGGCGGACCGGCCGGCTGCAGGTCGGTGATCCTCGTGGAGTCCGGGTAGCCGTGCGTCGACAGGACGTACCCCTCCGGACACACCTTCAGCAGGTACCCGGCCTCCGGCGACCCGCCGAACCGGAACCAGATGCCGCCGCACACACCCTTCGTCAGCAGGGTGACGTCGACGAACACGGCCGAGTCGGTGTAGGGAGAGCTCGGCCCCTTGCACCGGTACGTGCCCGAGGTCTTCTTCGACGCGACCAGATGACCGTCGAGGACGCAGTCGCTGGTGGTCGGCCCGTCGCTGATGTCACTCCACTTGCCCGGCGCGCGCAGCCCGTCGGAGACGACGCTCTTCCAGCTCGCGGGCGCTGTGGTGCCGGTCGCCGTCGGGTCGGGAGTGCCGGTCGGAGCCGGTTGCGCACCGGCCAGGCGCGGCAGCCGCACCACGCCGGTCGCGAGTCCGGCGCCGACGAGCAGGACCGCGGTGCACAGGATGGCGAGCAGGACCCGGGCCGCGATCCCGCGGCGGCGCGGCGGCTCGGCCGGGTAGAACGGCGGCTGCGGACCCGGATAGGCCGGGCGGTACTCGTCGTACCGGCCGCCGGGGTCGGCCGGGTAGCGGCCGCCGTGGTCGGCGTGGTGGTCGGCGTCGTAGTAGCGATCGTGGTGGCCTTCATAATGGCCGTCGTAGTGGCTCGCGGGGCCGGCCGGAAGCGGGCTGCCGTGATGGCCGGCGGCGGGCGAGTGCAGCGTGGAGCGGGCGGCCCAGGGCTGCGGGGGTGACCCGTCAGCCTGGCGCGGTGCGGGTATCAGCCGCCGCACGGGCGGCGGGGACACGGGCGCCGCCGCTGCCGCCCCGCCCGGCGCCGCCGCAGCCGGTGCTACCGACACCGGCGTTGTCGCGGCTGGCGCGCCGGAGACCGGGGCACCGGATACGGGGCCGCCGGATACCGGCGCCGACTGGCCCGAGGTCCCGTCCGGATCGGTCGAGTCGGCGAGCTCGTCCCCGTCGATCTTCGGCAGCACAAGCGTCGGGCGCAGGCCCTCCGCCCCTGTCGGGACTGCCGCCGCCGTCCCGGTCTGTGCCACCGTCCCGGTCTGGGCCGCCACCGCCTCAACCGCCGCCGCCCCCGCACTTCCGGGCGCCGCCGCCTCAACCGCCGCCGCCGCCGCACTTCCGGGCGCCGCCGTCCCGACCGCCGCCGCCCCTGCTGGCGGCACCGAGGACAGAACCTCGCCGGAAGCCGACGACGCGCGTCCCGCCGTGGGCGCATCCGCCAGCGAGTGCAGGCTGCCCTCCGCGACCACCAACTCGGGCTGCTCCGCCACGGTCGGCGCGACAGTCAGGGTGCGCTGGAGCGCCGCGGCCACCAGCGGGATCCGGCTGGATCCCCCGACGAGGAAGACTCCCGCGATCTGCGGCGGCGTCAGCTGGGCGTGGCGGATCAGGGCGGCGCTGGTCCGGACCGTCCGCTCCACCAGTGGCCCGGCCACCCCGTCGAACTCCGCACGGGTCAGCGTGACCTCGGTCTCCAGCAGCGGCAGCCGCAAGCTCACGGAGGTGGTGCGCGAGAGCATCTCCTTGCCGGTCCGCACGTCGTCCCAGAGCAGGTACCGCTCCCGGGCGTCGGCGGTGGTCGCCGGGTTGGTCAGCCGGCTCCACGCCGGGGCGCTCTCGGGGCTGGCGCCGGCACGGAGCCAGGCGACGATGGCGGCGTCGATGTCGACCCCACCGACGTCGTCGAGCCCGTCCACGGCGACCACCTGGAACCCGTCGTCGGCGCGGCGCACCACGCTCGCGTCGAACGTGCCGGCGCCGAAGTCGTAGACGACCAGCGCGCGACCGACCGGGACGCCGTGGTCGAGCACCGCGGTGTAGTAGTTGGCCGCGGCCACCGGCTCGGGTACGAACGTCACCTCGCCGAGGCCGGCCGACTTCGCCGCATCGGCCAGGACGAGCCGGCGGACCGGTCCCCAGCCGGCGGGATGGGCGAGCGCCACGGCCGGTTCGACACCGCCGGTCACCCGGATCGCTTCGGCGTACACGCGCCGCAGCACCGCGGCCATCAGGTCCGTGACCTCGATCTCGTGGTCGCCGAGCAGGACCCGTTCCTCGTCGATGCGCCGCTTGGGGTTGGGTTCGAGGCTCGCAGGCGCGAACCGGGCATGGTGGAGGGCGTCCCGGCCGACGATCAGCTCGCCGTCGGCACGGGCGAACACCGCCGAGGGCAGCAGCGGCGAGCTGTCGAACAGCAGCGGCTTCACGCGGCCGTCCGGCCAGCGCAGCATGGCGGCCGTGTTGGAGGTCCCCAGGTCGATGCCGAGGGCGAAGCCAGCCGCAGACATGCGCAGGAGTGTACGGGCGCGGTTCGAACCGTGTGGGGGCCCATTGATCCGATCGTCCGCTTCCCGACCCACCTTCGCCGATCAAGGAGAAAGTGACGTGGTTCGGAGATCAAAAGCATGTACACAACTCCAAGATCGGCGGGAGAGGGGCGGCAGTAACTTGCCGTCAGGATCGGGTCGGAAATGTGGCAGGCTGGATGGCATGCTCACGCTGCCGGTCCGGCTGCTCGGGGATGCCGACCGCGCTGCCGTCGACCGGCTGCTCGACATCGAGCCCTATGCCGGTGCTCAGGTGGCGGAGCGGGTGGCTGCGGCCGGCGTGTCCTGGCGCCGGCAGGAGGCCCGCATCTTCGGCTATGGCGGGCGCCGGCAGCTGGAGTCGCTGTGCTGGCTGGGGGCCAACCTGATCCCGGTGCACGCGGGCGGCACGGCGGCCGCCGCGTTCGCCGACCTGGTCGGTTCCGAGCCGCGCGTCTGCTCGTCCATCGTCGGCGACGCGCGGGCCGTGCTCGACCTGTGGGAGCGGGTGCGCCCGGCCTGGGGGCAGGCGCGCGACGTCCGCGCGTGTCAGCCGCTCCTCGCGGCGGACGGGCCGTCGCGGGCCCAGCCCGATCCGGCGGTACGCCTGGTGCGGCCGGACGAGATCGACCTGCTCTACCCGGCGGCGGTGGCCATGTACACCGAGGAGGTGGGCGTGTCCCCGGTGGTCGACGGCGGCGACGGCGCTTACCGCGAGCGGGTGTGCGACCTGGTGCGTGGCGGCCGCGCCTACGCCCGGTTCATCGACGGCCAGGTGGCGTTCAAGGCCGAGCTGGCCGTGATCACCCGGCACACCGCGCAGGTGCAGGGGGTCTGGACGGCGCCGCAGTGGCGCGGCCGCGGCCTGGCCACCGCAGGGATGGCCGCGGTGGTCAACGACGCGCTGCGGCGCGTGGCGCCGACGGTCACGCTCTACGTCAACGACTTCAACCACGCGGCCCGGGTCGTATACGAGCGGTGCGGCTTCCGCCAGGTGGGGACGTTTGCGACCGTGCTTTTCTAGCGGGTCAGGTGCCGCACGTCCCAGATCCACACGCCGTCGATGAAGGTGCCCGGCCCGAACAGTTCCTCCACCGTCGCGGCGGCGCGGGCGCGCTCGGGCTGCAGCACGATCACGTCGGCCTTCCAATACCGCAGGTCGGCGATCGCCTGTGCGCGGACGGCCGGGGTGATCAGCGGGTGCCTCTCCTCGTACTGCACCTCGTAGAACATCTGCGCGGTCGGGCGGTGGTCGGCGCCGTGGCCGCCGGTCTTTTCCGGCCCGTGCGGCCCCACAAAGTACCCCTCGGCCAGGATGAACTCGCCCTTCGCGACGACCTGCCAGTCCAGCGGCCGGGCGCTGAGCGGGTCGGGCAGCGGGACGGCCACCAGCGAACGGTCCTTGCCGACGTATTTACGCCAGGTGCCGTCGCTGAAGAACTTCGGGACCGGCGGACGGTCACGTACCGGCAGCGGGGTCGGCGCGGTCGGCAGCAGCGCCACGACGACGGCCACGGCCAGGCCGTACCGGAGCCATGGGCGCTGGGGGCGCCGCTCGGTGACGATCCGGTCGATGCCGAGGGCGAGCAGCAGGCCCAGGCAGGGCACCGCGACCAGGCTGAGCCTGCTGGGCAGGATCGAGTCGAACAGCGGTAGCTGGTCGATGGCCCGCCAAGGGCCCGGGATGCCGGTCTTCTCGCCGTTCCAGGCGATGTTGAAGCCCAGTGACATCATGCAGAACCCGACCGCGGTGAACACGGCGGTCCGGGCGAGGACCGAGCGTCGCAGCCAGATGGCGAGCCCGGCGGCGAGTAGCACCACGGTCCAGCCGAAGAACGAGTTCTCCTCGGTGGTGTTGAACGCGAGGGTGGTGTTGAGGTGGGCGTTGCCGGCGATCGTCTCGGTGCCGTAGGTGAAGAACGACCGGAGGTCGTTGTTGATGTGCCGGACGCCGGGCAGCCCGTTGTAGTGCATCGGACCGAACATCTGTAGCCACAGCGGGTAGGCCAGCGGGATGCCCGCGGCCACCGCCGTCACGGCCAGGCCGGCGACGAACGGCCGCCAGCCCTGGCGCACCTCGTCGCGGCGCTGGACGGCGTAGATCAGGACGAACGAGGCGATCGCGGCGGCGGAGACGAACAGCACCTCCTCGCCCAGGAAGACCTGGTAGACGAGGAGGCCGCCGAGGATGAGCCCGTTGCGCACGGCGTGCCCGGGCTCGCGCAGCTTGATCGTGCGCCAGGCGATCACAGGAATCAGGAAGTGTGCGATCCAGTTCGCGTGGCCGTTGCCGTGCGAGATGATCGGCGCGGCGAACGCGCAGAACCCGCCGGCGACCCAGGCGGCGATCCGGGACTTGACCACGTGCCGGGAGAACAGCCAGTACCACGCCCAGCCGGTGACGGCCATGCTGCCGATCAGCACGATGGCGTAGGCCACGGTCGGGCCGAAGAGCAGGGTGATCGGCGTTAACGGGATCGAAACCCCGAGCATCGGGGTGTTGGCCATCATGTTGACGCCGATCGGCGCGTTCTGCAGGTGGGTGTAGAGCGGATTCTGCAGGTGCATGACCGAGCGGGCCACGTACATGAAGAACCACTCGTACATCGACTGGTCCTCGAGGCTGTTGGTCATGTAGCGCCGGTCGAGGTACGCCCACCAGTGCGCGTAGACGAAGAGCGCACCCAGGAGGTAGGTCGAGCCGACCACCAGGTCAGCCATGCGCCCTGATGGCATGAACCGGCGCCAACCGGGCGTAACCTGCGGCTCACCGGCCTCGCTGGCTGCGGTGGTGCGGTCCGGAGCGACCCGCTCCTCGGTTTGCTCCTGGGCGTTGACCCCCGCTGCTGTCACGGCAGCACACCTTAGCGTCTCTGTTGGAGTGGCACCCAACGAGACTGGCCGGGTTCCGTCATCTGACGGGTCCTCCGGTTTCAATCCGGTGCGCGCACCCACCCGGTCAGTATGAGTTGAGAATGTTACGCCTGCTGCAAAGGTCACGCGAACCGCGACACGGTGCCCGCCGACCCGTCGGTGATCAGTCGGTGATCCCAGCGAACCGACTCGGCGATTAAAGGTCTGTTTCGAGTCGGATTTCCGACTGAGATTCGTTGACACAACCGCGGTGCCGGGCGAATCATCGCACCACAGTGACGTGCGCCACTGTCTTCACCCCCCGAGGAGACACCGATGAGCGCAACCAACCCTGATCCCGCGGTAACCCGCGCCGCGACAGACCCCGACGAACTCCGCCTCGCGGAGTTGGGCTATCGCCAGGAGCTTCGGCGCAAATTGTCGGGCTTTTCTAACTTCGCGGTCTCGTTTTCCATCATCTCGGTCCTCGCCGGCTGCCTGACGTCCTACTACATCGCGATGGACAACGGCGGCCCGGCGGCCATCACCCTCGGCTGGCTGCTCGTCGGCGGCATGGTCACGCTCGTCGCGCTGGCGATGGCCGAGATCAGCTCGGTCTACCCCACGGCCGGTGGCCTGTACTGGTGGGCCTTTGCCATCGCCAAGCGCAACAAGGCGACCTGGGCCTGGTTCGTCGGCTGGTTCAACTTCCTCGGCCAGGTCGCCGTGACCGCGGCGATCGACTTCGGCGCCGCGCTCACCACGACGGCGTTCCTGAGCCTGATGTTCGACTTCCCGGTCAACAAGACCAGCACGTTCGCCGTGTTCCTGGTGATCATCGCGCTGCACGGCCTGCTGAACACGTTCGGCGTCAACCTGGTCCGGGTGCTCTCGGACGTCAGCGCCTGGTGGCACCTGGCCGGCGTGGTGATCATCGTGCTGGCCTTGGCGATCATCCCCGATCAGCACAAGCCGATCTCCGAGGTCTTCCTGGAGACCAGGAACTCCACCGGGCTCGCCGGCGCCGGTGCGGCCGTGTACGCGTTCCTGATCGGCCTCCTCATGGCCCAGTACACGTTCACCGGCTACGACGCGAGCGCCCACGTGTCGGAGGAGACCCACAACGCCTCCCGGACGGCGCCGCAGGGAATCGTGATGTCGGTCGTGGTCTCCCTCATCGCCGGCTTCGTCCTGCTGTTCGCTGTCACGTGGTCGATCCAGGACTTCACGGCCGAGCGCCAGTCGCCGACCGGCTTCCCGCCGGCCCAGATCTTCATCGACGCGGCCGGCAGCGGGATGGGTAAGTTCCTGCTGTTCATCTGTGTGGTGGCGCAGTTCTTCTGCGGCATGGCGTCGGTCACCGCCAACTCGCGGATGGCGTACGCGTTCAGCCGCGACGGCGCGCTGCCGGGCTCCCGGCTGTGGCGGAAGGTCAATCCCCGCACCGGCACGCCGACCAACTCGATCTGGCTGTGCGTGGTGTGTTCGGCGATCCTCGTGCTCCCCGCGCTGTGGAACGCCACCGCGTACGCGGCCGCCACCGCCATCGCGGTGATCGGCCTGTACGTCGCCTACGTGACACCGGTGTTCCTGCGACTGCGCAGCCCGGACTTCCGGCCCGGTCCCTGGAACCTGGGTCGCTGGAGCGCGCCGATCGGCTGGCTCGCGGTGGTGTGGGTCGCGTTCATCTGCGTGCTGTTCATGCTGCCGGTGGCTTACCCGATCACGACCGCCAACTTCAACTACACGATCGTCGCGGTCGCCGTCGTGCTGGGCGGCGCCGCGCTGTGGTGGGTCGTCAGCGCGAAGAACTGGTTCACGGGCCCCCGCCACACGATCGACGAGCCCGAGACGCCGGCCGCCGCGGCACTGCACCATTCGGTCGCCCGGGATGGCGTGGCCCCGGTGGATGGGAGCTAGCATCCGCCGATCCGGTGGGCGCGGTCCGCGCCCACCGGTGCGGCTGACCGAGGAGTACGCGTAGATGCCGGCCGAGGTCCGGGAGGGGGGCGCCGCCGCGCCCGACGTGTCGATGTGGCGCCCGGTGCGCGGCGGCAACGCCTTCGAGATCACCGTGGCACGGCTGGCCCAGGCGATCCGGCTCGGGCTCGTGGCGGTGGGGGAGCGGCTGCCGCCGGAGCGGGAACTGGCCGAGAAGCTTCGGGTCAGCCGGGTGACGCTGCGCCAGGCGATCGGTGCGCTGCGCGAGGCCGGGTACCTGGAGTCGCGCCGCGGCCGGGCGGGTGGCACGTTCGTGGTCCACGGCATGCCGGACGGCTCCGGCGAGGACCCGGCGGCCGTGGCCCGCGAGATGGGCGAGGCGCTGCGCGACGCGCTGGACTTCCGGCGGGTACTCGAGCCCGGCGCCGCGGCTCTCGCGGCGCGCCGGTCGCTCTCGGCGGCCGAGCGGGCGCACCTGGTGGGGTGCCTGGTCGCCGCACGGGACCGCGATCCGGCCGTCCGGCGGCGCAACGACTCGCGGCTGCACCTGGCGATCGCGACCTCGACCGGGTCGGCTTCGGTGGTGCAGGCCATCGCCGACGTGCAGTTGCGCCTGGATCGGCTGCTCGGCTCGATCCCGGTCCTGCGCCGCAATCTCGATCACTCGGACGTCCAGCACGGCGAGGTGGTCGAAGCGATCTTGTCCGGTGATCCGGCGGCCGCCCGTACGGTGATGGAGGAGCATTGCGACGCCACCGCGGAGCTACTCCTCGGCCTGCTCGGTTGACGTGTCAATGGACCACTAGTAGACCTTTAACCATGGGAGAGGGCGGATGCTGACGCTGGAGGAGCTGCGGATCGCGGTGTCCGAGGGCCGGATCGACACGGTGGTCCTGGGCATCACCGACATGCAGGGCCGGTTGCAGGGCAAGCGGTTCCACGCGCCCTACTTCCTCGACACCGTCGTCAAGGAAGGCACGGAGGGCTGCAACTACCTGCTCGCCGTCGACGTGGACATGAACACCGTGGAGGGCTACACGATGTCCTCGTGGTCGAGCGGGTACGGCGACTTCGCGATGGTGCCCGACCTGACCACGCTGCGCGTGCTGCCCTGGCAGCCGGGCAGCGCGCTCGTCCTGGCCGACCTCGCCTGGTTCGACGGGTCGCCGGTGGTCGCCTCGCCCAGGCAGATCCTGCGCCGCCAACTGGACCGGCTGGCCGGGCGCGGGCTGGCCGCCTTTGCCGGCACCGAGCTGGAGTTCGTGGTCTACCGCGACTCCTACGAGGAGGCCTGGCGGCGGCGTTACCGCGACCTCACCCCGGCCAACCTCTACAACGTCGACTACTCGCTGCTGGGCACCGCACGGGTCGAGCCGCTGCTGCGGCGCATCCGCAACGAGATGGCCGGCGCGGGCCTGGTGCCGGAGAGCGTCAAGGGCGAGTGCAACCTGGGCCAGCACGAGATCGCGTTCCGTTACGACGAAGCGCTGACCTGCGCAGACCACCACGTGATCTACAAGAACGGCGCGAAGGAGATCGCCGCGCAGGAGGGCATGGCGCTCACGTTCATGGCCAAGCCCAACGCGCGGGAGGGCAACTCCTGCCACATCCACTTCTCGCTGCGCTCGCTCGACACCGGCCGGCCGGCGTTCGCCGACGGCGGGCACGGGATGTCGACCGTGATGAAGCAGGCGCTGGCCGGGACACTGGCGACGATGCGCGAGTTCACGCTGCTCTACGCCCCCAACATCAACTCCTACAAGCGGTTCCAGCCGGGCTCGTTCGCGCCGACCGCCGTCCGGTGGGGCACCGACAACCGCACCTGCGCGGTGCGCGTGGTGGGCCATTCCCCGCACGCGCTGCGCTTCGAAAACCGGGTACCCGGCGGCGACGTCAACCCGTACCTCGCAGTCGCCGCGCTCGCGGCCGGTGCGCTCTACGGCATCGAGCACGAGCTGGAGCTGGAGGAGGCGTACGCCGGCAACGCCTACACCGACCCGGCGGCCCCGCACGTGCCGCGGACGCTGCGGGACGCGCTGGCGCTGTGGGAGTCGGGGGGCGTGGCGAGGGAGGCGTTCGGCGACGAGGTGGTCGAGCACTATGCCAACAACGCCCAGGTCGAACTGGCCGCGTTCGACGCCGCCGTCACCGACTGGGAGCTTCAGCGCGGCTTCGAGCGGCTCTAACCCGCCGATCTTGGAGTTGTGTACACGGTTTGATCTCCAAACCACGTCACTTTCTCCTTGATCGGCGCAGAAGGGGGGACCATGCAGGTGATCAACCCGGCGACCGAGGAGGTCGTCACGATCGTTGAGCCGACCTCGCCGGAGGCGGTCGACGCGGCGATCGACCGGGCGGCTCGCGCCTTCCTGGCGTGGCGCGCGGTCGCGCCCGGCAACCGCGCCCGGCTGCTGCGCCGCTTCGCCGTCCTGGTCGACGAGCACATCGACGAGCTGGCCGGCCTCGAGGTACGCAACTCCGGGCACACGATCGGCAACGCGCGATGGGAGGCCGGCAACGTCCGGGACGTGCTCGACTACTACGCCGGGGCGCCGGAGCGACTGTCCGGCCGGCAGATCCCGGTGGCCGGCGGCCTCGACGTGACCTTCCACGAGCCGCTCGGCGTGGTCGGGATCATCGTGCCGTGGAACTTCCCGATGCCGATCGCGAGCTGGGGGTTCGCCCCGGCCCTGGCGGCCGGCAACACCGTCGTGCTCAAGCCGGCCGAGGTGACCCCGCTCACCGCGATCCGCCTCGCCGAGCTGGCCCGGGATGCCGGCATTCCGGAAGGCGTTTTCACGGTACTGCCGGGGAAGGGCTCGGTCGTCGGCCAGCGCTTCGTCACCCACCCGGCTGTACGCAAGGTCTGCTTCACCGGCTCCACCGAGGTCGGCAAGCAGATCATGGCCGGGTGCGCCGAGCAGGTGAAGCGGGTGACCCTGGAGCTGGGCGGCAAGAGCGCCAACATCGTCTTCGCCGACGCCGATCTGGAGGCGGCCGCGGCCGCGGCTCCGGCCGCCGTGTTCGACAACGCCGGCCAGGACTGCTGCGCACGGTCGCGGATCCTCGTCGAGGCCAGCGCGTACGACCGGTTTCTCGCGCTGCTGGAGCCGGCCGTCAAGGCGTTCCGGGTCACCGATCCGGCCGACGAGCAGGCGCAGATGGGCCCGTTGATCTCGGCCCGGCAGCGGGAGGTCGTCGGGTCCTACGTGGACGGTGCGGACGTCGCCTTCCGCGGTTCGTGCCCGGACGGCCGCGGTTTCTGGTACCCCCCGACGGTTTTGACGGCGGCGAGCACCGCGGACCGTGCCTGGCGCGAGGAGATCTTCGGTCCGGTCGTCTCGGTGCTGCCGTTCGGCGACGAGGAGGAGGCGGTGCGGCTGGCCAACGACACCCAGTACGGGCTGTCCGGCTCGATCTGGACCCGCGACGTCGGGCGGGCCATCCGGGTGGCGCGGGGTGTCGAGTCGGGCAACCTGAGCGTCAACTCGCACTCGTCGGTGCGCTACTGGACGCCGTTCGGGGGGATGAAGCAGTCCGGCCTCGGCCGTGAGCTGGGCCCCGACGCGTTGAGCGCCTTCACCGACGTCAAGAATGTCTTCATCGCAACGTCAACCCCGTGATCCTGAAGGATTTTCCGTGCCAGAGCACGGAAAATCCTTCAGGATCACGGGATAGGGGGATCGAGTGGATCGTCTGAAGGACCGGGTGGCCGTGATCACCGGAGGCGGCAGCGGGATCGGGCTGGCGACGGCCCGCCGGTTCGCCGCGGAAGGCGCGAGGGTGATCGTGGTCGACTTCAACGTCGAAGCGGGCCAGGCGACGGCCGACGAGGTGGGCGGCGACTTCGTGCCGGCCGACGTGTCGGTCGAGGAGTCGGTGGCCGAGCTGTTCGACGGGGTCGTCGACCGGCACGGCCGGGTCGACATCGCCTTCAACAACGCGGGCATCTCGCCGCCCGACGACGACTCGATCCTCGTCACGGGTTTGGACGCCTGGGAGCGGGTCAACCGGGTCAACCTGACCAGCGTCTACCTGTGCTGCAAGCACGTGATCCCGCACATGCAGCGGCAGGGCAACGGCTCGATCATCAACACCGCGAGCTTCGTGGCGCTGATGGGCGCGGCGACCTCGCAGATCGCCTACACGGCGAGCAAGGGCGGGGTCCTGGCGATGACCCGCGAGCTGGGCGTCCAGTTCGCGCGGGAGGGCATCCGGGTCAACGCCCTCTGCCCCGGCCCGGTAGCCACGCCGCTGCTGATGGATCTGTTCGCCAAGGACCCGGAGCGGGCGGCGCGCCGGCTCGTACACGTGCCCATGGGTCGGTTCGCCGAGCCCGCCGAGATCGCCGCGGCCGTCGCGTTCCTGGCCAGCGACGACGCCTCGTTCGTGACCGCGTCCCAGTTCGTGGTCGACGGTGGCATCACCGGCGCCTACGTCACGCCGCTATGAGCGAGCGTCAGCGAGCGAGCCGAGCGAAGCGAGGTGACGGCATGAGCGAGCGTCAGCGAGCGAATCAATGGTGCAGCGCCGTGGAGCCTCATGCTGTCGCCGAGCGAAGCGAGGTGACGGCATGAGCCGTCCCGTCATCGGCCTGACCACGTACGCGGAGGCGGTGCGCTTCGGGCTGCAGGACACGTTCGCGGCGGTGCTGCCGCTGTCGTACGTCCGGGCGGTGCACGCCAGCGGTGGGCGGGCGGTGCTGATCACCCCGGACGCGCCGGACGTCGACGTGCTGGAGGGCCTCGACGCGATCATCTTCACCGGCGGCTCCGACGTCGATCCGGCGCTGTACGGCGAGACCGCGCACCCCACCGCGTACCTGCATCTGCCGCGGCATGCAGCTGATGACCGTGGTCTACGGCGGCGCGCTGCACCAGCACCTGCCCGACGTGCTCGGGCACGACAACCACCGCCCGGTGAGCGGGCCGAAGTTCGGCGAGCACCCGGTACGCCTGGCGCCCGGCAGCATGGTCCACCGGATCCTGGGTGCGTCGCTGACCGTCAACTCGTTCCACCACCAGGGGGTCCGGGATGCGGGACGGCTGCGCCCCACCGGCTGGTGCCCGGAGGACGAGCTGGTCGAAGCGGTTGAGGATCCGCAGCGGACGTTCGCCCTCGGCGTGCAGTGGCACCCGGAGGACACCACCGACCACCGGCTCTTCGCGGCGGTGGTGGCCGCCGCGCGGGTGCGCCGCGCCGCGCGGGTTTCCACCCGCTAGCCCGGCGGGCGTCGCGGGGACGCTACCCGGCCTGCCGGATAGGCTTACACGCATGACGGTGCGTGCGGCGTTGACTCCCGGCAAGATTTCACCCTGGCGGCAGGTGCCGTCGCAGATCCCGCGCCCGGAGTACGTCGGTAGGAGGGCCCCCAAGCGCTACCAGGGCTCCGATGTGCAGACTCCGGAGACGATCGAGAAGATGCGGATCGCCGGGCGGCTGGCGGCGCAGGCCCTCCAGCTCGCCGGCGAGTACTGCAAGCCGGGTGTGGCCACGGACGAGATCGACCGGGTGGTGCACGAATTCCTCTGCGACCACGGCGCCTACCCGTCGACCCTGGGCTACAAGGGCTTCCCGAAGTCGTGCTGCACGTCGCTCAACGAGGTCATCTGCCACGGCATCCCCGACACCACCGTGATCGAGGACGGCGACATCATCAACGTCGACGTGACGGCCTTCGTCGGCGGCGTGCACGGCGACACCGACGCGACGTTCTGCGTCGGCAACGTCGCCGAGGAGGCGCGCCTGCTGGTCGAGCGCACCCACGAGGCGATGATGCGGGGCATCCGGACGGTCGCGCCGGGCCGGCCGATCAACGTGATCGGGCGCGTCATCGAGGCCTACGCCAAACGGTTCGGCTACGGCGTGGTGCGCGACTTCACCGGCCACGGCATCGGCGAGGCGTTCCACTCCGGGCTCTACGTGCCGCACTACGACAACCCGGGGCTCACCACCGTGATGGAGCCCGGCATGACGTTCACCGTCGAGCCGATGATCACGCTGGGCACGCACGAGTACGAGATGTGGCGCGACGGCTGGACCGTGGTGACCAAGGACCGCAAGTGGACCGCCCAGTTCGAGCACACGATCGTCGTGACCGAGGATGGGTACGAGATCCTGACCCTTCCGTAGGAGTGACGCGTGCCCGACGAGGAACCCACGGAGGGAGCGAGCCTGGTGCCCGGTGCCGTGCCGGCCACCGCTCCCCTGCGCAACTCGGACGCGTCTCCGGCCGCCGCCACGGCCGAGGCCCACCACGCCGACGTCTCGGGCGGCTGGCTGCGCCCTGCCGTGTTCGGCGCCATGGACGGACTGGTCACCAACATCGCGCTGATCGCCGGTGTCGGTGGCGGCGGCGTCCCACCCCACAACATCGTCCTGACCGGCGTCGCCGGTCTGGTCGCCGGGGCGATCTCGATGGGCCTCGGCGAGTACACCAGCGTCCGCACCCAGAACGAGCAGGTCGAGCACGAGGTCGCCAAGGAGCGGCGGGAGCTGGAGCGCAACCCGCAGGCCGAGGCCGCGGAGCTGGCCGAGGTGTGGATCTCCCGGGGCCTGCCGCGCGAGCTGGCCGAGGAGGTGGCGACGACGCTGGCCCGCAATGTCGACCAGGCGCTGCGCGTCCACGCGCAGGAGGAGTTGGGCGTCGACCCGCACGAGACGCCCAGCCCGTGGGTGGCCGCGTCCTTGTCGTTCCTGTGCTTCTCGATCGGCGCCCTGCTGCCGCTGCTGCCCTATCTGCTGGGCGCCACGTCGCTGTGGCTGGCGCTCGGGTCCGGCGGCGTCGGGTTGTTCGTGGCCGGCGCGCTGACTTCACGGTTCACCAACCGGACCTGGTGGGGCAGTGGCCTGCGGCAGCTCTTCTTCGGCGTGGCGGCCGCCGGCGTGACCTTCCTGATCGGGAAGCTGATCGGGACCACCGTCACCTGAGCAGGTCGTCGATCGTGCCGTCGACCGGCCGGCCGCGCTTGGCCAGCTCGTCGGCCTGCGTGCGAAGCCGCCGCCCCACCTCGGTGAGGTCGTCCTGGTCGAGCCCGGTGCGGCGCACGGCGTCCGCGCTGTCCCGGAAGTAGGTGCGGGTGAGCAGGCCCTCGACCAGCGCGACGGCGAGCCGGGCGGCGCCGAAGGTCAGCAGCGCGCCCGCGGTGTCGTGCCACTCCGCCAGCCGCAACGCCCGGGAGTACGTGGTCTCGGCGTTGCACCAGGCATCCCGGGCCAGGTCGGCGAACTCGCCCGCCCCCGCCTCCGCCAGCCGGCCCAGGTGCGCGTCGCGCAGCCGGGTGTGCCAGCCCTCGGGGTCGTAGAGGGCCCGGGTCGTCACGTACCGGTCGGCGGCCAGCGGCCACGAGGCGTCGAGCGTGCGGGCGTATCCGAGGTACTCGTCCGCCGAGATCACGCTCAGGTCGACGATGGTCCCCTCGACGCGCCGGGCGCCCGGCCGCGGGCCGGTCGCCGGCCGGTACGTGACGACGACCAGGTCGACGTCGCTGTCGTCGTTGTCGTCGCCGTGCGCCAGCGCCCCGTGCAGGCCCACCGCATGGATCTCGGCGGGCCAGCGCCGGCGCACCGCCGCGGTGATCTTCTCGGCAAGGGTCCAGCGTGGGCTGGGAGAGGGGTTGCCCGACACCGGCTCATTGTTGACCAATCTCGGCGGCGGCGGGGGATGAGTTTGGCGATCATGTCGGTCCGGCCCAACGGGTGATCATGTGCGCTCCTTCATCAACGGTGTAGGTCGATGGTGGGGCTCGCTCATGATCCGCGGTGCCGGCCGGCCCGTCGTTGGCACGCTTCCGGGACTAACGCGGCTCCAGCCGGAAGATGCGCAGCTCACGGCCGGCCGCCCGCTGCTTGTAGGTCTGGAACGCCGGCCACACCTCGGTCACCATGCGCCACAGCCGCTCGCGCTCGGCGCCGGTGGCTAGCACGGCGCGGACCGGAAATTCGCGGTCCTCGATCCGCACCGTCGCGTCGGGGTTGGCGATGAGGTTGCCCGACCACGCCGGGTGGTGCTGCTGGCCCCAGTTGGAGCCGACCACGGCGTACCCATCGCCGTCGGCGGTGTAGAGCAGCGCCTGGGTGCGCGGCTGGCCGGTCCTGCGGCCGGTGGTCGTCAGCAGCAGCGAGGGAAGGCCCCGGCGCCCTACCACGGACCAGCGGCCGCGGGTGTGCCGCAGCAGCCAGCGATCGACCGGGACGAGGCGTCGCCCGAGGCCCGTGAACCAGGACTGGTGCCCGAGGGCGCGGAGGATCGACATGTAGCGCAACATCGGCATAGTGTGAGGCAGATTCACATTCCGGGGAAGGGTACCGTCACCGGGTTTACCCCGGCCAGGGTCCGGGCCTCCGTCGCGCGCACCGCGCAGTCGACGAGGGCGTCGAGGGCAAGCCTACGGTCGTCGCCGGAGGTGTCCGGCAACGCCTCCCGCCAGACGGCCGCGGCGCGCTCCTCGATCTGGATCGCCAGCCGCAGCGCCGACCCCTGGTCGGTAACCGGGGCCGGCAGCGCATAGGCGGGCTCGGCCGGCGGCGGTGTCGCGTCCCGCGCGGTGAGCCGCTGGATCACCGCATCGCGCCGCGCCCGGTGCGCCGCGTCCGCGGCCGTGGCGAAACTCTGCTGGGCGCTGTCGAGGTGAGCGCCCAGCACCCCGTACGCGAAGATCGCCGCATGCTCGGCGCGCAGCCCGGCCGCGAGCCGGTCAGTTGGAGTGGTCACGCCGGGCCGCCGGGGCGTTCCAGCATCCGCACGTGTCCGGCGCGGCAGGCCGCGATCGAGCCGAGCAGCGCGGCCCGGTAGGTCGGCGCCGCGAGGCAGGCCTGCGTGGCGGCGGTTGCGCCCTCCTGCTCCGCACGGTGCAGGGTGTCGAAAGCGTCGGGCGCACTCGCACCGGCGGTGCGCGGCGGCGCACTCGCACCGGTGGTGGGCGGCACGGCCGGGCCCAGCTCGCGGGCCAAGGCCTCCACGTGCGCCCGGTGGGCGTCGCGCATCGGGCCGAGCCGCTGGGCCAGGGCCGGCTGCGCGGCGATCACCGCGTCGTAGCCGGCCAACAGCGCCGCGGTATCCCGGTAGAACGGCGCGAGCGGGTCGGGGGTCGGCCGGGCCTCGGGCTTCGCGGGCTCGCAGCCGCCGGGTGCGACGGCCGCCACCGCACCGCCCAGCGCCGCGCGCAACACCGTCCGCCGGGAGTGTCCCGGCTGCCTGTCGCCCATTCGCACCGGCACAGTCAACACCATCCACGCCACCTCGCCGCGGCCGCGGGCGCCGCCGCCCGCTTCCCGCGCCGCCGCCACCCCCTCGCCCGCCGATCAAGGAGAAAGTGACGTGGTTTGGAGATCAAACCGTGTAGATAACTCCAAGATCGGCGGGAACGGGGGCGGCGCGGTGACCGGCCTCGAATGGAAACGCGGTGATCGGTGCGCCAGCGGCCCACGGTGGCGGGGCAGGCGTTACGCTCAGCGCAAGCCACCCGCGTCGGGACGCGGGTGGAGCCTCAGCTGCAATGATTCCCAGGGGGTGCGGGGCATGGCACAGCAGCGGCGCCGCCCGTCCGGTAACCGGGCCGACGCCCGCCCACCCCGCCAGTCCGCACCCCGGGAGGACCTGGCCGCCCAGCGCGACCGGCTGCGTCGCGTGGTCGAGCCGGTGATCGCCGGCGCGGGCTACGACCTGGAGAAGCTCTCGCTGTCCCGGGTGGGCCGCCGGCATCTTGTCCGCGTGACCGTCGACGGCGACGACCTGAGCCTGGACGCCGTGGCCGACCTGTCCCGGGGGATGTCCGCCGCGCTCGACGCCGCCGAGTCGGGTGGCGGCGACCTGATCGCGGGGGAGTACGAGCTGGAGGTCAGCTCGCCCGGCGTCGACCGGCCGCTGACCCTGCCCCGACACTGGCGGCGCAACGCCGGCCGGCTCGTGAAGGTGACCGTGGGCGAACGTTCTCTGGTCGGGCGGGTGTCGAGCGCCGACGAGGCGGGCATCACGCTCGACATCGACGGGCAGGCCCGGCGGCTTGCCTACGACGAGCTCGGCCCGGGCCGGGTGCAGATCGAGTTCAACCGGCTGACCGAGGTCGACGACGAAGACCTGGACGAGATCGACGACGAGGAAGAGGAAGGAGACGACGAGGCGTGAACATCGACCTCGCGGCTCTCCGCGCCCTGGAACGCGAGCGGGAGATTCCGTTCGACACGATCCTCGCCGCGATCGAGACCGCGCTGCTGACCGCATACCGGCACACCGACGGGTCCAATCCGCACGCCCGGGTGGAGATCGACCGCAAGACCGGCGCCGCGACCGTCTACGCCCAGGAGACCGGCCCGGACGGGGCGGTGGTACGGGAGTACGACGACACGCCGCACGACTTCGGCCGGATCGCCGCCATGACGGCCAAGCAGGTCATCCTGCAGCGGCTGCGGGAGGCGACCGACGAGGCACACTTCGGTGAGTACGCCGGGCGCGACGGCGACCTGGTCACCGGCGTGATCCAGGCCAACCAGTCGCTGGCGGAGAAGGGCATCGTCACCATCGACCTGGGCAAGCTGGAGGCCACCCTGCCCCCGCCCGAGCAGGTGCCGGGCGAGGTGTACCAGCACGGACAGCGCATCCGCGCCGTGGTCGTCCACGTGGCCAAGGGCTTCCGCGGCCCGCAGATCACGCTGTCGCGTTCGCACCCCAACCTGGTGAAGAAGCTGTTCGCCCTGGAGGTGCCGGAGATCGCCGACGGCACCGTGGAGATCGCCGCGATCGCCCGCGAGGCCGGGCACCGCAGCAAGATCGCCGTACGGGCGACGGTGCCCGGCGTCAACGCCAAGGGTGCCTGCATCGGGCCGATGGGCAGCCGGGTCCGGGCCGTGATGAGCGAGCTGCACGGTGAGAAGATCGACATCATCGACTGGTCGGAGGACCCGGCCACGTTCGTCGGCAACGCGCTCTCGCCGGCCAAGGCGCTGCGGGTCGAGGTGGTCGACGCGGCAAACCGGGCCGCCCGGGTGACGGTGCCCGACTTCCAGCTATCGTTGGCGATCGGACGCGAGGGGCAGAATGCCCGACTTGCGGCCCGGCTGACCGGCTGGCGCATCGACATCCGGCCGGACAACGAGGCGGTGCCACAGACCGCGGCGGATCGCGCGGGTGAGGCGGGCTGACCGCTCGCCTGATCCGGAGGGTAGACTCGTTAAGTGGTACGTCGTGCGCTGCCGGTTCGCACCTGTGTGGGCTGCCGGAAGCGTGCGCCAGCCTCCGAGTTGCTGCGAGTCGTCGCGATCAAGCACGCCACTGACCAGTTCAGCGTTGTGCCTGATCAGGCACGCAGACGGCCGGGCCGGGGAGCGAGCCTGCATCCCGATCCGGCTTGTCTCGCGCTGGCGGAGCGTCGCCGCGTCTTCGGGCGCGCGCTTCGTGTTTCTGGTGTCGTCGACACCGGGCCGCTCGCCGAGGCCGTCCGTGGACGCCTCGATCCGCTCGGAACCGCCGATGGTGGGCGCGTCCCGCCCCACCCGGACCAGCAAGGTAGGACGACCGACATGAGCACACGATGAAGTCCCTGAAATGACAAGGCTTCAAGTGCACGAGTGAGGTCGGCGCGGGTTGCCGCCGCCGGCCTCGGAGTGAGGAGTGCAGTGGCAGGCAAGGCCCGCGTACACGAGCTTGCGAAAGAGCTCGGGGTCGAAAGCAAGACTGTGCTCGCCAAGCTTCAAGAATTGGGCGAGTACGTAAAATCCGCGTCCAGCACGGTCGAGGCGCCCGTCGCCCGCCGGCTGCGCGCGGCCTATGCGGCTGGATCCGCGGCACCCGCCGCGCCGGCTCCGGCCGCCCCCGCCGCGAAGCCGCCGGCGACCCCGGCCGCTCCGGTGGGCGAGCCCAAGGTGTCGGCGCGGCCGGCACCCCCCAAGCGCACGCCCGCGCCGGTGAAGCGGGGACCGGTCCCCGGTCCGCCGCGGCCGCAGGCCCCCGTGGTCAAGCCGGCGAGTGCGCACGACATCGAGGTGGCGGCCGCCGAGGCTCGCGCCGCGGCGCTGAAGGCCGAGCAGGAAGCTCAGGTCAAGGCGGCGCAGGCTGCTCGGCAGCGTGACACCGTCCGCCGGGAACCCCCCGCCGGTGGCGGTGCCCCCGCCAGTCCAGGCCCACGCCCGGGCCCGCCGCCCGCAGTGCCGACGCCGTCCGCCGCCCCGCGCCCCGGCCCCGCCGGTGCCCGGCCGGGTGGGCGCCCGCCGGCTCGTAGCGGCGGCAACAACCCCTTCGGCATCAACCAGGGCTCTGGCGGCCAGCGGCCCACGCCGTCCGGCATGCCTCGGCCCAACCCGGCCTCGATGCCGCCTCGGCCCAATCCGGCCTCGATGCCGCCTCGGCCAAGCCCGTCCCAGATGCCCAGCCAGCGGCCGGGCCGTCCGGCCGGCGGTCCCGGCGGTGGCGGCGGCGCTGGCACCGGTCGTCCCGGTGGCGGCGGCGGTGGCTTCCGCGGTGGCGCTGGCGCCGGTCGTCCCGGTGGGGGCGGCGGCGGTGGCGGTGGCTTCCGCGGCGGTCCCGGTGGGGGCGGCGGCGGTGGCGGTGGCTACCGTGGCGGTCCCGGTGGGGGTGGCGGCGGAGCGCCCGGCGCGGGCGCCGGTGTAGCCGGTCGTCCGGGCGGCGGCGGTCGTGGCCGCGGTGGCGGTGCGGCGGGTGCGTTCGGTCGCCCCGGTGGCCGTCCGACCCGTGGCCGCAAGTCGAAGAAGCAGCGCAGGCAAGAGTTCGACAACCTGTCCGCGCCGACGATGGGCTCGGGTGCCCCTCGTGGCCAGGGACAGGTCGTCCGGCTGCCGCGCGGTGCTTCGCTGTCCGACTTCGCCGACCGCATCAACGCCAACCCGGGCTCGCTGGTCCAGGAGATGTTCAACCTGGGCGAGATGGTGACGGCGACGCAGTCGTGCACCGACGAGACCCTGCTGCTGCTCGGTGAGCACCTCGGCTTCGACGTGCAGATCGTCAGCCCCGAAGATGAGGACCGTGAGCTGCTCGCGCAGTTCAACATCGACCTCGACGCCGACGTCGACGAGGACCGCCTGGTCATCCGCCCGCCGGTGGTGACCGTCATGGGTCACGTCGACCACGGTAAGACCAAGCTGCTCGACGCGATCCGCAACGCGAACGTGGTCGAGGGCGAGGCCGGTGGCATCACCCAGCACATCGGTGCCTACCAGGTGCACGTCGAGCACGACGGCGCCGATCGGGCGCTGACGTTCATCGACACCCCGGGTCACGAGGCGTTCACCGCCATGCGTGCCCGTGGTGCCCAGGTGACCGACATCGTCGTGCTGGTGGTCGCCGCCGACGACGGCGTCATGCCGCAGACGATCGAGGCGCTCAACCACGCCAAGGCGGCCGAGGTGCCGATCGTGGTGGCGGTGAACAAGATCGACAAGCCCGAGGCCAACCCGGACAAGGTGCGCCAGCAGCTCACCGAGTACGGGCTGGTCGCCGAGGAGTACGGCGGCGACACGATGTTCGTCAACGTCGCGGCCAAGCCGGGCATCGGCATCGACGAGCTCCTCGAGGCCGTCCTGCTGACGGCCGACGCGTCGCTCGAGCTGCGGGCGCCGATCGACGGGCACGCCCAGGGCGTGGCCATCGAGGCGCACCTGGACCGCGGTCGCGGTCCAGTCGCCACGGTGCTCGTCCAGAAGGGCACGCTGCGGGTCGGTGACTCGATCGTGGCGGGTAACGCCTACGGCCGGGTCCGGGCCATGCTCAACGAGAACCTGGAGGCCTTGGCCGAGGCGGGTCCGTCCCGGCCGGTGCTGGTGCTGGGTCTCACGGCCGTCCCGGGTGCGGGGGACAACTTCCTCGCGGCCGACGACGACCGCACGGTCCGCCAGATCGCCGAGCAGCGGCAGGCTCGCCGCCGCGCGGCGCAGATGGCGACCTCGCGTGGCCGGGCGACGCTGGAGACGCTGTTCGAGCAGATGAAGGAGGGCGAGAAGACCTCGCTGGCCCTCATCCTCAAGGGCGACGTGTCCGGTTCGGTGGAGGCTCTGGAGGACGCCCTCGTCAAGATCGACGTATCCGACGAGGTCCAACTCAAGATCATTCACCGTGGCGTGGGTGCGATCACCCAGGACGATGTCAACCTGGCGAGCGCGTCCGACGCGATCATCATCGGCTTCAACGTGCGCACCGCCGAGCGGGTGCGCGAGGTGGCCGACCGCGAGGGCGTGGAGATCCGGTACTACACGGTTATCTACCAGGCCATCGAGGAGATCGAGGCCGCGCTCAAGGGTCTGCTCAAGCCCGAGTACGAGGAGGCGCAGCTCGGCACCGCCGAGGTGCGCGAGGTGTTCCGCTCCTCGAAGGTCGGCATCATCGCCGGCTGCCTGGTGCGCTCCGGTCTCATCCGGCGCAACACCCGCGCCCGGGTCATCCGCGACGGTGCGGTGGTCGCCGAAAACGCGACGATCGCCTCGCTGCGGCGGTTCAAGGACGACGCGACCGAGGTCCGTGAGGGCTTCGAGTGCGGCATCACGCTGGGTGGGTTCAACAACATCCAGGTCGAGGACATCATCGAGACGTTCGAGATGCGTGAGAAGCCGCGCAGCTGAGCGGTAGGTGGCAACGACCGGCCCCGGGGCAGCCGCCCCGGGGCCGGTTGCGTTTGTGCCGCACCGCTTGCGCGGATCTTGACCGTCGGGTGTCACCATGGCGACACCCGACGGTCAAGATCCGGGGCGGGCCGGATACCAGGTGCGGCGGCGACTTTTCAAGATCTAGAATCGACGGTCGTGTACACCGGAACCGCTGTCTTCGACCTGCTGCTGCCCGGCGACTCCCGAACCCTGAAGGCCAAGCGGTCCTACGTGCGGCCGATCGTGGCCGCCCTGCGCAAGTTCGAGGTGTCCGCCGCCGAGGTGGGCGCCCTCGATCTGTCTGGCCGAGCGGAGATCGGGGTAGCCGTCGTCGCCGCCGACACGGCCCACGTCGTCGAGGTTCTCGACTCGTGCGAGCGGCTGGTCGCCGGCCGCCCGGAGATCGAGCTGCTGTCGGTCCACAGGCGGCTGCACGGCGAGGACGACTGATCAGAGCGTGGCGGGTCGGGTTCGCGCCGCACGGGTAATGTTCGAGAGGTTGGTTGACACGCGGAGGTGAGCGAGATGACGGACCCGGCACGGGTACGCCGGCACGCCGAGCGAGTGCGGGAGCTGGTCGCGTCGCTGGTGCGGACGCAGATCAAGGACCCGCGGCTTGGCATGATCACCATCACCGACGCCCGGATCACGGCTGACCTGCGCGACGCCACGGTGTTCTACACGGTGTTGGGGGACGCCGCGGCCGAGGCGGGCACCGCGGCCGCCTTGGAGAGCGCCAAGGGCCTGCTGCGCAGCACGGTCGGCAAGGCGCTGGGCCTGCGGCACTCACCGACCCTGACGTTCGTCCTCGACAACGTCCAGGACCAGGCCAAGCACCTCGAGGAGCTGCTGGCCGCGGCTCGGGACGCCGACGCGGAGGTGCAGCGGCTCGCCGCCGGCGCCAAGTTCGCCGGTGACTCGCAGCCCTACAAGATCGACGACGAGGACGAGTCGGCTGACGACGGCAGTGTGGCGGCGCGTGAGCGGCCCTGAATCAGGGTTAACTCAGGGATCTGTGCCCCTTACGGGACGCTTGGTGCGCCGGTGACAATGCCGGGTATGGATCAGCCTTCGCAGTTGACCGCCGAGGTTCCGTGGCCGTGGGCCAGGCCGCTGGTCCTGGTTCCCGTCTTCGTGCTGATCTCGCTGGTGGGCGCCGCGTTCCCGTCGTTCTCGCTCGGCGCCAACGTGCTGGTCCTCGTTACCGGTGGGTGGCTGTTCTGGCTCGGCCTGTCCGCGCGGCTGCCGCGTCGGCGCGCCCCCCGCCGGCTGACGGCGCGGGCGGGCTGGTGGCTCCTGCCGCTGGGCGTGCTGGTGGTCGTGGAGCTGATCAACTTCGCGCTCGGCTCGACGTACGAGCACCCGACGCTGTCGCTCCTGTTCGACCCGCTGCTGGAGGGCCATGCGGGCCGGGCGGCGGCCTACTTCGGCTGGCTGATGGCCTACTGGGGACTGGTGCGCCGATGAGCGAGCTGAGCCTGCCGCGGACGCTCGCGATTCTCGGATTCCTGCTCGTGCTCGTCGTCGCGCTCGCCGTCGAGTGGGCCGCCCGCCGCCCCGGCTCGACGATGCCGACCCTCGCCGAGGTGTGCGGTTTCGTCATGCGTTACCGCGTGGGCCGGCTGCCGGTGGGCCGGATCGCGATGTTCGGCTTCTGGTGGTGGCTCGGCTGGCATTTCCTGGCCCGCTGACAGCGCGGGTTGACGGGTAAGCCTTGCGTGCCTAATTATTTGCTTCGTGGAAACAGATAACGAGCCTGTCGCCCGGCTGATGCGTGCGGTCGCCGCACTCGTTGCCGATGCGTCGCGGGGCATGGCCCGGTCCCTCGACGTGAACCGGATCGCCCTGCTGCGTCTGGCGGTCGGCGAGCCCGGGATCACTCCCAGCGAGGCGGCCCGGCGCCTGCGACTGCCGCCTTCCTCGGTCACCCGGCACACGCAGGCGCTGGAGGGGGCTGGACAGGTCGTGCTGCGCCGCAACCCGCACGACGGGCGCAGTGCGGTGATCGAGCCCACCGCTGCCGGGCTGGCGGAGCTCGAAGCCATCGAGGGCGTCGGCGTGGAGATCTTCGCCGGCGTAGTCGCCGACTGGACCGCCGAAGAGATCGAGCAGCTCACCATGTTGATCGAACGGCTGACCGCCGCGTGGGAGCAGCACGGCGAGCGGCACAAGCGCCAGCGCCGGCGAGTGTCCCGCTGGCAGCGCGACGACACTTCTGAGGAGGGGTGATGACACAGCCGGTACCGCCGCGCCAGGTGCGCTGGGCGATCGTGGCCACCTGCGTGGTGGCTGCCGTCCATGTGGCCGCCCTGATCCTGATCGCACAGCACGTCGACGTCATCCGTGACGCGCTGTCCGCCGCCCATCCCACGGCGAGCGCGACGCAGGTCAACGCCCTGACCCGGTCCCAGGTGCTCAACTCCGTGGTGCCGCACGTGGTGCTGGCCATCGTGCTGCCCTGGCGGGCGTACCGGCTGCTCTCGGGACGGCGGAGTGCCCGGGTAGTCCTCACCGCGCTGCTGGCCGTCCAACTCGCCGCGCACGCGACGTTGCCCATGGTCCTGGCGGTGCTGCCGGGGTACGCCGGCTGGGTGATCGCGGTGCAGGGCTTCTCGCTAGTGTTTGAGGTCGCCGCGCTGGGGCTGCTGTGGGGTCGGCACGGGTGCGCGCGTTTTTCCGCCCGGCTCCCTCGGCGCCGGTGCCCGCCTAGCCGGAATCAGCCAAGGCCAGCACAACTGTCAGGATCGACGCCAATGTCAGGAAAGTCGCCGCCTCAGACCGCCTTGACACCGCAAGTTCACGGAGTCGTGACGATCAAGGGCGGTCCCGGAATCCGGGAACCTGCGGCACATGCTGAACCTTAACGATACTTTAGACGAGTGACGCGCACCCTCCTCATTCTTCGCCGCCGCGGCGGGATCTGCTCCTAGCAGGCCGGCTCCCCGCCGCGGTGTTTCGCGGTGCTGGCCCAGGCAGATCCGCCCAGGCGGACCGTGGAGCGAGGCGAAGGTGCGCAACTACCCATCTTCGGTTTCCAGGGTCGACCTACCCGTCGACTCGGCTCCCGCGATGGCACGTTCCGGCCGGTGACCCCGGACCCGATCGGCGCCCCGCGACCAAGCCGTGCACAGACTTCGACCCGTTCCAGGAGACCCACCATGGCCGACGAGCGCAAGCCTCCGCCCAAGCCCGAGCCGACCGGCAAGGACACTCGCGAGCAGGCGCGAGCCGCACTGCAGACGTCGATGGACCGCCGGTTCTGACCCGCCCGGCGTAGGGGGCGCGCGGCGCCCCCTACGAGCCGGTAAGCAACAACTCGGTTTGCGGTGCTTACCGCAGCTGTGCCAACATCGTGAGGCGTGGCAGTCCCGAGCGCCGCCGACACCGGTGTGCCCACCCTCCGCAGAGTCGCCGGGCTCGCCTTGCCGGCCCTGGTCGTGCTGGCCGCCGAGCCGCTCTACGTGCTCGTCGACACCGCCGTGGTGGGCCATCTCGGCCGGGTGCCCCTAGCATCCGTGGCCATCGGCGGCCAGGTGCTCTCGTTCGCCGTCTGGCTGGGCAACGTGCTCGCCTACGGCACGACCGGCCGCTCGGCCCGCCGCTTCGGCGCCGGGGACCGGGCCGGCGCTGTGGCCGAAGGCGTGCAGGCCTCCTGGGTTGCGTTCGCGGTCGGCGTCGCCCTCACCCTCGGCGTGGAGCTTTTCGCCGGCCCTCTTGCCGGTACCCTCGCCGGAAACAACCCCGACGTCGCCGCCGGCGCGCAGCGGTGGCTACACATCGCGGCGCTCGGCGTTCCCGGGCTCCTGCTCGCCACCGCCGGCAACGGCTGGCTGCGCGGTGTCCAGGACACCCGCCGGCCGATGCTCTATGTGCTCGGCGCCAACCTGCTCTCGGCGGTCCTCTGCCCGGTCCTGGTCTACGCCGCCGGCATGGGCCTCGTCGGCTCCGCCGTGGCGAACGCGACCGCGCAGACGCTGTCCGGGGCGCTCTTCGTGCGGGCGCTGGTGCGCGAGCGGGTGCCGCTGCGCCCGCACCCCCGCGTCCTGCTGCGCCAGCTTGTCCTCGGCCGTGATCTGCTGCTGCGCGGGGCGGCGTTCCAGGCGTGCTTCCTGTCCGCGGCCGCGGTGGCGGCGCGCTTCGGCACTGCCGCCCTCGCCGCGCACCAGATCGCGCTCCAGCTGTGGTTCTTCACGGCGCTGGCCCTCGACGCAGTGGCCATCGCGGCGCAGGCCCTGGTCGGTGCAGCGCTCGGGGGCGGCGCCGCCGAGCAGGCCAAGGCGCTGGCCCGCCGGATCGCGCTGATCGGGCTCGTCTCCGGGGTGGCGTTCGCCCTGGTCATCGGCGCCGGATCCGGCGTCCTGCCGAAGCTGTTCAGCGGCGACCCCGAGGTCTTCGCGCAGGCCATGCGCGCCTGGCCCTGGTTCGCCGGCATGCAGCCCCTGGCCGGGGTGGTGTTCGCCCTCGACGGGGTGCTGCTCGGCGCGGGCGACGTGAAGTACATGCGCAACCTCACGATCGTGGCGGCCGTCGGCGGGTTCCTGCCCGCCGTGTGGCTGGCGCTCGGCCTGCGGTTGGGCCTCGGCGGCGTGTGGGCCGGCCTGACCCTGTTCGTCGTGATCCGCCTCGTCGCGCTGCTGGCCCGGCTGCGCTCCGGCCGCTGGGCCGTGGTCGGCGCCGAGCGCGCGGTCTGACAGGCTGTCGCCCGTGAGCAAAGGTGCGCCGGGCCCGGGTGGGCTCGTGGTGGTGGACAAGCCGGCCGGGATGACCTCCCACGACGTCGTCGCGCGGGTGCGGCGGCTGGCCCGGACCCGCCGCGTCGGCCACGGCGGCACCCTCGACCCGATGGCCACCGGCGTCCTCATCATCGGCGTCGAGCGCGCGACCCGGCTGCTGACCTATGTGATCGGCAGCGGCAAGCGCTACTCGGCGACCATCCGGCTGGGCCAGAGCACGATCACCGACGACGCGGAGGGCGACGTCGTGGGCGCCGCCAGCGCCGCCGGGGTCACCGAGGACCGGGTACGCGCGGAGCTCGGTCACCTGACCGGCGAGATCTCGCAGGTCCCCAGCGCCGTCAGCGCGATCAAGGTCAACGGCCGGCGGGCGTACGCGCGGGTGCGGGCCGGGGAGTCCGTGGAGCTGGCGCCGCGCCGGGTCACCGTGTCCCGGCTGGACCTTGGGCAGCTGCGCCGGGTCGGCGACGACCTGCTCGACCTCGACGTCGATGTGGAGTGCTCGTCCGGCACCTACGTCCGGGCCATCGCCCGCGACCTCGGCGCCGCCCTCGGGGTGGGCGGGCACCTGACCGCGCTGCGGCGCACCGCGGTCGGCGCCTTCACCCTGGCCGAGGCCGTGCCGCTGGATGCGCTGCCGGACGACCCGGTCAACCTGCCGCTGTCGGCGGCCGCCGCCCGGTTCTTCCCCCGCCGGGACGCCTCCGCCGACGAGGCGCGGGTCGTCTCCCACGGCGGCCCGCTGCCCCCGGTCGGCGTCGCCGGGCCGTACGCGGTGTTCGACCCGGCCGGCGAGGTGATCGCGATCGTGGCGGAGCGCGACGGGCGGGCCAGGGCCGAGATCGTGCTCGCTCCGGCCGGATAGTCTTCCCTTCATGCAGCGTTGGCGGGGGTTCGAGGCGGCGCCCGGTGGGTGGGGCCGCTCCGTGGTGACCATCGGCGTCTTCGACGGCGTCCACAGAGGACATCAGGAGATCATCGGGCACACCGTGAAACGGGCCCGCGAGCTGGGCCTGCAGTCGGTGGTCGTCACGTTCGACCCGCACCCGTCTGAGGTGGTGCGCCCCGGCTCGCACCCGCCGGTGCTCACCGAGCCGGCGCGCAAGGCCGAGCTCATGGAGCAGCTCGGCGTCGACGTGCTGTGCGCCATCCCGTTCACGCTGGAGTTCTCCCGGTTGTCGGCGGAGGCATTCGTGCACGACGTGCTGGTCGCGCACCTGCACGCGGCCGTCGTGGTGGTGGGGGAGAACTTCCGGTTCGGACACCGGGCGGCCGGCGACGTGCCGCTGCTGCGCAGGCTTGGCCGGACCTTCGGCATGGCCGTGGAGGACGCGCCACTGGTCGAGGGCGACGACACGGTCTTTTCGTCCACGTACATCCGAAGCTGCGTCGACGCGGGTGACGTCACGGCGGCGGCCCGCGCGCTCGGCCGGCCGCACCGTGTCGAGGGCGTGGTGATCCGTGGCGACCGGCGCGGCCGGGAGCTGGGCTTCCCGACGGCCAACCTGCTGACCGGCCCGTACGCGGCCGTCCCCGCCGATGGGGTATACGCGGCGTGGCTGGTGCGCGGGCGCGGTGAGCGGCTGCCCGCGGCGGTGTCGATCGGCACCAACCCCACGTTCTCCGGCCGGGAGCGCCGGGTGGAGGCGTTCGTGCTCGACTTCGACGGCGACCTCTACGGCGAGCGGCTGGCGCTGGATTTCGTCGCGCACCTGCGCGAGCAGCGCATCTACACCGGCATCGAGCCGCTGGTCGCGCAGATCCAGGAGGATGTGGCGCAGACCCGCGAGATCCTGGCGGTGTGAGGACGCTCGCCCGGTTCGGGGTCGCCGTCGGCTACACGCTCGCGTTCGTCGTCACCGACCTGGTGTTTCGCACCCGGTCGCCGAGCGGGCGGGCGGCCTGGCTGGAGTGGACCAGCACCAACCTGGTCAACCTGCGCCACCACCCGGTCGCGGCGCTGGTCGCGTCGGCGTTCTTCGCCGAAGGCAGCATCCTCACCTGGACTGTGCTGGCGCTGGTCGGTCTGGGCGTGGTCAACGCGTCGCTGGGCAACTGGCGCACCGCGCTGCTGGTGGGAGCCGCGCACGTCGTCGGCACGCTGATCAGCGAGGGCATCCTGGCGTACCGGATCGGGCACGGCGACGCGCCGGCCAGCGACCGGCTCATCGTCGACGTGGGACCGTCGTACGTGGTGACCTGCGCCCTGGTGGCGGGCATCTGCTACGGACCGGGGCTGTTCCGGCTGCTGCCGGCCGCCGGGTTCGCGCTGCTCGCGCCGAGCCTGTTCGGCGGCCTCCCGCACCTGGAGGTCTCCTCGGTCGGGCACCTGTGCGCGGTGATGATCGCGGTGATGGTCGGCTGGCCGCTGTGGCGGGGGCGCGCGCCCGCTCGCGCCCCCGCCACAGCGGCGATCTAGGAGTTATGGCCGCCCGCTGCCCGGTTTGTCCGGCCATAACTCCTAGATCGGCGCTCCTCGGGCGGGTGTGCGCGGAGGCGGCGCGGACGGTTTGTTAGGCTGGTCTGAGCGCCAGGTAGCTGGCGTGGGTCCGCGTGCCTGCTCGACGCCGCGGGTGCGGACCACTCGAACCCCACCAACTAAGGGAGACCATGGCGCTCGAACCCGCTGTGAAGCAGCAGATCATGACCGAGTACGCGACGGTCGAGGGCGACACCGGTTCGCCCGAGGTGCAGGTCGCGATGCTCACCAAGCGCATCCAGGACCTCACCCGGCACCTGCAGACCCACAAGCACGACCACCACAGCCGCCGCGGGCTGCTGCTGCTGGTCGGCCGTCGGCGCCGGCTGCTCAACTACCTGCAGAAGACCGACATCCAGCGCTACCGTTCACTGATCGAGCGGCTCGGTCTGCGCCGGTAACTCGCGTGAAGGGGAGTGACCCGTGGTGATGCCGGGGCGCTCCCCTCACGTCAATGTCAGACTGGTACGAAGCCGCAGGGGGCCCGTCGGCGCACCGGTCCTCGGTAGTGGCTCTCGGGTATCGACCCCCGGGCGCTTCGATCGAAGACCGGCCGCGGACCAGCCTCCTGGCGGGTGTACCAAACACCTGTTAAGGAGCGAAAACTCAACATGACTCAAGCCACGAACCTTGGCACCCACGAGTCCCGCGCCGTCGTCGACAACGGCTCGTTCGGCACCCGCGAGATCGTCTTCTCCACGGGCCGGCTCGCCCGGCAGGCCGCCGGTTCCGCGCTCGCCCAGCTCGGGGAGACCGTGGTGCTCTCCGCCACGACGGCGGGCAAGCACCCGAAGGAGCAGTTCGACTTCTTCCCGCTGACCGTCGACGTCGAGGAGCGGATGTACGCCGCGGGTCGCATCCCCGGCTCCTTCTTCCGCCGCGAGGGGCGCCCCAGCGAGGACGCGATCCTCACCTGCCGCCTGATCGACCGGCCGCTGCGCCCGAGCTTCGTCAAGGGCCTGCGCAACGAGGTGCAGGTCGTCGAGACGGTCCTCGCGCTCGACCCGTCCCACCCCTACGACGTGGTCGCGATCAACGCCGCGTCCCTGTCGACCAAGCTGTCCGGCCTGCCGTTCAGCGGCCCGATCGGCGCGACCCGCATCGCGCACATCGACGGCCAGTGGGTGGCCTTCCCGACCACCGAGGAGTTGGAGCGGGCGACCTTCGACATGGTCGTCGCCGGCCGCGTGCTGCCGGACGGTGACGTCGCGATCATGATGGTCGAGGCGGAGGCGACCGAGCACACGGTCGCCCTGGTCGCCGCCGGCGCGACGGCGCCGACCGAGGAGATCGTCGCCAGCGGCCTGGAGGCCGCCAAGCCGGCGATCCGGGAGCTGTGCCGGGCCCAGGAGGAGCTGGCCAACGTCGCGGCCAAGCCGACCGCGGAGTTCCCGGTCTTCCTGGAGTACTCCGACGACGTCTTCCAGGCGGTCGCCGAGGCGCTGCGCGACGAGGTCGCCGACGCGCTGCGCATCGCCAGCAAGGCCGAGCGCGAGGAGGCGCTCGACCGCATCAAGGACAAGGCGTACGAGGTCATCGGTCCCCGCTTCGAGGGCCGCGAGAAGGAGATCGGCGGTGCGCTGCGCGCATTGACCAAGCAGGAGGTGCGCAACCGGGTCCTGCGTGACCAGATCCGCATCGACGGCCGCGGCCCCCGCGACATCCGGCCGCTGACCGCCGAGGTCCAGGTCCTGCCGCGGGTGCACGGCTCGGCGCTGTTCGAGCGGGGTGAGACGCAGATCCTCGGCGTCACCACGCTCAACATGCTACGCATGGAGCAGACCCTCGACACCCTCGCGCCGGCGAAGTCCAAGCGCTACATGCACAACTACAACTTCCCGCCCTACTCGACCGGTGAGACCGGCCGGGTCGGTGCGCCGAAGCGGCGCGAGATCGGCCACGGCGCGCTCGCCGAGCGGGCACTCATTCCCGTGCTGCCCAGCCGCGAGGAGTTCCCGTACGCGATCCGCCAGGTCTCCGAGGCGCTCGGCTCCAACGGCTCCACGTCGATGGGCTCGGTCTGCGCATCGACGATGTCGCTGCTGAGCGCCGGTGTGCCGTTGAAGGCCGCGGTCGCGGGCATCGCGATGGGCCTGATCTCCGACGAGGTCGACGGCAAGACCGCCTACGTCACGCTGACCGACATCCTGGGCGCCGAGGACGCATACGGCGACATGGACTTCAAGGTCGCCGGCACCAGCGGTTTCGTCACCGCGCTGCAGCTGGACACCAAGCTCGACGGCATCCCGTCGGACGTGCTGGCCGGTGCGCTGGAGCAGGCGCATGAGGCCCGCACCACCATCCTCGACGTGATGAACTCGGCGATCGACTCGCCGGCCGGCATGTCGGAGTACGCGCCGCGGGTCACCACGATCCGCATCCCGGTCGACAAGATCGGCGCGGTGATCGGCCCCAAGGGCCAGATGATCAACGCGATCCAGGACGAGACCGGTGCCGAGATCACCATCGAGGACGACGGCACGATCTACGTCGGTGCCACCAACGGGCCGTCGGCCGAGGCGGCCGTGGAGCGCATCAACGCGATCGCCAACCCGACGATGCCGAAGGTGGGCGACCGCTTCCTCGGCACCGTCGTGAAGACCGCCGCGTTCGGCGCGTTCATCTCGCTCGTGCCCGGCCGCGATGGCCTGCTGCACATCTCCAAGGTGGGCGACGGCAAGCGGGTCGAGAAGGTCGAGGACTTCCTCAACGTCGGCGACAAGGTCGAGGTCCAGATCGCCGACATCGACCAGCGCGGCAAGATCTACCTGGACAAGGTGCGGCCGGAGGGTGCCGAGGCGCCGGCCGCCGAGGCCGGCGGCGACCGTCCCGCCGGTCGTGACCGGGGCGACCGGGGTCCGCGTGACCGCGGTGACCGGGGCGACCGGGGTGAGCGCGGTGAGCGCGGGCCGGGTCGCGACCGTGACCGGGGTGACCGGCCGCAGCGCGAGAGCAGCGGCGGCGAGAGCGGCGAGGAGCCGGGCGACGGCGGGGGCGAAGGCGGCGAGCAGCGCCGTCGGCGGCACCGCCACGGCTGACCGTCCACATGGGTCACACAGAGGCAGGTAACGCGTTGGGCGGCACGGTACGGCGTACCGTGCTGCCCAACGGGCTACGCGTGCTCACCGAAGCGATCCCGGCCGTGCGCAGCGTCTCCTTCGGCGTGTGGGTCTCGATCGGATCCCGCGACGAACCCGCCGAGCTCTCCGGTGCCTCGCACTTCCTGGAGCACCTGCTCTTCAAGGGCACCAACCGGCGCAGCGCCCTCGACATCTCCGCCGAGATCGAGGCTGTCGGCGGGGAGACCAACGCGTTCACCGCCAAGGAGTTCACCTGCTATTACGCGCGGGTGCTCGACGCCGACCTGCCGCTGGCCATCGACGTCATGTGCGATCTCGTCGCCGACTCGGTGCTGGCCGAGCCCGACGTGGAGACCGAGCGCGGGGTGATCCTCGAAGAGATCGCCATGACCGACGACGAGCCCGGTGACGAGGTGCACGACCTCTTCGCCGACGCGGTATACGGCGACCACCCGCTCGGCCGGCGGATCGCCGGGACTCCCCGGACGATCGCCGCGCTGACCCGCGACCAGATCATGACGTTCTACCGGGGCCGGTACGCGGCTCCCACGATCGTCGTGGCCGCCGCCGGCAACCTCGACCACGCTGAGGTGGTTGAGCGGGTGCGGGCGGCGTTCGCACGCAGCCCGCACTTCAGCGCACCCGGCATCCCGGTCCCCGCCCGGCCCTCGGACGCGTTCGTTCCGCTGCGGGCCCGGCAGATCAAGGTGCAGAGCAAGGACACCGAGCAGGCGCACGTGGTGCTCGGCTGTGCCGGCATCACCCGCCATGACGAGCGGCGCTTCGCCCTCGGCGCGCTCAACAACGTCCTCGGCGGCGGCATGTCGAGCCGGCTCTTCCAGCAGATCCGGGAGCGGCGGGGGCTGGCGTACTCGGTCTACTCGTACTCGTCGCAGCACGCCGACTCGGGCCTGTTCGCCGTCTACGCCGGGTGCGCACCCGGCAAGGTCGACGAGGTGCTGGCGCTGACCCGCGACGAGCTGGCCGCCGTCGCCGCCCACGGCCTCACCGACGCCGAGGTGGCGCGCGGCAAGGGGATGTTGAAAGGCTCGCTCGTCCTCGGCCTGGAAGACACCGGATCGCGGATGACCAGCCTGGGCAAGGGCGAGCTGCTCTTCCACGACATGCTCACCGTGGACGATCTGCTGGCCCGCGTCGACGCCGTGACGCCCGAGGACGTCCGCGCGGTGGCGGCGGAGGTGCTCGTCAACCCGATCTCCCTGGCTGTCATCGGGCCGTTCGACGACCACGATTTCTCCGGGGTTGTCGAATAGGTCCCTCCCTCATCGTGCATTAGGTTGAGCGTCGTGACCGACGAGCGCGAACCCATCCGAGTAGGTGTCCTGGGCGCCCGTGGCCGCATGGGCACCGAGGTGTGCCGGGCGGTCGACGCGGCCGACGACCTGGAGCTGGTGGCCATGGTCGATGACGGGGACTGGCTGTTCAACGTCTCCGACGCCGGCGCCGACGTGGTGGTCGACTTCACGACGCCCGATGTGGTGATGGACAACCTGCACTGGTGCATCGACCAGGGCATCCACGCGGTCGTCGGCACCTCCGGCTTCACTGAGAAGCGGCTGGAGCGGGTGCGCTCCTGGCTGGTGCACAAGCCGGGCCTGGGCGTGGTCGTCGCGCCCAACTTCGCCGTCGGCGCCGTGCTGATGATGGATTTCGCCGCTCGGGCCGCGAAGCACTTCGAGTCGGTCGAGATCGTCGAGATGCACCACCCGAAGAAGCTCGACGCGCCGAGCGGCACCGCGGTGCGCACGGCCGAGATGATCGCGGCGGCCCGCCGCGAGGCCGGCCTCGGCCGCATGCCCGACGCCACCAAGGAGGAGATGGCCGGCGCCCGCGGCAGCGACGTCGACGGGGTCCGCGTGCACTCGCTGCGCGCCACCGGCCTGCTGGCCCATCAGGAGGTGCTGCTCGGCACCGAGGGCGAGACGCTGACGCTGCGACACGACTCGTACAACCGGACGTCCTTCATGCCGGGCGTGCTGCTCGCCGTGCATAAGGTGGTCGAGCGGCCGGGACTGACGGTGGGTCTCGGCCCGCTGCTCGACTAGCCCGCCGCCAGGTCCACGTGTAGCCGCAGCTGTGGGACGAGGAGATCGTCCACGTCCAGCGCGCGGCGCGCGCCGTCGGGCTCCCAGCCGGTCGACGTAAGGAAGCGCCGGGTCGCCGGATCCCGCTCGTAGGCCCAGGCCACCGCCGTGCGGAAGCCGTCGGCGCGCCAGCCCTCGACCCCCGCGGCGAGCAGCCGGCTGCCGTGCCCCCGGCGGCCCCAGCGCGGCTCGACCAGGAGGTCGGTGACGGCCGCCACATCGGCACCGAGCGGCACCTCGTCAGGTGCGAGGGCCGCCTCGTCCGCGGGGCCGGCCGCGAGGAAGCCCACCGGGTACGCTGTGGGCGCCTCGCCGCTCTCGGCCTGCTCGATCGCGATCAGGACCCGGTGGCGCGGCGATGGTGACGCGGTGATGGCCTCCCGCCAGCGGGCGGCCAGCCACTTGGGGTCGAGCTGGTCGAGGACCTGCCTCGGGAGCACTTTGCGATAGGCGACCTGCCAGGTCGTCAGCTGGATCCGCGCGATCTCGCCGGCCTCGTCGGGGCGTGCCGGCCGGACGTACCCGAGTGCCACGATGGGACAGCGTACGCATGCGCCGGCCGGGGGAGGGCGAGCGGGTGAGACAGCGCAGTTCGGGGTGCCGGCGCGTCGCGTGGCAGGTCCCGGTGGTGCTCGCGTTGGTGGTGGGCGTGTGGGCCTTCCTGTCGACGTTCGCCGTCCGGCACGGCTACTTCGACCTCAGCGTCTATTACGGCGCGATCCGTTACTGGGCGAGCGGCCATGACATCTACGGATACGTGCGCCCGCACGCCGAGTACGGCTTCACGTATCCGCCGTTCGCCGCGCTGGTCATGCTGCCGATGGCGGTGCTGCCGTGGCGGGTCGCGATCGCGATCAGCGTGACGCTCACCGTGCTCGCCAGCGCCGCGGTGCTACATCGGCTGGTCGACCCGATCGCCCGCCGCCAGGGCTGGACGCGGTGGTTCGCCTTCGCGATCGCCGCCGCGCTGGCCGCCGCTTTCGAGCCGATGCGCGAGACGGTCAACTTCGGCCAGGTCAACATGGTCCTGGTCGTCCTGGTCCTGGCTGACCTGCTCCTGCTGGTGGCGCCCAGGCGGGGGCTGGCCGGCATCGGGATCGGCCTGGCCACCGCGATCAAGCTGACGCCGGGCATCTTCGTGCTGTACCTGCTGGTGACCCGGCGGTGGCGTGCGGCGGGCGTGGCGGTCCTGATGGCGACCGCGGCGACGCTGGTCGCCGCTCTGGTCGCACCGGACGAGTCGCGGGTGTTCTGGACCGACGCGGTGTTCAACACCGACCGCGTCGGTGCCCGGTCGTACATCTCCAACCAGTCGCTGCAGGGCGCGGTCTCCCGGCTCTACCTCGACCAGCCCTGGTCGTCGGCGCTCTGGCTGGGGCTCGTCGCGGCGGTACTCACCATCTGGTGGCGGCGCGTGCGTGCGGCGGCGCGGGCCGGCGACGAGCTGACCGGGTTCACGCTCACCGCCCTCACGGCCTGCCTGGTCAGCCCGTTCACCTGGGTACACCACCTGGTCTGGATCATGCCGGCGTTCGCGCTGCTGGTGGAGGCGGCACTCGCGTCGCCGGGCCGGCACCGCCGCATCGGGTTGTTGGTGTTGGCGCTCGGGGCCTACGGCGTGCTGTGCAGCCGGCTGGTCTGGCCCTTCGACGGCGACCAGTCGCTGTGGGCGCAGCCGCTGGCGGACGCGTACATGCTGGTGTGCCTGGCATTTCTGGTCTTCCTGCCGGCCCGCCGGCGCGAGGGTGCGGCGCGCGGCCGGCAGCTCGAGTCCTGGCGCGGGAGGACTCCTACCGACGGCGACGGGCGCCCGGTGACGCCGCGCCCCCTCGTCGCCGTCGAGCGACCATAGCCGGGGATCGTCCGGCGACGATTTTCGTCGCACCCGGCCGCTAGGGTCGGGTGCGATGGTTGCGGACTCAATCTCTCTGGCCCAGGCGCGGCGGGTCGCGCTGGCGGCGCAGGGCCTCGTCGATGCGCGCCCGGGCGGCGCGGTCGATCTGCGGCACCTGCGCCGGGTGCTGCGCCGCGTCGGGCTGGTGCAGATCGACTCGGTCAACGTGCTCATGCGTGCGCATTACATGCCGCTCTACAGCCGGCTCGGCCCCTACGCGCGGGACCTGCTCGACCGGGCCGCCTACCGGCCACCCCGGGAGCTGTTCGAATACTGGGGGCACGAGGCGTCGTTGATTCCGATGTCGCTGCAGCCGGCGCTGCGCTGGCGGATGGCGCAGGACCACAACTGGGGTGGCGTGGCGCGCATCGCCCGCAACCGGCCGGACCTGATCGGGTGGGTGCTCGACGAGGTGCGCGCGAAGGGGCCGCTGACCGCCGCCGAGATCGAGGACGACGTGCCCGTGCGCACCGACCAGTGGGGATGGAACTGGTCGGATGTGAAGACCGCCCTGGAGTGGTTGTTCTGGCGCGGGGAGGTGGTCACCGCGCGGCGCAACGGCGCCTTCGCCCGGGTCTACGACGTGCCCGAGCGGGTGCTGCCCCGCGCCGTGCTGGACGCGCCGACGCCCGCACCGGCCGACGCCCAGCGCGAGTTGGTCCGGGTCGCCGCCCGCGCCCTGGGAGTGGCGGTGGAAAAGGACCTGCGCGACTACTTCCGGCTCAGCGCGGTCGCGACCCGCGCCGCGGTGGCCGACCTGGTCGAGGCCGGTGAGCTGCTGCCCGTGACGGTCGAGGGCTGGCGCCAGCCTGCCTATCTGAACGCCGAGGCGCGGCTGCCACGCCGGGTCAACGTGGCCACGCTGATCAGCCCGTTCGATCCGCTGGTGTGGGAGCGGGCCCGCACGGAGCGGCTGTTCGACTTCCGCTACCGCATCGAGATCTACGTGCCGGCCGCCCAGCGGGTGCACGGCTACTACGTGCTGCCGTTCCTGCTGGGGGACCGATTGGTCGCCCGGGTCGACCTCAAGGCCGACCGCGCCGCAGGCGTGCTGCGGGTGCCGGCGGCGTGGCTGGAGCCGGCCCGCGACCGCCGGCACCCGCCGCCCGGGGAGGTCGCGGAGGCGCTCGCCACGGAGCTGAGCCGGCTGGCCGGCTGGCTCGGCCTCTCAGCCGTCCAGGCGCCAGAGGCCGGCGACTTTCCCGATCTCACCGGCAAGATCGTCGGTGTGGCATCGGTGTAGCCTGTGAGCCGTGAGGACGCGATGAGCCAGACGATGGACCCCGCGGTCGCACCCGTGACGCCGCCCGGCTACGCCGTTGCGCAGCCCAACCGGTTTGTCCGGTTCATCCTGTGGGCCAGCGACCGGGCACCGGTCTGGTCCGCCCCGGCCGCGATCGCGACCTGCTTCGGCGGCGCGGTGGCCTACACGCTGATCACCGATCCGGCCCACTCCGACGCGTTCGCGCCGCCGACCTGCCTGCTCAAGCTGACGACCGGGTTCGACTGTCCCGGCTGCGGCGGCACCCGCGCGTTCTGGTATCTGTTGCACGGAAACCTGCCACAGGCCGCCCGCCACCACGCGCTGTTCGTGTTCGCGGTGCCGTTCCTCGTCTACATGTACGTCGCGTGGTCCGCGAAACTGGTGTTCAAGCGGGACGTCCTGCCCCAGCTGTCGCTGTCGCCCGTCGCGCTCACCGGCTTCCTGGGCGCCTGGCTCGTCTTCTCGGTGCTGCGCAACCTGCCGTGGGCGCCGTTCACCTGGCTCTACGTCTAATCAGTCCTGCGCGGACAGCGAACCAGTGGACGGCGAACCAGTGGACGGCGAACCAGTGGACGGCGAACCAGCGGACCGCGAACCAGCGGACGACTAACCGGTGGTGGCCGCCATCGCCGACCGGTGCACGTCGATGTCGCCGCTGACCGTGCGCACCTGCAGTGTCAGGGTCGCGGCCGCCGGATCTCCGTCGCCGCCGGGCATCGCCAGGTCGCTGCGGGTGTCGCCGGACACCGAGGAGAGGTCGAGCCAGACGCCGATGCCGGGGGCAACGCCGACGCTCACGTCGCCGGAGACGGCGTTGATCTGCACGGTGCCGGTGCTGACCGTGCCGGCCAGGACGTCACCGGACGCCGTCGTCACCCGCACCGACCCGGCTGTCCGGCCCACCTCGATGTCGCCGCTGGCGGAGCGCGCCCGGAACTCGCCGCCCACCTGACCGACCGAGATGTCGCCGGAGGCGGCGTTGACGCGCAGGTCGCCGTCGACGCGCTCGACCCGCGCATCGCCGCTGGCCGTGTTGACCGACGCGGCGCCGGTGACGTGCTGGACCGAGAGGTCGCCCGAGCCGCTGTCGAGCGTGGCCGAGGCGAAGCGGCCGGCTGACCGGACGTCCGCTGAGGCGACCTTGACCTGCAGGTCACCGTCGTGCGGCAGGCGCACCGTCACCCGTACCCGCGGCCCGCGCCGAAACAGCCAACCGGTCCACTCGGAGGCGTCGATGAGCAGCGTGCCGTCCTGCATCTCGACGCGGGTCCGGTCGGCGGCGTCCCGGGACGCGTCGCTGCCGTCGGCGGGGTCGACCTCCACGACGGCGGTCGGGCGGTCCTCGGCGATGATGTCGGCCTCGCCACCGGCGATCCGCAGCGACAGGGCGATGGGGGTGGGGCAGTCGAATTCGTACATGGGGGTGCTCCTCAAGAGGTCAGGATTGGGCGAAACCGGTGATGCGGCGACCGCGGCGGGGAGGCATCGGGGGTGGCGGCGGCCCGTAGGCGCGCGAGGACGGGGCCTGGACCGCGCCCGCGATGGCGCGCACGAGCCAGGCGTTCACGGAGATGCCTTCGGCGCTGGCGGCGCGCTCCACCTGTTCCTTGAGCGGCTCGGGCAGGCGCAGGGTGATGCGGGCGAGGTCGCCGGCGTCCGCGTTGGACGGCGGCGGTGGCGGGGCCGTCGGCTCGCTCAGGGGCGGGACGTCGGTGACCACGAGGTCGGCCTCCCGGCCGCGCAGCCGGACCTCCACGCTGGCCGACCCGAGCCGGGCGGTGATCTCCGCGGCGGCGTCGGAGAGCGCCTCCAGCAGGCAGAGGCGGGTGGCGGCCTCGAGGGAGCCGGACAGCAGCTGCGCCGCGCGGGTCACCTCCGGTCCGCCGGGTGCGGCGGCCGCGGCGAGATCGCCGCGGAGCGTTTCGAGGTACGGGCTGAGATCCATGACTTCAATATGACGTCATCGATGACGTCAGTCAAGGGCAACCCGATGTCAGGTAGCGTTCTCCGGGTGCGCGCTCACGTGTCACTCATCGCCTGGACGCACTTCGCACCCCCGGCCGACGTGGCCTGGTCCACCGACGCGGAGGGCGGCCAGGCCCTCGCCGAGTTCGCCGGCCGGGCCTGCTACCAGTCCTGGTCGAAGGAGGTGCCGGCCACGGCGACCAACGCCGGCTTTCTCCGGCACCTCATCGAGGTCGGCCACCTGTCGGTGCTCGAGCATGCCAGCGCCACCTTCTACCTCACCGGAGTCTCCCGGTCGCTGACCCAGCAGCTCGTGCGGCACCGGCACTTCTCGTACTCGGAGTTGTCGCCCCGGCAGCCACCCGAGGAGATCGTCGAGCCGGACGTCATCGCGGGCGACCCCGAGCTGCACAAGAAGTTCGTCGCGGCCACCGAGGCCGGCGTCCGCGCGTACCGGGAGCTGCTCGACGGCATTGAGCACCGCCTCGCGCAGCGCGAGGACCGCAGCTTGCGAGGACCGCAGTCGCAAGCCGGCCACATAGCGGCCGGTGCCGACGCGACCCTGGCCCGCAAGCAGGCGCGCCAGGCCGCGCGGCTGGTGCTGCCCGGTGCCATCGAGACGCGCATCGTCGTAACCGGCAACTACCGGGCCTGGCGGCACCTGATCGCCGCCCGGGCCACCGAGCACGCCGACGTGGAGATCCGGCAGGTGGCGGTGGCCTGCCTGCGGGAGTTGCAGCGGGTGGCGCCCAACGTCTTCGGCGACTTCGCGATCTCGACGCTGGTCGACGGGTCGGAGATCGCCGCCAGCCCGTACGCCTGGGAGACCTGATCCCACCGGCTGCTGGAAAACCGGCCGCGGGGGCACGCTAGGTTGTCTGCTATGACCCGGAGCGCTTCCGACCCCCGCCGGCCGTTCGGCCGTCTCCTCACCGCGATGGTGACGCCGTTGCACGACGACGGCTCTCTCGACCTGGACGGCGCGGCCCGGCTGGCCGACTACCTGGTCTCCGAGCAGGACAACGACGGCATCGTCGTCAACGGCACGACGGGCGAGTCGCCGACCACGTCGGACGGCGAAAAGGAGGCCGTGCTCCGGGCCGTGCTGGAGACAGTCGGCGACCGGGCCCACGTGCTCGCGGGCGTCGGCACCAACAACACCCACCACACTGTCGAGCTGGCCCGCGCCGCCGAAAAGGCCGGCGCGCACGGCCTGCTGGTCGTGACTCCGTACTACAACCGCCCGCCGCAGTCCGGCCTGCTCCACCACTTCCGCACCGTCGCCGACGCGACCGCGCTGCCCGTGATGGTCTATGACATCCCGGTGCGCACCGGCATCGCGATCGAGACCGAGACGATGGTCCGGCTGGCCGAGCACGAGCGGATCATCGCGGTCAAGGACGCCAAGGGCGACATGGCCGAGACGTCCTGGGTCACCAGGCGCACCGACCTGGCCTACTACTCCGGCGACGACAAGAACACCCTGCCGCTGCTGTCGGTCGGCGGGGTGGGCCTGGTCAGCACGCCGCACCTGTTCGGGCGCCGGACCAAGGAGATGATCCTGGCGTACGAGGCGGGCGAGGTCGACCGGGCGTTGCAGCTGCACCACCGGCTGCTGCCGGCGTTCGTTGGATTCTTCCGCACGCAGGGCACGATCCTTACCAAGGCCGCCCTCAACCTGCAGGGCCTGCCGGGCGGGGTGGTGCGCTCGCCGCTGTGCGGCGCGAGCGCCGCCGAGATCGCCCGGCTGCGCGAGGACTGCGCGGCCGCCGGCCTCACCCTGGGCGACGCGGAGCGGGCTGCCGCCTTCGAGAGTGAGGCCTCTCACCACCATTACGGGAGTCGATGAGTGACCGACGCACGTCCGGAACTTTCCCCGCCGTCCCCGCTACCGGCGGGAGCCCTCCGCGTCACGCCACTCGGCGGCCTCGGCGCCATCGGCCGCAACATGACCGTCTTCGAATACGATGGCCGGCTGCTGATCGTCGACTGCGGGGTGCTCTTCCCCGACGTGGAGCAGCCCGGCGTCGACCTGATCCTGCCGGATTTCTCGTCGATCCTCGACCGGCTGGCTGACGTCGAGGCCATCGTGCTCACCCACGGTCACGAGGACCACATCGGCGCGGTGCCATACCTGCTCGCCCACAAGCCCGACATCCCGCTGGTCGGTTCGCAGTTCACGCTCGCGTTGATCGAGGCGAAGCTGGCCGAGCGGCGCATCGAGCCCTACACGCTCACGGTGCGCGAGGGGCGCCGGGAGAAGATCGGGCCGTTCGGATGCGAGTTCTTCGCCGTCAACCACTCCATCCCGGACGCGCTCGCGGTCGCGATCACCACGCCGGCCGGCACCGTCCTGCACACCGGCGACTTCAAGATGGACCAGTTGCCGCTCGACGGGCGGTTGACCGACCTGGCCGGCTTCGCCCGGCTCGGCGCCAGCGGCGTGGATCTCTTACTGTCGGACTCGACCAACGCGGAGATCCCGGGTTTCGTCACGCCGGAGCGCGAGATCGGGCCGGTGCTCGACTCGATCTTCGGCAAGGCGCGCGGCCGGGTGATCGTGGCGTCGTTCGCCTCGCACGTGCACCGCGTCCAGCAGGTGCTCGACGCGGCCGGCCAGCACGGGCGCAAGGTCGCCTTCATCGGCCGGTCCATGGTCCGCAACATGGGCATCGCCCGTGACCTGGGCATCCTGCGCATCCCCGCCGGTCTCGTCGTCGGCGTGGACGAGGCCATGTCGCTGCCGTCGGCGGAGATCGTGCTGATGTCCACGGGTTCGCAGGGCGAGCCGATGAGCGCGCTCGGCCGGATGGCCACCGGCGACCACCGGCACATCACGATCGACCCGACCGACACGATCGTCCTGGCGTCGTCGCTGGTGCCGGGCAACGAAACAGCGGTCTATCGGGTGATCAACCAGCTCTCCCGCTCAGGGGCGAGCGTCGTGCACAAGGACGTCGCGAAGGTGCACGTCTCCGGCCACTCACCCGCCGGAGAGCTGCTCTACCTGCTCAACGTGGTCAAGCCACGCAACTTCATGCCCGTGCACGGGGAGTGGCGGCACCTGCGCGCGCACGCCCGGCTGGCGGTGGAGTCCGGCGTACCCGCCGACCGGGTGGTGCTCTGCGAGGACGGCGACGTGGTGGATCTCGTGGACGGCCGGGCACGGCTGGTCGGGCACATCCGGTCGCGTTACGTCTACGTCGACGGGCTCGCGGTCGGCGACGTGGGGGAGTCCCTGCTCACCGAGCGGCGCATCCTCGGCGATGGCGGCTTCATCGCCGCGACCGTGGTCGTCGACTCCGTCACCGGCAAGGTCGTCGGCGGCCCGACCGTGTCGGCGAAGGGCTTCTCCGAAGACCCGGAGGTCTTCGAGCGGGTGCTGCCGCTCATCACCGAGGCGCTCGACCGGGCCGCGCTGGAAGGCATCAGCGACCCGCATCAGCTGCAGCAGATCGTGCGCCGCACGGTGGGCCGCTGGGTCAACGAGGCATACCGCCGCCGCCCGATGATCGTGCCCAACGTCGTCGAGGTCTGACCCACCCCACCTCATGATCCTGAAGGATTCTCCGCATCCTGACACGGAAAATCCTTCAGGATCATGGGTCGGGGTCAGGCGATGCGCATGCCGCGGTCCTGACGGGTGTCGCGGCGCCGGCCGACCAGCTCGCCCGGGTCCAGCTCGACGGTGAGCAGCTCGCGGCGGTCGATCATCAGCGGGAGGACCGCCCGCTCGCCCGCCGGGTACAGGGTCGTGCGCCAGTTGCCGTCCTCGCCCAGGAGCCGCACCACGATCGCGGGCACCGGGCACATGTGCTCCCACCAGGGCCGCAGCTCGACCCGCCAGAAACAGGGGATGCCGGCCGCCGTGTAGAGCGTCTTCTTGGTGACCCGGCCGGCCGTGGTCCCGGGCGGGGACACCACCTCCACGACGGTGTGCACCAGCTCCGCCGGGACGCCGCGGGGCGTCTCCTCCGGGTCGGCGGTCGTGACCAGCAGGTCGGGCGTGGGACCGTCGCCGTTGGGGAGCCGTACGGCGCTGTTGCGGATCACCTCGATGTCCGCCGGCAGGGCCGCCACCAGTAGGCCCCGCAACCGGTCGGCGGCCAGGTTGTGCCGGGGCTCCGCGGCGGACGACACGACCAGCTCACCTTCCAGCACCTGACAGCGCAGCCCGGTGTCAGGCAGCGCGAACAGCGTGTCCACGGTGAATGGCGGCCGTAGCGCCTCAGACATGATGACCGCACCTCCCCGCGGGGAGAGTATGCACTGGGCCGGACGGACCCGCCCGGCCCGGTGCACCATGTGGTCGCTAGCTCGGCCGGCGCCGACGGGTCGCGGCCACCGCCGCACCGCCGGCGAACACCAGCACGAGGCCCGCGATCACCAGCGCCGCGACGTTGGCACCGGTGATCGGCAGACCTCCGCCACCCGTGCCGCCGCCGATGCCGCCTCCGCCGCCCCCGCCGCCGGGACCGGTGACCGGGCCGGCCGGTGCGGTGAACACGCTCGACAGGTCGGCGCCGCTACGGTCGCCGACCGCGGACAGGCCGAAGCGGTTCTCGATCGTGGACAGGATTGACGTGGTGTCGTGGACCGTGGAGTCGATGGCGAAAGGGTGCTCCAGGGCCGGGCTGATGATCAGGGTCGGGATCCGGGTCCCGGGTCCCCACACGTCGCCCTTGGGCGGGGAGACGTGGTCCCACTGGCCGCCGAACTCGTCGTAGGTCACCACGACCATCGTGTTCTTGGCGTCCTTGCCGCCCTGGATCGCCTTGAGCAACTCCACCAGGTGGGTGCTGCCCTTCGGCTCCGATGCATACCCGGGGTGCTCGTTCTCCTCGCCGATCGGCTTGACGAAGCTGACCGGCTTGAGCTTGCCGCTCTTGGCCGCGTCGATGAACTCCACCTCGTCGCGCAGGTGCTTGTCCCGCGCGGCCGTGCCGGGGGCGTACTTCTCGAAGTAGGTGAACGGCTGGTGGTGGTACTGGAACGTGACGTCCGGGCAGTTCGGGTAGACGGCGTTTTTCGCGGTGCGCGGGTCGGCGCACGTCTTGCCGTCGGAGCCGTTGGTCCAGCCCTTCGCGTCGACGTTGCCGGCCGCGTTGCTCCAACCGCCGGCGTACCAGGCCCAGTCGACGTTCTTGGCCGACAGGTTGTCGCCGATCGTTTCCTGGGTCACCGGCAGCGCCGGCATCCGGTTGGCGTCCGCCGTACCCGGGGCGTACGGCTGGTACCAGGGCTGCACGGTGTTGACCGCGTAGTTGCCGCAGATCGCGACCTTGCACGAGCCGTCGGCCTCGGGCGCCTGGGTCAGCGCGCCGTCGTGCACACCCGGCGCGACCACCGGGTGCAGCGGGTACGCGCTCGGCATGCCGTCCGCGCCGACCACCGCGTTCTTGCCGGCCGCGGTGGTCGGGTTGCTCCAGAGCGGCGTCTTGGCGGCGATCAGCCACTGGTGGTTGAGGAACGATCCGCCGAAGGCGGCCTGGAAGAACCGGTCGGCGATCGCGTAGTGCGGCGCGTCCGTGCCGTGCAGGTACCGGTAGATCGGCAAGGCCGCCGTGTCGTAGTACCCCATGGCGAGGCCGATGGCGTCGCTGCCGGTCACGTAGCGGTTCTGCGTGCCGCCGTTGATCTGGTACTGCTCCTGGTAGAAGCGGTGCACCAGGTCCTCGGTGCAGCCGCCGGGAACGCTGTTCGGGTCGTCCTTGGGGATGCCGTGGGCCCACGAGACCCCGGATGGCGGGACCGCGCCCGGCCTGATGCAGGTCGAGTCCTGTGCCTTGATGTAGTCATCGATCTTGAAGGGCTTGTTCGGGAACGGCGAGCCGGCGCAATCCAGTGGTGAGGCCGGCAGGTTGACGTCGTTCTGCGGCAGGCAGGCGAGCGGGTTGCCGTTCGCGTCGACCTGGATCTCACGGCCGGCCGCGTTGGCCAGGCCGTTGACGCCCTCCCATCTACCGAACAGGTTGTCGAAGCTGTGGTTCTCCTCGTAGATGACCACGATGTGCTTGATGCCGGCGAGGCCGGTCCTGCCCTCCGGGGCAGCGCTCGCGGCGGACGGCGTCAGCGCGACAGCGGCCAGCGCGGCCAGCGTCGCGCAGCCGGCCAGCACCCGCCGGGCGCGATAACGGACGGACACAGAAACCTCCGTTGGGGGTCGGGACGGCGCGCGGAGCCTGGGGGTGGCCCCGGAACGGCAAGCGCCGTCCACGTAGACAGGGCACAACCTTGAGCGACGCTGCCACGTTCGTCGGGCCGATTCAACGGGAGGGGACCCTACGCTGGGGTGGTGGGGTACCGACTGCTCGTCACCGGGATCCTCGTCGCGCACTTCGCGTTCCTCGCGTACGTGGTGTTCGGCGGCCTACCCGCGATCCGCTGGCCGAAGGCGTTCTGGCCGCACCTCGTCGCGGCCACCTGGGGTCTGCTGATCGTCACCGTGGGCATGAC